>Ga0268262_10000103_pt1 | contig 104199 bp, 96 predicted proteins | sample TergutNc150P3_FD_190354 | JGI IMG/M metagenome (GOLD analysis project Ga0268262, IMG submission 190354) | Nasutitermes corniger P3 segment gut microbial community from laboratory colony in Florida, USA - Nc150 P3 (SPAdes) (version 2) | ecosystem: Host-associated > Arthropoda: Insects >... | reverse complement strand
AAAACCATTAAAGATTACGATGAAATATCAGCAATGGTCATTTATTCGGGCAACGGAATGATAATAGGACATTTGGTTCCGGAACGGGTAGGACAGATGCTGGCTGATGTGGATACGATATACGGCAATTATATACAGGAAGCGGACAACGCCGTGCATGAAGGGAAGGAATTTCAGTGCAGCAGCTATTCGCCCGTCCTAAAAGCAAATATGGAAATAACAATGGTTCCTTTCCAGATAGGCGATTCTGACGCGAACTGGACAGTAATGATAGCGACATCAGAAACATACATATTAAAGGAAGTTAATGATATTACCAGATTTACCGTCATTCTTGCGGCGATAGCCATTATAATAGCCGCGGTAATCGTATACTTTGCCCTGAATAGTACTACCAAACCAATCGTTAAGGTAGCGGACACGCTCAAGGACATTTCAGAGGGAGAGGGCGACCTGACGCGGAGCGTCGACATCTATTCCAAAGACGAGGTAGGCGACCTTGCCAAATACTTCAATAAAACTCTTGAAAAAATCAAAAACCTGGTGCTTCTGATCAAAAAACAGGCGGGTCTGTTATCGGACATCGGCAATGACTTGTCCAGTAATATGACCGAAACAGCGGCGGCGGTAAACGAAATTACCTCCAACATCCAGAGCGTCAAGGGCAGGGTAATTAACCAGAGCGCAAGCGTAACCGAAAGCAAGGCAACAATGGAACAAGTTGTCGCCAACATCAACAAACTCAACGGTCATATTGAAAAAATGGTAACAAATGTCAGTTCAGTAACAAGCACGCTGCTCAACAACGCCGCCAATGTAAGAGTATTACAGGATGCCTCCGAAATGGGAAAGACAGGATTGCATGAAGTGGTAACTGACATTCAGGAAATCTCCCGTGAATCCGAAGGCTTGCTGGAAATTAACTCCGTGATGCAAAACATAGCCAGCCAGACCAATTTATTAAGTATGAACGCCGCCATTGAAGCCGCCCATGCGGGGGAAGCTGGAAAAGGTTTCGCGGTAGTCGCCGGTGAAATCCGCAAACTCGCGGAAAGTTCCAGCGAACAGTCCAAAACGATTGGCACTGTTTTGAAGAAGATAAAAGAATCAATCGACAAGATAACCAAATCTACCGACACCGTATCAACTAGGTTTGAGGCTATAGACTCAGGCGTCAAAACGGTGGCGAATCAGGAAGAAACCATCCTCAACGCAATGGAAAAACAGGGAGAAGTAAGCGAACAGTCATCGGATAACGTCAGTTTGAGCGAAATAACAAAACAGGTAAAGACCGGTTCCGAAGAAATGCTTGAAGGCAGCCAGGAAGTGATAAAAGAAAGCCAGAACCTTGAAAGAGTAACGCAGGAAATAACAAGCGGAATGAACGAAATGGCAAGCGGCGCGGAGCAGATAAACGTAGCGGTACATAATGTCAACAATAAGGCTGCCGAAAACCGTGAAGCCATTGACAGTTTGATAAAGGAAGTTTCACGCTTTAAGGTAGAGTAAGGAAGATAATTAAGGAGTTATGGAATGAAAATCAAAATCAAACTGAGCGTTATGATGATTGCCATTGTAGCGGCCATAGCGGGCAGCATTGCTGTAATTCAGTTGGTAAGGGCAAGTGACATAGCTACAAATCTTGCCAGAGAAAAGACCATGTATCTTGCCCGCCAGCGCGCCCAGTACTGGGACGGTCGTTTGAACGGCTATATAAGCACGTTAGAAGCCCTATCGAATATTTTTAATTTTTATGAAAGTATACCGTTGGAAGAGCGGCGCCAAAAGTTTGAAGATAATTTACGAGGCGTTTTTGAAGATACGCCCGATTTTGTAAGATTAGCTACCACATGGAAGCCTAATGCCATTGACGGCATGGACGAGCGTTATATAGGACGCATAGGTTCAACCCCAACCGGACAGTTCGCTTTTACCCTGTCAAGAGAAACCGGAGAAATTGTAGCTACGGCGGGCAGCAACGTTCAGAGCACAATGGACTGGATTACAGGACCTAACGCTAAAGTAGTCGGTATGACCGACCCCGCCCCCCTTAAGAATCAGGGAAAAGATACTTATGCCGTCAGAATCGTATGCCCTATTATCAATAAGCGTCTCAATGAAACAGTCGGAGCGGTAATCGCTCAGTTGGATATTGCCTTGATACAACCGCTGATAGAGGAGACCATCAAAAACCTCGATGAAGTTACCAGCGCGGTCATTTACTCCGACAACGGGTTTATTTTGGCGAATTACATACCTGACTTTATAGGAAAGCAAATTGACGAGGAAACACAATACGGCAAACAATTAAACGATGTCAAAACAGCAATTAAAAACGCGAAAGAATGGGAGGGGGAAGAGTTTGACCCCGAACTGAAAACAAACATGGTAATGGCAGTAGCCAATATTCCCATAGGAGCCTCCCCGACAACATGGTCGGTAATGATCGGTTCAACGGAAGATTACATCTTGAAAGATGTCAACGCTTTAAAGCAATTTACCATTATTTTAGCGTCAATAGCCCTTGTAGTAGCGGTAGTAATTATTTACTTTGTTTTGGGCAGCACTACCGCCCCAATCGTCAAGGTAGCGGATACCCTCAAGGACATTTCAGAGGGAGAGGGCGACCTTACAAAGACCGTCAACATCAATTCCAAAGACGAAGTAGGAGACCTTGCCGGTTTCTTCAATAAAACTCTTGAAAAAATCAAAAACCTGGTGCTTCTGATTAAAAAACAGGCGGGCCTGTTGTCGGACATCGGCAATGACTTGTCCAGTAATATGACCGAAACAGCGGCGGCGATAAACGAAATTACCGCCAACATCCAGAGCGTCAAGGGCAGGGTAATTAACCAGAGCGCAAGCGTAACCGAGACCAACGCGACAATGGAACAGGTTATTGCCAACATCAACAAACTCAACGGTCATATTGAAAAAATGGCAACAAATGTCAGTTCGGTAACAAGCACGCTGATCAACAACGCCGCCAATGTAAAAACATTGCAGGAAGCCTCCGAAGTGGGAAAGGCCGGATTGCAGGAAGTAGTGGTTGACATTCAGGAAATCTCCCGGGAATCCGAAGGCTTGCTGCAAATTAACTCCTTAATGCAAAACATAGCCAGCCAGACCAATTTATTAAGTATGAACGCCGCCATTGAAGCCGCCCATGCGGGGGAAGCGGGAAAAGGCTTTGCGGTAGTCGCCGATGAAATCCGCAAACTTGCGCAAAGTTCCAGCGAACAGTCCAAAACGATTGGCACTGTTTTGAAGAAGATAAAAGAATCAATCGACAAGATAACTAAATCTACCGAAACCGTATCAACGAGGTTTGAGTCGATAGACTCAGGCGTCAAAACGGTGGCGGTTCAGGAAGAAACCATCCTCAACGCAATGGAAAATCAGGGAGAAGTAAGCGAACAGTCATCGAATAACGTCAGTTTGACCGAAATTACAAAGCTGGTAAAGACCGGTTCCGAAGAAATGCTTGAGGGCAGCCAGGAAGTAGTAAAAGAAAGCCAGAACCTTGCGAATGTAACGCAGGAAATAACAGGCGGAATGAACGAAATGGCTACCGGCGCGGAGCAGGTAAACATTGCGGTACACAATGTCAATGAGATGACCGTCAAGAACCGAGAAGCCATAGACAGTTTATTAAAGGAAGTCTCACGCTTTAAGGTAGAGTAAAGCCAATTACTCCCTGTTAAGCGTAAGCCTGACCTGGCTTCCTCCAAGAAGTTCCTGCGCGGCCTTCTGAATATCCGCCGCCTTTACTGCCCTGTACAGGGCAGGCCTTTTGTCCAGCCGGCTGAGCGGAGAGCGGTAAATTACCGCCGAGTTAGCGTAACTCTGGGCTATGTAAATGTTGCTTTGTATCGACTCTTCCTGCTCCTTAATCAGGGCTTCAATCGCTTTTTGAAGAACGCTGCTGTCTATATTTCCCCTTGAGACTTTCGCGAATTCCTCTTTTACGGCTGTAACAAGTTCTTCGACCCTCTTTGGATCACAAGTAAAATACGCGCCTCCATATAGTTCGCCGTTTGGTAGGGGGGTAACAGAGACCCAGGACGAGACCGAATAAACCCCGCCCATAGCCTCGCGAATTTCATCGATAAGCACAATATCAAGGTATTCGTTCAGCACCGAAACGGCAGTGCCTCTTTCCTCGGTATAAGGCTGAGGGCTATACCAGCTCATGTAAACCGTGCTCCTTTCTTCCCTTCCTTTTTTTATCTCCTTGACCGTATCAGACGGGCGGCCCGCGTCAATGTCGGCCCAGGCGTTAAAAGGAGCTGAAGCCGGAATTGAAGCCAGATACGTCTCTGTCAGGGAACGGAGCAGGGGAATGTCCAGGTTTCCGGTAATGACAAATGTATAGTCGCCGGGGTTAAGGCATCTTTTGATAAAGGCAAGAGCCTGGTCGTTATTTACTTTTTCCAGATCCTCTTTTTCAAGCGGGTGAAAGCGGGGATTCCTGTTTGTAGTACGGGTTATTTCACGCTGGAAAACCGCGTTGGGATCGTTCTCCTGAAAGGCCATGCTTGTCCTGCGCTGATCCAGCATGGCTTTAATCGCTTCAGGATCGATACGGGGCTCGGTGAAACTGATATGGAGCATCTCAAACAAAGTTTGAAGATCCTTTACAGCGGCGCCGCCCTGAAAGCCCCGGAGGTAGTTCTGAGTCCAAAAAGAAAACGACACCTGCTTATCAAGGAGGGCCTTGGTCAGATCCGACCTTGAATACGGGCCTAGCCCCGAAACGTTAAGCATTTCCGCAGCCAGAGAAGCGGAGACCGCCGTTTCGTCGGAAGCGCTCATGGTTCCTCCTCGCGCCTGGGCGTAAAGGCTTATCTCGCTGTTTTTATTCTTGGTTTCCTTTAAGATTACTTCAGCGCCGTTGCCTAGCTTCCAGCGAATGGCCCCGGTATCGCTGTCGGTTGTTTCGGACACAATCGGCTGCGGATTGGGAATTTTGTCAAGAAGCGCTCCGCCGGCATTTCTTTCGGCAGGAGGCGAAATTTTGGCTTTTTTGGCTTCAGCCGCCATTGTCTTTATTTCTGACTCTGTGGGAAGACTGGCTTTTTCAGTGTCCGGGGCGCTGATAATTATGAAAAGGTCGTCCTCGGAAAAATAGCCCTTAACCCTTTTGTTTATCTCGCTCAGGGTAATACCAGGGCTTAGCAATTGTATCGCCTTTAGTTCCCATTCCAGATCGGGGACAGACTCGCCGGTTAAAAAGTGCCGCGTGAACGCATCGACATAGTAATTGGAATTTTGGCGATCCTTCTCGGCGACCATTTGCTCCATCTGCGAAATGACGGCGGCTTTGGCAATTTCAGCCTCGTACTGGGTAAAACCATAACGGGAAAGGGATTCCTTAACCAGAAAAAGTTCCGCCAGCGTAGCCCTTGACAGATCGGTTTTTGCATCGGCATACAGAGCGAATAACCTGGATGAATAGCCGTAGTTGGCCCAGCCTGAGCCTCCATAAATGTAAGGCGTTTCGCTTTTTTCGGTTTCTTCCTGGAAACGCAGGTAAAGCATTATGCTTGTCAGGTAGTCGATGACGCTTTCACGGTAATTTGCCAGGTTCGGCTGGCTCTTTTCGACCTTTTGTTTCCATAAAAGTTCCACGCTGGATTCTGAAAGCTCGCTGTCCGTCAAAATCAGCGTTTGCAAGTTTCCTTTTTTTGGAGCGCTCAGGTTGTAGCGGGGACGGTTAATACTGCCGGCTGCGGGCCAAAGGTTTTTAAAGTGTTCCGCAAGGGTTTTTTCAAGGTATTCCGCGTCAAAGTCGCCCACGATAATAACGGCCATATTTTCGGGCCTGTACCATTTATTGTAAAACCCTCTCAGCGTTGCCGCCGGGGCGTTTTCTATTACCTCAGGAAGACCGATGGGAAGCCTGTCAGCATACGGTGAACCTTTGAATATTACAGGATAAATTTGGCGGTTTATGCGTTCCTGCGCCCCCAGACGCGCGCGGTATTCCTCCATTACCACCAGCCGTTCCTTGTCTACCTCTTCAGCGTCAAAAGTGATGCTATGACACCAGTCGTCAAGAACGGCTAATGCCATTGCGGGGACGGTTCTTTGGCCGCCTGAGCTTGTTTCTACAGGAACTTCAATGCCGTAAACTGTTTCGTCAAAGGACGTATAGGCGTTAATCTCAGGGCCGAAGCGCATACCCAAAGAACGCAAGTAATTTATAAGCTCCGATTTAGCAAACCTGGCAGTGCCGTTAAAGGCCATGTGTTCAACAAAATGGGCCAGCCCGCGTTCTTCCTCGCTTTCCAAAACCGATCCCGCATTTACCGCCAGGGTCAGGAAAGCCCTTCCCTCAGGCTGGGTATTTTCCAGCAAATAGTAGCGCAGTCCGGACGGAAGCAGGCCGGTTCTGGCGTTTTCCATAAAAGGAACCAAATCTGAAGCCTTTCCCAGACCGCTGGAAGAGATTTTCGCCCCTCCGGCGCAGGAAATTGCAAATAAAACGACGAAAAAAGCGATAAAAAAGACGGCAAAAAAGCGCTGTAGTGTTTTACTCATAACGATAATTATAACGAATAATTGTATTTTTGTCTGTCTTTAAGAAATTAGGAGTATAGTTTTTTATCTTGTTGTAATCTTTTTAAATTTTGTAGTATAATGATAATCAGGATTAAGGTGGAAAAAAATGAGACTTATAACCAGATCGGACTTTGACGGCTTAGCCTGCGGGGCTCTTCTTTTGTATATGGGTATTATCGACGAATGGGAATTTGTCCACCCAAAAGACATACAGGACGGTCTTGTAAAGGCAACGGACAAAGACATCCTGGCTAATATTCCCTATATTCCGGGCTGTAAGCTGTGGTTTGATCATCATTCCAGTGAAACGGAAAGACTGGGACTTGATGCGTATTTTGAGGGAGTTTCAAGGAAAGCGCCGAGCTGCGCCCATGTAGTTTACGAATACTACGGCGGGGACGAAAAACTGGGGCGTTTTTACGAAATGATCCGTTATGTGGATAAAGTTGATTCGGCGGATCTTACTTATGATGAGATTACCAACCCCTCAGGCTGGGTGCTTCTGGGTTTCATTATGGATCCAAGAACCGGCCTGGGCAGGTTTAAGGACTTTACCATAAGCAACTACGAACTGATGAAAAAACTCGCTTCCGCCTGCGCGAGCAAAAACATTGAGGAAATTATGGCTATGCCCGATGTAAAAGAAAGGGAAGCTGTGTATTTTGAACAGGAAAAGTTATTTAAAGATATGCTTAATAAGGTTATCCGTATAGACGAAAATGTCATTGTGGCCGATCTTAGAGGATTAGAAACGATTTACGCGGGCAACAGGTTTTTAATGTATACCATGCACCCGGAACAAAATATCTCAGTTTGGATCGTTGACGGTAAAAACAAGCAAAACTGCTCAATTACAGTCGGCTACAGTATTATTAACAAAAGCGCCACTGTTAATGTAGGCAGTATGCTCTTAAAACACGGCGGAGGCGGCCACACCCAGGTAGGCACTTGTCAGGTTCCCTACGAAAAGGCTGACGAGGCAATAGCCGATGTTATACGCCAGTGTAAGGCAAAAGATTAGCCATACCCAATTTATCTCATTAAAAAGCCAAAATAAAAACTGCAAACTGGCGGGCGTGGGCAGTACCGGGCATTCTCTTTGCTCCAATTCTTTATTGGACGCCTTCGTGAAGACACAAGGCGGGGGTTTGTCCAACCCCCATTTCCTCGCCTGTCGCAAAAGGTCATGCCCGATCCTGCCCACGCCCGCCCAAAGTAGTTTTATTCTGTCATTCTATGCGGTGAAAGCATGGCAAATCTAACTTTCTACAAGCGACAATGGTCTACCTTCGATTTTGTAGGCATTTCAACACATAAAATTTTTGCCTGCTTTAGCAGGGTGAAATGCAAAATATTACTGAATATAACCTCTTTTTCTTCCGAATAAATCTTGGCTTGTCTGAAGCCGCCGCGCAAGGCCTTGCAAGGGCGCACGGCGTGTGAGAAAAATGGTCAGGCCAAAGCCTGCGTGAATAAAGGCCACGACCGTCTAGCCCGCGGCAAGGCCTTGCGCGGCGGCTTCGAATTCAGTCTTGTTTATTCGGGCTAAATTAGAGGTTCCACTCTTTTAGTGCTTTTTCTCTGGCACCAATAACCTTATCGCACCACGCGTCAAACTCAGGATCTTCCCGCTGTAATTCCTTGTGTGCAAGAATATGCGCCACGCATAGCCTTATTCCCTCATCAAAACGCAGCCTGGCGTGAAAGCCGGGAACAAGACGCTTTAACTTGGTGTTATCAAAGACCACGGAATTTGCCTTGTCTCCCGTAAGGCCGCCCAGGAAATTGTAACGGCCGCCTGAACATTCGTCGAGAAAATCGCTGGAAACATGCACCGCCTTAAGTTCTACATTGAGCGCATTGGCAATGGCCTGGTAAATCTGATTCCAGCTAAGGCTTTCGTCAGAAGTAATTTGCACCGCTTCTCCGATTGCGTGAATGTTTCCCATGAGTCCGGTAAAAGCGCGCGCAAAATCGCTGTTATGCGTCATAGTCCAGAGACTGGTTCCGTCGCCGTGGATGATAACGGGTTTGCCGTCAAGCATACGCTTTACTACCTGCCAGCTTCCGTTCGCGCCGTGTACTCCCATGGGGACGCTCCGTTCATCGTAGGTGTGGCTTGGGCGTATTATGGTAACGGGAAAGCTACATTCCCTGTATTTTTGCATAAGGAAATCCTCGCAGGCAATTTTGTCTCTGGAATACTGCCAGAAGGGATTTGCCAGCGGAGTGCTTTCGGTAATAAGGTATGAGGAAAGGGGTTTCTGGTAGGCGGATGCGGAAGAGATAAAGAAGTACTGTTTACACAGCCCGTTGAAGATTTTAAAATCTTTTTCGACGTGCGCCGGAGTAAAAGCGATGAAATCGGCTACCACGTCAAAAGCTTTGCTTCCGCTGTCCGCCAGCGCCTTTTTAATTTTACCGGATATTGCCGCCTCGTCTTCTGTTCTGATATCGCAGGCAATCTCGATGAGTTTTCCGGTCTTGTCTGCCGCTTCAAGCTCCTTGTTCCTGTTTCCCCGGTTTAGAAGATAGAGCTCCCAGCCCTTTTCCAAAGCCCGTTTAGAAATCGCGGTACTGATAGTGCCGGTTCCGCCTATAAATAAAGCTTTCATCGATAATAGCCCCCTTTGCATGACTATTATACAAAACACCAAAAAATACAACGTGGAATTTTTTTAAACATTTGACCTATAATTTGTGTATGTGGCATCCAAAGATGGAGGAATTTGACAACAGGCTGAAAAAGCTTTTCGATGAGGTTGATGACTTTATTGAAGACCGATACGGCGGATATTACAGCTTGCGTCCCATGCGTCCGGCGCGGGGCGAAACGGCCAACCCGGAAGCGGACGGTCTTTTCAACATAGGCGCAAACTTTACGCCCGGTTTCGGCTCGGAACTGGGCCGCGGCTACCTCATTGATGTATCAATGTCCACCCTGGAAAAAGTTGATGACGATGTGCGCCGTGAAATTTACGAGACCGCGGCGAACAAGGTAAAGGAACTGTTGCCAATTCACTTTCCGGAACGGGAACTTACCGTCAGGCGTGACAGAAATCATTTCAAGATACAGGGCGATTTTAGCCTGGGGGAAGCTTGATGCGGTTTTTGCTTTGTATTGATATTATATTTATATGAAGTTAAAGAACACAGCCTGTATTTTATTGTTTCTGCTTTTTGTATCGACTCCTTCACTAATAGGTGAAGTTCCACAGGATGAAATTGTTTATATAACCAACACGGGTAAGATGTATCACAGAGAGACTTGTTCATATTTAGGTAGTTCAAAGATCGCTATCTCTTTAGCGGAAGCAGTCAAATCTTACACCCCATGTTCTGTCTGTAAGCCCCCGGTTGTAGAAACTAAAGACATCAGGATAAATAACGGTGAATTATATCGGGTTAATATTTTTGGACTTAAAAATTCTTATGATGCCAATATTGACTTTATGCTCAAAGCCACGGTGATAGGGCATATAGACGGCGATACGGTCAGAGTAAGAATTTCAAACCCGCCAAAAGACCTTTCCGCAGTAGAAACCATCCGCCTTTTAGGTGTGGACACACCCGAAACAGTACATCCTAACCAGGTGGTTCAGCAATTCGGAAAAGAAGCAAGCGATTATACCATGAATAAACTTCTGGACCGTGATGTGTATCTGGCTTTTGATTGGGATCTTAGGGATAGATATGGCCGACTTCTGGCCTATATTTATACTGATTCAGGACAATGCTTTAACGCAGTTCTGGTTCAGGAAGGCTTTGGTCACGCTTACTTGCAATACCCCTTTCAGTTCATGGAAGAGTTTAGGGCTTTGGAACGGGAAGCAAGACAGCAAGGGCGGGGGCTATGGGGTGTGTCTGCGGGACAATAAGGCTGAGAAGTTTTCATTTCCTTTCTTTTATTCATTAGCCACGCATACTAATTCATATTCCTTAGACGCATATTTCTTTCATTTACAGCAGATAACAATGTATTTGCCAATGAGGTTATACTTTCTTTGCTACCTGTTGAAACAATGCCTTCAAGCTCATCTATGGACTCAAGGATTTTTTGTTCCATTTGCATTAAGTTAGCATTTGAGTTGACAGGGCTTGAATATATTGCATCATAAACCTTTTCAACCCTCTTTCTGGCTTCTTTGTCGTTAATTCTATCCAATAATCCTTTCACTTTGATAGATGCTGTTTTTACATATTCAATTTGATATTGCCGTTCTTCTTCGGCATCAGCCGTGTATTCATTTGCAATCATGTTGGAGATTAAAATAATTCCGTATAATCCGGCAATTGCGATTTGAACCGATAGCAAAACCTTATAATTATCAAGGGAAACCAATATAAAGACAGTGCCGATGATAAATTCAAAAAGGAAATAAGCTGCTGATACTGAATATAGCGTAAATCCAAATAATGAAGCGTTTTTCCCCTCTCGGATCAAAATCGGCGTGATTATTACCATAAGATATGCGAAATGAATGAAAGCATAAGAAATCCATACTGAAGTTTTATGCCCAGTACCGCCTAAAATAAAAAAAATAACATTAAATACAACAAGAAAAATCAGATCAAGTATAATCCATAAAACATTTACCTTTTTCATATCACGTCCTCCTTACATTCTGCTCATTATTTCAGCTTTTTTAGTGTCGAATTCTGCCTGCGCGATCAATCCGAGGTCGAGCATTTCTTTTAATTTTTTTAACGCGGCAACAGGATCAACAGGCGGGGCGGCAGGGAACGGCGATTGCTGTTGCATGGGTGTGAACATTTGCTGCGCCATATTTCCAAAAACGCCGCCTGAGGCTACACCCATACCAATGCCTGCCCCGGCAGCGGCTATTCCGCCCGAACCTGGATTTTCGGCAAGTGTTCCAAGTATATTTGCAGCCTGTTGCCGGCTCCAATCGTTGCCAAGAACATTCATAACTCCCTTATCGGCCTGTGCGTTACGCATTTTTGCTATAGCGTCCATCCCGATTTCGTCATAACGGCGGCGTAATTCGTCGTCATCAATATCAAGTGCGGCAATCGAAAATTTAATCATCTTTAAGCCATAATCATCGAATACCTCGCCAAAGAACGGTTCTACCGTTTCAGAAAATTCGTCAAGATGCGCCTCAATTCCAAGAAGTTCGGTTTGAGTTTCATTGAGAGCGCGGGTAATGCTGGATTTTATTTTACTTTGAAACTCGTTTGCAAAATAATTATCCAGGAGCTCCTGCTGCTCCATTATGTTGATATTATTTCCTATCAGCTTTGTCAGGAATTTTTGAGGGTTGTCAACCTGAATTTTGTATGCGCCCCTTGCGCGGAGCTTGGTAGCAATGCCAAGCAGTTTATCGCGTACTTGAATGGGAGATGCTGTCCCCCATAGAATCTCCATGCTGTGCGCCTTACGGACGAAATAGACAATACAGCTAAATGTGCTTATACCGCCGGTAAAAGCGTTACGCAAACGGCTGATAAACGGATAATTCTCTGTCGAGAGTTTGTATGTACCATTATCAAAAACTTGTTCAATAATACCGCCTTTGATAAAGATAGCTTCTTCACCGGGCATTACGATCAGCGTAGAATTGGTATTAAAATCTTCTTCCGGTTGCCGCCAGATAAGTAGTTCGCCGGGGCCTGAATTTTTAATTACATCAGCCCAGTGTTTTTTACCGCCTACATATTCGGATTCGTTGGGATTTTTATTAAAAAGTGCCATACAGTTATCTCCTTTTACCTTGCTTTTCCCTACGGATAATCAATTTGATAAATATTTCCCCTGCAACGATAAACAAGCCGATAATAGCTTTTACACAGTCCAATAATACCGCCATATTTTCTTACAGCCATGATCGCGTACTCAGAACATGTCGGCATAAAAAGGCACCGCCTCCGGATCTCTTCCGGCGCATAGTGTTGATAAAGCTTAATTGCGCCAATAATCGCGTATTTGAAGCAAAAGAACGATTCAATCAGCACAACGATTGTACAAAGTACAATTGTCGATAAAAAAGGGTTTAAGATATAAAAGCCTTGCACATAGGAAGGCAAATATGCAAGGATGCCGGCAGTCATAAGAATATAATGTACAAACCATGTAAATACGCTTGTAGCAGACATAAATAAAAAAACAGATAATAATGCTGTTTTAATATTTGTATTTGGCCTCACAAGCTGTCGCATATTCACATATATCTCAGCAACATCCTGTTCCCATTCTGTCGGCATCTCTTCCCGATTACCGTATGCTTTTAGGCGCATAGATTTTCGTTAACTCTTTTTCTCCCTAAGTTTTGCCTTCATTCCTTGTATCGCCTTTTCGGTATAGTCGTTTTGGTCCAGTGCGCAGAATAACTTATCACCCGGTACAACGAGGGCGAAACGATTTGTCTTGACATTGGTACGCACATAAGTAGTTGTGCCATTACAACTAACTTTAGTAGCAACCTCCTTTTCAACCGTATCGGAAGAAGTTGAAAAATTAGTAATGTCTTTATAGAAATATTCTTCAGTCCTTTCCTCTTTTCCGTCTTCATCCATGTTGAAAGTGTATTGATACACATAGACTTGGGTGGAGCTGAAAAAAATCCATGAAATTTGGTATGCGGAGCTGCGCCATAAACCGTCTTTTCCACAGCGTGCATAGTTTTTATTGTCTTCGTCGAACAAGTAGTCTTCAAAATGGATAGGCTCAACTTCAGTTACCTGAGATTCGTCCAGTCCGATTTTATTTAAAGCCTTCTGCTTAAAGTCAAAACTTTTTACTTTTCCCATAACCAGGCTTTCATATTCCTGGTCGCTTAAACCTGGGCTTAAGCACCCGCTCGCGCCATAAAAATACTTGATAACTTTTTGCTGCTCGGGTGTTCTGCCTTTAAGCCGCTGTTTCATCTCAGCTTGTTTGGAAGCAGCATCAAGCGCTGCTCCGGTTATCATTGATCCTAATAAACTCATAATTTGCCTCCAATAAGTTTAGTTTGTTAGTTGTTCATAAAAGGTTGATTATCCGCTCCAGCGCCAGATTTTTGCTGCCATAATCTAACATCCCCCTTTACAAGCTTTCCGGGCGTGAAACGCCTAAAATTCCGTATAGCTGTTCAATGTCATGCGGCGACACCCCTGCCCCATTTGCCATTTCCAGCGCTTCCTGATAGGTCGGAGATGTGTTAAAAAATTTACGATTGAAATAATCGAACTTTATATACGCCAAAAAGTAATAATAAATTCCTCTTGGCTCAATCATTACCGCCGCGTTAATGTATTCTTCAATTTTATCAATTGCCGGCCGTTGTGTAACAAAAGCCTTTTTACCGCCAAGCAGGCAAACAGCGGCATAAAAGAATGTTTCAGAATTGTCAAAATTGTCTTCTATTGCTTTTTCAAATGCACCAAGCGCCTTGTCATATAGCTTGAGTTTTAAATAGCACATGGCTATCGAGTTGTTGAGCTCTTTGTTTTCCGGCTCTTCCGCCAGCGCCTGTCGATATGCGTGTGCATATTTGTTAAGCATTGGCATGGGCATTTCGCAAACGCTGTTGAATGTTGAGATAATGACAGGCTGTTTACAGAATTTACACGTTTTTTGGCCGGTATCAACGGCGGCGCCGCAGTTTGGACATTTAATGTCTATAATTGTAGTAGCCATTACCGAATACTCCCTTTCTTAAAACCTTAAATTCAGTGTTAAATGTCCTTTCCCTTAACCAGCCTTATAGTAAACTGCCTGAAATGTGGCTCTCGTTTTTTATTAGAAGCCATCCGTATAACCTAATTTTTTCATTACCGCTTGAGTAGCCAGGCTTAAATTTCTACAACCAACAAATACAAGATTTCCAAATTGAATGCTTGTTACGCTTGCGGGGATGGTAATGGTAGTTAATGATCTACAATCCTGAAATGCTTGATCTTCAATTTTTTCGATGGTTGAAGGCAGAGTAATATTGGTTATCCCTGTCGCCCCATTGAAAGCATATGCACTTATCGTAGTCACTCCTTCTGGTATTGTTACACTTTTGAGGTTTTGACACCCGCTGAATGATTCATAAGGGATTTTATTTATTCCTGCAGGCCAGCTAATAGAAGTTATTCCTGAACCATCAAAAGCGCTTTCGCCTATAGAAATAAGGTTTGCAGGAAGATTTATGGACGTCAAACTTCTGGTTTGCGAAAATGCAAAACTTCCAATGCGGGTAACTGTATTGGGGATAGTAATGGATTGTATGTTTCTACATCCCGAAAAAGCACTCTCGTTTATAGTAGTAACGCCTACCGGAATCACTACGCTGGTAACCAGCGGACCCGAAAAAGCGTTTTTTTCTATTACTCTGACAGGCATACCTTGGATCGTAGCAGGAATACGAACCGTTGCAGATTTACCTTCGTACCATCTGATAACCACCCCATTACCATCTTCGGTCAAGCCTACGGCGAAGTCAGATTCACTCTGTGCCCAAAGTGGGGCAAACAATGCAAATAGAATGACAATTACAAAAACTAATCTTTGTTTATTCATACAAAGCTCCTTCTTTTAATATCTTATTGGCGTCTGTGTGATCACCGAAGCGGGAATGTTTGATTCCGCAATGTACCTGAAGGGTAATTTTTCAAAAAAGTTCATGGTATCTCCTTGTATACTTGTACCGCTATTTTTATAACCTGATATTTCTCTATACGGAGAAACCAAGCGTTTTTATGAAGTGAGAAAAAAGAAATTTGCGGAAAATTACCTATAAACGGATAGTGTGGGTATTTTATGCTATTAGTGGGCTTGACACGAAGCTTATCGTAGTTAGAGTATAATTGCCGGATTGCCGGATAATGGAGTATTTTGCCTAAAAATGGCGCTTTTTTGGCTCATCTAAAGAGAGTATCACACGCTTTCAGCGAACTCGTCAAGGCAGATGGATAGGTAACGCTAGGGTAACCCATAAAGCCGAAGGTTGACACCAAATTTGCCGTGTGGAATCGAAAATTCCTCATTTTACCTGTCGCTAAAAGGTGCCTGACCTAAGAACGAAGTACCGCTTTTCTGTAGCGTAGTAAACTTAGCCTACGCTATATATGGCCGCCCGTGTCTGCAACATGACCAACCTCGCCGTAAAAATGGTAATCACTCGCAGTTATAGTACCAACAGTTGGTGATAAACCTCTTTTTCATATAATCCTTGACAGACCCTATTAAATAGGGTACATTCCAAGATAGAAATATGACCCGTGAATTTGTGATGTTGCCGGAGTTTGACCGCCAATGGCAGAAAATGGGTCTGGGTGATGACGTGCACCGCCGAATGGCGGTGCAATTAAAAATTTCTTTTCGGCAAACGGCCCGAAGGGACGTACAGCGAACTTCGTCAACTACAAGAAACCCTATTGCAAAATCCGAAAGCAGGGGACGTAATCCGGGGAACAAAAAATGAGCGTTTACGAAAGCATTATGCAAGGTCTAACCGAAGCCATAGATTACCAAGAGGAAAAAATCCCCGCCAGAAAAGTAAGACTGACAATAAAGCCGGTTGATACCTTCAATAACGATGATATTAAGCGTATACGCCAAAGAACTGGTCTAAGCCAAGTAATGTTTGCCGGATCATTGGGCGTCTCCCCAAAAACAGTAGAAGCTTGGGAAAACGGTAGAAACAAACCAGAAGGAGCCTCCCGCCGCCTGCTTGAACTCGTCCGTGACGACCCCGGTTTTTTGAAGCGGTTTCAGGTGTGAGGGGAAATATTGATAGACATAATTTTTTACTGTTTAAGGAAAAAGAAGGATGACCTTTTTTGTTGATACAAATTTTTTCTTTCAATGTAAAAAATATGATGAATTAAAATGGTCGGAAATAACCAATGATAAAGATATCACTATTCTCATTACGCGACCTGTTCAGATTGAAATTGATAAGTTAAAAAATGACGGAAACACAAGGCGTTCAAAACGTGCAAGAGAAACGACAAGTCTTTTTCGTAAAATATTAGGTGAAGATAATATGTCTTTTATTACAGAAATCCCAAACAATAGCATAACCTTCAAATTTGCAAAACAGTACTCGGATGAATCATTGTCGCAAACTAATCCATCTCTTGATATGTCCAATACTGATGATAAAATTCTCGCTATTTTACATAACTATATACTAGATGGACTTATAAATGTAGATTCCTGTGCATTCCTTTCAAATGATACTAACCCAATTCTGACAGCAAAATTGAACAATTTACCTGTTATACAAATTCCAGGTACTTGGCTTCTAGAACCTGAAAACGATGATAGGGATAAGGAAATTCTGAAATTAAACCAACAAGTACTGGAATTCCAAAAAAAAGAACCATTAATTGAAGTTGAATTTGATACAAATGATTACATCACATCAACAAAAGTGCATAACGAATTTATTGTAAAAATTCTGAGGTATAATCAAATTGCACAATCTGATATTGAAGAATTGGTTGCTTCATTAATTAAAAAACACCCCAAAAAAAATAATTTTGAAGCTGACGAAAATGGATTTTCTAAAAGTTTACAAAGAGCTATTAACCCTATGCAAACGTATTATCCCCCTGATAATGAAGAAATAGAAAAATATAATGCAGCATATCAAAATTGGGAAAATGATATATATGATTTATTTTCTTGCTATGCTGATAAACATAATAAATTTTCAAATATCGTTCCCTTTGATATAATTCTCAAAAATACTGGAAACATATCGGCCGAAAATTTACTAGTAATTTTTGAGATATTAGCTGGTGGACAATTGGTTTTTCCTGATTTTGATGATACAGTAATGGCTAAACGCTGGGCTTATCCAACACCTCCAGACCCTCCTAAAGGAAAGCGGAAATATAATACTTTATTTGCAATGGACAGGATAGCAGCAGCCCAATCTCGATTAATTTCACATAATCTTGCTATTCCGCCAATAACATTACGTGATATGATTGTTTCCAATAAGCATGATAAAAACCGCTTTTATTGGAAAGATGGCAGGCCAAAAGAAAACACCTCATTATGGCGTTTTGAGTGTGATGAATTTAGACATAAACTTGACGACAAACAGTTTCCTTATTATCTTGCTTTTAATGAAGACAGCGAAAAAGTAATTTTTAAAGTTAAAATAAGTGCTACAAATATGTCTACACTTTTAGAAAAAGTTTATACCTTACAAAAAAAATATATTTACATTGAAACAAAAAATGAAATTCTACATTTAGTGGAATATGGTGTTACAGAGAAAGTCATGCGAAAGATTGAGGGCACAAGGCAAAGAAGAAGACAAATAAGCTCCATTAAACTTTATCCATTTCACTTACCATTATCTGTTGCATCAATAATAATAGGCCCTCTTGATGTATGTATTGAAACAAAGCTGGTTTGTCCGGTAGTTAAATGCTTCTTTTGTATCTCTAATTCTTTCTGTATATCAGGTTTCATATGTACTGACCATGAGCCGTTTCCTTTACTGAATCTCTAAAATTTGTATAATATAGCGAGAGGAAGCTATGCCCAACGTAAAAACAAAAAAGCTGGTCAGAAAAACAGCAAAAATAGCAACTCAGGATGAAATAGAGGAAGCCGAGAAAAAAATCTATAAAGTCCTGGGCGATTTTAGCGACACTTTCGGCAAAATGTCGGAAAGTATGCTTATTCCCAGTCTGGTGGAAAAATTCAAGAAACTTGGCTTTGCGTTTGAAATAACAAACCGTCACCGAAAAATAGCCAGTGATGAACATGATATACACACCGAAATAGACGCCTTTCTTGAGAATAGCAGCCAGGCGATGGCAGTGGAAGTGAAAACAAAACTAAGACGCGATGAAGTGGACTACCATGTCGAGCGGATGGAAAAAATACGCCGGCACGCTGATTTGCATAACGATAAACGGCAGTTTCTGGGGGCCATGGCCGCAACCGTTGTTGATGAAGATACAAAACGATATGCCTTGAAACAAGGTTTTTATGTCATAGAGCCATCCGGAGAAGATGTGAAAATAGCGGAACCTGTTTCCGCGAAAGTCTGGTAATAAATCAAAATTCGTTAAGTATTTTATTAAATATATACGCTTTATAATCCTAAATGTAATCGAACTGTCTCTGCAACTTTTAACATATCATCGTTATTCAACACGCCAAAATAATTCTTCAAACGGCTTTTGTCAGCAGTCATTATTTGGTCAGCCATTAGTTTACCAGCCTTGCCATTTACATTGACCAATGCATTACCCGGATAAATTCGAGATATATTACTGGTGAACGGAACGACCACAACGCGCGAAAGAGATATGTTTGAAGCATCATTGCTTATAATAACTGCCGGCCTTGTTTTTTTGGTTTCGCTTCCGAAAGCCGGTTCAAAATCAACCCACCAAACTTCACCGCGTTTCATCATCAATCCCGTTCATTAGGCCGTTGCACCATTCTATAGCTTCCCGTTCATATTCTTCATCAGCCGCCATTGCTTTGTAACCGGCTTCTAATTCCGCTTGGGTATAAGTACGTCCGGTAAATTGGGCTTGAACAAACTCGGCTAATAATTTCCCTATGGTTTGTTTTTCGACCATAGGTATAAGAGCATTGTAAAGTGTTTCATCAACACTAATTGTAAGTTCACGTAACATTTTATACCTCCTCACTATTTAACCTATTGTACAAAATTCAGTATATAGGCTCAGTATAATATTTCAAGGCCTGCGCATACTAAAACCCCTCAAAAATCCCGTCTCTCAAAGCTCTCTTAAATTCCGCCTTCTGCTCTGCCGAAGAGCTGGCCGGAAGGCTTAAGCTTTTCTCCCACACCGCAACGCCTCTCCCGTTATCATAAAGCCTGCACGATACAGAACCGTCTTCCCTTGATGAATCAAAAGTAAGAGTATAGCGCGGCGATTCTGTGCGGGCTGTTTCGAGCCCTGCTGACCTGGCTTCCTTTTTTAAAATTCCCTCAATAATGTTCCCATGTGAATTGACGCGCAGTTGAACCGGCAGGGCGATTCCGTTCTGAAGCAGCGCTCCGCGGTTTAATGCAAAGAGCCTTTCCGCCGCGTCCTGCCTTTCGATTTTTTTTCCCATCGACGCCAATTCCGCGTAAACATTGGCAATCATGTCCCTTTCCCAAATGGGATCGAATTCACCAAGACTTCTCTCGAGCGTTTTTCTGTTTCTTAAAAGCCTGCCTTCCTCAAAATCATAAGAAGGAACGGAAAGCGGAATGAGAGGCTCCTCAAAACTTCTAGCCTGCCTTAGATAAGTCAGAGCGCGGTGCGGATAATTTTCAAAAGCGTTGTAATACTGCATTAACTGCTCCAGCCGGGAATCGTCGTCTTGGCCGGAAGCCCCTTCGGGCCAGTCAAAGGCGTCCGCCGAAAGAAGGCTGTACTTATGGAACAAATGCGTGTGGACAGCAAAACGGAATTGATATGAGATTTTGCGGAACAGACTTTGCACTCTCTCCCTTAAACTGCCCGGGCATGAAAAGGCCTCGGCCTTTAAGAGTCCTTTATAGGTGTCTTTCAGAATTTCATGGATGTCCCGCTTGTAACGGACAGTATCGATGCCGTAATTCATCATCCAGGATTCGTCCCCTGCCTTTAGGCAGTCGCTTGCGTAAGCGGTCGCCTCGGACAAACGCCCGCCCATCTGAAACAGCTGGGCAAGGTTTAGTTTTGAAAGGGGGGAGCTGTCCGTTTGGTAAGCATCCTGATAATCGGCAAGGGCGCGGGATAATTCCAGCCGCGCAAGGTACAGCTCGCCCCTTGCGAGCTTGCCGGAAGCGCGCTCCATTGCTCCAAGGGAGGCGTTTGTGCAATCGAAGGCCAGGGCGAACCGGTAAAATCTGGTTTCAAGAATGGAGAGGTTGTAATAGGATAAAGCCGCGAAAAGCCGGTCGCCGGCAGCTTCCGCCCACTGGATGGCTTTTTGGTATGCGTCTTTGGATTCCGGATAACGGAACATCCCTGAGTAAATGGTTCCAAGCGTCATGGCGAGATCCATATCAGCGCCTGAGTATTCCATCGCGTCCAGTAAAAGCCTCTCCCCTTCCCTAAGGCGGTGGAGCTTAAAGTACATCCACGCAAGACTGCCGATAGCTTCCATGTTATCAGGATCAATGGCCAGAAGGCGCTCATAATAAAAAGCAGAAACTTCGTTTCTATTCAGATAACCTGCGGTGTTTGCAAGCTTTAAAAGCAAATCCGTTTCCCAGGAGATAATTTTTTCGGCCCGGCGGTATTCGTCCCAGGCCAGATGGTAAAGTTTGCGGTAATAGTATAGGTTCCCCAGCGACCAGGGGAAACGAAAATCGTCTGGATATAATTTTGCCCCTTCGTTAAAGAGTTCTATGGCCCGTTCCCAATTTTCCGCCCTTTGCGCGGCTGTTGCGCTGTTAAAAATAAAATCTGAGCCTCTGTCCAATAACGAGGAATCCGTATCCGTCTGTGCCATTGTATCCATGCGGAACAAGAAAATAAAAACGACGATGAGAACAGCGCTTAAAATTTTTGTGCCGGACGGCCGCCGCCGCTTCGTCTGCCCAAGTGCCAGCGCTAAAGGCGGCAATACGCAAGCTAAAAGCCGCCGCCAAAGCATTACGGCCTTTTTGTATTCGTCATTGAAAAGGCAGTAATGCGCTTCCATTTTTTTTCTGTCGTCAAAAGTAAAACCGGGGGCAAAGCGGGCGGCGGCGGTATCCAAATAAAGCGAATAAAGTCCGCCGCAAACGCTCTCGATTTCGGAGGTTCTTGCCCACTCGGCAACGCCAGAGGCATTGGGTTTTTTAAAGCCGGCGAGGGCCATGCGGCGTTTTACATGCGCCCAGAGGCACAGCGCTTTTTTTCGCGGATCTTTTTTGATCAAGTAAAGCCAAAAGAAGCCAAAACGGATAGACAGAAACAAAAACAAGAGCAGCGCCACGGCGAGTATGGGTCCTTTTCTGTTTATGAAATTTAAAGCAGACCTGCCAAGAGAAGCCAAATTTCCTTTTTCGTTTTCAGGTTCTTCTCCCTCTTTTGCCTTTAGGCGCATACGGTTGTCCAATATCTCTTTCATCAGCCGTTCAAAAAGTTCCGGCGGCGTCCCGTTAGAAAAACGGAACTCCTCTCCTTCCGCTATGTTTTCGGAAGTTGGGTCATATTCAATCCAGCCGTATCCGGGGAACCACACTTCCGCCCAGGCGTGGGCCATGTCCGCCCTGACAGGATAATAGCCAAAGGCTTCGGTTGAGGGATCGACAAAAAAACCGGCGGCAACCCGGCAGGGAATTCCCAAAGAACGGAGCATAAGCGTAAAGGCAAAGGCGTAGTAGGAACAGTAGCCTTTTTTGGAATTAAAAAGAAAATGTTTGAGCTGATCCCCATCGGCGGCTATTCCTGGTTTAAGGCTGTAACGATATTCACCGAACTTTAGCCTGTCGTAAATCATCTGAACCTGTTCCCAATAAGATGGGGAATATTCACCTCCCCTTCCCGAAAACCTCGTTGCAGAGCCGCCAATAATTTCTCTGGCAAAAGCCGCTATTGCCTCATCGCCGCCATACTCGGTGTAGAGGGCGTACTCTTCCGGTTTCAAGCCCAGGCTTTCTGACCAGTCGCTGCCGCGCACAGAGCGCATGAGCGCGTAAGGGAAAGTATCGCTGGTGTAGCTGACGACAGCGTATGCTGAGTTGAAAGAAGAAGCGTCCCAGGTTTCAAATGGGGTTATTTCCACAGGCATATTCATCCCTATAAAAGCGGAAGAATCAAAGTTGACTATGTAATACTCCTGTTCGTCTACGCGGAAATTGTTTATTTCTTCGGTCTGCAGTAAAGTACGGCGGCTCGGCAGATTCTGGGGGTGGGCAGCCTCGTCCACATCGCCAAGCCTAAAGAAGCCTTGCTTGGGATTGTAAGCTGATAGCGTATAACGGCGCAGAAGGATGTGGGGATCGTAAGGGTCTTTTTTGGCAATCAGCACCAGATCATCGTTTACGCTGATTTCGCTTTCCAGTCTGATAACCTGGGAAAAATCAAAACGAAAGAGTTTTGGTTCCAGAAGCCCGCCGCCCCTGTCCACCGCTTTTTCCTGAAACGGCCGGACAAAAAAAGCTCCGCCAATAAACACCAAGAGAAATAGCGCGAGAGCCGCGGCGATACCTTCCTTCTTGCGCAGCTTAAATTCCGGAGGCGCGGAAAAAACAAAAGCAAGTATTTGAAGAAAGAACGCCAGAGCAAAAAGTCCAATCATTAAAACAGGCCAGCGGTAAACTTCTATTGAAAAGGGAGACACGATGCTGAAAAGAGCCAGAAAAAAGGTGTCGGCGGCTATTATATCCGCCCTAAGAAAATGGCTGTTTCGGCATGAAAAATAAGTGGTAAAGGCAAGCCAATAAAACGGAAGAAGAGTTGTAAAGTAATTCCGATCCAGATTTAAGAGCAGGGAGTCAAGTGTTATCGCCGTGCCTGAAACACCAGAGACAAACCAGCGGGGCAGGGCAATGAAAAGGCGGATCGCCCAGGGGACTAGGGCAATGACAATGACAGCCTGGAAAGGTCTAACAGAATAGCCAAAAACTTTTTCCTGATTTAGGAAAAACGCGACCGCCAACGCTCCGGCAAGAGACGCAATAAAAAATGAAGTGTCCGCCATATCCGCCGCAAGAAGCCTTATCTGGTAAATAAAAACCAAAAGCGCCAGAGTCCGCAGAACTAAAGCCGCGGAATGGGTCTTGCGATTACCGGTAACGCTATTCATTTCATTGCCCCTATGGCATGTACGCTGGATTTGCCGGAATAGAAATTGATACAGCGGGCGGCCTCTTGTTCTATTTCCGCTTTTTTTCTGCCATCCGCGTTGTAAATAAAAACAATATCCGTTTCCTGCTGCCGCTTATTAAGAAATTTGTTCAAAGCGGATTGGGAAGCAAACGCTTCACCGGTAACTTTCCTGGGAAGAGCAAGAACAAGGACGCCTGTTTCGCCCGGCGCCTGTGGGAGCTCGCCTGAGGAAGCGGGCCAATTTATTGCGGCGGGAAAGGCCAACGCGGCGGCAAGCCGGCTTGAGTCCAATGGAGCGCTTTCCTCGCCTCCGCCAAAAATCCCGCCGCCTGAATAGCCGATAAGTACATCCATGCCCCTGGAAGAAAATCCCAGTGCTGATGCCAGAGCGCTTTCGCATAACAGGTCTACCGCCCGACGCACTTCTTCAATGGAATAAAGGGAGCTGTCGGCTTCAGTGTCAATCAGGATGAGGAGGCGGGAACAGGGCGGCGGTTCGCTTTCGCCCTCGCGCACAAAAAGCTCACCCGAAGCGACATGGCTGTAAAGCTTCCAGTTAATGCGCCGGGGGTCATCGCCCGGAACGTACGGCCGGTGGTTAATCAACTCATTGCTCTTGCGGTAATGAGGTTCGTTGCGCACTTCCGTTCCGCCCGATCTTGGAAGAAGCGGGATGGCTTCTTCAGCCGGATGAGGAAGCGCCAGAAGGCGCGGGTTCTCGTTCTGGGAAATTGAAAAACCGAGGGAGAAAAAACCAGGGGCGTCAAAGATGACAAGCCTGTCGCATTTGCTTGAATAAGCGCCCCTCTCGCTCACGGGGAAAGTGCTGAAGCTCTCGACAGCCGGATTTACAAAGTGGCGTATAACGCGGGAATCTTTGGTTTCAAGGCAAAGCTCACAGCGGATGAGTACGGCAGGGATGTTCCAAAAGCGTTTCCCGCCCGAGGCCGCGCCGAACGTGATGGCGAGTTCTCCTTCCCCGCCAACCGGTACGGCTTTGGAGGTGATTACCATTGAAAGGGACAGAGCTTTGCGGCGGTTAAGGATACCCGAAAAAAAGACGGTGATGAAACAATAGGCCAGGACAACAAGAAAAATCGTTCCTAATAAAATTAGCGCCGGTTCGCCTCGAATCCGGCCTGCCGTGAATGCCAGAAGTGTCAATAAAATGACGAAGGAACCCAGGCTCCGAGGCCGCGGCAAGAAGGCGGCCAATACGGTAAAGCCCGCTTTTTTAGGATTTGATTCCATTGATCACAGCAAGGCAAATTTCTCTGATGAGCCTGTCCCCCTGGGCTCTTGCGTCCCGAAGCCTTACGCGGTGGCTCAAAACAGGGGCGGCCAAAACCAGGAGATCTTCATCGATAACGTACTCCCTGCCGCGCACCAAGGCCAGGGCTTTGACAGCCCCAAGAAAATGTAAAGCCGCTCTGGGAGAAGCGCCAAGCGCAAAGCTCCGGTGGCTTCGGGTTTCCCTGACGATGTCCGCCACAGCTTCTTTCAGGCTTTGATGGCAATACACATCCGAGACGGCGGAGCGGGCGGCAAGAAACTCCGCCTCGGTCAAAACCGGCTTTAGCTCGGCAAGAGCTTTCACCGCCGGGTTTTCATCTAAAATAGAAAGCTCCGACTCCCTGTCCGGGTAACCCAGAGAAAGACGCATCATGAACCTGTCAAGCTGCGCAGCAGGCAGCGGAAATGTTCCTTCGCTCTCGATGGGGTTCTCGGTGGCTATAACGAAAAAAGGCTCAGGCGGCTTGTGAACCGCGGAGCCGACGGTAACCTGCCTTTCGGCCATTACTTCCAAAAGCGCGGATTGTACTTTGGGAGTGGTGCGGTTTATTTCATCCGCCAAAACGATATTCGCAAGCACAGGGCCGGGCACAAAACGGAAAGAACGGGTTTCAGGATCGAACACATCAACCCCGGTAATGTCGTACGGAAGCAAGTCCGGTGTGAACTGAATCCGCTTGAAGCACAGGGGGTTGCCGTCCTGGCCGGCAATAAGAGCGGCAAAAGTTTTCGCCACCGTGGTTTTGCCAAGCCCGGGATTGTCCTCCAAAAGCACATGCCCACCCGCCAGAATTCCGGCTGTAAGCAGCTCAAGAAATTCTCTTTTTCCTTTTATTACCTGTTCCGCCCCGCGGATTAAAGCCGCAGCAGCTTCGCTTTGCACACCCATTTAAAACAGGATATTAAAAAAAATAATTCTCGCCAAGACGCGAAGGCGCAATATTAAGAATTTAACCACGAACCTCACTAACCATCACGAACTTTTTATTCCAAGCTTTTCGTTTTTCGTGCTGGTTCGTGTGGTTTGTGGTAGAAATTCGAAATTCAGTTTAAACAGCGGGTGTTTATTTGTTTCCGGAAAATGGTTATATTATATAAATTAGGAGGTAAGCCATGTCAATTCATATTGCGGCGAAAGCCGGAGAAATAGCCGAAGTCATTCTGCTCCCGGGGGATCCCCTGCGGGCTAAATTTATCGCGGAGAATTTTTTGGAGAATGCCAAACTGTACACGGATGTCCGGGGCATACTGGGATTTACCGGAACCTACAAAGGCAAGAAAGTTTCCGTGCAGGGTACCGGAATGGGTATTCCTTCGATTTCGATTTATCTGAACGAACTTTTCAGGGACTACGGTGTCAAACGGGCGATAAGGATAGGCACCGCAGGCTCTATTCAGGAAGACCTGAAAATACGCGACCTTGTTATCGCTATGACTGCCTGTACCGATTCAGGGGCCAACCGCATCCGTTTCGGCGGACGGGACTTCGCGCCCGCGGCGACTTTCTCGCTGGTAAAAAAGGCCTACGATACAGCCGCCGAAAAAGGCTGGCATGCGGCGGTTGGAGCGGTGGTTTCCACCGATATGTTCTACACCGAAGACCCGGATGAATGGAAACTCTGGTCGAAGTTCGGTGTCCTGGCAATAGAAATGGAAACCTCGGAGTTGTTTACCCTGGCGGCCAAATACAAGCGGGAATGTCTTTCTCTCTTAACAATTTCGGACCACCTTATAAACCACGAGGTAACCAGCGCGGAAGAACGTCAGACCAGTTTTACCAGAATGATGGAAGTGGCTCTGGAGACAGCGATAGCGTAAGCCTGGAATAGAACGCTGGGCCTGTTAATACAAAATACCGACTTCTTCATCACCGTGAACGCCTACCAATTTTTGGTTGGTGGGATCCACCATAAGGTCCATATACTCAAGAGGTATAACGCCAAAAAGGATTCTTCCGGCACTTACGACCCAAGGTTGGCAGATCATAGAACGGTTTTTCCAGCGAATCTCTACCGTTTCGGCTATTTTTACCGTTCTTTTAGTACTGTCAGCCAGGGTTACTGGTCTTTCCCCCACTACCCCAAGCCCTAACTGCTGTCTAAGTTGCTCATTGATAACCAGGTTCATTGCTCCGGTATCAACCACGGCTTGTACTGTGGCTTCGCGGACTTCAAACTCTTTAATGTACCCTTCTTCGGCTTTCATTTTATCTTTGACGTTTTTCAAGGTAATTTCCTCTTGAACAATTCCCATTCCTGTCTCCTATAGTATTAATATTATACTGATACTGTACGGATATGCAAATCGCTTCAAATTTTATGACAGATATACTAAGCTATTTCGTTGCTTTCAATTATTATCATTGGCAACCCGATGGGCTCTTCAGTTGAATATTCAGGAATGATATTGTTGTTACCAAAATCGCCAAATATTGATCATATCCCAAATTAGCTTTGACCATTCATCATTTGGAAATTTATCAAAAACCCTGCCGGCTTTGAACCCAATAAAGTCAATTAGCTCAAGTGATAAACGATTTGTAAGAACCAACGGATTATTTGCCAGGGCTGTCCCGAAAATATACTCATTAGGGTTATATGTTTTGGCAAAGCCAATAGTAGGGTCTATTAACAGGTATTTTGCGCCGCTATTAAAGGTTTTTGGCAAGATATCGCGTTCTGTATCATTCAAGTCATTTGCTCTGCCATAAGTAAATTTGGGCCATGTGGTAGATATAAACAAAAAGTAAATCGCCTATTTCACAGGAATGGCCGCCTTTAAATTTTGCCAAAGGTGCCCGCGCCATTAGAGTTGATGTATGAAACAAACAATAACAGCAAAACGGCGGCAGCCACACTGGTAGTTAGCAGCCGCCGTATGCAATAAGAGAAAAAGAGAGTGTTAACGTTCTCAGCTATATGCTGTTTATGATAGACTGACAATCCGCCTTATTTTTTGCCCTCGATGTTTTATGAATAACTTGATGCTGAGGACATCCCTGGACAGTGGCCACAAGAGCATCAAATTCGGAACGGCCAGTCCTGCAAGCTATAATAAGAACGTCTACCGTACCACAGTACCTTATTATGGCATCATAAACCCGATACAAGGTGTCCCCTAAAGAATAGATAGCAACGGTTTTCCCATTGTACTGCAACGGAGAACTCTCAAAATCATCCGGTGATCCAAACTGTATCTTTTTCTTAGGCGGCGGGTTTTGCATACCCTGTATTAACTGATCATAGACTAAATTAAGTGTTGTAGTTTTTCCTATGCTATGATTTCCCGATAATAAAATAATTTTCATGTTATTTTTCTCCTGCTAATATCTAGTATTTTCAATGATATCGCACTCTATGAATAACATTAGTACGAAACCGACTTTATTTACAATTTTTCATATACCTCCATTATATTTAAGCTATATTTAAAATAACCCCTATAAAGAATATAGTCTTTTTTGTGATGCCAGTCAAGCTCTTGCATTCAAATGAGCTTAAGCAGATTAGCCTTGCCCGTAAGAACACCGACAAGATAGATGTCGACATTCTTTGCCGCATCTTGAAAATGCAGGTGCTTTCAGGGGAGCAGGCCATATCGCCGGTTGTTGTGCCGCCGGAAGGAATACAGGAACTGCGCGGTTTATTCACGACCTACAGGTTGTATAAGAAACAAACCACCCAAATCAAGAACCGGATTCACTCTCTGGTGAAGGAAAAGCTGTATGGTTACCGCGATAGCGATTATTGCAGATATAATCAAAGTTGACCGGTTTAAGAACTCAAAGGCGTTTACCTCATATTTACGTTCTGCTCCCAAGGTGTCAAATTCCAACACCTCGGTGAGTATAAAGGAAACCAACAAGAAGGGCCGAAAGCTGTCCGCCACATTGGTAACACATGCTTAAGAAGGGGGAATATCATTATATACCCTTTGTCCCCCCAACCGATAACGACAGGCTTTTTATAGGCAAGACTCTTTTTTACCGGCACAACCCTCTCATCTACAGTTCCGGGAGCGCCTAGTGGATTTAAGAAAAGCCTGACATAGCCTAAAATTGGGTATTGCCGACTGTTTGCGTATTGGGTAAGTTGAATCGACGGGAAGTTTGTGCTTGCTTCAAACCCAGGTCTTTTAACGGCTCCTTCGTTTCTTATGAAATCCAAAACATAAGAAATAACCGCCCCTTCCTGTCCTGTGGGATTAATACCCCTAAGCGAATAGTAACCTTTATATGCGAAAATTTGAGAAAACACATTTGCTGTATTCTGTCTTTGGTCGGTACGATTCATGGCTATTGATTCGGCTATTGTCCTGGCTGCAAAAGCAGTTGCCCAGCCTGTACAAGTACCGTACGTTTGAGCAAAAAGCGGGGCAAATAACAGGAACAAAGGCAGGATAAGAAGTTTCTTGGCATATTCTTTCATAGGTAAAAGCCCCTTTTTAGAACCTTACAGTTCATTTTATCAGGTTGTGGATATCCTCGTGGACGTATGTAAATCAGGTTTGCCTGGCACTAGACTTCCATAGCCGTACTGTGCTATAAATAATCAATCAGTCAATGATAGCCCGGATGGTGGAATTGGTAGACACGCTGGTTTCAGGTACCAGTGCCTTCACCGGCATGGAAGTTCAAGTCTTCTTCCGGGCAAAGAACGAAGTTGCTATGTTGTAAGGAATTAACTATTAACTGCCTTCCGGACGGCGGTTGACGAGTAATGACATGAAATGTTAAAAACTTATTCTTTGCTTTACTACATATCGTTCACATTCAAAAAATCCAAAATTGGCGCGAGCGTTAATGTTATTTTGAAAATTGCCATAGCTCTTATTCCAATCGCGCAAATACCGATATTGGCTAATTTCATCGACAATACTACAGAAGCTCTGGGCAGGGGTAGGATTACGGACAGCCTTATTCAAGCGGCTTTGTTTTTCATTGGGATACTCTTGCTTGGGTATGTCGTGAATATATTTAGCGCGTTTGCCAAAGCAAAAACAAGCGCGATAGTTGGGGCGGCGTACGAAAAACAGCTTTTAGAGAAACAGAGCAGTTTGAGCTATGAAGTGATAGAGAATAGCGAAGCCCATGAGCTTATCAACCGTGTTACAGAAGACTGTTCGGAAAAATTTTTCAAAGGTTTTGACAATCTTATGGCCATATGCGAGTACGCGATACGAATAGCGGGCATCGCAATAACGGTAATGAGCGCGAACATATACGTTGGGGCTATATGTTTCCTTGTCATGGTCATAATCATACCCATCGCAAAAAAATGCGGCGAGGAAGATTACGACGCCTATGACGCTTCTTCCGGCAAATTCAGGCGGGCAAGATACTTTAGGAATATTTTATCCGAAAGGGACTATGCAGACGAGCGCAAAATCTTTAATTACAGCAGGCCTGTAAATGAAATATGGAAAGAGAAATTTGGCGAAGGCATAAAAATATCCCGCTCGGCGACAAAAAAGAACTTCGTTAGAATTAAGTCCGCCAGTTGCGGCACTGCAATTTCTTCCTGCCTCATAGCCGGTTTATTGCTGTTGCCTTTGAAAAGCGGCGAAATGTCAGCCGGAGTATATATAAGCCTTGTAAGCGCATCAATCAGCCTTATAAGCCTTATCTCGTGGAACATAGCGTACCTTATTGAGGACTGCATATCCTATAAACTATACATGGACGATTTCGGCAAGTTCATGGAGCTAAAAGAAAATAGCCGCCAAAACCTCAATCAAAATTTCAATAGCGCGTATGTCTTTGAGAAAAACAAAAGCGTAAAAGAAATTGCGTTTTGCAATGTCAGGTTTAAATATCCATGTTCCGAAAACTATACCCTTGAAGGTCTTTCATTTCGCATGACAAGCGGGAAAAGATACGCTTTTATCGGCGAGAACGGGGCGGGTAAAACTACGATAGTCAAGCTGCTTTTCGGACTGTACGACAACTATGAGGGCGATATTTTTATTAACGATACGAATATTCGTAATATGCCCCTTGAAGAGCTTTACAGCTATTTTTCAGCCGTGCATCAGGATTTTGCAAGGTATCAAATCCCGCTAAAAGACAATTTGACTATAGGCTGCGGAAATTTCAGCGAACAAAGTCTATTGTCGCTTATTGAAAAAATGGGATTGACAGAAAAGTTTAACTCCTTGCCTGAGCGTTTGGATACCGATGTCGGCAGGCTTGGGGATTATGGCGTTGATTTTTCGGGAGGCGAATGGCAGCGCATTGCCATTATGCGGGCGCTGATGCGAAACGCGCCGATTCAGGTAATGGACGAGCCTACGGCCTCGCTAGACCCCATAAGCGAAAGGGATTTGTATGACCTGTTCGCGAATTCGTTTCAGGGCGACATTGGGATTTTAATAACCCACAGATTGGGCGGGGCAAAAAACGCTGATGAGATAATGGTAATATCCGGCGGGCGCGTATGCGAGCAGGGAACGCATAATGAGCTACTCACGCTCAAAGGTAAATACTCTGAAATGTACGAGGCCCAGAGGTACTGGTATTCATGAAAAAGCAAATCAATTTTTTTAAGCTTTTTGTTGATGTCTTCAAGGTTGCGCCCTTCATGTTTTGCACTGAGTATTTTTTCACAGCGGTGGACAGCGTTGCCCTGGCGTTTATCGCTATGGCGACTGAAAGAGTTTTTTCAAACGTTTTGTCATTTACGCAGGGAAGCATAGAATTTGTTAGAATAGAACTTGTTCAAATAATATATTCTTTGGCTATACTTGCCGCGCTAAACGTCTTATCCGAAGCGGGAAGCGGGATAGCGAGCTACCTTGGGGAAGTTTACGCTGATTTGTCAAACAGAAGGCTGCATGAGCGCGTTAATGAAAAAATAGGCAAGCTTTATGCTATTAGCTTTGAGAACCCAAAAACGCTTGACAGCATAAACAAGGCTTATGTAGGGGCTTCCGCCTCAAGGAAGGTAACGAACATAGTGATGGATATATTCACGCTTTATATGCCCTATTTCGTTATTTATAGCGTGTATCTGTATTCGCTGCGTCCGATACTCGCGTTTTGCGTTTTTATAGTATTCATTCCAACGCTTATAGCCCAGGTTGTCAAATCAAAAATCTTTATTGAGCGTGAAGATGAGTTGGCGGCGCTCAGAAGGCAGAAAGAGCATTACGCAAATTGTGTTTCGCAGCGTGAATATGTCAAAGAAACACGCATACTCGGCGTGGTATCGTATTTCTTTAAGCTTTACGACAGGACTCTTGGAACCATAACAAGGCTGCTTATAAAGAGCAAACGCAAAGCTGCCACTGTTGACAGTTTCGCGAAAATTCTGAATTTGCTTGGCTACGCAGGTGTTTTATACCTGCTTCTGGATTCTATTTTCAAAGGCTTTATTGGCGTCGGCGCTTTCGTTGCAGTATTCACCTCGATTAAGACCGTATTTGACCTTATGGATGAGCTGATAGGTTCCCGCCTTGGCGATTTTTCCGAGGGTTACGCAAAGCTGAAAGGGTATATTGAATTTCTTAATCTGGATATGCCCGCCGATAACGGTAAATCTGTTTTTGAGCATGACAGCATCCATCTGGACAATGTGTGCTTTGAGTATCCCGATGGGCCGGAAGTTTTGAGCAATATCAGCTTCGCCGTCAAGAAAGGCGAAGCCGTAGCCATTGTCGGCGAAAACGGCAGCGGCAAGTCTACGCTTGTCCGCCTGATGCTTGGCGTATATCTGCCGAAAACTGGCGCAATTTATCATAACAACGCGAACACCTCTGATTTGCAGTATTCGGATATGCACAAAAACGTATCCGCTGTATTCCAGGATTTCAAAAAATATAAAATGACGCTTGAAGAGAACGTCAAAATGGGCGATTTAAGCAAAAATGACAGGACAAAGCTTCTTTCCTCGCTCAGTATATCCGGCATTGATTTAAGCGAAAAGTTTGACCTTGAAACAAACCTTGGGCGTGAATTCGGCGGGATTGATCTGTCAATCGGCGAGTGGCAGCGTGTCGCGATTGCGCGGGGCATATACCGCGGCTCGGATGTCATCGCGTTTGACGAACCGACAGCGTCTATCGACCCCTTGCAGGAATACCAGCTCTACAAGTCGTTCGCTGACATCGCGCTGGGTAAAATCGCTTTTATTGTTACGCACAGGCTTAGCTGCATAAAATTTTGCGACAAAATTATTGTAATGCGGCAAGGCAAGGTGCTGGATATTGGAAGCCATGAAAAACTATTAGGCGATTGCCCTTATTATAAAACTTTGTGGAACTCCCAGGCGGAAATGTATACAGAGATTCCCATTGGCTAATTTAGCACCAGGTTTTTATACGTATGCACGATAAAATCCTGTACGTTTGTAATTATGCTCTTTGCCGAAAGGCTCCCGCGATCGCCTAGCTTGTTTACGGCAAATTCGGAAATATCCACCATATAGAAATATACCTGCCGGATCGTGCCGTTAGGCAGCACACGGAAACTGGGGGCCATGTTGCCGGAAGCGATGCCATGCAGCGTTGTCGCCACGCAAATTACGGTTGTCGCTTTGCTGAGGTGTTTACGCATCGCGTCCTGTCCGGCATACACATCCGCGTAAACCTCAGGCAGAGGGCCGTCATCCCTTATGGAGCCGGTAAGGACAAACGGGATATTGTTTTTTACGCAGTTGTACATAATACCGTCTTTGATGTTTTCTTTTTCAATGAAAGCGGGAATGGAGCCGAAATAGCGCACCCGGTTAATGGTATCAATATGGTTGTAATGCCCGTTCGGATAAGTAACCTGAGTATAGATATCCTGCCCAAGGGCGCTTTTCTTGTACGCAGCCTCCAAATCGTGAGTGGCAAGAGCGTTGCCTGCCAGTAAAGCGTGAACATAGCCGTTCGCGGCCAGGCCGGAAAAAGCATTGCGGCTGTCGGCGTCAAAGGTACAGGCCGGGCCCGCGACCCAGACGATATAACCATTATCTTTTTCGTAGCGCAGTTGTTCGTACAAAAAGTCGTAATTGATGGAAAAGGCGGTTTCGCGGCTGCGATTCTGACGAAAAGCAAAACTTTCCCCGCCTGCTTTTTTAATGTCATCAAAACCGTTTGTATGTACGTAAATTCCCTGCTTGCCTGATTCGCTGCGGCCGATAAAAACGAGGTCGCCTTTTTTTAAATGACGGAATTCCCGTACATTGATCCGCCCGCTTTCGTAAACAGCCAGACAATCCATGCGGCTTTCCTCCGCCAATAACCATTTACCGCCCACCTTGAAATACTCGGGGAATACGGTTGTGGCGTGATAGTCCGCAGGGGCAACGCCGTCTGCCGGCGAGGGAACAAGCTCCGCGTCAGGGGCGTCTGTCAGTTCCGGACTTGAAAAATCCGGAGCGGTATATTCTTTTAAACTAAAATGAATCAAAGCTTCTCCTTTTCAGCGTTAACGGTTCGAATGATCACATTCTTTCATACTTTTCTTCTTTTTACAATTAATTTACAATAAAATAAAATGAAAAAGTTCCCATTCATCCAAGGAGATAAAAATGCTGGTTTATAAAAACGGCGGCCACCGCCTGTTTGAGGAAGACGAAGAAACCGCGGCGCTTGTGTCGCAGATGCTTTTGGATCTGGAAAAGAACGGCATGGACGCGGTCAGGAAATACAGCGAAAAGTTTGACGCCTGGAGCCCAGCAAACTTTGAATTAAGCGGGGCGGAGATTGATAAGGCCATTGCTTCTTTGGACAAGCAAATAATTGCGGACACCGATTTCTGCCAGAAAAATGTCCGTGAATTCGCGAAGAAGCAGAAGGAAACCATGCTGCCCCTGGAAACTGAAACGATGCCTGGGGTGATTTTGGGGCATAAGCATATTCCGGTCAACTCAGTGGGAAGCTACATCCCAGGCGGAAGGTACCCCATGTTCGGCTCGGCCCAGATGAGCATTATCCCCGCGAAGGTTGCGGGCGTGAAGAACATCACTGCGTGTACGCCGCCGGTTAAGGGCGAAGGCTTCTACCCCGCCACTATTAACGCGATGAAAAAAGCCGGTGCGGACAGGCTCTTTATCATAGGCGGTGTTCCGGCTTTCGCACTAATGGCCTTCGGCATGGGCGTTGTTGAACCGGCGGACATTCTGTGCGGCGCTGGTAACAAGTTCGTGGCAGAGGCAAAGCGCCAGCTTTACGGCAGGTGCGGGGTTGACCTGCTCGCCGGCCCAACGGAGATTCTTGTCATCGCGGACGACGACGCGGATCCTGACATAACGGCCTGCGACCTTTTGGGACAGGCGGAGCATGACCCTAACAGCGGCATATGCCTTATCTGCCTCAGCGAAAAATTCGCCGCCGCCTGTACGGAAAGGCTTGAGGCCCAGCTCGCGGTGCTTCCAACGAAGGAAATCGCGTCCGTCTCCTGGAAGAACAACGGGATCATTTACGTGGCGGACAGCAAGGAAGAGGCGGTGAAACTGTCTGATGATTACGCGCCGGAGCATCTTGAACTGCATGTGAAAGACCAGGCTTTCTTCTTCGATAAGCTGACAAACTACGGCTCACTTTTTATCGGCGAGGAAACCACCGTTGCGTACGGGGATAAGTCGATAGGTACGAATCACATCCTGCCGACGAGCAGGGCGGCGCGGTATACCGGCGGGCTCTGGGTTGGAAAATTCATGAAAACCGTTACTTATCAAAGAATGAAAAGAGAAGCCAGCGTTGAGATCGGTAAAGTTACGGAGAGACAGTGTTCGGTTGAGCGAATGCTTGCCCACGGGCTGACCGCGAAGATCAGGATAGATAAGTACAGCAAATAATTATTCTGTCTTTCTCAAGGCTCAACTTTAAGGTTCAAATAGATCGGAGAAATTAATTTCTTTTAAGAGGAGGATGACATCTTTCATCCTCTTTTTGTTGAACTTTTTGAGAATCCGGTAGATTTCCGAGCGGATAGTAGTTTCCTCCACAAAGCGTTTCTCGGCGATTTCCTTATAGGAATATCCGCTATGGGCCATTCTGATAATTTCATATTCTGTATTGGATATTCTCATCATCACTTTTAGGACTTCTTTCATCTTGCTTTGTTTTTCGCTGATCCGTCTGGATTCTTCCATAATTTTGTTCGCGATTTCCGGCCTGAGCATGAGGCTGTTTGAAGACGCGGCCCTGATTGATTTTAGAATATCCTCTGTCGGGCTTGTCTTGATGATGTAATCCATAGCGCCTACCGTGTAGGCTTTGAAAATCAAATCATCACGGCTATGGATGGTGAGGATAATCACTTTAATCGCGGGGTTGTAATCGTGTATTTCTTTTGTGGCGTCTATACCGGCGGTTTTGGTTTCCATCTGGATGTCCATAAGGACTATCTGGGGATTGAGCGACTTTGCTTTCGTTACAGCTTCTTCACCGCTTGAAGCAATGCCCAGGACTTCCATATCCTCTTCCTGCCTGATAAAACCGGCGAAGTAATCGGCTATTTCATTAGCGTCGTCGGCTATCAGCACCCCTATCTTTGGCATTTATGCTCCTCTGGCCGCCGTTAAGGGAAGTATTATCTGCATCGAAGTTCCCTCTCCCCATTTGCTTTCCACGCGAATTTGGCCCCAATGGGATTTTACTACTTTATAAGCGTAGGATAAACCAAGGCCCCAATGCTGAGTTCCGGCCTTGTCCGAATAGTAAGGCTCAAAGATATGCCTTATCGCGGATTTCTTGATGCCGGTTCCGTTGTCCTGGATGATTATGAAGATCCACTGAAACTGAATTACCGCGTCTATCCAAATGGTTCCCTTTTCCCTGCCGGCGGCTCTGATGGCATCCGCCGCGTTGTTAAGCAGATTTATCATAACCTGGCTCATGTGGTAATAATCAAATTTGCATTTCGCGAGACGCGCGTCCCATTTGCTTGTATCCCAAAGTATGGCAATGTCATTGCCCAGGTTTGCTTTTGCCGCCGCTTCTTCCAGAACCGCGATTAGGCTGTTTTCCCTGAATTGATACCTCAGATCCCTAAGAACATCCAGGGTCTCAGAAGTTTTTCTTAAAGACAGATCCGTTAAATCACGGATTTTTTCCGCCGTCTTTAACATAGTCTCGGGGTTGTCCCGTTCCTGGACAGCCTGTCTTGCAAGAATAAGAATACTGAACAAAAGATTTTTTTCCGAATGGAGGATATCGCTCATGACATCGTTCATGCGGAAAAGGTTCCGGCGTATCTTTCGATCCACAAAGATGTGAACCATGCTACCCAGCCGGTAATTCAGCAGGAGCAACAGAAGCACCAGTAATAACCCCACTGTGGTAAACGGAATAATGGGATAAAAACGATCGTATACCATCTGGACATTTTCAAAAATCCAAAAACCCCTGGTAATGGCTTTGGCGGGGGACATCATAAATGGACTCATAAAAAAGATGCTGTAAAAAAGAAGATCGAGTGCGCTCAGACAGACAGCCAAAAGAAATATCTGCCGTTTGATGAAACGTGTATTATTCCGTTTCCAGCTCCTGTAAAGCAAGTACACAGGATAAAAAAGATAAGCGAAAATCCAGGCCTGATTTAAGCGGTGCAGTATTGAAATGATATTGGTATACAGGCCGGAGTTAATGGCCTGATGGCTGTAGAGGTATATATTGTAGGCCTGGACAGGATCGTAAAAACAAAAATTATATATCACAAGGATGATAAGCAGAATTATCGGTTTGAAATTGAAAACGGCGCTATTGGTAAAATCGTAAACAAAAAAAGGAACCGCCAAAAGGTATAAAGCTATGCCGGTATTCATTAAGCGTGTCAGGGTGGACATGGGCAGTTTGATAAAATTATTTACCAGGGAGAAGATCTGATGATCCAGATTAAAAAGTATACTAAAATTGAAGGAATAATTTCCGAACTTGTTTAAATGCAGCGAAAAGGACAGGAACGAAAGGATCATCCCGGCGGCCATCAGCAAAAAAAACCAGCAGTAGCGATTCTGATACTCTGCCGCTATCAGAATCAGCGAGAACAGTATTAGGGCAAAAATACCATAAAACACATGATCTCCGTTTGTCTTTAAAGATTACCGATACCATTATATACTACCACTATTATAGAAGGTTTATAAGGCGGTTTTCGTGAAAAGAATAATATTGCTGATTGTTTGCCTTGCTATAATCGGCGTAGTGTTGATTTTTGTCAGAGGGAACAATCGATCTTCCGGCGTGGGAATGGAAACTACTATCAAAGTATGGACCAACAACGCCCATAGTAAGCCGGAGATTGAAGCGGCGGTAGAAAAGTACAACAAAGGCGAAGGCGCCCGGCTGGGCATTAATATTGATTACACGGTTCTCGGCTCCGACTATTACACCGTTTTGGATCTTGCGTTAAGCGCGGGGGAAGAACCCCATATTTACAAGATAACCGGAAAACTTCCCCAGCTTGTGCGGGAACAGGCGATACTTCCCCTGACGGAAATGCCGGCATGGTTTCAGGATTCTGTCCTGAAAGATTACGCGCCTTACCATATCTCAGGCCAGAGTATTTTTGACGGCGTGCCCTATACCATCAACTGGGCAAGTACCAGTTATGGAGCCCTCGCCTACAATGTACCGCTTTTAAAGCGAGCCGGTTTCACTGAACCGCCTGAAACCTGGGCTGACTTTGAGAGGATGTGTATTGCCATTGCAAAGGTCAGCCCGGGCAGGACTTTCGGGACTTATATGCCTCTGCAATATGCCAATTACGGCCAGTATTATGTTGGCGGTGCGCTGACGCCGTCTTTTGGAAAATTCATGTTTGACTTTTCTACCGGAAAATACTGCTTCTCTGACTTTGCCGAATACTTTGAGATGTACCAGCGAATTAGGGCCTCAGGCGCAATGTTCCCCGGCATTGAAAGCCTGGATGACGATACCGCCCGCGCTCAGTTCGCGGAAGGCTATATCGGCTTTATATTGGTTATGCCCTCTTTCAATGTCGGTGTGCTTTACGATCAGTTCCCGACAAAGATGGAATGGAAGATCGCGCCTATCCCCGTGAAAGACGCCAATACCCGTTATAACGTTATGGGGACAACCGCAACTAACCTGGTAGTCAGCAAGAAAGCCAAAACAGATAAGGTAATTGAAGAAGCTGCCAGAGTGTATGCTTACTTAATTTCCGATGAAGTACTTGGTACGCTTTATACCAACGGGAAAGAGCTGCCCATGAATCCGCGGATTGTTCAAAACGCCAAGCCCTCAAGCAGACAGCAGTGGAATGATATTGCGGCCCTTGCAGCCGCTGGAACCGTACAGAGGCCGAATTTTCCTGACGCCCTGTTTGTTGTGGAAGGCGATGATGTGAACACCGCTTTCGGCAAAATACTGACCGGCGGAAACGCGCGTCAAATCCTCGCCGATATGGACAGGCGCTTTAACGCCGCCATGGATAGAGCAGTATCGCGCGGAACGATTAAGTTGGCAGATTTTATCAAACCGGAAATTGAGCAGCAGTTCAAGAAAAAGTAACGATAAATGGCAAACGACAAACGATAAAAAATGCCTACATTATCGAAGCCAGTTCTTTTTGCAGGGGTTTTATATCAATTTCCCGAATGTTCTTTTTCCCTCTGTGTACAAGCTGCGCGGCGGCGCTTCCCACAGCCTGTCCCAGCGCCATGCAATAGGCAATGTTCCTAGCCGCCGAGAGAGCGGCGTGGTTGGCGCTGAAACAGCGGCCGGCCACATACAGGTTGTCAAAATCCTTTGCGATAATGCTCCGGTATGGAACGTTATAAAAATCGTCCTTTCCCAGCTCGTTAATCTTTGTGCCCTGCCCGTTGGCCGCGTGAATTTCCACACCGCCGAAATTGCTCACTATCGCGTCGTCAAATTTGCGGCAGCCGTTCACATCTTCCTCGGTAAAAACATAATCGCCTGTAATTCGTCTCGACTCGCGGATACCCAGCATACTCGCGGTATCCATAATAAAGGCTTTCTCAAACCCTGGAATAAACGCCTTCATAAAACGGAAGGTCGCTTCGATCTGCTTTCTTCCTGAAACCATTGCGTCAGAAAGCTCTTTGCTGTCATTGCCTTTAAAATAGGGAATTCTGGTTGAGTTCACCATTACGTGAGTGCCCTTGGGCTGGCTCATGAATATGATCCCGCGCTGAAGCATCTTCTCAAATTCCCATTCTGTCAGAAACCCTGGGTTCTCCTTTACCTTCTGTTTTATAAGGGGAACAAAGTCGGCAAAGTGGGCGTATTTATCGTTGGCGATATTTTCCCTGTTTTTGTCAGGACTTATTTTATGGTTGGAATAGGTGTTGCGTTCCGAAGCGTAAGTGTCAGGATGGGCTTCCATTTCGGAGATCAGTTTTTCAATGTCCACATTGGCAACGCGAAACAGGAGCGAGGGAGACGAGCCGTAACCTTCGTCGTTGCCTATTGAGTAAGAAGCCCCTGCCTTAAAACTCAACTGGCCGTCGCCGGTACTGTCGGCAAAGTAATCTGCTTTAACCGCCTCAAAACCGTTGATGCTGTCAACGATCACGTATTCAATCTTGCGGTTATTCGCAATTACATCACAGATCGTTGTCCCGAATCGAACTTCCGTTCCCGCTTCATCAATAACCATTCTATCAAGCATCCACTTGCATAGCTCTGGATCAACCGGAACCTCATGACGCGAAGCAAGGAAATTTGATTTTTGATAAGCGTCCAGGCGTTTGATCAGCTCTTCGGCTATTCCATGATTGCAGGAGGAGATGGCGATTTTACTCATAAGAGCGTTGGTCATGGTTCCGCCTAACGCAAACATCCGTTCAGCCGCGAAGGTTTTTATCCCCGCGCGGCCTGCCGCGATAGCCGCGCCCGCTCCGGCGCATCCTCCGCCCGCGATAAAAAGATTATAGCCGCCTGCAACAGGTATCTTTTTTTCTGACCAGTTTATATATTCCATGACAAAGCCTTACTTGTTTACTACATTTATCGGGCTGCCCTTAACGAAGGCGGCCAGATTACCTACGGCTATATCCATAAGTCTCTGACGGCTTTCTTTCGGCGCCCAGGAAATGTGAGGGGTAATAAAACAGTTCTTCGCTTTGAGCAAAGGATTGTTTCCCTTGATTGGTTCCGATGAAACGACATCCAGGCCCGCTGCGAATACCTTGCCGCTGTTAAGGGCATCGGCAAGGTCTTGTTCCACCACCAGGGGCCCGCGTGAATTATTCAGAATGATCACGCCGTCTTTCATCCTGGCGATGTTGGCCTTGTTGATGATACCCTGGGTTTCGGGGAACAGGGGGCAGTGGAGCGCGACTACATCGGACTCGGCGAGCAGCTTATCCAGGCTGACATATTCCGCGATCTGTTTGCCGCTGTCAGTAGAAACACTGTCAAAGGCAATAACCTTCATGCCCATGGCTTTTGCTATCGCGCCGGTTGTCTGCCCGATGCGGCCAAAGCCGATGATGCCAATGGTTTTGCCGGCGAGTTCGATAAGGGGGAAGTCCCAGAAACACCAGTCCGCGTTGTTTTCCCACCTGCCCTCGTGGACTGCCTTGTCGTGATGCCCGATGTGGTGGCAGATTTCCAGAAGCAGGGCGATGGCGAACTGGCCCACAGCCGCGGTTCCATAGGTGGGAATGTTGCAGACCGGAATGCCCTTTGCCTTGGCGGCGTTCACATCCACTACATTGTAACCTGTAGCAAGCACGCCGACGAATTTTATTGAGGGGCAGGCGTTGAACACTTCCGCCGGCAGCGGCGTCTTATTTGTAAACACAGCCTCCGCGTCTCCGATTCTTGCGATGGCTTCTTTGGGGTCTGTTAAAGAAGTTCTATCATAGACTTTTAGTTCACCGAATTTTTCGATCCCTTCCCAGCTTAAATCACCGGGGTTCTCGGTATGACCATCTAATACTACGATCTTCACTTAGTCCTCCAGTAACGCCCAAGCGCGGTTGAGTACCCTCTTGGCGTTCGCAACCACTGTGTCCGGATCTTCATCCTTGAAGGGTTTTACCTCAAAAGAGAACACATAGGGATTTTCCGCATTGAAGAACCCTTCGCTTTTAAGCACGCGCAGGTATTCGAGTACCTGGGCTGTGTCGTTTGAACCGTTGGGGAAACCAAAACGCTGGTGTTCATCTCCGTAGCCTTCCGCTTTGGGATCCCTGCACACAGTGTTTCCTACGTGGAAATGGACGATATAGGGCTTGAGGGTACGGACTACGAATTCCGGCGTCTCATAGGTCATGGGAATGTGGGAGAGGTCTACCATAAGTCCAAAGTTATTATGGCTGGTACGCATATCCGCCGCGAAGCGGGCTGCCAGCGGAGCGGGGCCAATAATGGAAGCTTTGGCGATGTCGAAATCAAAAACCTCAAGGACGATATTCATTCCTTTTGGTTTTGCGTAATCACAAAGATTGCGTGTGGTTTTCAAAAGCTGTGAATATGATTGCTCTTTTGTTTCCGCCGCCCATTTTCCTGAAAGGAAAGCGATGCCTTTGGCCCCCATAAATTCAGCTTCGTCAATGGCTTCGATAAGGGTGGCTTCTGCTTTTTTTCGCTCAGCTTCATCAAGATGATTGGCGTTCATGCCGGTTGTTAAAAGCCGCGGCTGCGCGCCGTAACAAACCGTCAAGTGGGATACGTCGAGAAGCTTTTTTATTTCAGCGCGCTGGGCGGCGTCCTTTGTCCAGGTGATCTCAATTGCGTCAAAATAGTCATCCCTCGCAACCTTTTTGATTACCTCAAGCCCGTTTGGATCTTCTCCTTTAAGAGTACTCGGGTAAGCCATAAAGCTAATTAAGCCTACCTTTAAATATTTATGGATTGATTCTTTCAAAACACTTCCCCCTTAATAAACAAATTCTTTGCAGTTATCCACCGCGCTACCCATAGAGCAGTCCACAACAGGATCGCAGACTATGTCGATTACGGCTGGTTTGCCGGAAGCCTCGGCGCGCTTTAAGGCCGCGCCAATCTCGCCGGGTTCAAAAACCCTCTCGCCGTAGCAGGCGAAGCCTTCGGCTACTTTTACATAATCTATGAGTCCCTGGTTTTCTTCCATTGCAACATCACATTCGTATCCGTAGAAGTACTTCTGGTTTTGGCGAATAAGCCCCAGGTAAGCGTTATTTACGATTACAACGATGACCGGAATTTTGTACTTGGCGCACACTCCCAATTCCTGCACATGGAAGGTGAACCCAAAATCCCCCATGACGGCCACAGTCCGCGCGCCCGTCGCGATTGCCGCGCCAAAGGCCGCCGGAATATCGTAACCAAGGCAGCCCGCGCCTCCCGACGGCAGATAATTTCGCACCTTGTTGATCTTTTGAAGCTGTCCCGACCAAATTTGAGTAATGCCGCAGCCAGTTGTAAAGATAGCCTTATCGCCAAAGTAGTTGTTAAGTTCCTGAAAGACACGATGGGGAACAATCGGTTTCTTGTCATAGTCGGTTTTTCTTGCCAGCTCTTTTCGCAGGGCGGGAAGTCCGGCGGTGTCCACATGGCTGGCGCTTGTTCCTGTTTTTTTTGCTTCGGCAATCAGGGCAAGGATGGCTTTTTTGGCATCCGCGACTATACCAAGATCGGCGGGGAAGATTTTTCCTATTTCTTTTGGCTCGATGTTTATATGGATGAATTTGCGGTTCCCGCGGTACACATTAATCGCGCCTGTGTGGCGGTCGGTAAAGCGGCAGCCTATTCCAAGGATAAGATCTGAGTCAACAAAAACCTTGTTCCCGATGGGCTGACCTACCTGAATACCGGCGTGTCCGGCGTTGAGGGGATGTTCTTCGGGAATGGCCCCTTTTGCCATATAGGTACAAATAACCGGCGTCTTTAAAATTTCCGCAAGTTCAACCGCTTCTTTCGCGGCATCGGCCAGTATGACCCCTCCGCCCAAAAGCAGGGCCGGGTTCTTGGCTTCGCCGATCATTTTAACGGCCTTGGCAATGTCGGCGGCGGCAGGTTCAGGCGCTGTAACTGAGCGGCTCTTGTATGAAGCGGGATCAAACTCTATATCGGCGTTTTGCACATCCAGGGGAAGATCGATCACGATGGCCCCCGGTTTGCCTTCCCTTGCAAGGTAAAACGCTTCGTTAAATGTTTCCACAACTTTTTTCGGATCGGTAACGCAGTAGGTTTTCTTTGCTACAGGCTCGCAGATCTTCGCGATGTCAACACATTGAAAGGCGTCCTTGCCCAACTGGGCGCACACAGCCTGCCCTGTAATGGCAATTACCGGAATACTGTCTATGTTGCAGGAATAAACGCCGGTAACAAAATTGGTAGCGCCCGGCCCGGATGTGCAAATCGCCGCCGCGATTTTACCGCTGGCCCGGAAGTAACCGCCCGCGGCGTGAACCGCGGCTTCTTCATGACGGTGGCAGAAATGCTTAATAACCGTGCTTTGCCCCAGATATTTGTACAGGCCGTTGATACCGGCCCCGGGGATACCGAAGGCCGCCGTTATTCCTTCCATTTCAAGGATCTTGATGATCGCCTCTGACGCTTTCATTGTTGCCATTTTGCCCTCCGCAATTTTGATAGATAGGATTGATGTTGGTTATTCAATTCTAACACAGGCTAGGGAAGTGTCAATGGGAAAAAAGGAAGCGGTAAAATGTTTACAAAAATTCATATTTTCGGGCGGCGTTTGGATTACTTGTATAAAATGTTGCCTTAACAGTATTTATTATATAAATTATACAAGGGGAGATAAAATGAAAGCGAAGACAATATTAATTGTTTTATTAACTTTTTTGATAAATTCCGTTTTTGCACAGGAAAATAAAAGAAGTGGCATAATATATGGTCAAAATTATGCGTTTATTGTTACAGCTCCTGTTGGTTGGATTATGGATTCAGATTCATTATCACAACAGGGTATTTTTGGATTATTTTATGAGGAGGGCAAAAAATTCGGCAGTCAAAATAATACTCCAATAATTTATATAGTCACGCTTTCGTTAAATAATGCGTCAGATGACGCCTTAATAAAATTTGCTCAGGAAGATATTAACGGATATACAACAAACGGAGCAAAAACTGAGAGAATAAATAGACAATATAAAAGATCTGATATGCTATATTTAACATATAATGTTAATTTAACAAATGGTAGGTTTGAAACATTTGTTTTTACCCGGTATAAAAATAATTGTTTTATAATAATTCTAAATGTAAGCAGCGTTGATCAACGAAACGAATTATTACCAAAGTTAAATGAAGTAATAGATAGTATGTCATTTATGGACAGAAATTGAGTGCTAAAGGGGGCCTGGACATTTTTGGTGTCAGTCACTTCTGCGCAACCTCGAACATCTCTTGAATACCATATCTTTAGTTGCCGACTAAGTTTATCGTTTCTCAGACTTATTAACCAATTCGTCGCTCCAGAATATCTTTCCTTCAGTATTTATTATTCCATCCCGGCCTTGATACACAATCCTTGCATACCCATTGTGAAAAGAATCCGCCTCGTCAAATATCGGATTAATAATCATTTCTCCTTTTGTGTTTATATAACCGTACTTCGCATTATTTACCTTGACCCGGCTTAAACCATCCATGAAAGCGTCTGCCAAAGATAACATCAATTCATTAGAAACAAAATCTCCATAGCTGTTAATCACACGCCATGTAGGAGGATTATAAATTGCTTAGACAACCGCATAGCCATTCTTAAAATCTGTCGCGTTTAAGGCCGATTCGTCATAGTCAGGATTATCGGCAACTATTGGAACAGAAAATGCAAACTCTCCGTCCTTATTAACATAACCTGTACGGCCATCGGTTGTTTCAACTGGCAGCAACCCCTCAGAGAAATTCCTTCCGGCGCGATAGATATCTAAATTACCATAAAAATTGCCATTTATATCAATAATACGAATGGCCCAGGTTTCACCTAAAACGACAACGGCTCGTCCTTCTTGAAAACTTCTGGATGTCCGTTTCAGTTCCAGTTTAGGCAATATCTTTTCCCCTGCGATATTAATAAATACACGTTCGTTCGTGTCAAAAAATCTTACTAAAATAATGCCTTTTTCCGAAGACTTTGCGGCTTCGCCTAATCTCTGTGCTATTATTGTGTTGCTACTAAATTTTACTATCTTAAATAGATCATCATTTTCAGATTGATAAGTAACCACATCATCAAACAAAATATCTAAACCGCCAGTATATTCGTGAAATAATGTTTCCCCTGTGTAGCCAAGAATTTTACATTCCCATAGGCCATATTTTTCCTTATAGCGAACAACAGCATAACCTGCATCGTTAAAATGAGATGCCCTATCATATATCGGCGGGATAACTACTTGCAGTTGCGTATCCAAATATCCATAAAGGCCGTTAATGAAAAACAGTATAGCAGCCTTATTCTTGTTTCCTTCGGCTATCTTTGTATCAGAAACGATATTCTCTACAACAAGAGCCTGTTGCGGTAGTATCGATTGTTCAGCTGTAGCTTGCTTTTTGCAGCTCACAAGTGCTGTGCTGAGAATAATGGCAAGGAAGAAATACATAGACTTCTTCATTTTAACCTCATCTCCTTTAGTTATCCCAATAATTATTGTCTTCGTAAAACCCACTATTTTCTTCAAGAAAAATAGTATTGATGCATGTATCTTCATATTTTGTTCCTTGGTATACATCAAGTATCTCCAGAATTAGTATATCATCCAGATCCATATCATTAGGTAACTTTATCTCTTGATAATGTGGTGTGTCTTTTAAGTCTACTATGATGGAAAACTTGTTTTCCACTGATAGTTTGATTTTTTTCGGGCGGGAATTATACTCATATAAATATGGTTTGTCATAAGAAACATAGCCTATAGAAATATGCATTACCCCATTACGGGTTGTTCTTTTTCTTAAAAATATCTTTTCATTAATGCCATACCCATCAATACCTTCTGCCCATGGTATATCGTTATAATAATCACTTAAATTGCTAGGAGAATATGATATATTTCCTTCCTGTAAATATGAAGATGCACTAATTGAATCCGAGCGCCAAGGCCAAATAATTTCATCCCTGTTCACGCTTCCGGTTACTCCATAAATATGTTTACCGTCGGATTTATAAATATCGCATATAGTTCCGTTTGCCAAAATAAGCCATCTCTCATCCTTTCCATCATCAAAATGTACATTCAAAAAAGTGACATTATTCGTTATTTCCAGAGTATATGTGCCAATGTAAAGGGCTTCTTCCTCAGTCATTCTGTCAAATGTGGATAAGGCGAATGTTTCATAGTTAATAAACTTTATAACATTCTCCCATGAGATGTATTTAATTGATTTTTCGCCTTCATTGTTCTTGAAAATAGAAAGCCCGTTATCTTGACTGATGTTACTGGCAATCTGTCTGCTTTCATTGTGTATGGAATATTCGGCAGATTCTTCCGTTTGATCATCTTGTGGACGGTTTGCGCTTTTGTTTGAGTATTTGCATGAAGAATTCATGGCCAATAAAAGTAATAAAAAAATATACAGATACTTCATATCATTTTCCTTTCAGCCTCTTGCTAATTCCATTCAAGCCTTTTACAAAACCTTAATCCTCGGCATACAATCTTATTGTGTTATAGATAAATGGCTCTATCTTCTTCGTTTGAGGATTGACCTTGAACGCCGAGCTTATATCATCTGTAAAATGAGCGCGCCATTCATGATTAACCACGACAATTACTTCCCAGTCAAAATATTCCCCATTAATTTCAACTGGGCCATTTCCTAAATATGTTTCAGGATTTTGCTTTTCCAGAATTAAATAATCGCGCGCATACTCAACGTTATCAATTTCTTCTGTTACCAGAATAATATTGTAGTTTCCATACTCTATGTGCTGTTCAAGAATATTAGAGCCATAAGATATCCTGCCACCATAGTATATCCGTAAACCTTGCGTTTTTGAGTTGTCAAATATGATATTTTCATCGACTGGTTTTGGATCTTTTATAACTCTTTCCAGGAATTCCGCTGTGAAATAACTGCTGTAACTCACAGAATTCGTCTGTGAATAAAGGCGAGAGCCGAAAAGGAGTATACAGAGAATACATAAAGTCTGGTTCAGTCTCATTTAATCCTCTTTTTTTATTCCTCGTCACCTAAACCCATTTTCTGCCATTGACGATCAAACTCCGGCATTATCACAAACTCGCATGTCAATATTTCTACCTCAGAATATACCCTCTAAGTAGGAGTTGTAAAGAAAAATAATACAGAAAGGGAGTTATCACTTTGGGTTGTTGATCACGCTATAATTCCCTAAGTATCGTGTAACTCTTCACTGTATTGCCATCTGTTTTAATAGATAAGACATATAAACCGTTTGAAATATTAATCTTTTTGTCTCGGTCAATTTTATTCCCACTGACATTTTCCAAATCATTTACGGGCATTCCAATTATCTGCATTGTATTGCATTGATACTTAGAGGTGAAAATCTCAACAACGTATAAAATTGCTTCATCAATAGTTTTTCCCATACAATCAAATATGATATCTTGAGATTCTAATGAATACCAATTTTTTTCAGACAAGCCCTTTATTTCACTTGTTGATGTTTTTTCTTCAAAGTTTTCATTGGGATACATATCTTTAATTTCTGAAATTGACAAAGGGAATTCTTCTAAAAAAAGAAACGCCTCAATATCAAAAACATAAGAGGTGTCAGTGACTTGTGTTTCCTTGTTAATTGTTTCTTGACTCACCACTTCCTGGTTTTCCTCTTCGTGCTTTTCAGTATTTGAATAATCCTTTTTTGAACAAGAGGAAAACAAAAAACAGACTAATAATAAAACGATAATAGCTTTCATTTGCTTTTCTTCTCCTTATCTTGAACGGTAAGTGTAGATTTTCCATTATCTGATGCCAAAGCCTTGTCCGATAGCTCGGCAAATTTTTTGGCTTCATCTTGGTTTCCAAATTTTATACAACCTGCAGTTGTACTGGAAGATGAAGCGTGCATTCCATATCCTGTGTCAACTTGTGTTCCTGTTGGTTTACTATTGGCTGTTGGTTCAGTTCTACCGTATGTGTTAACTGTTTGAACTGCAGTTGTTGGAATAAAGACATCACCCAGATATTTTTTGTCTTTATGATCATCTGGTACTTCTTTGCTCTTACCTACATCCCAAGTTCCGGTTGGAAAACTTTGGGGATAATAATATTCTGGCTTTCCGGTCTGAGGCATAGTTTCTTTTGGATTAGTAGTTACATTGTTAGTTGCATTAAAATTGTATGTTTGAATATTAGCATAGTCTATGGAACCATTAGGATTAGTTGGAATATATGTTGAAGTAATTTTCCCTGAATCCTGAACGTAGGTGCTGTACATCATGTCCAACCCCCACAAATCCCTCCAGTTCACCGGGTCGTTATTCACATAAGCGAACCAGTTGTTCCCGTCGCGTATCGGGTCTAGCGTCGTAAACCTGGCTGCCTGCGGCTTGTAGTCGCGGTAACCGTAGTTGTACAGCCCGGTGGCGCTGTCATAAGGCTTGCCTGTGTAGCCAAGGTTCATCCCGCCTGTTAAGTCGCCTTTGTACGGCTGGCCGAACGCGTCGTATTCGTAGCGGCCTTCAAGCGTCCCTGTGTCTACCGTCACGCTCCGTACGCTTCCCATAACGTCCTTGCCCATGTACATTGAGCGGCTTCCACCGCTGGAGCTGTAACTCACCGCCACCGCCTCTCCGTTCCCGTAAAGCGTAACGCCGCGCCCGTTGTAGCGGGTGCTTTGGATCGTGTAGCCGTCATCCGGGTTCCTTGTCTTTGCGCTTTCATTCTCGCCTACCCAGCGATACCTCTCTCCCGTAGTCTGGTTCGATTGCGCGTTTGAGGCCGCCTCGCCGGGCGCGTACCTCGTTGTGAAACTCCCGTCCCTGAAGGTCTCCCCTTCCCTTATCGCCTCAAGCCCCTTGCCGTCGTACAGCGTGCGAAGAGTTTGCCCCGTCACGTTCTCGGTAATCGTCCTTCGCCCTAACGCGTCGTAGGCGTAATTGTTCACAACGTGGGTTTTTTCCACATGGCTTGTTACAACGGAATTTACCATGCGGTTCTGTCCGTTGTATTGGTATGCTGCCTCATACCTAAGGCCTTTTTCGCTTAGGGTGTTGCCGTCCTTGTCGTTAATATAAACTACGTCGCCTTTTCTAACCAAGCGGTTTTCGGCGTCGTACACGTATTTAATTACACCCCAGGGCGTTGCCTTGCTTGCGCGGTTTCCGTTTTTGTCGTAAGTATAGCTTTCCCGCCACATCATCTGGCTGCTTGCCACGGCGTTCCCGCGCATGGGGCCTGCCCCGTTTAAGATTTCGCGTAACGCTGTTTGTTCCGCGCCGGTGAAGCTGTAACGCTCCCCGCTGCCCTTATCCTGAGTGAAGTATAGTCCCGCTTCTTCGGCTTCAATCCTGTCGGCTTCGGCTTTCTCTTTTGTCCAGGGGTAAAGCACTGTTGAAAGCCGCGACTGCTTGTCGTATTCGTACTTCGTTACGCGCCCTTCTTCGTCCACGCTGTGGCTCCTTCTGCCCTTCTCGTCGTAAACATAGCCTTCGGCGCGAAGCAAAGCGCCCCTGAAGTCTGTTTCCCTAATCAGAATGGTCCTGCCAATCTGGTCGTACAGGGTCTCTTGTCTTACGCCGTTCCCGTATGTCCGCCTGATTTCCCGGCCCCTGCTGTCGTACTCGTAGCTTACTTCCAGCCTCTGGCTGTTGTCAGTTACCTTCAAAAGTTCCCCGTTCTTTCCGTATCTGTAAATTATATCTCTGTTTCCGCTTTGCATCCTGATACGCTGTCCTGATTTGTTATATACGTAACGAGTTACTTCCCCTGCGCCCTCGTCGTTTTGTTCTATTAATTTACCGCCCGCGTCGTACTTGTACCTTATCGTTCCTGTCTCATTTGCCGCGCGTATTATGTTCCCCAGCATGTCCCGCTCAATGACGCTTTGTTTCCCGTCGCTGTAAGTGGTGATTGTTATCCCCTCATCATCGCGGTATTCAACCTTGGTCTGCTTGCCTGAATAGGCGGTATTTGCCGTTATCCGCCCTTCGCTGTCGTAGCCGTACCCTTGGCTGTCAGCAAGCCGGTTTACTTCGCCTGTGAGTTCCCCAAAGGCGTTCTTTTGCTGGGTAAAATCCTTTCCCGCCCCGTCGGTAAACACCGCTTCACGCCCGCGGTTTGAATAACTGTAACGCTCTACAACTTCCCCGCCGCTTTTAACTTCAACTATGCGGCCTATGGCGTCGTACTTGTATTCCCTTTCTATTCCCGGCCGCCCTGTTTCTTTCGATAAGCGTCCGGCCTGATCGTATTCTCCCGCCCAGGAAACTCCAAGGGCGTCGCGGATCTCCTGGAGGTTTCCCATGTGATCGTATTCGTAGTTTTCTGTAGCGTTGTCGGCAAAAGTTACCTTTGCCGCTTTCCCAAGCTCGTTGTACGCGTATGAAGTTACCCTGCCATACCCGTCAATCGCCTTGATTAACTTTCCTGCCTTGTCGTACTCGTAGCGCCTTTCGTTTCCTTCTCCGTCCACTTGCCTTGTTACTTCCCCCCAGGCGTTAATGTAGAATGTTTCTGAGTATGTTCCTCCTGCTGTTAGCGTTACAGTCCGCTGGGGATCGTTGTAATTCCAATCCGTGCGATATAGGCTGCTGTTACGGCCAACGGTCTCCTGACGTATTAACCTGCCGGCGTCATCATAATAATACCTCCGCTCTCCCAGGGCTGTTGTTTCTCTGACAAGCAGTCCTCTGCCGTCATAGGTATATCGTGTAACGTTTCCCGCCCTGTCGGTTTTCTCGGCTGCGCTCCCGTCAAGGTTGTATTTTACCTGAATAGCCAGTTCACCCTCACGGCCTGCCTGATAAGGCCGACCAAGCGAGTCGTAGCGGTATTCGTAAAAACCGCCGGCTGTTCCCTGCTCGCGCAGAGCGTTTCCTGCGCCGTTCAGCGTCCGGCTGGAAATATCCCCGACCGCGTTTGTTACTGTCGTTACCCGGCCCCAGGGATCAAGCTGGTATGCCGTTGTTCCGGCTTCGCTTACCGTTACAGTCCGCTCTTCGTTCCAGCCCTGCCATCGGTAACCGTATTCTTCTGTGTACTTCTTGTTCGTTCCTGCCTTCCCTTTTGTTACCGCGCTGATCCTTCCTCCGGCCTCGTAACTGTATTCAAAATACCAGGGACCCTGTTCTTTTTTTATTAATTCCCCGTCTTCACGGTATGCGTACTTTATTACGCTGCCTGCGCCGTCTGTCTCTTCAGTCAGCAAGTGCCGTCTGTCATAGACGTACTTACTTTCCCTCTCTTCTCCGGTAACCAGATCCTTTTCAACTATGCGTACTAAATCTTTGCGGTTGTTGTATTCATACCGCCTTTCAAGCCCCAAGGGCGTTTTCTCGATGGTCTCCGTAGCATAGTAAGTGTATTCCCAGATCCGTCCAAGCGCGTCAGTGTATTTTAACACGCGGCCAAGCGCGTCATGTTTCCACTCTTCCCTTATCTCTTTGCCGTTTATTGCGATACTCCTTGAGCTTATAAAATCGCGGTTATCGTATTCGTATTTTATTTCCGAGCGGTTTCCCTCTCGGCTCGCTATAAGCCTGTTCTGTTGATTATACCTGGCTGTGTAAATCACCTGCCCGCCCCGCCTGACTTCTACGCAGTTCCACCGGCTGTCATAACTAAACTCTGTTACAACATTGTCGCGGTCAGAGTACTTTAAAAGCTGGTCGTTACCGCTCCACTGCCAGTTCTCTCTCTTTCCGTCAGCGTATTGTTTTTCAGTAACATTGCCCCGCCCGTCGTAGCTGTAACGTATCTCAAAGCCGTTAAGTGTTTCTCGCTCCAATAAGCCGGCTCCATTGTAGGCAAATGTTTTAACCCTGCCGTCTGAGTGTTCTTCCCGAATTGTCCGGTGTTTGCCATCGTACCAGTACCGTGTAATCACTCCGGAGTGGTTCGTGTATATCGTCATTTTTTGCGATGGGTTGTAATCAAACCCTTCGCTCGCCCCTTCCTCGTGGGTTGTGCTTGTTACAAGCTGTACTCCGCCGGAGGCAATATAACCGTATTCAAGTCTTATAGCGCTTCCGTCAGGTTTCACTATCTCAGTAAGCCTGTCTTGACTGTAAATGTACTTACCTGTGTCACCTTCAGTGTCTTGTACAGAAACAAGGTTATCTCCGCTATACCCGTACAGTACTTTTGTTTTCTCAGGCCCGTTTATCGCGCTGATAAACTCTCCGCTGTATTCGATTGTCCACTCGTTTCCGTGCGGGCCGCGGATTTTTACCGTCTTCCCGTTTGTGCTGCGAACAATTTCTACATAATCTCCGTTTAGTTCTGTTACTCCAATCAACAATCCGTTTCCGTCATAATGCTTTCTGCGTCCGCCGCGCTCGGTGAGCACAAACCCCGCCATGCTGTCCGCGCCGCCTCCGTCAACACTGATGATCTTTTCATAAAGACACTCAGGGCTGCTTATTGGGCTCCATGTTCCTCTTCCGGCAGGCGCAAAAACACGCGGTATCCCATCCTCATCTATAAGCAACAGGTATTCATTTCCAAATCTTTCATAGTTGACGGGACTGCCGCGGAATTTACTGAACTTGTTTAGCGCCGCAAGCTTTTGCCCGCGGGAATTTATTGCTTCCAATTCCGCCAATTTACCGTTGGCCGTCTTATATATACCGTCTACCTTATCCGCCATTTGCATCATTTCGTCGTATGCCGCTTGTGCGGCTTCTTTTGTCTTATCATTCATATTTGCCGTTTTTATCAACAGATCTTTGGCCTTCTTGCGTATCTCGTCGCCGCATTGTGATATTCCGTTTAGCAGCGAATCTATTCCTGAACTGTCAACAACTGTTATTCCACGCATTATCCTGCTGTCTATTGACGATATCCAGCCTTTTCCCATGGTTCCGATTATTTTTTCATCGCTTATGTATTTCCTTTTAACCCTAAAGCTGCTGCCTGTTATTTCATTATCTTCAACTTCAAAAACATAACTCCCTGTAGTTGCAAGCACTGGATCTCCCGCAGTTTGAGAGTTTTTCCTCGCATTTCCTTGATCATCGGTTGTATTTTTACTTTGCTCGTTATTTTCCTCCGCATCGTCTAAAGCGTTGTCAGCTTCATCATCCACCTCGTCCTCTAATTCTTCCGCGTCATCAAGCAGTTCCTCTCCTTCATCTTTAGTCTGCTGCACTATTGGGTCTTCATCTTCCAGAGGAGGAGGAGGAGGTGGTGGTGGTGGTGGTGGTGTTTGAGTGTTGTCTCCACCGCTTTCATTTCCGCCTCCGTCCCCACCACCGCCACCTCCAGTAGGCGAAGTGGAGCCAGGGGGATTAGTAGACGTAGTGGGATTAGTAGACGTAGTGGGATTAGTTGACGTAGTGGGATTAGTTGACGTAGTGGGATTAGTTGACGTAGTGGGATTAGTTGACGTAGTGGGATCAGTTGACGTAGTGGGATCAGTAGTCGTAGTTGACGTAGTGGGATCACTAGACGTAGTTGACGTAGTAGGCTGAGTAGGCGGCTCAGTAGGTAAACCGCCACCACCAGTGTCACCATAGTCGCCATTTGCAGCCGCCATGATTTTTATTGGTAAGATAAGCGATATTATCAATAACAATGTAAAAACTACACATTCATTTTTTTCCCTCATCATTTCCCTCCTGCCTTGCGCAAAAAATCAATTCAGACTTTTTGCGTGGCATAAGGTATACGCATCCATTTGACGGTTTTGGCGGGATTTTTATGACAAATGTCATTTTTTATTTCACAAAATAAAATGTATTTTCATTTGCGCGCAGTTAGTGGAATTAAATATGATGATTCTAGAGTTCGTTGTAAAAATACTTTTTTCAATATTCTCATTCGCGATTGCGGTCTCAGATCTCAAAACCGGTGAGGTTACACGAGTTGCCTTTGCTTTGGCTTTTCCACTCTTTTTTGTACTTTGCCTGCTGTCCGGAAATTCTCACTCGCCGCTAATTATGCTTGCAGGCGCTTTGCTTGGGCTTTCAGTTTTTTTTCTTACTTTTATAGTTTCAGGTAAAAGCCTGGGACTTGCCGACGTTTGGTATTCTGCTCTTATTGGCCTGGTGTTGGGGCCTTTGCTATGGTATGCCGCAATGTTCTGTGCCTGTACCGCGGGAATTGTTTACATTCTTGTTTCGGGGCGGCGCAAGATACCGTTTATTCCGTTAATGGCGCTTGGCAGTGTTGCCGCGAGCATTTTTCAAATTTTTTCCTAAAAATCGAAACGCAATGAAACGAAAAAAGGCGACACCATGAAGGGATTCAGCATTTATTGCAGGTATTGGCAATAATCTGGTATAAAATATCTATCCCCTCCCTGAGCCGTTCCTTGAGCGCGTTCACCCGCTCATCGTTCCAGTATTCCTGCGGCGTAGCGTACCCTAACGTATCTTTTGATGTCTCAAAATCGTGGGTGATTATTCTGCCCCTGCTTACTATCGCCGTGTCCGGCACATATACCCTTGGGCGTCCCTCGTCGTCATACTGAAGACGGCCGGAAAAAATATCGATTATCTTCCGGTAACTTTCTGTGTTGTCTTCCCGGTCTTCTCTTATATCGCAGTAAAAAATTTTTTCTACTTCCATCTCGCGCGCTACATCGTGAAGGTAAACGGCATATTGCTGGCACCACGGACACTCCTTAAAGCCCAAAAATACAATACCCCTGCCTTTTTCTAAAATGTCCGCTGCCTCGCTTGCGTTCCTGTACACAAATATATTATCGCTGCCTACCAAAGGGTATTCCAGCGCGAACTTCTCTGAATCGCTCATCTCTTTCCGGCTGTCTTTTCCGTAACATTGGAGAAACATACAAGAAAAAATAATGAACAGAATAATTTTGTAAAAAGCCAATTTCATACGTAAAACCGCCTCATTGTTTTTGCCTTACTCTCATGCTATATTTACCCCATGAGTATTACACAAACCGTAGAAGTACCCACCAGCCATCGGCTGATCATTGACGTGCCCCGCGAAATACCGGCAGGACCTGTTATTCTTACTTTTGTACCTATAGAAACGGAACAAAAGAAAGTTCCTGTTTTCGGCTGTGCAAAAGGAAAATACCGTATGGCCGAGGACTTTGACGCGCCCCTCGAAGATTTTAAGGATTACATGTAAATGGGCCGTTATTTGCTGGACACCCATACTGCTATTTGGTTCTTCAATGGCGACAATGCGCTTTCTGAAACTGCCAAAAAAATAATTCTTGACACTTCCAATATAAAATACCTTAACATTGCTTCCGCTTGGGAAATCGCAATTAAACTCAGTATAGGAAAGCTGGATATTGCCGGAAATACAGCGGATTTTATACACGATGCGGAAACTAACGGTTTTATCATTCTCCCTATAAAAACCGATCATCTGACCGCTCTTGAATCGCTGCCTTTGCTTCACCGTGATCCTTTTGACCGCCTGCTTATCGCAACCGCCATTTCCGAACAAATGACCCTCATCAGCGCCGATAAGAATATCGCTCAATACGATGTTCCTTTGGTTTGGTAATATTGCTTTTTCATTCCCTTTTCTCATTCATCATTGTTTTTGCCTTACTCTCATGCTACACTTACCTCATGGACGTTATCGTTGAGTTCAACGAAGCGGCGTTTCGGCATGGGATTAGCAGAGAGGATATTATGTGCGCTCTCAAGACAAAAATACGCGCCGGCGCTGTTGGGGAGTTGCCTGAAAAGTACGCTGTCATTGGTTTTGACCGCGCCGGTAACCCTATTGAACTTATGTATAATCCGGTAGACGATAACACCATTTCCGTTTTTCACGCGATGAAGGCTCGTAAGAGTTTCATTAAAATGCTTGGTCTTTAACAGGAGATAATTATGGCAAGATTGACCGAAGAAGAAGCATATGCGCTTGACGATTATGTTACCAACAATGAAATAACGCTTGGCCCTAACGAAACCGACTGGCTTGCACAGCGGGAATTGCGTCTTCTGGGGCTGTCGAATATGACTGTCAATTATCTTTTTACCAAGGCTGCGGCTGACCGCAAAACCCCCGCCCAAATCATTGACGAACTGGTAGGCAAAGAGATAGCCTCTGCCGGTTAATTCCATATCCCTCATTCCTTACTCTCCCAAAGCAAAGTCAGCAAACGAAGCGTTGCCAGTGCGCTCCGTTCAACATCATCAACTTAAGAAAAAAACTTCTTAAGAAGGTCTCACGCAGAGCTCGCAGAGAACGCAGAGGATGACGCTTGATTGGATAGTTGCGCGTTCTCTAGCATTTTTTTACTAAAATAAGCAGGAATAGGCCGTTTAGCATACAAATTGCCTCAAGTCCTTTGCGTCCCCTGCGCCTTTGCGTGATGAAAATTTTAAGGAATTCCCTTAAGTTGATGATGTTGCGCTCCGTTTGCTGCTCGGGGTGACAGTCACCTAAAAAGCCCGTATAGCACGAACCCAATTTTCGCCCCAGCCGGTAGTAAATTTACCAGTTTCTATCTCCAGCCTGTAATTCGAGGACAGACTTGTCCAACCGTCTGACTGGGGGGTCCCATTCAGCGACGAAGAGTGGTAGGAACCACCACTACTATAGCCAGCAGCAACATCCCCCACCATATTGCCTACCAACGCCCTGTTCTCATATAGCACGCCTAGTTCAACCTTGCTGGGAAGGTACCAGTCCGTTTTACCGCCGCCTGAGTAATTCCTGCAGGCTCTGGCGGCAGGGGCGTCAGGGTCCCAGCCAAGAATAAGACCGGTGTTTCCCTTGCCTGCCCCTATCCCATCCGTAGTAACAAAATGGACAGTTCTGGGACCTAACCCTGTCGAGTAAAAATAAAATTTCCCAAGATCATTGGGCGCGGCTTCAAGGTAATGGCATATCGGGCCGTCCCCCACGGGAAAGCCTACCGCATCATAGTAAAAGATTATCCCGCCGCCGGGGCCTTTGTCGCCGACTTTGGGACCGGTGGGTGCTGTTACGGTTACGGCGCAGGTTGCCTTGTAGTTGCCGTCCACTGTGGTAACGGTAATGGTCGCTGTTCCCGGCGCCACGGCGGTAACATCGCCGTATTTATCCACTGTCGCTATATTGGCATTACTGCTAGTCCAATCCGTCGCTTTATTCGTCGCGTTGGCCGGCGAAACCGTTGCGTGAAGATATTCTATCTCGCCGACGGTCAGGCTGAGCGTGGTTTTGTTTAGGCTTACACCGGTTACGGCAACGGGCTCTGGGGGCGGGCTTCTTTTTTCTATCGTATCTTTTGCTTCATTTGTTTTATCGTTTTTTTTGTTGGCGTCGTTAACATCCTTGTCAAATATTAGGGAATAAACATCGACGACAGTTGAAGCGCAATCAATCGGATCAAGAGTTACACAGCCAAGCGCGTCTAAAAGTGTTTGAGCTACATCGTTCGTAGCGGTATCTTTAAAATTTCTATCATACACCTCGCTGGTTATTTGACTGAGAACAAATATACCGCATCCTACCAGAGCGGGCGGAAAGAATATCCCTCCAATACATGTGCCCATTCCCGCCCCCGTGCCGAGACAGTCCAAAAAGTTTTTAATGGTAAAGGGCTGTTCCTCAAAAAGATGGAAAATGTTGCGCTGTATCTGAACGGAGCGTTCTTGAACGGATCGTTCATTGATATTTCTTTTGAGATTTTTGTCCCAGTAAGTATCCCAGTTTACATCGCTCTGATTATCATAATGATACTCAATAGCGCCATCGGGCTTTATTACCGCCATATCAAATTTGTAACCGTTATAGTTGCCAAAATAAAAAATAGTACCGTTGCATATCATTCTATCCAGCAGCCCGTTATCTTTGAACAAAAAGGAAATGCCGGCATCGGAGTCTTTTTTCGGTTTTACATAGAGGCGTGACGGTCTAAAGGTAGTTTGATTCATCTTAAAAACCATGCTTGACCCGTCTGTGCCGACTACCATGCAGTCCCAGTTCTTGGTTTTATCACTGATATCCATCACATATTTAACCTTAGTTTCTTTGCTTTTTTTGTCGTCGCCTTTGATTTTGTCGATGACACTTCCTATGTAGTCGCAGCCCAGCATTGAAAACCCGATTACCGCCGCAAGGGCGATAGACAAGAAACGTTTTAAAAAATTCTTCACAATAGAACTCCTTTTTTTCATGGTATTTTTCCATGATTTTTTAACTTTCTCTGATCTGTGGCCGCCGTGCGTGTACTCACGGAAGCGTAAAATAGAGTTGTTCGGAAACTTCAGTTTCTGAACAACTTCCTTATAAAAACAGCAGTTTTGTAGGCTGAAAGCCGAAAAACTGCAAGACTTGCGAGGGAACCAACAGGGTTCCCGAACAAGTCCAATTAGTGTCTCTTACTACTTCCTTGTCCAAGTGCTGGTACCAGTTCCACTGCTATCTTTAATTGTTAAGGTTTGTCCGTTTGCGCTCATAGTGAATGTCCTATTATCCCACGTTGTACCTATAGCAACATTTGGATTGGATGTATAATATTGAGCGATTAAAATTTGCCCAGACCATGTTAAATTAGCAGTACTTGTCAGGTTTCGCCAATATTGACTGCCAATTTTAAATAAACCTTTGTTTATGGCATCCTGGTTTGCACCACTATAACTACCCAAAACACTAATAACACCTGTCCTGCCGCTTACAGTAACTCGGGTTCCTGCACTACTCTCCCAAACGCCGTCAAGCGAGTAAGTGCTTGTGCCTCCACCGCCACCGCCGCCACCGTTCCCGTCAGCGTTGCAAGCGGCGAAAGAAAACCCGATTATCGCTACAAGCGCAACAATCCCGAAAACTTTAAATAAGCTTTTCATACAAAACTCCTTTTAAAAATATATACAGCCCTCACGGAAATCTATTTTCAAATAATTTACCACGAACCACGCTAACGCCACGAACCCTAACTCCGATATTTGCCGTAAAACTCTCATGCTCCTTATAAATTTCATGGAATCTGAAGGTTAAAATGGTTTTTCTAACAGCAAGTTCGTGATGGTTTGTGTGGTTTGTGGTAAAATTGAATTCCGTGGACTTGACCCGTAAGCCCTGCGAATGCCGAGCATATAATCCATTCCTTAAAAGAGCCAAGCCCCGGAAGGGCTTGACAAAGCCAAAACTAGCACAAAAAATTGATTGATTGATTGATTGATTGATTGATTGATTGATTGATTGATTGATTGATTGATTGATTGATTGATTGATTGATTGATTGATTGATTGATTGATTGATTGATTGATTGATTGATTGATTGATTGAGGATATTCTGCCTAAAAACCAATTTTTCATATTATATTGCTATCACTGTACTAGAACTTATATTGAAAAGGAAGGTGCCAGATGGCTCTATTTTTGCGCCACATGGCTCATTTTTTGATACCGCTTGGCTCATTTTTTGATACCACATGGCTCATTTTTAGCCTATCAGCGACTGTATTTCCTCCTCATGCTCTGAAAGTTTGAGCCTGAATATCGCCCCAAGCCAGTAATTGTCAAGATTTTCACACCATTTAGCATAAGAACCATTTTTACCTTCAGATTCCATGAAATTAATAAGGATCAAGAGGGGAACCTTCGCCCTTTGGGCTCGGTTGAGGATCAAGAGGGGAACCTTAGGTTCAAAAGGCGCCGATGCGTAAACAGTCCTGTTAGCGAAGTACCACCTGCTGATAATTACAAAGGTTTAATATTTCCAACACCTGTTCTTTTTACATTAATTGTTGGATTGCCTTTGTACAAAATATTTCCAACACCAGAAAGAGTCCCATTCAAAGTATTTGTTGCCCATATTTTTGCATTACCAGCTCCAGAAAGTCTAATAGTTACATTTTGAACTTGAAAATTCTGTGCATCAATATTTCAAGCACCAGAAAGAGAATAATTCAACTCAGAAGCAGTTCCGTTATTGATTTGAAAATTTCCGGCGCCACTTAAGGAAATATTTCTCAGTTCAGGCATATAAACATCTATTGTTAATTCAGTCGGGTTAAGTGACCCTGATCTTTGGCTAATGCGTAGATTATTACCATTAACTGTGGTTAAAACCAGATCCTGTAAGTTACTGTCAGTTATTACTATTACCTTATAGTTTTCATTTGAATGTACATTTACATTCCCGACGCCATCAAGCATAATACTATTAAATCCTTCTACTTTCCTTTCTTGGCTTATTACATTGGCGTTACCCATTATTGAACAACCTGTAAAAAATCCGATAAACATAATTCCAAAAAGGGTCAATACGATGCCTTTCATACAATCCCCCAAAAATAATTTTGTGCTTATTAATCACATATACTATATAATAAATAGGGAGCAAAAATTTTTACCATAGTTTCTACAAACCTTCAAGTAATCTTATACAATGATTCTATCATCACTTATTCTTATTGTCAATATTTTCCACTAAATTTTACGTGGAAAGCCAAGAACGTGTTTTGAACAAACTTTAAGAGAGATCAAAAACAAATTCTTAAAAAATTTTCAAATTTTTTTCAAAAAATCGAAGCGCCATGCATCCCCGTGCAGTATATAGGCATGAAACGAATAAGGCTGATGGTCATTCTTTTTGTTTTTTCGTGTTTTGCTTTGCACGGGCAGAACAGAAGAAGCCAGCTAATTAGTTTTGATTTTGTCGATCAGCAGATTCGGGAAATTTTGTACGCGTTTTCATCTTACGCCGGCATTTCCATTATTGGCGATGATACGGTAACGGGAACAGCGAGTTTTCAGTACAACGGCGCGAGTTTTGAACAGGCGTTCGATTCGTTTTTATTAACAAGCCGTTTATTTGTTGAAAAAACAAACGAGGTCTGGATAGTCTCAAAAATAAGAATTTCAATAAAAAATGAAGATGATAATGCGCTTATCGTCCTGGATTCTCTGGACGCGACCGCTTCCCAGTTGACGGACAAACTTATCCGTAAGACCAACGCCACCATTTTAAGAGACATACTCCCGGAAACCCGCCTTTCCATACATCTGGAAACCGGAACTCCTCAGGAAGCGGTGGAATTATATATGAAGCCTTTTAACGACTATACCGTAGAAGCTGCCGGCAACTACATACATATCAAAAAAGCAAGCGCCGCGCCTTTCGGCGCTCTCACATTTGCCGGTGTTTCTTCAATTAACATCAACATGAATGAAAATGACGGGCTTTTTGATGTGGACATTGAGCGTAGCGGAATGGGTGAAGCGCTTAACAGGCTTTTTCAGGCTGCGGGGCGTGAATATCTTTCCTTCATACGTCCCGATCAAATGATAGAGAGGGTAAAATTCTCCGGCAGGGAATTTAACGAGACCCTAAAGATTATTTTGGAGCAGGGAGGGGGCGAGTATAAGGAAATCGGAGATATGTTTTATATTTTCCCGCTTCAGCAGAGTGAAATAATTGCTTCGCTAAAAAATGAAGGTAAAACCTGGCATACCTTTGAAGTACTTTATCGGAAGACGGCGGAGATTTTACCGTTCATCCAGAGCCGCTTTGCCGGCTTGCAAACTGTATCGCTGTCAGGCAGCAATACCTTCCTTGCTTTAGTCAACGAGGAAACAGCGGAAAACATACGCGGTTATATCGCGGCGATAGATTTGCCGAAACGCCGCGAAGCTATCAGGCTTAAGTTTATTAGAACTGAGGATCTGTATAAATCTCTGCCGCCCACAGCTCAACCGGAAGATATTGTTGACGCCGGCGACGGTAACACTTTCTTTTTTCTGGGAAGCGATGAACGAAGGGAGTTGTTTCTTAAAGACCTGGAAATTATTGACCGTCCACAGCCGCGCATTCGCTACGATTTGTTTATTATACAGGTGCAGGAAAGTAGCAGCTTAAGCTGGAACGCGCAGGCGGAGGCAAGGTTCGTCCGCCCAGGCGACAGAACAATGGTTACAGGGCAGCTGGGAAATCTGCTCAACCTGAATTTTGACATAATAACCGTATTCGGCTATCAATTCGCGGCAAAGCTGAACCTTGCAATATCCGACAATAAGGCGAATGTTTTTGCCGACACAACGCTCTTCGGCCTTTCGGGGCAGGAAATTAAATTTCAGAATACAAGCACCTACCGCTATCAGGATTCTCACATTGACCCTGATACCGGCAAGCCTGCTTATTCAGGCGTTACAAGGGAAATTGTTTCCGGCCTGGTGTTGGAAATAAAAGGCTGGGTTTCCGGAGACGGAATGATCACCACCAACGTGACGGCGTCCGTCTCAAAGCGCGGAGCTGAAATATCTTCCGCCAGAGGAAATCCGCCGCCCACGTCCGAGCGGGTTTTAACAACCCAGGTTCGCGCAAGGTCTGGTGAAACAGTTGTATTGAGCGGACTCAGGCAAAACGATTCCAGCATCGTCGAACAGCGCCTTCCGTTTTTTTCAAAGATTCCATTGTTGGGCTGGCTTTTCAAAAGCAAAAACAATTCGACCGAAAATTCGCAGATGATAATTTACCTTGTGCCTCATGTTGATATTGCCAACGATGAGTACACAGTCAGCGGCTTAAAGACTGCTTCAATCTACAGCCGCTTTGTGGAACCGTATCTGGAGGGAAAATGAAAACTCCCTCCATTACTCCAGCGTTTTGCGCCGCGAACGGAATAATAATTATCCGCTTTGAAGAAAAAACAATACTTTTTGGAATGTTGAACGCAAACGATACAATTCTAAAGACACGGGTAAAGAAAGCTTACGCCGAATGGCAATGCGTGTTTCAGGAACTTGATACGGAAGCTTTCAACCTTAAATTGTCGCAGCTATTTTCGGAAGAACAATCAAATGACGCTTCTTTATCCGATGCTACACGCGACAGCCGTGAATCAATAATCGATCAGGTAGCGGACGACGCGCCGGTTATTAATCTGCTTAACAGCATTTTTCTGGAGGCAATTTCCAAAAGGGCCTCGGATATACACATCGAATCCGGCGCTAGTGAAAGCGCAGTACGCTTTCGCATTGACGGCTTACTCGTTACCGTAAAAAAAATAAACCAGGAGCGGGCAATAGCGGTTTCAGCTCGGCTAAAGATACTCGCAAATCTGAACGTGCTTGAAAACCGCAGGCCCCAGGACGGCCACATAGATGTCAAAACTGATTCCTATTCGCTTGACGTCAGAATCTCAACGATACCCACTGTCTGGGGTGAATCAATTGTGTTGCGGCTCTTAAACCGTTCGGATTCGCCTTTCAGCCTGGATTCCCTTGGCTTTTCCACCTCCTATTCCGGCTATTTGCAGAGTATCCTCGCTATAACGTCGGGGCTGATCCTCGTAACCGGCCCAACCGGCTCCGGCAAAACAACCACCCTCGCGGCCTTGCTAAAAGAACTCGACATCAAAAGTACAAAGATAATTTCAATAGAAGATCCGGTTGAATACCGTGTTCCCGGGATTATTCAAATACAGGTGAACGAAGAATTAGGCTTGAGCTTTGACGCCTTGCTTCGCCGGATTTTCAGGCAAGACCCCGATGTAATTATGATCGGCGAAATTCGCGACATCGAAACCGCCGAGCTCGCGATTAGAGCCGCTTTAACAGGGCATTTGGTTTTAGCGACCTTGCATACAAATAATTCAATAGAAGCTGTGTACCGCCTGCAAAATATGGGAATACCGCCCTACATGGTGGCTGCTGTATTAAAAGCGGTAATCGCCCAGCGCTTAATCAGGAAGGTTTGTAAAGAGTGCATGGGAAACGGCTGCCCCCGCTGCTCAAATACAGGTTACCTGGGAAGGACAGCCGTCGCGGAGTTTATTCCGGTTGACATCAAACTGCAAGACATGATTGCCGGAGGAATCGTAATTGAACAGCTTAGATCGCATTTAGAAGAAGTGCGTTTCAGAACGCTTTATGACGACGCGGAAGAAAAAATATCGTCGGGACTGACAACCGAGGCGGAAATCAGGCGCGAGCTTGGAGGGCGTTTATGAAAAGCACAGCCGCCGCGCTGCGTTTCACCGAGTTGCTGCTTGCTCTGCTAAAAGGCAAGACCGGCCTCCTTGACGCGCTTGGTGTACTCGCCCGCGAAGGCATAGAGAAGCCGGTTAGAGAAAGCGCCGTCTCTTTGCTCGCGATAATGAAAAAGGGAAAGGGGCTGTCAGAGAGCTTGAGGATCGTCCGTGAGGGAAAAGTATTTTTTGAACCCTTATACATCACATTGATTGCCGCCGCGGAATTAACAGGAAGCATAGAAGCGGTGTTGGAGCGAATTGCTTCAGATATGCAAAGAAAACGGCGAGCGAAAGAAAGTTTATTGAATATATTGATATACCCTGCGGCAATAGTGCTTTTGGCCGTAGCGGGGACTATTGCGATCATCCTGAAAGGAATGCCCCTGTTTATTTCAGCGGGTCTTCTCTCGGCCAATGTTATCGAAGACGCGAAGGCGGGCGTTAGCCTGGCGGGGTTTGTTTTACTAGTGGGCGGCGGAGCCCTCTTCTTTGTATATTTCAAAATCTTTAATGATGACTCGCCTGAGTCAAGAATATTCTATCTCCTTGATTTTTTAATGAAAGGCAGCATATCGCTCACGGACGCTCTTTCACAGTGTATCTTAAGTTTGGGACATACAAAATACGGCGGCGCTCTGGTAAAAATAAAAAAAGACATAGTATCGGGAGTTTCGTTTTCGGAAGCTTTTAAAAAAACACGGTGCTTTTCTCCTTATGTGCTGGGATGGCTTTCCATAGCGGATATAAACGGCAATTTAAATGAAATCAGCGGGAGCATACGGGATTACTATTTGCACAAGGAAAGCAGGATACGCGAAACCGCGGCAAGGCTCATCGAACCCGCAGTGATAGTTTTAGTTGGTTTTTATGTACTCATCATCATGGTAACAGTGATTTTACCAATATTAAGTTATGCAGGAGGTGTCTTATGATTTTGAAATTGTTTTTAAAAAAGGATAAAGGCTTCACGTTTATAGAAACGATTGTAACCATCACGATTATTCTCATACTGTCGGCGGCGGTAGGATTTTCGGCGATAAAGTATGTTGAAAAAGCCAGAATAGCGGCATGCCGAAACCAAATTGAAACTCTAAGGCTTGCCTTACAAACGTACTTTTTGGACTGCGGCCAATTTCCGACAGAAGCCCAAAACTTGCAGGCTTTGTGGGAAAGGCCAAGCCTGCCCCCTGTCCCGTCAAGCTGGAGCGGGCCTTACGTTGACAAACGGATTCCGAAAGATCCCTGGGGAAATAATTATGTTTACAAAAACCCGGGCGAAAAGAATCTGCCGTTTACAATTATGTCATACGGCGCAGACGGAAAAGCGGGAGGGGAAGAAGCAAATGCCGAAATTCATTCGTGGGACTGACAAGGGAAACGCCGTGATTACAGTATTGGTTTTAATACTGGTACTGTCTTTAATTACTCTTTCATTTATACCGCGAATAATGTCGACAAAACAATTTGCCCAAAGATATAAGGCGGATGTTATTCGTAACATAGAGCTTTCAAACATGGAGATAATGAGGGATTATGAATTTTATTGATGCTGTTGTAGCGCTGATTGTCATGGGATTTTTTTTGTTCGGTTTTTCCCAAATTTTTCTGCCCGCTCTCAACGAATGGAACAGGGCCGCCTCGGAATATTACACGGCCCACACAATCTATTTTATTGCGGAGTCGTTCAAAAAGGAATGTGCGGATCCTTACCGCAATATGGAAAAATGGAAAGAAACTGTACGCGTCGCAAAAGAATTGGAGAGCTGTGAAATTACCGAATTAATGAAAGAAGATGAATTATACGCGCTCAAAGCGGCGTGTATTATCTCGGGGGAACCTATCGAGATTTTAGGACTGTGCAAAGAATGAAAAAGATAATTATTCCGCGGAAAGATCACGAGGTGTATTTTATTTCCGCGCCGGATGATCTTAAAAGAAAGTTTGTCCGTCAGTTTGTTTATGAACAGTTACAGAAACTTCATCCCGGGTTTTCTGACGCCTCTGTTTTTGACTGGCAGTATCATGCCTTTAATAACTCGCAATGGATCATGGTTACTGTCATGGACAGGGAGACTTTTGAGGAATACAGAATCCTCAACAGAAGGGCGGCGTTCTTTACCAATACGGCGATTGCGGTTCGTAAAAAGGACTTTACAAACAGCGGGATCAATACTATTGATGACGAACAGATAGGTTTTGACTGCGAAAACAATAAACCGGTTTCGCTCCCGTTGGAAATAGAAAGGAGAAGCGGTGCTTCTGACCAGGAAGCCGCGTTATGCTCTATTCCGCCCTGGTATGGTTTATTCACCGAAAACGAGCAGCGGCTGGGAATAACAACGCTCAGCGCCGGCTTTTTGGTGATGATGGTTTTATCGCTTGTCTTTGCGCTTGCCGCGAAAAGCACTAAAGAGCCGATTCATTTTGATCCGCCTGCCAATCCAATCGCGGAAACCAGATATTTTCCTCCCGCGATTGAGTTACTGGAAAAATTTTCCGGCGATATTGTTGAAGCCGGAGGCGTAATGACGCATTGGAAGTACGATGAGGATACTGACCATATCATAGAAATACAGTTACAAGGGATCGAATTAAAAAAAATTTATGAAATATGCAGCTGCTACGAATTTCTGTCGTTACAGGATATACATGATGTTAAATACAACGATGGAAAACCATTTGTTACAATTCAATTTAACAAATCGAAGAAGGATCATACCTTGTTTAACGCAAGCGCCTTTTCTTCTCAAAATTCAACCATACAGTTAATTGACGGCATATCAAATTTACTGCGGCAGCAGAAAGTTTTAATTAGTTCTGAAATTCTGCCAACCGGCCATAACGGAAAAAACCCTTATACAATCGCGTATACCGCGAAAGACCGGAACTTGATTAGTTCACTGGAAATTATTGCCGCCTCCTGCAATAAGTATTCGCTGGGCATTAAAAGGCTGGACGTTTCAATAGCGAATGATCACCACCTTTTTACGGTAAATGTTTCTTTGGCGCAATCGGGCGAAGCAAATCAAGCTTACAGTCTTGGCAATGAAAAAAACAAAATACCGACTGCCTTTGGCTACATGGAAGAAACAAAAAAAATTGTATCAGAAATTGCATCGCTCGATAAAAAACCGGTCGAAACAAAACCAAAAAATAATCTTGTGGGTTCTATTAAGGATTCATCGGGGCAGATGGTTTTTTATCATGACGCAAACACAAAGAAAATTGTTATTGGAGGAAGTTATGACTGATAAACAATATATCTTTTTGCCCCTCATCATTTCTATCACCCTTTTATTCTTATCATGTAAAACCGCGGAGTTCGGCTTTAAAACGGTGGATATTAGCGGCATGGTATATGATTTTTCAAACAGGCCTGTTTTTAATTATGAAGTTACCTTGGGCAAAAAAAGGTATTCCGGCAGTACAGATATAAACGGCAGGTTTACGCTGTCTAATGTCCCGCTTGGAAGCTATGCAATAAACGGATCAAAAACGGGTTTTGAAAACTACAAAGGCGAAATAGTTATTAAAGATAAGGGACAAATTATCTACATCAGAATCCCTTCACAAAATCAGCTCCTGACGTTGGCTGACGAGGCCCTTACCGCCAACAACTTCGCATTAGCTGAAGAACTTGCGGAACGGGCTTATCAAATTGATAAAAACAACGTTGAGATGCTGTTTTATTACGCGGCTGTTTCATTCAGGCAAAACAATTTCAAAAAGGCGGTTTCATTTTTGGAGGACGCGGTTAATCTTGGCTCAAAAGATTATTACGTTCAAAAATTTTTATCTGCGATAAAGGAGATGTGAAATGAGAATTAAACTGGGTAAAACGCTATTGTTAGTATCTGCGGTAACTATATTCATGGCCTGCGAAGCGCCTACATGGATAATTGCCGATATGCCGCCAACAACACCATCGGAAATACCGCCGTTTGTTTTGTCAAAACCGGTGGTTGAAATAAGTGAGCGTATCAATTGCTTTAAATATGCCGGCATTGTATTTAAGTTTTTGAACAAGGGAGAAGAACATATTGAAATGATAAAAATTTGTTTCATGCTTTTTGACACGAAGAGTCAGGCAAGCCCGTTTATCGGAAGCAACAAGTTTGAAATAACATTGTACGACTTCCTTGCCCCCGGAGAAGACAAGGAAATAAGTGTCTCTCTTGATCGCCATATTTACATCGCCCCAACTGAACCGTATTTAATTGATTTCTTTTATATCTCGGAAATACATTATATTGACGGAACTGTTTGGCAGGACACATACGGGAAATACAGGGTGAGGTAAGAAAATGAAAAACATAATTACCTCCATCATCATTTTCGCCGTCGTTTTGGCGCTTACTGTCAGCTGCCAACTGGAGATAATAAACGATATACAAGGGACAAATAATAATGACGATCTGGTGAAAGATTCGCAGGGCCCCTCTGAAAAAAGAAAGTGGACTTTCATAATTTATATGGCGGCGGATAACGATTTGGAGGCCGCCGCTATCGCGGACTTCAACGAACTTGAAGCTGTAAATTACGGCGCGTCTCCTATTTCAATTTTAGTTCTTCTGGATCGGCACAACAGCTATGATATGACCAACGGTAATTGGAGCGATACGCGGCTTTTTGAAATTAAATCCGATCCGGGCGGACTTACTCCTATAATACACTCTCCGTGGATAGACTGCCCTGAGCTTGGCTTGCTAAAAAACACGGAAACCGAATTGAATACTTCAGACCCCCTGGTTTTATCAAACCTCATAAACTTCGCGAAGCGCGCTTATCCGGCTGAACAATACGCTCTTTTCATCTGGGGTCACGGAACTGGATGGCGTGGCGGCGTCAATAACAACGACTTTCTGCCTGAGCCGGCTAAGGCCATCGCTTTTGATGACAGCCAAAGGCAGTACATGTCATTACCGTCATTCGGAAGAGCTGTCGCCGGCAAAGGCCTTTCGCTGATTGCTTTTGATACCTGCTACGGAGCGTTGTTGGAAGTAGCTTATCAAATTAAAAATGACGCGATGCTTTTTGTCGGCTCCGAAGGCGAAATAATGTCAACGGGCTGGGATTACACGGCTTTGTTTACGGATTTTATCGGGAAGCGGAACCTTTCAATATCCAATCTTGGCGACGCAATTCAAAATCAGTTCAGCAAGCATTACGCTTCGCTTAACAACGCGACAATATCGCAAATACAATTATCGCAGGTTAATAACCTTTTTCTGCGGTTCAATGACTTTTCCGGCGCGGTTGCCGAAGCGATAACTGACGAACCGGCTAAAAACGCCGTCTTGGATCAAATACTTCACAACGTGGAAAGTTACTTCTTTACTTCCTTCCCTTCGGACATGTACATTGATATTTTTGATTTTGCAAAAAAAACGGCGGCAATAAGGGAACTCATTACAACAGACGCGGATCAGCAGGAGGCTATTTTAGAGTCGGCCAACGAACTGGAGGAAGCTCTGTCTCTGGCGGTTCCTTCATCATGGGCAAAAAACGGAACAAGCAAAAAGATAGGAGTGCATGTAATTCCGCTTCAGGGCATCGCGGTTCCGGCTGCCAGACATGAATTAGCGTATATCAGGGGCAGTATGGCCATAGACAAGAGCGCCTTCGTTGAAGATTCAGAACACTGGGCGCCTAACGCTGTTCCAAAAAACGACAGCCTGCTTGATAAATTATTTTACTGGACCTATGCGCAATAAATTTTTTCGGAAGGGGGGGATTTGAACCCCCGACATCCTGGTCCCAAACCAGGCGGAATAGCCGCTATCCTACCCTCCGTGTCTCTTTTACTTACTATATACATTGTTGATGTAAGGGGCAAGGGCAACAGCAATTATTTAATGGCAGTATAAACCGATCAAAGGGGGCGTACGGGCTGGCGGAAACGCTTGTTGAGTCCGGCCAGGAAGCCGCCTGACCGCCTAATTTTTATTGAAACATTAATTCGATTTTATATATTGTTGAAAAAAATCAGTGGTCAGGCATTTATTTCACTTTAGGACGAGCGTTTTCTCCCTCGTCTTCCTGGACCGAAGAATTCCAAAGGTTTTGCGGGTTGCACACTTTGCCTATTTCCTTTCGGTAGCCCTTCGCGTAACTTCTTGCAATACAAAGAATTAGCGTCGCTGGTTCGGTATGCCTGAAACAAGGGGAAACTGCTGTTATCTATGATGACATCGATTTTCCAAAAAATGCGGGGGAGTGCTATGCACAACGATTTTACGGTGTTTTCAAGGGCCGTCCCTTCGGGGAAGAAGGTCGTCTACTACTACGCCTATGACGAGAATGGGAAAAGGCGCGGGCCGTGGTCTACAGGACTGGCGAGCAAAACGGCAGCAAGGAATTACTGCAACTCGTTAAACCGGAATGGGAAGCTCCTTCCGGGGCTGGGCGCTATGCCGACATTCGCCGAGTTCGCGGAAGGCTGGTGGGAGTGGGACAGATGCCCATACCTAAAGGAACGGGGCAAGCGGTTTAACCTGACGCAAGCCTATGCCAAAAGGGGCAAAATGGTGGTGGAAAACCAGCTATTGCCGTATTTCGCGAAAATGAAAATGGACGCCATAACCCAAGAAGAGATCGAGAAGTGGTTTGACTACATGGTCAATAAAGGCTACAAGAACACCTACACCAACGGCATCTTCGCGATTTTCAGGGTAATGATGAATTGGGCCGCAAAGAAAAAAATCATTCCAGCCGACCCGACAGGGGATGTAATTTTGCTTAAGAATGACCGGAAGCCGCTAAAGATTATTACGCAGGACGAATTCAAGGCGTTGTTTGTGAAGGATTGGCAGAAAGTGTGGAATAACGATTTGATTGCCTGTTTGGGGAACAAGCTGGCGGCCTTGACTGGCATGAGGGCCGGGGAGGTGCTGGGCCTGCGCGGGGAAAACGTGCAGGAATCCCATATCCAGGTTTACAAGCAGTACGACAGATTCGGGTACAGGGACACGAAAACCAAGGACAGGCGCAACATCCCGATACCGCCCCAAGTGATGGGAGAGCTGAGGGAGCTGATGGCTGCAAACGGGGACGGCTATTTGTTTTCCCATGACGGCGGCTTGAAGCCCGTTCCGACCCGGTATTTTTACGACGCTTTCCTTGAGGCGCTGGAAAAGATCGGGATGGGCAAACAAGAAATAAAGGAGAGGGGCCTGTGCTTCCATGCGTGGAGGCATTTCTGCAACACGGAGCTTCAAAAAGCGGGGCTGACCATCCAAAAGGTGCAGGCGGTTACGGGGCACAAGACCGACAGGATGTCTGAATGGTACAGCCATTTTGACCCGATGGATTTTGCCGAAGTGCCGAAGATACAGGAAGGGTGGCTGTCAGATGAACCGGGGGACGGGCCTGAAGGCGGCGGGGAATCACAGCGCCCTGTCGAATTGCGGATAGTGAAGCCTGGGCAGGAACCGGAACGGAAGATGGCTTAAGGAATTGCCACAGGCTCCGCATAAAGCGGGGCCTGTGGCTTGCCAAGGACAGGGTTGCTTGCTGCTATGCTTTGGCTGGATTTTGCTGCTCCGGCGCAAGCACGGCGATAGCATCTGGATTTGCTGAGTGGGCGCTAAAAGCGCAAGAGGCGCACCGAGAAGGATCCTTGCATGACAGGCAGACCTTTGAAGGGTCAACGATGGAAGGCAGCAGCCGGACCATGTGATCCACGGCTTTGGGCATCGGCTTGCCCAAGACCCAGGCGAGGCGGCGGACAGAGACCGCCGCCAATTGGGAAAACTGCGGAGAATAATACCGCTTCTGGTTTGGCGCTTGCATTTTCAAGCCTCCGGAAAACCCGATATGTAACCGGGCGTAATAGGGACAGGGCTATGCTGTCCCTCGACCCCAGACCTGCCCCTTTGTTTTTCCCCGGATTAGGGGCGGGCCGGCTGGGGCTTGCCCCTTCTTCCCCGCCGGGCCGCCCTGACCGGGGAAAAACCGCCTAGCGGTTGGATGCGCCGCCGGAGGGAGTACAACCGCCAAGTTTCACCAAAGAAAGAAAACGCTTTATTAAGGGAAAAGCCATGCCCGCCCCCGTAGGGGTTGGCGTGGTTTTTGCGCGGCGCTCAACGCCGCATGAAACCGAAGGTTTCTTGCAAAAACCATGACAAAGGGGGTGCGACAAGAAGTCGCTTGATATAGCTGACTAAGATAAGAAAAGGAGGTGAGAAAAGAAATGAATACCCTTTAGTCTACCCTGTCCATTTGGGGTAATGCTACCCACCGGTGCGTGTCTGGTAACGGGCAGGTGCTAAGCGGTGGGGACAAAAGCGGTAAACGAATAATCCTATTCCGGTAACGCCAGCATAAATAGTACGGCATGAGCAGACTAGTCGAACTGCGGACAAGGCTCGTGAGGCATGACAAACGAAAAGGATTGACACGCTTGAACTAAAAAGTAAGGGTTCGCATCCGGCTAATCCCTTTGTGCCGGATAAAATGGACAAGCAACCCCGGGCTAATGGCAGGCTCTAAACCGTGCTGAATTGGTATTCAAGCGGAACTTGGTAAACCCGATGTACGCTCCACGAGGGAAACAGAGGGCAGAGACATGGCATAAGAAGCGAACGGCGGCCTGTAACGGGGCGCATAGCCTTTCAAGATTTGGAGGCGTTCCGAAAGGAAGCAGCCTTACGCCGTGGTCTTAAGATTGCGAAGAGGGATGAGCTTTATGGACAAGGGAGAAGTGTATACCGCAAGGACTGCGAACTTGGATGAGGGTGGAAAAGAAAACCAGAAACCAGCATTCCTGGACTTTTCCCAGTCCTCGGGGTTAAAGCAAGCGGATCCTTTTCAAAGAAGACAGCCTTCAGATATTTAAACAGGGTAGGCTCTTTCCTCGCGTAAGTCCACGCTTTTTTACCGCTCTGCATCCAGTCCTTAAGCCACATCGCCTTTTATCCTTCGCTAATTTCATTTTTTCCATCCGAAATTAAGTGTTTTCCGAAAGTTTATTTCAGTTTTTTATCCGGTGGTAGAAGTGGTAGTTTTGATGGATACTGCTAAACCGGACAGCAGTGATTATCTCTACGGAAATTTCATATCTTAAACATCGGCTTTGTACATTTCCACATTCATTTTATCTATTTTATTAACTCCAAAGTAACAACTCTATTATTGCTTTGAGAAACCCTCCTACATTTCTGTAACAGATAATCAAACAAATTAAAACGATAAAAATGCTTGCGATATTGAATATCAGTCCATTTTTCTTAACACCCATCACCTTTGAATTAGCACACAAAATAACAAAGAAAGCTATAAGCGGTAAAATAATAGCATTTGATACTTGTGCTAATAAAATGATTTGTGTAGGACTTTTTCCAAAGATGATTGATAAAGTAACGCCTACTGTAATCACAATGCTAATTATTACTTTGAAAAAAGAATCATAAATATCAGATTTCTTTCCAAGAATACCTGTTGTTGCGTATGCAGCGCCAAGTGGTGCTGTTATAGCCGATGAGAAGCCTGCTGTAAAAAGACCTATGCCTATTAGCCATTTTGACCATTTTCCCCAAATAGGCTCAATTGCAATTGCAAGTTCAGCAGCATTGTTAATTGATACATCTTCTTGGCCTATAAAAGCTGCAGACACAATCACAATGCACATAGTAATTAGGCCACCCAAACCAATTGAAATAATAGTATCAATTCTAGCAGTCCTAATTTCATCCTGAGAATGCCATTTTTTCGCGGCGGCTGAGGCATGTAGGAACATGCTATAAGGACCGATGGTTGTTCCAAAGAGTCCTGCCACCGTCATAAAATTACTATCTTCAAATTTTGGAACAAATATTCCACTCAGTATTTTTTGCCACTTTGGAGTAACAGTTACTGCCGTTGTAACAAATACCAAAACCATAACAAATACGATATATGTTAAAACCCTTTCGATAACCTCGTAACTTCCTGTGAATAGTAATACTGTAACTATAACACCGATTCCAACGATAAATATTTTATGATTAATGACAGGAAATAAAATTTTCATTCCCATCACAGTACCGGTTATATTCCCAGTTTCAAAAGCGCTGTTTCCAACCAAAATCGCTACGATGACAAGTAAGGTAGAAATAATATTTGTTATTGGTGAATGCATCCTTGCTTTGATATTTTCACCAAGCCCCAACTGAGTTACAATCCCAATCCTTGCCGACATTTCTTGTAGAACAATTGTTGCAATCGTTGAAAATAACACAGCCCAAAGGATGGAGTATCCGTTTTCAATTCCAGCTCTTATGCAAGTTGTTAGAGTGCCAGGACCAATAAAAGCTGCAGCAACCATCGCACCAGGTCCGATATTATTTATTCGATTTAACAATTTGCTCATAATTAATTTTCTGCGACGTTAAAATAGTTGCCATAGTAACTTTGTAATTCTTTATATCGCTTTTTGCTGATATCAACAAGGTTATATGATAGTAATCTTGTAATATTTATTATTTCAAACTCAAAAGCCTTTTGTAGGCTTTCACAAATACTTGACTTATAAAGCGAAGTATAGTTGTTTATGTTGAGCCAATTTGCGTATTCGATTGTATTTATATATCCAATTTTTTCTTTAATAAATTCTGAAATAGAAACATTTAAAGTCAAAGAAGAAAGTCTTTCCCAGTATGTAAGAATGCTCTTAATATGGTCAGATATTTCAAATCTTCTTGCCCCACCGTCATATATTATACATTTTTCAAACAATGTACTATGGCCCCCCAACAGTGCACATCTATATTCAGGAGCAATGAATCCGCCATTAACTATAAAATCTACATGAGGTAAATTTAGCCCTGTAACACCGTTGTTTAGATATGTGGAAAATATACCTTCATAAAAGACACATATTATGCCTTTAAATTTACTCCATCTTTGCATTAGCTTGCGGTTATATTCAGCTATTACTGACAAGGTATGCAATGTTCCTATAGTGAAAATAATAATTCGTTCCAGAGTCTTATGAGCTAATACATATTGTTCAATTGCTAAATCAAGAGCGTTCTTCAATGTCTCGCCAGAAGCAATAATATCGCCCATAATGAGTGTCGACTTTTCTATAGTAGCTATTTTTCGATATTTTGTCTCTATTCTTGACACTTTATTGTCGATAAATATTCTTTCACTTGCTATGAAACTAATAGCGTCCAATTTTATCTTGTTATTAAAACAACCTTCTTCTATAGGAAAATTTAATCCACCGCGTAATATATTTAACACATTTACACAACAAAATGAAAACTTATCATTCAACCAACCGAGTATTTCACGTGTGACTGGCTCCAAAAATGTTTTAACACCACACCCAATAACTTCAGGAGTTATAAGGAGTTGTCTAGTTGACACATTCGATACGACAATTACATGAGCATCGATATAATGAAACTCATAGCTCTTAACGCTAGGGGACATTTCGAGAATAGTGATATCAATGCCGCTCAATTTTTTTTGCATGGTATAATTATTCCTCTATTAATGTTTTCGTTAATAAAACGTTTGAACCTGTATTTTGATTCTATGCCATCCAAGTCTTTAGTGCAGGTATCTGATTCACCAGAATTGTCAATACTTAGCACTACTATTTGACTCTCTCGACAACCAACCTGCGTTGAGAGAAAAATTTTTAGCTCATTAACAGTTTTTATTGACTTTAGTTCGAGTCCCCAAGCTGCAGCCAATTTTGTCCATTCGAGAGGAACGAGTCTACTCTTAACATTTCCACCAGATTCTAATACGCCATTATCAAAGATGAAAAGAGTAAAGTTCCCCAAATTTAATCTCTCAGCAGAAATTGTATGAAAAATGCTTGAATCGTACATCACACTCCCATCAGTTTCAAGGGCATACACTTGAACATTCCTACAAGCTAAAGCAACACCAACAGCCACACCTGTGACTGCCCCCATGCAATCTAAGAAAAGCACTCTATTTATATTGGGAACATGCTTAAATGTTTCCTCAGCAGTACGCCCTAAAGAAGATACAAATAAATCATTTGGGAATACTACTTTGATTAATTCCTGCAAAACATCATGCGTTTTCATAAAGGTATGCTCCTAAAAAAATTAGGTGTTAAGTTTATAGCAATACTAACTTGTCCAGTCTTATAAGATTTAATGGCAGAATCCATAACTGGCTCCAATTCACCTATCTCTGTAACTCTCGTAGAAACGATGTTAAGTTCTTTTAATATATTATCAGTTACTCTTTGATGTGCCATGCCCCACCAATTTTCTTCTCCTAAGAGTCCCCTAATAGTTAATAAATAAATATTATGAATATGATGAGCTATCTCAAAGCGCGTCAATATGTCAGCTACGCTTCTTATACCTGAGTTTTCAAATGCAGCAACAGATAGCTGCCCTCCTAGATTCAGACCAGAACAAATTGTGATAGCATCTGTTTCATTAAGACACTGTATCACTTTAATCTCATTTTCGGTATTCAAAGCGTTCAACAGCCGACTATTCAACGAATCTGGCATGCACACCATGTTTTTGATGCAAAGTCGTGTAAATACCTTAGCTATTGAGGAACGCATTCGGATCCTGCATCTCCTTTATTGAGTGAATTTTTTCAACTTAGTTAAGTACACAACAAACCCTCTTTGTTTTCGCTTGAAAATTAGATCATAAACCTTTTGCCCCTTCAAAAAATACGATAAAGGCTCAATAAAGCAAGAAAGTATATCAAGCGACAAACTCTCGCCTATATCTTGAGTAGAGTACTTGTCCATTACAGCTGCATCGACCATTTCACTTAACTTTACATACAAATCGTTACAATCTTGCTCAATTTGAATTAATGGTATGTTGTTTGATAGAAGGTGACTATCAATTTTTTTTTGTATTTCACTTCTAAAAAAAGTAGAAAGTCGCCTGAGCTCCAATATTTGTTCTATAGTTAAATTTGATAAGGTTCGAATACTGATTTTACCAAATAAATACTTTGAGTATAGTTGAAGCAAATCGGAACCTTCTTGTCCTGCGATGTGAAGGGATGCTGACGAAGGAGCAGATCGCTGGAGTAGCGAAGAGGCACCGCAATAGTCAGCAATAATCAAATTAGAAAATGTGTTTCTTTTTTCTATATTCCACGTTGTATAATCCGATGACAACATTCTTGTATTCTGTGAAGTCATTTCAGAAACTAGCTGTGTTGTATATTGATCTGCCTCTTTGTACTCTTCAAGCGTTATTACTCTCCCTAATTTAACGGTTCTTTTTCCAAGTCGTTTTTCATAATCCCAAAGGCTAACTAGCTCTGATTCTATCAATTGCTCAAGTTGATAAACTGTTGGTTTGTCGTTCACATCCATAGCCATGGATTGTAGCCATAAAAAATCAGTACTTGTAATTAGCGATTGAATGATGCTTTCATAATCGACTGGCTGAAGCCGACACACGTTAACCAGTAAGGTTGATGAGTTGTTTGCTTTCTTAGGCATTACTTCTCGCCTTCTAGATAGAGTTTGGCCTTTATCAGGTCGGAAATATAAATGTGATAGCTCATGGCAACATGAGTATATATACCCACTGGAATCTTTATTTTATCTGCAATGCTTTTATGGATTTTGACAAGATGATATATATCATTGAGTGCCTGTCCCCAAGCGTCATTACTCCGCAAGATTGCGGTCATGTTTAATGCACTGTTTCTAACATAGAAATAGACCCCCACTATGCAAAAGGGATAAGGCGAAACAGAGTCTTTTTCTGGCGACCAAACGGAAGCATAAGCCTGTCTATTGTACTGGCTGTTGGATAATTTAAAACATATAGATTTAACTTGGTCAATTTTTCCGTTTGCTGAAACAAACTCATTCAAGCGTTCATCTACCGATGCCCAATAATTCACAAATGAATCTGAACAATAATCAATTCCGCGTTTTAAATCGAATTCAACAACTTGTTGAATGTTCTGTAGCGGATCTGTAAAAATAAGTATGAAGTTTTGAAGCTCTATTGTGTCACCATTGCGCTCTGTAGGTATAATCTCATTACTTTTCACCAGCTTATCAAGACTTCGCGTCCATGTAGGAAGAATGTGTTTACCTTTAAGTTCCATTAAATATACCTCCTATAATGACTAATGATACCTGATTGCAAAATGTATCAACGCCAGCAATTGTGAAGGTTTTGAGCGTATAAAAACTATTAGGGTTCCTTCAAGAATTATAGGTGGTAATACACATTGTATGAGGTACAGCTCAGACATAAGGCTAGTTTTTGCTTTATCATACATTGAACATCACCTTCGAATTTTACGGCTATTGTAGCTTAAACTATCGAATACATTCCGCCATCGGTTTAGCTAATATGCCGAATACTGTAATGAAAAAAATTCTCCTCATTGCCTTATCACATGGCTTGTTATAGAAATGCATCAGATACCAAATATCAACTTAGTAGACCTTTGCTATGTAAATCAGCAAAAATCAACTGGTCAACTGGCGACACATTTTCTATATCATCCATGGTCAGCCACACCACTTCAGCTATTTCCGAATCTGCCTTAAGCTCGCCCTTAAAGTCAGCCGTATAACAGGTCATTTTTACAACTACGCCCTCCGCTTTCCCGTGCGCTTGAGCCTCAAAAATTCCATACAATTGGGCAGAGGATTCTACAATATCAACAGCAAGTTCCTCTTTTATTTCCCGCACAAGCGTTTGAACATCGGTTTCGTTATTTTCTCTTTTTCCACCTGGAATATAGTACTTATCTTTTCCTTTTGAGCGCGTACTTAGTATTTTCCCATCCACCAAATACAAATAAGCCACCTTATCAATGAGTTGCATTTCGATATCCTCCTTAAACATTAATTGGTGAAATTTCAATCTCGTAGTTTCCACCCATGTTAAAAACCCTCGGCCATAATGCCTCACTGAACTATCCAAATAGTTTTCTAAGTTCTCTTTTCATCGCTCTCTACACTATGATTGTGAAACGCCTTTATATCATCTTCATTTTTCGCATCTCTTTGATCCCCCAGATTCTATCCCCTGCTTTAGGACTTTCTAACAGGGTTTCTTGTTTTTGATGAAGTTCATTGCCGCTCAGGCCCATTTTATACTCTTGGCGGTCAAACTTCGATAATATTACAAATTCACGAGTCATATTCCTGCTCTTAAATATACCCTATTATCGAGGTTTTATCAAGAAAATACTAGGAAAAATATAGGGGAGACGACATAAGACTATAACCTCCTGATGATTTTACTCTAAAAGTGATGAACCGGCTATTTATGCGGGCTTGCTTTTTGAAGTATCACCTAAATTCAGTCATTTTGACCCGATGGATTTTACCGAGGTACCCAGGATACAGGAAGGCTGGCTTGTGGATGAATCGGGGGACGGACCTGATGGCAACGGGGAATCAACACGCCCTGCCGGGCTGCGGATAGTAAAAACTGAGCAGGAACCGGAACGGAAGATGGCATAGAGGCCTACCACAGGCTCCGCATAAAGCGAGGCCTGTGGCTTGCCAAGGGTAGGATTACATTACTGTTTTGCTTCCGTGTTCCGGGGCAAGCACGGCGACAGTAGCCGGATTTGCGGAGTGGGCGCTAAAGGCGCAAGAGGCGCAGCGTGAAGGATCCTTGCATGACAGGCAGACTTTTGAAGGATCCACGATGGAAGGCAGCAACCGGACCATGTGATCCACGGCTTTGGGCATTGGCATTTCCAAAGCCCAGGCAAGGCGGCGGACAGAGACCGCCGCCAATTGGGAAAACTGCGGCGAATAATACCGCTTCTGGTTTGTGCTATTCATAGAATAACCTCCGAAAAAACCCGATATGTAACCGGGAAGATTAGGGACAGAGCTATGCTGTCCCTCGACCCCAGACCTGCCCCCTTGTTTTTCCCCGGATAAGGGGCGGGCCGGCTGGGGCTTGCCCCTTCTTCCCCGCCGGGCCGCCCCCGACCGGGGAAAAACCGCCTTGCGGTTGGCTGTGCCGCTGGAAGGGGCATAACCGCCTGGCTGCACCGAATGGAGAAAACGCTTAATTCGGAGAGAAACCATGCCCGTCCCCGTAGGGGTTGGCGTGGTTTTTGCGCGGCGCTCAACGCCGCTTTGCAAAAACCATGACAAAGGGCTTGCGGAATGAATGTTCCAATATTGGCAAATGCAATGTGGCAAATAATAATTTTTTTGAACCGGGTATTTTTTTGTATATTTTATATTAGGAAATCTATAGAATGAAATTTTTTATCAGCGTGCCGTACGAAGTTGGAATGACAGAATCGGCATACCCCCCGCTAATCAAAACAAGCGATATGCCGGAAGGCTTTAAGCCAAGTGGGGCATTGCTTGAGTGTGGCAGCTATGACAATTTCTTTGAAGACTTGGAAGTGCTTGTAAGGGAAGATTTCGTAAAAATTACAAGCCCTGAAACCTGCAAATGGCTAAAAAGCAAAACAAGCCTGGCTGAATATATTAAATGGGCCAGCGGCGGCATAAAATGGATTGAAGGCGGGTTTTGGGCTCCTGTTGAAAATGCCTTTGGGATAAAGAGGCACAGCCTGAGAAAGCTTGCAGGGCGGAACGGCAATTACTGTAAGCCTGATGAATCCAGGGATTTTATGAAGATTAAGCCGATACTGCAACAGCGGCGCAAACAAGAAGAGCTGGCGCAAATGAAGCGGCGGATTTTCAGATATATCAAGTACCTTATCCTTTTCGAAGCCAAAGATGAGAAGCAGGAAACAATAGATAAAATTTTAGAAAAAATATGCGAAATTCTTAATGCAAATGTGGACAAAAATAAGCAAAACAAACGGTAAAAAAGCCCTTCTTTATGCTTCTTTATGCCTCTATGCATCTCTATGCGTCTCCTTAAGCTAATCAAATTTACAAAATTGTCCTAACACAAAAAAATTAGCCGCATTACCTTACAAGTATTCTGCGTGTATATGCGGAAAAACCAATACAGGGAGAGAAGTTTGAAAATGACAAATGTTGAAACATTTCTTGACGTAAGCCAAGTTGCGCAGATGCTGGGCCTTTCAATTGCAACAATCAGGAAGTGGGTTTTGACGGGGTTCATCCCCTGCAAAAAGATAGGGAGGGCGGTCCGCTTTTCGGCCTCGGAAATAGAGAGCTGGGCAAAGAGCAAAAGCAAGGGGTCGGTGGAGCCGCAGAAGCAAGAAGGGCATGAAGGGGGAATCGAATGATAACTGAAAGCAATACCAAGACGACGACAAGCAACCTTGTCCCGGCTTGCATTTGCAGGGGCCGCAGGGGCATGGGCGCGAAGATGGTTATCGTGGCATCTGATAGCAGGGACGTGCAGGATTGGCTTTACCGCTATTTGGAGCCTTACGGGTTAAAGGGCTACGCTTTTTACCTTGTGGAAAGCGAAGGTGTATTTTCCGAGTACGTGGGGAAGATTGACACGGCAATGGCATTTGTTGAGGATATTTTCTTTGGCGAAAAGACTGTTGGAATGCTGGGCAATATACGCAAGCAATACCCGAAATTGAAGCTGGCGTTGTTTTCGTCTTCCGTTTTGCCGTTGGGCATGGCAGCCCGATATTTGTACTGGAGCATGGGCAGCTACCTTTCGCTACGGGACAGCGAGAAGGAAATCAAGGAGGCTGTAGAAGCGATTTTTGGGAAGAGGCAAGCAGTTCCATCTTACTTAATAGGCTGCCTTGATGAATACGGCCGCCTTCCGGATAAAAAACCTTACCTGACACACCGGGAGGTTGAGATTGTCCGCTGCACAGGAGATGGGAAGACGGGGAAGGAAACCGCCTCGGTTTTAATGCTGAGCGAGAAGACAGTGCGGAACCATATTTCCAATATCTACCGGAAATTCGGGATTCGCAACATGGTGGGTGTTCTTAAGCTGGCGGTGTCTAAGGGGATATTGCCGATGGAGGAGCTTATGGGCTTTAAGGTGTAGTGCGCTTTTACTGATTAGGTCTCATTTTACGCCGCTTTTGGAGAGTTCCATGGCGGCGTTTTTTAATAATTTTTTATATAAATTGAGGTATCAATAACTATACATCTTTTAAACTTATACCTTGTATTTTTACCAATTATAGTGTAGTTTGAAATTAAGTACACAGATTACTTTCTTTCTTAGTAAAGTCAGATGGTAGAAATTTTGTGTATCTAAATAATAATACTATTGTTGGATGATAGAAAAGATGGGCGATGAAACAATTTATTTTACTGCCTTGGAAAGATTGAGTTTTATTACATCTGGTTCATCTGATTTTCAGAAAATTTGTTTAGTGTTGATAAAATTTATGTATCCCACTTATGACTTCGAGGTTTCAGAAGGCGGTGAAGGAACAAAAGATGGTGGATATGATGGCCATGCTTCACTTAGCAAAGCAAAACTTGCTTGTTCTCTAGAAAAAGACTACAAAAGAAAAATAAAAAGTGAAGTTGAAAAAAGTAAAAAGAATTCTGATAAAAAACTTTTTTACTTATCAAATCAAATAATATCAGAACCAGATAAAAACCGTATTAAAGCGGATCCAATTAATGAGGGCATTGAGTTAATAATTTTCGGCATTGACGTTTTATCACGGAAATTGGAAAATTATTTTCAAGACTACAATGATCCAGAATTATACGATTTATTATGCCTATCTTCTCTAAAAGTAGGCGTGCGTTATAGGCGTGGTGATGTAAAGCGATTCGATCCTGAATTTAATGGGAATATGTATAAAAAACGGATTGTTATTATAGATAAGAACCAATATTTCATTACTAATCCATATGCAGAAACAATAATAGGGGAAAATCCTTTACTTGAATATATTCTTTCTGGTTGTTTAGAAAAAAAATTATTATCATTCAAGAATATAGCTTTATGTGGAATAGGTTATCTTGGTAAAAGCTTCTTAATGAAAATGACATTTGATAATCTTATAGATAAGTTTTCTGATAAAAACAGCTACTTTAAGTTTCAATTTCTACCATTTATACAATTCCGTGAGCTCAAATATTATAGTTACGGCGCAATAGAAGATATTGTAAAAAACAATACTGACCCGCTCATTATTTTTCTAGATGGTCTTGATGAGCTTAGCGAATCGAAAAGAATAGACTTAAATAATGAAATACAGAATGTACTAATAAAAAATAATTCTGTGCGTTTTATTGTTGCCGGAAGAAATTCATCTTTCTTTGATTTCGATATTTTTTCCAATTCAGTTCAATTGTACCTTGAAAAATATATTGATTATAATGACAAAGGATTAATGGAATTAATGAAAGAATACGATGGTACACCTATTGCCGATTTATTACCCATTCCTACTTACAGGAATTTCGTTTTGGAAAAGGTCATATCAAAAGATTCAAAGCTAGAAGAATTTTATAAATTATTGGTAAAGGACAATTTAGATAAAGATAGACGAAAAAGTGATCGATCCAATAACATATCACAAAGAATGACTTCCGTAATAAAGACTGATGACATCATTAAGGAAATATCGGAATTTTGTTATAAATTGTTTATTAATAAAAGAAATGTATTTACGGAAAGTGAATTAAAGGAACATATAATAATTGAAAGCCATTTTATTTTTATTATTAATTCAGCAATCATTGATTATCATGATGAAAATAATATTAGTTTCATTTCAAATTTTTATTATGAATATTTTGTATCAAACGCGTTATTATCAAAGAGTGAAAAGATTATAACTAAAATATTTTTTTCCAGAGGAAAAATAAAGATTCTTTATATTGATTTATTAGTGTTTTTTATGAATTGTGCCAAGACGAAATCAAGAAAAATATTTGTATCCATCAAAAGAAAAATGCTCAAAGACGATATTGTATGTATTCTTCTTTGCGAGTTTGATTCATTAACCGACAAAGAAAGGTATGAACACTTTTTATCAATATTTAAAGAATACAAGAAAGAGAAAAAAGACATCTACTATGGACGCTTTCGTCAAGTATATGGCCCATTAAAAAATATTAGTAACATGGCACAACGTATGCAACAATTATTGCCCTGTTACTTTAGAACTGATGGCATAAATTACTTAAAATCTGAAATAATAAACTTTCTTCACAATCCTTCAAAAGAATATGCTTTTTCTTTTGGAAATGCAGTTATTTTATTGATTCCTTTCATTAAAGATTTATGGACGGAAAGAGAACAAAAAATATTGAGAGAGATGGCAGTACCAATAATACAATTTTTTCTTGATAATGATATTTCAAAGAAATTAAAAAGTATATTGTCAGAAAAATTTATATTTGATTGGTATAAAATGTATAATTGGACTACAAACTGGAAAAAGAAGGATTGGGAACTGTTCTATGAAGAAATATACAGGAAAAACTGTGATTTATGGTCGGAGATCGTAGATGAATTTGAATTCAAAATAAAATTTGACATTTTTATGAATTTCTATAATAACGATGATATAAAACTAATATTATTTCCTATTCTTCGCTATGCAATGAAAAATATGTATTTAAATGGGAACGGTATGGCTACAGTTGTTCCTGAAATGATAAGTGATGAATATGAAACTCCACTTATTAAAACTGATGATCGCCTTTTCATATTATCTGATCTTTTGAAAAAAATAGAATTGAATATGTCTGTTATACTTGATTTATTAATTTTCGCAATAGAAAATGAATTGTATCAACAGTTAAAAGATTCATACGATAATCCCATAAACATTCTTGAAGAAAAATTGTATTGTAATCTAGCTATATTAGAAAGAAAGGACTATAAAAAATTCACCCAATATTATTTTAATACTGATGAATACGGATTTGATGATAGAATCTTTCAGAAGGATAAAGATAAAGAAAATGAAGCATTAAATGAATATCTTGTTATCGAAATAATAAATACTGAAATAAAAAAGTGGCAAACTTGTCATTATCTCCATAAATTAATCGATTTTTCTGATAATAATCATTCTCTCGAATATTTAAAAAAAATAAAAGATAAAGTGCCAGAAAACATTTATAAGGATGTTGTAAATTATATATTTTATAACGGCGATCATATATTGAATAAATCTGAATTCATTATTAATGAATACAATAGGATGTTTAAGGAAAAAATAAAGGAAGATCTAGAAAAAGAAAAGATATTAAAATATATAGAGGAACAAATAGAATCTGTTAATCAAAATGACATAACGCTTATGCTCGACTACAATGAAATGATTAATCAGTTACGTAAAATAAATGAATTTTTATTAAGCTCAGGAATAATTGATAGAGAAAGAAAACCTATTGGTAAATTATTTTCTTTAAATCATGAGGCAGTAAAAAACATAGTAAAATATAGTAATATTGATAATACAGTACCGCCCATATTCTCTAAGTGTGCAATAAAAATTATGGAAGATTTCTATAGAAAAGACATTCTTGATATTGATAAAATAATAAAGAAACTTCAAGAAAATACATTTAAAGAAAATAATTTTTATATCTATTTTTATTGGGTTTATATTGCCAATATGCAAAACAAGGAAAAAATTAATATTAAATTTTTAATAGATACTTATCCAAATTTGCTAAATAAGATTCTCGATAGTTTAGATATAGATGCATCAAATAAATTCATCAATGAATCTTTAAGTTTCTTTGAAAATTACAATAATAAACACTGGTTAATTCCATTTTTTTACTATTATGAAAATATACTAAATAGTGTCCCACCAGAATGGTTGAAGATTGAGCATATACTTAAACTAATTGTTGTTCTTGATCCAAGTAAATCAGGGGGAGTAATTATTAATAATGATCTAAGTTTAGATTGGTTACTTGATAAATTCCCTATAGTGAATTCTCACCAACTTATTGAGTTTGGACTAAAAAATATTGAAAATGTAACACTTCGTCTTTCAAGACTGCAAATTGCAAATTATTTTATTGATTTTTATAAATCTAGCGAAAAAAGTATTTTAACACAGAGGATATTAGATTTCATTATAAGTGCTACAAAAAAACTATTTGATTTGATGGAAACTAATCATGAATATGGAGAATTTTACAGTATATCACAATTTTGGACGGAATGTAAATTTAATTACATTGATTGCATTTTCCCAAAAATTTCTGTAGGTACAATTACCTCAGTAATAAGAAAAAACGAGAAAGACTTTGATTATCATTATCGAAAAACTATTTTACTTTATTGTAGTAGACTTGCAACATTTGGACAGAAAACCAGAATAATTCATGATATAGAAAAGGATTTAGTTAATAAAGAATTATCAGATATTGAAAAAGATGAAGTACATGGGTTTTTAGCCTCTCTTGGTAGGGAAAAATCAATAAGGCTTATTATCAGTTCATATTTAAGTGGAAAAGCAATCAAAAATAGATTCAGTTTTGATAGGTATCCTTTAGGAATCTTAAAACAAAATAGCAATATACTAAAAGATTTTATTAAACTTTTTATTTATAGTACAGAAAAAAGCAATGATAGAAGGGATGTCCTTTTGCACATTGCTCAAGATGGTATAAAGTGGCATATAACTAAAAAAAGTTTTAGAATTCTAGAAAGAAGCTTAATAAAGGAAATAAAAAAGTTAAGAAAGCAATCAAGTTGGCAACATGAGTTTTATAGCGAATTCTTATTACAGATGGAACAGCTTGTCTTTGTTGATAAGAATGAAAGCCGGAGCGTAAGCTAAAAATGCTATCTGGAAATTGCCAAAAATAGGCATTATATCTAATAGTACTATACATAATGTGGGCAATAAGTAAGGTAAGTTATTCAAATTCTAAAAATCTCTCTGGGCTTGCAATATTTCTTTTCTGCCGCCAAAGGTGAATTCCAACAATTTATACTTTTGTGAGTAAGTCCCTAATTCAGTATAAACATAGGAAATGCCATCTAGGGCGGTTTCGCCGTATTCAATGAAGATTTTTCCTTCTTCCGAGTACCCTTTGAGCGGCACTCTCTTGGGGTAATCTTTAAAGGGGCGTTTACTATCGTCTCCCACCATCGATGTCCAATCTTCTCCATAGCCGTCTATGGTTATTGTGTCAGAACTGATTGTTAAAGTTCCGGAATATAAGCCTGTTTCATTTGAAACCCATGTTCCCCGAAGTTTGCTGTCAAAAGACTTGAAATCGCCTGTCATTAGCCCATCGCAGGAGCATATGGAAAGACAGGATAGCATAACGATAAAAAATTGCCGGATTTTCATATTTGATACTCTTTTCCCACGAATGATGAATAGCCGATTTTTGAATTTGTGTTTACTTGATAAACTTTTCATACGGCATCAATTCAAATTCCATAAACGCATATTTCTTTCATTCACAGCAGACAGTAATGTATTTGACAATGAGATTATGCTTTCTTTGTTACCCGTTGAAATCTCGTTTTCAAGCTCGTCAATGGACGCAAGGATTCTTTGTTCTATTTGTACAAGTTCGGGATGAGATTTGACAGGGCTTGAATAGATGACATAATAAATATTCTCTATTTTTTTCCTTACTTCTTTGTCGCTTATTTTGTCAAATAATCCTTTTATTCGGCTAGAAGCGTCTTTTACATATGCAATTTGATACTGCCGTTCTTCTTCGGCATTAGCCGTGTGTTCGTTGGCAATCATGTTCGAGACCAACATAATCCCGTACAATCCAGCAATACAAAGCTGAACTAAAAATACAACTTTATAGTTTTCAGAATAGAACAATATAAATACTATTCCTGTGATAAATTCTATTAGAAAATAAGTCGCGGATATTGAATAAAGCGAAAACCCAAATACTGCGGAACTTTTTCCCTTGCGAATTAATTTCGTAGTGAATAATAGCATAAGATACGCAAAGTGAATAAAACCATAAGATGCCCATATAGATACGTTATGCTTAATTCCTCCTACTACAAAGAAAATAGTATTAAAAATTACAATAAAAATAAGGTCAAGAATAATCCACAATGCACTTGTCTTTTTCATCTCATGTCTCCTTTACATTCTGCTCATAATTTCAGCTTTCTTAGAATCAAATTCAGCTTGTTCGATCAATCCGAGGTCAAGCATATCCTTTAGTTTTTTTAGCGTAGCAACAGGGTCGTTAGCATCACCGCCCGTTTGCGGGTGTATGTCCGCTGATTTCTGGGTAAATCTACCGGAAGGTTGTGGAGCGGCAGGGGTCGGCGTTTGTTGCTGCATTGGCGCAAACATTTGTTGTGCCATATTCCCAAAAACACCACCCGCGGCTACGCCCATTCCAAGACCAGCTCCAGCGGAAGCTATCCCGCCAGAACCAGGATTTGCGGCAAGCGTTCCAAGAATGTTTGCCGCTTGCTGTTTGCCCCAATCATTGCCGAGAACATCCATGACGCCTCTATCGGCCTGCGCGTTACGCATTTTTGCGATAGCATCCATCCCGATTTCGTCATAACGGCGGCGTAATTCATTGTCATCTATATCAAGCGCGGCAATTGAAAACTTAATCATTTTCAAGCCGTAATCATCAAACACTTCGCCGAGGAACGGCTCTACCGTTTCCGCGAATTCCTCTATACGTGCTTCAATTCCGAGTAGTTCAGTTTGGGTTTCGTTAAGGGCACGGGTAATGCTTGCTTTTATCTTGCCTTGGAACTCGTTAGCGAAATATTCATCCAAAAGCGCCTGTTGATCTATGCTATTGATACTATTCCCGACAAGCTTAGTTAGGAATTTTTGCGGGTTGCCAACCTGAATTTTATACGCGCCTCTTGCACGGAGCTTTGTGGCGATGCCAAGCAGCTTATCGCGTACTTGAATGGGCGATGTTGTCCCCCATAAAATCTCCATGCTGTGCGTTTTACGGACAAAGTACACGACACAGTTAAAGGTGCTTATACCGCCAGTAAATGCGTTGCGCAAACGGCTGATAAACGGGTAATTCTCAGTCGAGAGTTTATATGTGCCGTTATCAAAAGTCTGTTCAATAACACCGCCTTTTATAAAGATGGCTTCTTCACCGGGCATTACGATGAGCGTTGAGTTTGTGTTAAAATCCTCTTCCGGCTGCCGCCAAATAAGAAGATCGCTGGAACCTGAGTTTTTGATTACGTCTGCCCAGTGCTTTTTACCGCCGACAAAGGCGGATTCATTTGGATTTTTGTCAAAAAGCGCCATATAGTAAAAACCTCCTGTTAACGATTTGCTGTTCCACCACCCCAAACATTTTTCCCACCATAGTGTTTACAACTATCATGTATTGAGGTTGGTACAAGTTGCATACGCCCTGTCTGTACATCATGATGCCATGTATAACCACTTGGATTATTACCCCTTGCTATTGCAGCAAGCTGTGTATCATCAAAGTTAGATATACTATCAGGATGATCTTTAAGGTGATCCAACAATGCTAAATTGCATTCTGTAAATTGATAATCATCATTTCTATCATTCAATTGATTTGGCAATTTACATTCAAACACTTGGACTGGCGTAAAATCAGGGAACCCGTTACGATATTCAACTCCGTTAGCACCATTACCGTAATCCCTTAGATCACGTATAACATCCTCATCGTTTGGTTTCCACCTGGAATCCCCTCTATCACCGTCCCAATTACCATCATTGATGGGCGTTTGTTTTATCCTGTCATTAAAACTGCTGCCGTAATCGTCCGGAATGTCTTTCGGGTCAACCATTTCAGGCGTTTCGCTGTCAGGTTGTTCATTAACTTCAGGCTGTTCTAAAGTTTCGGGGGCAGGCGACATATCATTTAAATCATCAGCACCGGCGTAAGGGTCATCTTCTGCTGGTTGCTCCGTGCTTTCAGTTTCAACGTCCTGTGTACCGCTATCAGATGCTTCGCTATCATCCGGCTCCACTGCTTCTTCAGGCTGCTCTGTTTCTTCCGGCTGTTCTGCCTCCGGTTGTTCGGATTCTGCTTCAGGCTGTTCCGGCTTTGTTTCTTGGGACTGTTCCGTTTCTTCTGGTTGCTCTGCTTCCTCAGGTTGCTTTGTTTCGGGCTGCTCAGGCTCTACTTCAGGTTGCTCAGGCTCAGTTTCTGGCTGTTCGGATTCTGCCTCCGGTTGTTCCGACTCTATTTCTGCCTGTTCAGACTCTACTTCCGGTGGTTCTAGCTCTGCTTCGAGTTGCTCCGTTTCTTCTGGTGGTTGTTCTATATTTTCGTTGGTTCCATCATCAATGCTGTCATCGTCATTGCCATTCAGGTCAACGCCAATTTCTTCGTCCATACCCGAATCCGAATCAACAGCCATTTCTTCACCAATACTGTCATCGGTATTCAAATCGCCGCTTAAATCGTAGCCAGTATCGCTGTTAAGATCACCGCCATAGTCTGACCCAATGTCATTGCTTGTGTCACTTCCTGTGTCGGAACTTACATCGGGACTATAATCTCCGCCTGAATCAAAACCGTCATCTTCCATGTTATGGCTTTATTGTTAAAATCTCCTTATTTTCTCGGAAATCCTTCCGCAATTATGCGTTTAGCGTTATCAGGGCGCTCCCTAAGAGTAACCATGAAATTGTATACTCCAACCCCATCCATGAACGGGGCAAGTTTGGAAATTTTTTCCGCCGTATACCCTTCAATCGTCAGAGGGTTATCCTGCGTGTACTCCTGTCGCTCGATCCATCTTTCAAGCTCGGCGCGTATATCATCATGTTTTTTAAATGGTGCCGCTATTTTGGCGGCGACTTCCGGTTTCTGCTTACGCATATTAACTAAATAATTAACAATCTTTTCCATCATTAAGCCGCTCCTGTAAGTCTGTCTTTTAAGCCTTGGGCGTATTCTCTCGCCTCAGCCTCGACCATCTGGTTTTGATAACCTTCAAAATCATATTCCGGGCTAATATAGTTGTCAAAACCTTCCTGATATTCGCGCCCTTTTTCGCTGGTGGGGTCCAGGGCGCATTGTTGCTGGTAAGCGTGCCACATTTCATGGGCGACAGTATCGGCGGCTTCCACCGAATCAGCAAGCATGTTTTCGTTAATCTCTAAAGTATTTGTTTCGGGGTTATACCCGCCATATTCCCCATCGTTCATATTATCGCGGAAAATAATTTCAGGCGGGTTTTCGTTTCCTGTATCGGCAGCTACATAATCGGCAAGGTCTGTCATGGATTGCTTTTGTTCTTCCAGCGATAAATCGCTCCAGTTTTCTTCCTGAAAATTATCAAGCACTGAATCCATTCTGTCACTGCCAGAATCGTTTAAATCCTCGCCAATGCTATCGTGTGATGTTTCTATTGTCCCGCAGCCTGAAACATCCACTCCGGCGTTCAAGTCGATTCCGGTGTCTTTTGCGAGATCGCCGCCATAATCCGCCCTTGTCTCAATGCTAACGCCGCTTCTTATATCTGATTGATTTTCCGCGCCAATATCGCGGTCCATTTCAAAATTTACGCCCATTATACATTGCCTTTGATATTCGATAATGTCATTTGAGCGGTAGCGTCGGAAATTTTTATTTTCGTTCCATACCTTATTCTCCGTATCAGATGGAGTTCTACACAGGCGAATAAATGCGGATCAAATTGTTCATCATTCAATTCCTGCTTTATAAGCGGTATCATCTGTCGGAAAACATCCTTCACAAGTTTTGAATTATTACTGTCAGGCTTAAAATTTTTAGCAAAAATCCGCCGCGATATTTCACGCCCAAGAATCCGCTTGTTGTAATCACAGCCATTTGTACAATAACGGCAATAGCCACATTCAGGGTATGGCCTTAATTTGTCTTTACGGTCATTCCAATAGGTAGACAGTGATTTTATTTCCTCATCTGTAAGTGTGATTTTGATATTATTTGCAAGCCGATAATCATCTGTTCTGATTTCCTCCGGTTCGTCAAGTTTTCCAAAGAACAAGAACGCTTCGCCCGGTTTCAGCCTGGCAAGCCTTTCCCTTTGGGCTTCACTCATATTGGAACTGTCGGCAAGTATCTGTTTATCATTCGCCTCCACTAAACGGAAAGCGAGCTTGATGTCGGTCAAAGCCACAACGTCAGCAGTAACCTTGCGCGGTGACTGGTCGGCTATGACAATGCCCACGCCGTAAGAACGGATTTCCGCAAGCATACGCTTAACCAAACCCTGTGCGATGGCACTTGGGTTCGCTTCACCTTCCCCGGCGTTTGTATCCGCATCAAGCAAAACATGGGCTTCTTCCAAAAGGATTACATTGCGTAGTTTACCCTCACCGATATAATTGCTGTTTACATACGCTAAAATAGAGAGCAACAGCAGGGAAATAATAAGTGCCTTTTGGTAGCTGTTCTCTATAGCCGCCAGTTCAATTACAGTCGGTTTAGCCAGCAAGTCCTCAATCGGAATGGAATAATAATTGTCAAAAAGGTTTACAAGGCTTTGCAGGCGAACCAGTCCAGCCCGCCCGATATTGTTTGCCTCGCCGGTATATCCAATTGCCTCAAAAGTTTTCTCAAAGCATTTTATGAAATCAGTTATATTAAATATCCGCCCTTTATCATCGCTTGTATATGTGTCAAGCCAACGAAAATCGGAATAGCAGTTGTTTACCGATTCCTCGAAAATTTTGTCAAGGGGCGTAGACATGGACACTGCTGCCGCAAAAGCTGTTTTCAGCGTTGATTTGTATGTTTCCAGCTTCACATTTTTTGGCGGCATGAATGGGTTGAATACAAAAGGCGATATAAAATTTTTGCCGGGTGTAAACACCTGTAAGTCCGGAATGCTCTGTACTAAAGCGCGATATTCGTTTTTAGCCGGTTCGATTACCAGAAAGGGAATTTGATGGTCTTTCCACAGGCGATCAAGCAGGCTAATTGAAAACGTTGTTTTTCCTGATCCAGGCGTTCCGACAATTAGCATATGTTTTGTAAGATCGTTTAACGAGATGCCGATAGTATCGGCTTGCGATGATTTTAAAGTTCCAACGACAATATCGCCGCCGCCGACAACATTGTCCGTATAAGTACGGCTTGATTTGCCTGATTCATTAACAACAAGCCCCGCATATACTGTATCGCTACCGATAGGAAGCCTGAAAAACTCGGATGCTTCCTCCGCTGTTATAACGTACGGCAAGTTATAAAAGGCGTTTAGGTTCTGCCCAGCGCCCCATACAGATAAGTTTCTGTCTGTGCCAAGAATTATTTCGTGAACTGCCCACGGAAGCGGGTAGAAATTATTGTCTTTCCTCACATCATTTGAGGCAAGGGAAATGACGCGAAGCTCGCTGTTATTGTTCAGTTGAGCGAGTATTCTAGTTGCAATAGTATTTGTCGCGCTATGGGTTCCGTAGATGAGTACATTGAAGGCGAATAGCGCCGTGTTTTTACTGTTGGAGTAATATTTATAGGTTTCAGCGTGTTTTTCAGCCAGGGCAAAACTTATATTGCCGATACCTTGATTCATAATGCCTTTTGAAAGCGTGCCAAGTATTTGCGAATTTCCGTCAACGGCTGCTGCCTCTTCAGCGGAATACGTAACAGGTATCAGTTGAAAAGAAACAGCGCAATCAGGGTAATCAATTAGCGAACTGACAACACGGCTCAGATCGTTCTCCGTGACAGGTATTCTGTCAAACGCAAAGCAATAAGGCATGAGGCTATTCTGCAGAACCTCCAAGCGTTCGTTTTTTACTACCGCTTTGACAGATTGATTGTTAATATTACGGACATTAGAAGCCAGTTCATTGAAGTCAATATCCCGATAGTCGTATTTTCCAAAGTCAAGTGTCGCCTTGCATATTCGCATAAGGGACGTTATTGTATTTTCAATATCCCCGTCGTTACTGCCGATAGCGCGGATAATTATATACAATGTTATTGAAGCCTTGTAAGGCTGATTTTTGACTTCCTGTGTTGACCATAAAAGCTCTAACGAAACATCCTGAAAGCCATTGGATGCGTTTTTATAGTTTTGAAAAACTTCTGAAAGTAAACGCGCCATATCCTGTTTGTATTCGGTGTCGATATTGGTGGTCGCTGAGAATCGTTTTTGAAGGATAGATAAATGCGGCACGGTTGTAATCACAACCGCGCCTAAACCTATGCGCTCACCACTTACGAGGGTGGTTATGGAAATCAATTCTTTTTTGAAAAAATCAGCATATTGAAAAATTCAATAAACTTATCTTTGCAAACATTAATACCTATTACGGTTCCTATTACTCCACCTACCAATGCAATACCAATAGTATTCATCATAAAGTTCCCATAACCTGAATTTGCCGCACCTATTGCGCCACCTATTGCAGCGCATATTGCGGCAACACCAATTACACCGCCTATGTTGACTTTTAGTTTGGTTACAGGGATCTGCTGAATCCACATCAATTCCCATCCGCCGACAGCGTTCTCGTCAATAATAGCGGCATACTTCTTTACAGCGTCCTCATAATCCTCATTCTTTTCTGCCGTTAATCCGATTGGCCCTGCAATACTTTTGTACTGGGTCATTTTTTTCCTCCTCAACTCATCGTTGTTGGTTTTATTTATAAAAACTCGGTATTAGCGGTTTCACGCTTAACACTTGAGGTTTTATACCCGTTTAATTACCAAACCGAGCAATTTCTTAATCGTTTTTTTCGCTTTTGGGGAATGGTTAATTTTTCCGGCCAGATACGGGCTTACCATATAATAAAATCGTATAAACCATCGCCCAACAGGATATTTCGCTAAATATTCATCGCGAAATTTACGAAGCGCAAATACCTCGTCGCAAGAATAAGATCCATAAACAACCGTTGCTATATAGCAGCCGGTTTTCGTATTTGTTTTTTTATCGTAATCGCCGCGCTTAACCGATTCGACATAATCCAAACTTTCTTTGATTTCAGAACGATAATTATCAGCTATATCTTTAGGCGCGTATTCAATTGCCCTATAAGCATATTTTTGCAGAGTGTTCGTCATTATCTGCGCTTTTGTCATAGGGCCTTTATTTCCATATTTATCTTCATAGCCATAATATTTGTCGAACGAAGCGTTACAGGTATAAAGCCCCCACCAGGCTTCATGACAATTTGGCTTAATGGTGAGTATTTCATTAAACAAATCGACAGCCTTTTCATAATTGCCATCTTCCATAGAATGATTTGCGGCAATCAAAAGGCTCTTTGCTGTAGGCAATCCATCGATGGTTATTACGTCAATGACTTTGAAAGGTGTTTTGCAATGCTCACATTTTCCAAAGCCGTTCAAATCAATGTCATCAACTTTTATGTTGCCGCCGCAATTTGTACATACTGCAGATTGAAGCGCCATTACAGAAACCCCCTGCCTCTTTTGATCGATTTATCCTTTGGCATATTTCCTCTTTTTTGCCACTGCCTTTGGTCTTTTTTCATCAACCAACATTTGGACATTCAAGAGACAATTGGCTATCTGCTCTATCTTTTCCCTTCTTTCCTCATCCATTGATCGATAGGCGGTTTTTAAGTTTTCCACCCTCTTTTTCTGGTTCATATCCTTTAACCTAATGAACTAAATATAATCAGCATTATAGATTATAATATAATCTTGTCAATAGAAAAATACTCCAAATATCAACACTTTTTATAGGTTCTATATAAAATCTCCAAAATATCCAAAGCCGGATGATTCTACCAATTGCCCTTGCTATGAACACTTTCTAATCTTCACAAGGAACGATTTCCCATGTATATTTGGGTACGGATATGGCTGAATTATGTGAAAGAATTAAAGAATTGCGTTCATCATTAAAACTTTCACAACGCCAATTTGCCAGGCGGATATTTGTAAGCCAAACATTGGTCAATGAAATTGAATTGGGAAAGCGAAAAATTCATACTCGAATCCTGTATTTAATTTCATCTCAGTTTAACGTTAATATGGAATGGCTTAGGAAAGGTGAAGGCGATATGTTTTCTGACGCCCCCGCCCCACAGGATGCCAGGCTTGAGCATATTATCGAAATATTCCATAAGCTTGATAAACCCTTACAGGATTATTTGCTCTTACAATCAAAAGAATTATTGAAAATCCAAAATGAAACGATAGATAAAATCAAGGGCTAAACTTGCGGCGTGGCAGGCAAAACCGCCTGATTACGGTATAAAGTTTGTAATCTGTAATGAACATTTACTTCCATGCAAGCCCCTTTTCAGGTAGGATGTAATCTCAATGCTCCCTCTTTCAAATGCCGAAAAATCCCTGCTTCTGGCCTCGGCTTTGTTCCCCTTAGAAGAATGGATTCCTCATGGGGAAAGCATCTTTGTAGCAAAAAGCCGATTGTCCGGGGGCCACAAAGAACAGGCAAAGCTTTACAGGGAGATTGCCGATGTTCGTATTCTGACCGGACGGGGGAGCGTAGCCTACTTTCTACCTGAACGGTCTAAGGATGAGGAAACAGCCAAGGAAGGACAAATACATAATATGTATGCCGATTCTGTCATTGACGGAGTTATTGTTGAAATAAAGACAGTATCAGGCAACCGGGCAACCTTAGGCAAATCTTTCCGGCGCGGCTACAAACAGGGGCGTTCATTGCTCAAAAAACATGGAATAAACGCCGAACACTCAGTTTTTCTTCGGGTTTTTACCCCATTTTCTGTTGAAAGTGTCCGGGCAAAAATCGCAGGAGAATTGAAAAATTCTACCGATGAAGGCTGTTGCATCTGTTATTTTGAGGCAACAGAAGAACTGTATTTTTGGAATTATAACGAACTACGAGCCATAATAGGCAAATAAAAAACCCGGCCTTTACGGGCCGGATTGTGGCAGAGGAGGCTACTCCGGACGAAAGCCCGCCGGACTTTACCGCGGCCGCCTCCCCAAGTGGCATTATCAATATAGCCCATCGTCAGCGGTTTGTCAAATTTTCGCATTGCCTCATGTAAAATCAAACCATAGCAATGGCCATGCCTCACGTCAAAATCAAACCATAGGAAAAATAAATAATACCGGTATCCCCCCATGTTACCGGAGTGCCTATGGAGTTGACTTTGAAAGAACGGAAAAAATTGACTCGGCTGACATCAAAAAAGTACCGGAAAGCCGGAAAACGAGAGAAAACAGCAATCCTTAATACCTTCGTTTCCCAGACCGGATATGAACGCAAATACGCCATCCACCTGCTTGCAAACGAGGAAATTGTAAAACCCATCCACAAAGCAGCCAGGCTTGTTACCGCCCACGCAAGCGGCTCACGGCGCGTCCATGAAAAAATCTATGACGGCGCGGTTTTGGACACCCTTGCTTTAATCTGGGAGGCGTTTAACTTTCAGTGCGGAAAGCTTCTTGCCCCATTCCTCCATGCCAATATTAACATCATAGCCTGTGAACCGAAGTTCGCCGTAACAGTACAAGTCCGCCTTAAGCTGGGCAAGATAAGCGCCGCCACCATTGACCGCATCTTGCAGAAAGAGAAAGCAAAACGGCGTGTCAAGGGGACAAGCGGCACCACTCAGGCCAAAGGGCATATCAAGTCCCTCATTCCAGTCATGAGCCATTTTGAGTGCACGCAGCAGGGCGCAGGGCTATGGCAAATAGACCTCGTCCAGCATGACGGAGGCAACCCAACAGGCGAGTTTTGCTTTACCCTAACCATTACCGAAGTCAAAAGCTGCTGGACAATTCACTATCCCCTGAGAAACAAGGCGTTCAGATGGGTATATAAGGCGTTAGACCATGCCATAACCGTACTCCCTCTGCCGGTTCGCATCCTTCATTCCGACAACGGCAGCGAATTCATCAACAATGCTCTTCTGCTCTGGTGCCAGCAGCATAATATTAAACTGACCAGAAGCCGCAGCAACCGTAAAAATGACAACTGTTTCGTTGAACAAAAAAATTATGCCTCTGTAAGGAAAATAGTCGGCTACCTGCGCTTCTCGGATGAGAAAGGCCTCGCCGCCCTGCAAGATGTGTATTCCGCTTACGACAACCTTTTGAACTATTTTTATCCTTGCCAGAAACTGCTTGCCAAAGAACGGGTGGGTTCCAAGGTCAAAAAAACTTACGACAGGCCACAAACCCCGTTTGACAGGGCTGTCTGTGGCAGCGAGCTTCCAAATGAGTTCAAAAATATGCTCGTCTCCAAAAAAGCGGCTCTTAACCTGATGGATGAGATGGCCATTATGAACAAAGCCATTGACAGGCTCCCGGCTCTGGCTGATCCTGTTCCTGAGTTTGTTAGCAGACGGGCATTAAAGCCTTTGCTTTTCGGTTCCTCAATGGTTTGATTTTTTATCATGAGGCACTAGCCGCTACGGTTTGATTTTGACGTGAGGCAATACGATTTTAATAATTTGCACACTTTACTCATTTTCCCCTGTGCCGGGACGCCATACATTAGGCGTAAATATTTCCGACAGGAGGAAGATTTATGCAAAGACAGGCAATGCCAAGCGGCATGGAACACAGCGCAATCGGGGACGAGGCGGTATACCTCCGCATCCAGCAGCTTCAAAAGGGGTTGCTCCAGTTCACCGATTCCACCAACGCGTACCGGCTGGTCAGCGAATTCGGAAAGGACATCCGGTATATCGCCCCTTGGAAAAAGTGGATCGTCTGGACGGGGGCGCGGTGGCAAGTAGACAACGGGCCACTTATCCACGACAGGGGCTTGACCATGGTGCGGAATATCTATGCCGAGCTGTACAAAACCGCCGACTACAGGGACAGGCTCGACATCGAAAAGTACGCCATCCAGAGCGAATCGGTCAGGAGGCGGAAGGCTTTCGTAGAGGCGGCAAGCTGGATCCCGTGCCTTAACGCCGCGACCGACGACCTTGACCGTAACCCTTGGCTCCTCAATGCGGAGAACGGGACCATCGACCTGAAAACGGGGGAGCTGCTCCCCCACCGCCAGGAAGACATGATCACCAAAATCGCGGGGGTGCGGCACGATTCGGAAGCCGACTGCCCGATGTGGAAGCAGTTCATCCGGGAGATTATGGGCTACAAGCCCGAGCTGATTGAATACCTACAGACTGCGGCGGGCTGGGCAATAAGCGGGGACACCAGCGAGCAGTCCATGTTCATCCTCTACGGGACCGGGGCGAACGGGAAAAGCACGTTCCTCAACGTCGTCCAGCGCATCCTGGGGGACTACGCCATCGCGACCTACGCCGAAACGTTTATGAAGCGGAACAACGACACGGCGACCAACGACATCGCCAGGCTGCGGGGCACGCGCTTTGTCACCACGCCTGAAACCGAGCAGGGGAAGCGGCTTTCGGAGCACCTAATCAAGCAGGCAACGGGCAACGATTCCATGACCGCGCGGTTCCTGTACGGGGAGTATTTCAACTTCGTGCCGACTTTCAAGATTTTCATGGCAAGCAACCACAAGCCTGTAATCCGTGGGACGGATCACGGCATCTGGCGGCGGATCAAGCTGATACCTTTTACTACTACAATTCCGGAAGAAAAGATGGACAGGTATTTGGAGCAGAAGCTCTTGGAAGAGAAGCCTGGCATACTAAACTGGCTGATCGAGGGTGCGCTCCGCTGGCAGAAGGAAAGGCTTAGGACTCCCGCGATAATCGCCAATGCTACCGACGAGTACCGGGGCGAGATGGACGTAATCGGGAACTTCATCAGGGAGCGGTGCGTCCAGACGCCTGAGCTGTCGATACGGGCAAGGGAGCTGTTCCGTGTCTATCAGGAATGGTGCGGGGAGAACAACGAGCTTGCAACCAGCGAGCGGATGTTCGGGCTTCGCATGAAGGAGCTGGGGATGGCGCAGAAGCGGGCAGCCGATGGGCGTTACTGGCTGGGCTTGGGGCTGATGCAGAGTTGATTGGTGGGGAGGGGCATTGGGGGCGGCAAAACTTTTTAGTGGAGCGCGGTGCTAATACGCCCGCTAGCAAAACTAAAGTTTTGCTGCCATTTCCTAAAGGGGTAGGATTTATTTGCGTTGTTTATATTGCTTGTAATTGCTAAATACCTCGCTTTGTCCGCGGCGCAGACGGCGGGATAAATCCCGCCTCGATTTACTTGATATGTAGGGCTTGTTCGGCGCCGGAATGTGTAACCGTTGTTCATCTACACCCTGCGGGTGCTTTTATTGGTTCCCCTTGCCCCTTCCCGGTAGGGTGGTGAAGAAAGCATAGAAAGTGATTTTTGCCTTTGATAATGCTGATATGGTTTGCTATTAGGATGCTTGTAGCGATATTTGTTGATATGGGAAAAAGCAGTTAAAAAGCTTTGATACAGGAAATATTTTCGATATTCACAAAAAGTGGCAATTTTAAGGGACGCGCACGCCCCCCGATGAAAAAATTGCATCCTGTAATTTTTTCATCTCCGAGTTTTTTACTACGCAAAAAACTCTAGCTAAAGCTTGGATACAGCGACATCAAGAGGGGAACCTTCGCCGCTATGCGGCTCGGTTGAGTATACCGTGTCGCCTAAAGCAAAAAATGGCTCCCTGCTGCGCTCCCACTAATCGTGTATTTTTCAGAAAAGCGGTCATTTGGGCGGCACATTATCATACACTGAAATTTGTTGATTTTGACTGATACTGATTGCTATTCATTCTTATCTACTATTATTCTTTCTTTTATTTTTTGCTTATGCTTAGAAAATAAATAAAAAAATAATAAAAAAGGTATATATAGGGCTATTCCAAAATTTGATGTAAGTACATGCAATCGGCATTTTTGGATTAAGGCACGGCGCAAGTCCCGCTACTAACAAGGTATTGCTTTTTGAGTAAGGCTATGGCGGGTCTTGCGCCGTGGGCGATGCGAATAAATGTCTTTTCGAGAGAACGCCCGCCTGTCTGAAAGACGGGCGGGTATTAGGGAATCTTGGTTGTGCTTCACTATGGGGAGTGAAGGCAACAGATAGCGAATTCGGGAGAGATGGTTTTATAAGCGATCAGAGCCGCCTGACTGCTGGAGGCAGTCGGGCGGTTATGTTCAGTTACTGTTCTAAAAGCGAGGTTCTTCAGGTTTATGTAACGCCATGCAAAGCCCTCGGAGCAAGTACCGCTTTGCAATCAAGTTTTACTTGTGGATAGGCTTTTGGCGGAGCTTGCGACGTGGGCTTTGCGGATAAAAGGTTTTTCGAGAAAACGCCCGCCTACTTGTTAAAGAGGGCGGGTATTGCGGAATTCTATGTATGCTTCACTATAGGGAGTGAAGTCAACAATTAGCGGAATCGGGAGCAATGGTTTTATAGCAATCAGAGCCGCTTGGCCGCCGAAGGCGGTCTGGCGGTATCAGCGGGTTAATGTTACATACAGTGAAATTAGCGGGTGATGTATCGCTTTGGCTCGCCGTGGGGCGGATTGCGCTTTGCATGATGTAGACGAGAAGCTGGGCGGGCTGAGTACGCATATCTGCGGCGGAACGGAGGGTTTTGTTAAAGTGGGTTATTTTTTATTTATAGTACATTGCCCAATTGCATATAATCGCTGTTGTATACGACGTTCCAGCCCGCCTAATAGGCAACCTGCAAGGTTGCGGCGGGCTGGAATGTGGGTGAAGGCGGCGTGGGAATGGAGCGGAGCGGAATGACCTAGCCGAATGAACCCCGAGCCGCTTGGCGGCGAAGCGTATACATTCGGTTATATGCTGTTGGGTTATAGCAGATTATGGCTTTGTTGCAAAAAATACAAAACCCTCCGTTCCGCCGCTGAACTACGCTGTGCATGATGAAGGCGAGAAGCTGGGCGGGGTGATTGGGCGAGGCTCCCCACGGTGCTTGTATTGCCAGGTACGGGGGTGGTTGGGGGCGGGTGGGCGGGTGCGGGAATGTGAGGGCGGCGGTGCTGGGTTGGGCTTTACTGGGAGCTATATACAGCCAGGCTTTCGGGCGGGCTACCCTTTTTGCGCCCCTTTTTCATCGTATGTAAGGGTTTGCGCCCTACCTGACAGGTTGAGCTTTGCAATCTTGCCTTATAATAGCGGTTCCCCTTTTTGGTATACGGTATACCCCATAAAAAGACCTATAATGCCAACGGGTCAGGTGGCGGCGCAAACCCGTACTTTGGGTGGATTCTACGGCGCGAAAAGGACAGCATTTTTTTTCATAGAAAGTAGCGTTAGGCATAACTAACCTGGACGCTTTGGCAGGGCGTCATCTTGTTATCGTGCGTTATGCGCTATACGCTTTTTAAAGGCAAAAAATGGCTTAAAAACGGCCTTCGGATTACTTTTTGATAAATCATACGGCAAGAGGGCCGGAAGCGGCTCTACGGCCCGTTATATGCTACAATCGTGGGTATTTTGAATTGCATTGCCCTTGATAAATTTGTCGTTTTTAGGCATTGCGCCTAACGGGAAAACTGTAAAATGTTATCAATTATGACATCAATTTTTGTGAATAATTGGGATATTTTAAGAATAATAGAGAGTAACAGGTATTGACTAATTCCTTATAATACAAGAAAATAGAGTAATAAAGCATACCATATAGCAAGCACGAGCGTGAAGGGAAAACATTCCAAATGTTTCCGCCCTACAGAACCGAAGGTAGCCCGCACACCCCCTCCGATCGGCATTCACTATCATAAGACAACAGCATTTACCTTGTTCTCTGATTATTGTATGAACCTACGGTGCAGTAGTCATAATATATGGGATAACGCATATAATTCAATATTTTTTAAGGATTTCTTTTATTACTTCACTAATTGACAAGTCTATTTCATTATTAATTTCATTTTTCATGGAGATTGGCAGTTTAGGGTAGATATTTTCAGTGTCATTACTGGCATCTTGTTTTATTCGGTTTTTAAAAAAAAGATAAGGTTCTATTCTTAGTATTTCAGCCATTTTTTCTATCATATCCATAGAAGGGAATTTTAGCCCAGTTTCAATGTGCCCAATATAACTGGTCGTTGTATTGCAATATTCTGCCAATTTCATCTGTGAAAATCCTTCTTTTTTGCGAAATTCCTTCAAATTTTGGACAAAAACTTGTTTTAATGTCATAATTATATGCTAATAGATATTAAATTACACCCTCAATGTTCCATAGGGGCATAATAACCACTTTATAATTAGTCCCCATTTGTATATAATTCATTATTGCGTATGACTGGGAGTTTTCTAGGATAAACAATGAATTTGGAGAAATTTATTGAGAAATACCGCCCATACAGGGGCTGTATATAAATTTTGTCGGGCGGACATTAAGCGCAAAGGAGTATTTTCTATGAAAAACAGAATAAAAATTGTAGGAATTATCGCTCTTGCAGCGGTAATCGGATTCATAATGGTCGCTTGCAGTAAAGGCGGAGGAAGAGCAAGTCCAGTTTCGGACTTTAAACCTTTTCAAATCTTGCAGTATATTGTGCACGGAAAACTCAGCGTTCCCTTTCCATTATTTTAACGGTAATTTTATCCCCACAGTTTTTATTTATTTTTTGCCGTATATCTTTTCTTATACCAATTATGTAACAAACAGATCCGTCTTTGTTTTTTATTCCCATATTTACTATGCTTCCATCATAAGGTTCCCCGTCAAATTCAGCGTGTACTTTAATCCGGCCTTTGCTGAATTCTTTTTTTAAATTATATGGAAATTCTATATATGCTCCGTCAATATCCGGGACTTTTTTTATTTCCCCAATATATTCGTATACTTTATTTTTCATTTATTCCCTTTCTTATTTTACAGTTTTTGTAAATTTTGTCAATTATTTGCCAGTAAGGATCAGCAATTCTAAATTTGCCCCAACTACAAAGGCCCATCATCTTTACCCCTGACATATTGCAGGAATTCGGGCCAAGAGCTAAAGTATCGGCGGCGTATTAATACCCGCAAGGCTTCAAAAAATGCCA
>Ga0268262_10000102_pt1 | contig 105318 bp, 91 predicted proteins | sample TergutNc150P3_FD_190354 | JGI IMG/M metagenome (GOLD analysis project Ga0268262, IMG submission 190354) | Nasutitermes corniger P3 segment gut microbial community from laboratory colony in Florida, USA - Nc150 P3 (SPAdes) (version 2) | ecosystem: Host-associated > Arthropoda: Insects >... | reverse complement strand
TGGTATGCTTTGTCATAACTTGTATTTCCTTCTGGTATATGGATTTAGCACAATTTCTTTATACCACTAAAAAGATCGAAATACAAGTTTTTTATTTTTTTATCTTGCTAAACCGGACAGCAGTGATAATCAATGGAAAATTTTATTATTGAATAGAATGCAATAATATTAAATATGATTAGTAACAAATTATTTACTAAAGCCCATTTTAAAAGGTAGCGTTTTATGATAATTTTGTTCCGATAATTGCTTTTGGAATACTTGATTAATATTGGTATTAAATTATAATTCCTAAACGAATTAAGTAATGATAATAATATTATTAACGAAATAATAATGTATATTGTTTTTATATCCAAATATATATTAATATGTCCATTTATAAACGCATATATAAAAGCCCCGATAAATATAATTGCACAAAGAGTAAATAAAATGTATGGCTTGGATAAGTCCAATATTCTTTTTATTGCAACTTTAATCCAAAAAAGCAATAAAGTCATAATTTATTACTATTTCATTGTTCGATTACAATCTCTTCTTCCGCTTCGACGCTGCGCGATTCCTGTTGGGTATAGAAAACCTCGTAATAGGGATCAACGCCGTTTATCATCTTGGGAATCGAAAGGATGAACATATCCGGCCCCAGGGGCAACTTAAAGAGCCTTTCAAAGGGCGGCGTACCGTCGCTGAACTCAATGTAGATACGGTGGCTGCCTCCGCCCAGTTCAAAAATATCCCTATCGCCCCGGAAAAATTCCAGAGGCTTTTTTTTGTCAACAGTTACCATGATCAAATCCGGCGCACGTATTGCCGGCGCTTCCACATTCCGGTTATCCACAAGGAGAGTGTGGCCCCGGTTCATCACAAAAAGCACAACGCCCAAACCTATCCAAACCACAACCAGCGCCAGCCGGATCAACAGTCTTCGCTTTTTCGTATCAAGATTCACGCTCATGGCCTATTCCCCTTTGCCTGTCGTGGCGCCGCGAAGGCTGCTTCGGGCGGCTTCGGCATTTGCGCGTTTGCGCCAGGCGTGGATCACCAGCGCAAGGGCAATAATCGCGTAGCTAAAGGCGTCCCTAAAATACTCGCCAATCTGCGCGGAGCCGAAGAGGTTTGTGCCAGCCCGTGGAACGACTATGTACATCAAATGCAGCAGTATCGTTCCAATGAACACATTGGTGATGCTCGCCTTTGAAATGGAAGCGCCGCCGACCAGGATCGCCGCGGCAGCAAAGAAACCAGTCTGCCTGTGGGCGTTGTAAGTTGCCATGTTTCCCATGTTCTGTAAAAATATTATCTGGCCCAGGCTTGCCAGCACTGTGGAAATCACTATCGCAATGATTCTGGTACGATCCACCGGAATACCCGAAGCGTGAGCTACCGTCTGATTCTGCCCCACAGCCCGCATATCCTGGCCCAGTTTTGTTTTTCTGAACCAGATGATAAATAAGCATAAAAGGCCTATTACCAGATAATTGGCAATAGGAATATTGACTCCCGCAATTCTCAGGGGAATAAAGCGATCAAGGGACATCCGCACCGATTCCAAATTGACGGTGTTTCGTATACCGTAACCCCGGCTTAATACGATTCTGGGCGAATGAATGGGGATGAGAGCGGCCCATTTTCCAGCGGTCTCAGCGGCCCAGATTGTAGGCCGGCCCATCAGGTAAAGCACAATGAACTGGTAAAAGCCGTCCATAAAAAAACCCAGAACATAGCCGGTAACCATTTCCCGGCCACGCGCGCGGTTCAGGATCTGTCCCGCAAGCCAGCCCAGACAGGCCGCGATAGGCACGCCGATAAGGCTCGCGAAGATAAGGCCCGGAACGCCAACAATGTTCCAGTCCACCGCGAAGATCAGGCCGATTTGCCCCGCCATGGCACCCAAGACCATACCGAAGTTAATCCCCATTCCCGCCATGATTGGGAGCAAAAGGCTGAAAACCAAAAAGCAGTTCCGCCCTATGCGTGAAAGTATCTCCTGGATTATTTCGGGAATGGGTATTTTTGAAATTGGAATCGCTATCAGAGTAATGACAACGAAGATCAGCACCACCGCGTTATCAGCAAGGACGCTGGGCTTAAAAAAACCTCGATTCAGGAAACTTCGATTTACAGTTACGCCGTCAGTTTGTTTCATTTTGTAACCTTCGTCTTCCGGGTCAAAGCGTAAATGATCATCCCGTTGGAAATTAGAATTCTGATTACCTCGGACATATCCGTCTGAAGTATATTGTTGATAACCGAAGGGGTCATGGTGAGTATACTCTGAAAGAGGAAAGTTCCGACCACCACGTTGAGAATTGAAGCTTTGTTCACCGATGCGCCGCCCAGGAGTACGGCCGCCACAGCGGGAAAAGCCATGTAAAGCGGCGCGTTATACAGTTGTATAAACCCGAAACTCTGCTGATAAGTGAGTATGCCTATCGCGCCATAAATCGAAGAAATAATTACCCCGATGATCCGGCATCGATCCACCGAAACGCCGCTTGCCCGCGCGAAGTCCGGGTTGGAACCTACCGCGGTAAGGGCGGTTCCGGTACGGCTGTGCATAAAGAGCCACATGACAATAGCCATCAATATAAAAAACAATATCGCGCCTGTGGGGAATTCAAAAAAGCTTCCTTCAACTTTTATTACAAGGAAATTATTTAGGATCCGCGCCCAGTAACCGTCCAGGGTAATGGTAGTACGCAAGCCCCGGCCCGTGTACCCCCAAACCATTGTAGGGTTCGAGAAAGGCAGCAAGAGCCACATGATGGACATGAATGTGACAATGGAAAAACCAACGTACATGGCGATAGTCATTTCCTCGCCCTTGACTTTGTTCAGGAGTATGCCGTAGAGCCAGCCAAAAACAAAGGCAAAAGGCATGCTGAGTAAAATCGCCATTACAAAACCCAGAGGGCCGGTAAACTGTAACTGCATCGCCAGAGTCGAGCCCAACAGGCCAGCCACAATGCCGACGGGCAGACCGAAGTTCAATCCTGAACCGGATTGCATCATGGGAACCAGGGCAAGTACCATGATCCCGTTTTGCCCGAAGCGTACCAGCACATCCTTGAAAGAGCTGTCAATATTGATGCCCACAAAGGGAGCAACGATAAAAAGCACAACCACAAAAAAGAAAATGATTAGCCTGGGCCAGCCGAAATCGGTTATAAAATTTTTCATTTTTTCCCGAAAGCCATCGACCTGAATCTTGTTAAATGACATTAACTCTCCCATTTTCCATTCTTCCCTTACGCCCACCGCTCGGGCTAAAGCCCTCGCGCCTTATTCGGCAACTCGGGGCTTTTATTGGGGCTCCCGCAGTGCCGCATATTTCCAGAAACACCGCTTACCGCGGTGCTATTCATTGCGCCCCGGACATTAATAAACCGAATTCCGCGGCAGGCGACTCTGGTGGCAGGATCCCCGCGATCTTCCCTTCGTCTACAATGGCGACTCTGTCGCAGATTGAGCGAAGCTCCTCAAGCTCGCTGGAGATCATCACAATGGTTGTTCCCTTGCTCTGGTTGTAGAAGCGCAGGGTATCAAGCACGATTTTTTTTGCCCCCACGTCTATGCCGCGGGTAGGCTCGGAAACAAAGAGCAGCTTCGGTTCCAGGGCAAAGGCCTTGGAAAGGCATATCTTCTGCTGGTTGCCACCTGAAAGCTCTTTAGCAGCCTGCCTTGATCCGGTGCATTTTATTTCCAGTTTTTTAATGTATTCCTCGGCAAGATGGCGCATGGCTTTTTCATCCCGCAGGCTGAAAAGCCCGCCCAAGAATTTTTTCAAACTATGGCCCTTGATCTGCATAACGCCAAAAGCAATGTTCCACTCAAGGCTTTCGTCCATCAAAAGGCCCACGCCCCGGCGGTCTTCGGAAACAAAGGCAACGCCCGCGTCAAGTATCTTCCTTGGGTAGCCCAGCTCCAGGCTTTCGCCGTCTATCCAGGCCTTGCCGCCCGCCGCGAAAAGGCCCATGATGCCGTTTGGGATACCCAGTTTCCCCTGACCCGCAAGGCCCCCTATGCCGAAGATTTCCCCTTTTTTTACCGCGAATGAAACGTCCCGCACGGTTTCGCCCGGCATATCCACCCAAAGGTTTTCTACCTTGAAAGCTTCTCCTTCAAGGTTGCGCTCGACGCTGTCCGTCGGCCTGTGGGAAATTTCGCGGCCCACCATCCAGGTTGTAATATCCTGAACCGATATTTCCTTGTTCGGCGTGTCCCGAATTAACTGGCCGTCCCTAAGCACCAAAATCCGGTGGCAGATTTTTGTTACCTCGTGAAGGCGGTGGGAAATAAAAATGATGCCTATGCCTTCGCCTGAAAGGCGCTTTAAGCTTTCCAGCAAAATGTCGGCTTCGGTTTCGGTGAGTACCGCCGTAGGCTCATCCAGCACCAGAAGCTTTACCTCGTCGCGGCTGATTTCCCTAGCAATTTCCGTGAACTGCTTGTGTGCCACGGGCATCTCCATTACCAGCGTGTCCGAGGCAATATTCACGCCCAGCTTTGTAATGGTTTTTGTAGCGTGTTCGTGCATCTGGGGGAGTTTGAGGGTGGCAAGCCTTTCGCCAAATAACTCCACCGCCAGATTGAAATGGGTGGGCTCACGGTTAAGCATAATGTTTTCGCAGGCCGTAAAACCTGGTATCAGGGAAAATTCCTGATGCACCATGCCAATACCGGCGTCCAGGGCCTCGAAGGGCGATTTGAAGATAACAGGCTTGCCCCCAATAAAAATAGAGCCGCCGAACCCACCGGTATCGATAATATCCGACATCCCAAAGAGTATGTGCATCAACGTTGTTTTTCCCGCGCCGTTCTCTCCAACCAGGCCCAAAATCTCGCCCTGGTTCAGGGAAAAACTTACACCCGAAAGAACTGTCGCGCCGTAAAAATCTTTAGTGATACCTTCCAGCCGCAATAACGGTACATCACTCATAGTCTGCCTTGTAATTGTAAATCATTTACTTCCTTCAAAAAAGGCTGCCCGCAAAATTCGGGCAGCCTTAGGACTAAAGTCCTTTAGACTGGAGTCATTTAGACTCCTTGACTTAACTTCCTCTAGCGCTGGAATTTGATCTGGTAATACTTGTCAGGAACAGTTTGCGCTGTGGTGGGAAGGAAGCCCTGCCCCATGATGTAGGTATCCATGTAAATAAGAATCTGATTCCTGGCTCGTACGCCGGTCGCAGCGTCAATATAAAAACCGCCGTTCCATTTTGCACCGGGGGTGAATTCGCCCAGGGCCGCATAGAGATCTGCGGTGTTGTCTAATTTGGCTTTGCCGTCCAGGATGCGCTTTGCAAATTCACCAAGACCGGCGGAAGCTGTAAACCCGTAAGAGAAAGCCCAGGTACCGAACTTGCCAGCGCCGCCTTTGGCCTTAACAGCGTCTTCAACTTTCTTTAGAATCGCGGGGAAGTCCCCAGCCTCGGCGGAAAGATCGATGCCCAAAGCGCCGGGATAGCCCATGAGAGGGCTGGGAAGGTCGGCTTCAACAAACATTCCGCCGTAGGCGAAAAGCTGTTTGAGCAGGGGTTCCGTATGGGCGTCGTTGGTGCAGAAGAAAACCGCATTCTTGCCGTACTGATTAATCCACTGTGGGGTCTGTTCCAGGATGTACTGCTGCGCGCCCGCCACGCCAACATCGGATGTGGGATCCGGGGCGGTAACAAACACAAACCTTATTCCCAAGTCAGCGCAGGCGGCCTCAAAAATCTGGCGGCGAAGACCGAGGCTTTCATAACTCATGTGCCGGGGAAAACTGATGTGTACAAAGGTGTCCGCGCCAAGCTGTTTCGCGGCCCAGGGGATGGTGTAGCCACGGGAGATGAAATCGCAGCTAATAGCCAGAGAAGCGGACTCCTGGATTACCAACGGGTCCTCATGAGGCTCACCGGCCAGCAGTATAATGTCGGGACGCCTTTCCTTAACGCGCTTAAAGGCCTCGGCAGTGCCGGGAATTGCCTGATTAACAACGATGGCCTTCATCAGGGGATCGGAAGCCAAAGTGGTAATCTGGGAGATGGTAACCTCCATCTGATCCATAAAGTTATCCGGATAGGTAACATGCTGGATGATCCCGCCCTGAGCCACTGCGCCGTAACGCTTGATAAGCTCTTCAGCGCCCCGAAGGTCATCCTCGGACTGTGAAACCGTACCGGTTACAATACCGATGTGGTATTGAGCCGCTGTCGCGCCGGATTGCGCCGCCTGCTGGGCAGTCTCTTTCTTCTGACAGCCCACAAAAACGATTGCCCCGCAGAGCAAAAGCGCCAATGCAACTAAACCAATTCTCTTCATTAAGAATCTCCTTATCTTCCTCGTATTTATTTTTTATGGAGGATAGCTGATGGAATAGTGTAGCTTAATATGAGAAAATGATCAATTAAGCAAAATTAACATCAGCATTGCCACGAACCACACGAACTCTTTGTTTCATACTTTATCTGACCATCCTGATTATTTCGGCTTTGGGACATGAACTAAAATTTACAAGAAGACCCACTCTGAAATTTGTAGCCGCTAAATAATTTATTAATTGCGCTTTATGTTGATTAGTGATTCCGGATCCCAGTTTCTTGTTGACCTCGTATATACAGCTATTTATTTTGTAACATTCATCTTTTAACAATATATCTTTTTTTTCTTCCGTTCGTGTTGGTTCGTGGCTAATAATCTGGTTCGCGGTATAATTATTTATGTCTTCCTTACTCATTTGTACATTACCACCAGCATATCGCACCTTTGAAGCACGGGCAAGGGAAATCAATTGGTTTTTTATCAGTTCCTGGTATATAATCCCAAATATGAAAGTTTTAGTTATCGGCTCAGGCGGAAGGGAACACGCCCTGGCCTGGAAATTAGCCCAGTCGAAAAATGTTGAGAGGATTTTTGCCGCGCCTGGCAACGGCGGGACTGCCACGGAAGAAAAAACTGTGAACATCCTGATGGGCAGCGAAAGTCCTGAAACCGAAAAAGGGCAGGAACTGCTTTTGGGATTTGCCAAAAAAGAAGGCGTAGACCTTACGGTGGTGGGGCCCGAAGCGCCGCTGTCTGAAGGCATCGTTGACCGCTTCCGCGATGCGGGACTTGCGATTGTGGGGCCGGGGCAAAAGGCCGCGCGGCTTGAAACCAGCAAGGTGTACTCAAAGTCCTTTATGGGAAAGTATGGCATACGCGCCGCGGCGAGCAAAAATTTTACAAGCCATGGGGACGCCCTGAAATACGCGGAAAAACATTTTGGCAAAGCGAAGGAAAAAACCTCGCCGCCGCTGGTGATTAAAGCCGACGGCCTTGCGGCGGGCAAGGGAGTGGTTGTTGCCTCTGATCTTGCCGAAGCAAAAAAAACGCTTTCCGAGTTCATGAAAGAAGGAAGTCTGGGAGAAGCCGGGAAAAGCGTAATTCTCGAGGAATACCTTGAAGGGCTGGAAGTTTCCGTGCTTGCGGCGGTAAGCGTAAGCCCCGGCAAGAAGGGAGTGATAAAACCTTTTATTTCCGCGCGGGATCATAAACGGCGTTTTGAAGGCGGGCGGGGGCCGAATACCGGAGGCATGGGAGCCATTGCGCCTGTGCCGGATTTCACGGAGGTTGCGCGTAACGATTTTGACAAGGCCATACTTGCTCCTACCTTAAAAGGGATGGAAGCTGAAAAACTGGACTACCGGGGGTTTATCTTTTTTGGCTTAATGGTGCGCGAGGAGCGCTGTTACCTTTTGGAATACAACGTGCGCCTGGGAGACCCCGAAACGCAGGCGGTGCTTCCCCTTATGGATTCGGATTTTGCGGAACTCTGCACGGCAATCTTGGACGGAAAACTTCAGAACTTTCCGCTCAAATGGAAGAAGGGAGCTGTCTGCGCTCCTGTGGCTGTCGCCGAAGGTTATCCCGGACAATATCGAAAGGGAGACCCGATAGCGGTAAATCCCGTCAACTTCAAAAGAACCGGGGCAAAGCTGTTTGTGGCCGGCGCAAGCCGTGGAACAGGCGGCCCCCTTGGATCGGGACTGCGGACAACAGGCGGCAGGGTGCTTTCGGTATCCGCCCTGGGAAACGACGCGAATGACGCTTTTACAAAGGCCTACCAGGCACTGCGCTTCATCAGTTTTGAAGGCATGGGTTACCGCAACGACATAGGCCGGGAACATGTACAATCATGAACAATAACAATTCTCTTTTTTGGCAATTCCTCATACTCTTTATACTTATTTTTGCAAGCGCTTTTTTTACACTGGCGGAGATAGCTCTTATTTCGCTTAATAAAAACAAGCTGGAAAAAAATGCCCTCTCCGGTAACCGTCAGGCGAAACGCATTTTGTCATTAACCGGCAACCCGTCAAAATTCCTTGCCACAAACCAGGTGGGAACCACCCTGACCAACTTTATGGCCAGCGCTTTCGCGGCGGAAAATTTTTCAGGCAGGTTCACACTCTGGCTTATTTCTCTTGGCGTAAAAATTCCTTATAATGTTCTCGCGTCCGTTTCTCTGGTATCAATTACCCTCATTCTTTCTTATTTTTCCATCGTGCTAAGCGAGCTGCTCCCGAAACGCATAGCATTGAAAAAAGCCGATGTCCTTGCGTTTCCGCTCTCCGGATCAGTTTTATTTTTTTCCAGCATTTTCGCTCCGGTTGTGTGGCTTCTTACCAAATCAACCAACGGCCTTTTAAGGCTCATAGGTATTGATCCCAAAACAGACGCCCACGCCGTTACCGAAGAAGAAATCAGGCTGATGATAGATGTCGGCAGCGCCAAGGGAACCATAAGGGCCGGGGAAAAGGAAATACTCCATAACGTTTTTGAGTTTGACAATAAAACCGCCGGGGAAGTGATGACCCACCGCCGGGATACGGTGCTGCTAAAATTTGAAGACAGCGATGAAGAATGGGAAAAAACAATCCTCGAAAACCGTCATAACTTTTTTCCCGTATGCGGCAAAAACCAGGACGACATAGCTGGGGTTTTGGTATTCAGGGATTATCTTTGCCTAAGCGACCGCCGACGCGAAACCGTCATGGCCCAGGCTGTCAGGCCCGCCCAGTTTGTCCCAATCACGGTAAGAACCCACACGCTTTTCGCGCGAATGAAAAAAAGCCGGAATCATTTTGCGGTTGTCGTGGATGAACACGGCGGCCTCATGGGAATTGTCACAATGAAGGACCTTTTGGAAGAACTGGTGGGCAACCTGGATGATGACAACACAACCCTGCCGGAACATCCCCTCATTGAAAAAACAGGCCCCGGAGAATGGACTTTGAACGGCGCTGTTTCCCTGGACAAGGCTGCCAGCGAACTGGAAGTAGCTCTTCCGTTGGAACGCTACGATACCTTTGCTGGTTTTGTTTTCAGCCTTCTGGGACAGATCCCCGAAGACGGCAGCCAGGCGGTACTCGAAACGCACGGACTAAAAATTGAACTTCTGGAGATCCGCGAGCACAGGCTGGAGAGAGCGTTGGTTACAAAGATGGAAAACCAGAATTTATCTGTGTGAACATTAGATATCACAAGTCGAAGGTGCGGGGATGGTTGTCTACCCTCGGTTCTGTAGGTATCTCACCTCACAAAAGCTGGTTTTTATTCGACTCAATCTAGCCTTATATCGCCTTTTATCCCTTCCATTGCCTTAATGAGGTGTTTTTCTGTTATACGGTCAAACTTATTGAGTATGTCATCGTTGTATATTTTTTCGTTGGGTTTACAAAAAAGATGAGCCGCCGTTATCGCAAGATTATCAGACAGCCTTTCAAGAAGGTCGGCTGATACGAAAGTCAATCCTCTTTCAATTTTACTAAGATGCATTACAGAAATATCTACTTTCTCAGATAATTGCTCCTGTGATAATTGAAGCTTTTTACGGTATAGCTTCAAATTTGCTCCAAAAAATGTCCTTATGTCCATTTCCCCTAGCTTATTTTGCTTTTAAGACATGGCAATAGCATGAAAGACTTATAAAATGGAGTTTATTTCACTATAACCGCCATATTATTACTATTTTTACTTGACATACAAGCCTATAATGGTATACCCTAAGCTTTAGGGGATTAACACACAGGTGTCTACCTTAGGTCACCGAAATCCCATGATTTTGCGATGTGTAACTGGTGCGAAACGGCATGAATAAAATATTACAGTATAATCTTGCATAAATAGGAGTAAAAAATGAAAAGGCTCATAGGGTTATTTTTTGTTTTCATTCTGGTGAGTTGTAGCACATTTCAAAACGTGTTTGACAATATTTCTACAGGTTTATCGGGCAATAATGAACCTTCGAAGGCTAACCCGTCTTTTATCCGCCAGAGAGTAGATTATACCATTCGCGATTCGGTTGATCAAATTGGAAACTTATACATAAGTTACCGGGGCCAACTTCCATCGGTTATGACATTTGTAAATGAAGATGGATCTGTCACTGTGTGTTCCTCAGATGAAAACACCAAAATTACTTATATATATGAATATTCAATGAACCTCGAATTTCAAAAAACTTTTAACATTCCGAACGAACTCGCTCAATTAGGCGCGTTTACCAAAGACGCAGACGGGAACTATTACTTTTTTTATGGAGCCGAAACCGCTAATCAGAACTCTGAAAACATGGCAATGGTTAAGTACGACAAAAACGGCAATAAAACAAAAACATTCAAACTAAAAGCGAAGTCAAATGGACGTGTTGACATGGACGGTATAAAAGTACCGTTTGATGCCGGAACTTGCAGGCTTGAATTGTCAGGCTCTATGCTGGCAGTATATTTTGCGCGGGAAATGTTTAGTGGGCATCAGGCAAGTTTTGGTTTTGTCCTGGACAAGGATACGTTCGCACGAATTGATATTGGGGCTGTTACAAATCCCAGCAACGGCAAAAGCCTTGAAATGCCTTATGTAAGCCATTCCTTCAATCAGTTTATTCTACCAGTCGAAGGAGGTTTTGTTTTTGCGGATCATGGGGATGCTTATCCTCGCTGTTTTTCATTTTCGCATTTTCAAAAAAGCGGCAGTTTAGTCCGTTTGCAAGCATTTAGTTTCCCCGGACAAGTCGGCCAAAACGCAACTTATGCCGAAATGGGAGGTTTAGCAAAGGCGTCAAAAGGATATATTTTTACGGGCGCTTACGGAAAAGACATAAATACTGCCCGTAACGTTTTTATATTAACTTTTGATGCGAATCTTGCTAGATGTGGCAACCCTGTGTATCTTACTTCTTATGCAAAGGAAGACGGTCATGCCGGACACCCTAAAATTGTCGGGTTAGATAACGGACGTTATCTTATCCTGTGGGAGAAATTCCGGTTTTCGACTCAATCAGCAAATCTTATTGGACAAGATCCAACAGGTTATCAAACAACATATATGACAACCATAGACGAAAACGGCAAAACACTTTCCGAGATTCAGGAGCTAAAAGGGGTTCGTTTGAACATGAATGATGTTTTTAGGTATAACCCAAAGAATGGAAAAGTATATTGGGCAATAAACAATAATAGCAAATCCATTACTGTGTATGCATTGGATGTTGGAGGCAATTAGTGGAAATAAACCATGAAACGGCAATGAAACTTTGGAAAGAAAGGTATGGAAAAGGTGTAGATGAAGCAAAAGACCGCAAAGGACGGGTAATGTTAAAAACCGCTTTTGGAGATGAATATTCAAAATTTGGTTGGAACATTCATCATAAAAACCCAAAGAGCAAAGGTGGCTCCAGCGCAAAAGAAAATCTTGAAATTGTCCATATATTAACCCATAAAGAAATCAATGGACAATGATTAAGGAGTGATAGAAGAATGAAAAAGATTCTACCTTTGGTTCTGTAGGCATATCACCAAGCAAAGCGATCTTGCCCGCTTTAGCAGGGTGAAATGCAGAATTTACATTTCCCTTATAACGCAAAAACCTAATTTGTCCTGCTTCCATCGTAAAAAATGACGGAAAAAAACTGCTTATGGGTGGGCGTGGGCAGGGCGGGGCATGACCTTTTGCGACAGGCGAGAAAATGGGGGTTGGACCTACAGAACCGAAGGTAGACCCCCGCCTTGTGTCTTCACGAAGGCATCCAATAAAGAATTGGAGCAAAGAGAATGCCCCGCCCTGCCCACACCCACCTGTCCTTGTTTTTGTTTAAATTTTGTGGCGATGAAGCTTACTATAAATCAGGTTTTTCCCGGTTTGGAGCCAATGAGAGTAAAGCTCAAGCCAGTTTGATAGCGTTCGGCACTTTCGGGGTTGGTTACTTTATCAGAAGCATAAAAGCCCACCGAGCCGGTAGAAAAATCTTTGGTATGGGCATAAAGAGTGGCCCACACTTTACCTTCGTTGTCCTTGATGGTTACTTCCAAAAATTTCGGAGCCTTTGGATCGCGTTTTGCTGGTTCCGCCATATTATCCCCCTGAATTTCAGCGCTGTATTTAGTTATTATAAATAACGCCAAAAATTTTTTCAACTGACCATAAGCTTAATTACAGGTAGAAACGCTTCGTCGGCTTCGCTACAATCTGTATTGGCAGATAACAGGATTCCAAACAATGACCGGAAGAGAGCTTCTTGATAGAATAAATACCCCAAAGGCGGCAGAGCTATTTTCATCACTATATGGCGCTGAAGGCGTTGATGCGGCCAGGCTGCGTTACGGAAATTTGATAGAAGGTCTTATACACGGCTTCTCCGGCGGAGAATTCCCTGAAACTGCAGGGGATTTGCGCGTTTTTTCGGTTCCGGGACGTACCGAGCTGGGGGGAAACCACACGGATCATAACCGGGGTAAAGTGCTTGCGGCTTCAATTCAGCTCGACGCTGTGGCGGTAACAGCCCCGCGTCCGGATATGCAGGTTTTTTTCAGATCCAAAGGCCATCCTGACGTAAAGGTGGATATTTCTGATCTTTCAGTAAGGCAGGAAGAAAAAGGAACGACTGAAGCTCTTGTGCGAGGAATTGCGGCGGAGCTGGCCGCCCGAAAACTTCCGTTGCGCGGTTTTACCGTTAATGCTGAGAACATGGTCTTGTGCGGTTCGGGACTTTCTTCAAGCGCGGTAGTGGAGATACTAATTGCCAAAATTTTTGACAGCCTTTACGGGGACGGCAAAACAAGCGCCCTGGAGCTGGCAAAAATCGGGCAGAAAGCGGAAAATGTCTACTTTGGAAAACCTTGCGGCCTGATGGATCAAACCGCCTGCGCGACCGGCGGGGCGGTAGCAATTGACTTTGAAGATCCCGACAACCCAAAGGTAAAGGAAATTGGTTTTGATCCGGCATCCGCAGGCCTTGCCCTTTGCATTGTTGATACAAAAGGAAGTCACGCGGATCTTACCGCCGACTATGCGGCGATTCCCACGGAGATGAAGGCGGCCGCTTCTTTCTTTGGGAAACACGTGCTTAGGGAGCTGGACGAGAGAACATTCCTTTCCCGTTTGCCGGAATTACGGAGCGCTGTTGGCGACCGCGCGGTTCTGAGGGCCATGCACTTTTTCGGCGAAAACCGCAGAGTAGACGCAATGCTTACAGCGCTGGAAGAAAAGGCTATAGATACATTTCTGGCCCTTGTCAGGGAATCCGGGGATTCGTCCTGGGAATTGCTGCAGAACATATACTCACATAAAAAACTCATTGAGCAGGGCGTGAGTCTTGCCCTGGCTTTAACGAAAAATTTTCTCGCTGTAGGCGAGGGCGCCTGCCGGGTACACGGTGGCGGTTTTGCCGGAACAATTCAGGCGTATATCCCAATGGAAAGGCTGATTGATTACCGTAACGTAATGGAAGGAGTTTTTGGGATTGGGGCTCTAACGGTCTTGAGGATTAGGCCTTTGGGCGCAATTGAGCTAGATTTCAAATAGGCAGGATGGCTTACAAAAATATTTACGCTGAATTAAAAAAAATCAGTTCTGTGCTCGCGGCGGAATGTTCTGCCTTGAGTTTCGGCCCAAAGGTGCAGGCGGTATACAATCCCCTTGTTTACGCGGTTCGCCCTTACAACCTGTACCTTGAACTCGCGGGCTCCTCCACAAAAAAAGTGGTTTTTCTGGGCATGAATCCGGGGCCATGGGGTATGGCTCAAACCGGCGTTCCCTTCGGGGAAGTCGCCGCCGTGCGTGACTGGCTTGGTATCGAGGCAGCGGTGGGCAAACCTGAAAAAGAACACCCAAAGCGGCCGGTTGAGGGCTTTGCCTGCGCAAGGTCAGAAGTTTCCGGCCGCCGCCTCTGGGGTCTTTTCCGCGAGCGCTTCCGGACGCCCGCTGAATTTTTCCGTGAGCACTTTGTCGCGAATTACTGCCCCCTTGTTTTTATGGATTCATCCGGCGCAAATGTTACGCCTGACAAGCTTTCGACGGAAGAGAGCGCCCCCCTGTTTAAGATTTGCGACCACGCCCTTGAAGAGACAATCGAGCTGCTTAAACCGGAATGGGTAATCGGCATTGGGGGCTTCGCGGAAAAAAGAATACGCATGGTAAAAGAACAGATCAAGCATGACTTTTCAGTCGCCAGGATTCTTCACCCCAGTCCGGCAAATCCAAAGGCAAACGCAGGCTGGCAGGATGAGGTTGTTAATAGCCTTATAGAATCAGGTGTTTGGGAAAAAAGATGAGCCAACAGGCGCAAAAAAGTGAGCCATGTGGTGCAAAAAAAGAGCCATCTGGTATCTCCCCTTTTTTTATAAGTGTTGGTACAATTTACCTCAAAAGAAAGCATTAATAACCGCCTATATGGGCGGTTATTATGCCAATGGATATTATACGCGGCTAAGAACCAAAGGCAGGAAAGGTATGGCAGAGTTTCAAAAAGCAAATAGATATGCAGTAGAGGTAATGATACGAAGATCCCCTGACTATCAGTTTGATACTTTTTTAATTGAGACAACCACAGAAGCGAAAGCCAAAACAGAGGCTATGAATCAGGCATTTAAAAAGTGGGGTACGGCTATACAGGTTACAAAGACAAGAGAATTAAAGAAGGGGGAGAAATTTAACCAGGATTGGACTGACGCCGGAAAAAAGACTGTAGATGGTGTCGAAAAAACTGCCGACGCACTTAGTAAAGAGTTAAGCGAGAAGTCGGGTCTGGGAAAATATGAAATAAAGGTACGAATAAGTAAATCCTGGAAGCTGGAGGAAACATATACCGTTGATTCACCCTCGCAAAAAGATGCCGAATTAGATGCTGTTGCCAAGGCAACTTCGAGGTGGAGCGATAAAGTACCCGCGACTGTCAGGGATATTGAGATTTTATCGGTAAAAACATTACGGCAACCGGCGAAGGAGACTACTTTTACGAAGGTCAAAGATGCCGGAGAGAAGGGCCTGGAGTGGGTTTCTATCGGGACAGATATTGCGGGAATAATTGCCGAATTGGCGAAGTTTGGAAAATTAGCCGCAAAGTTAGACGTAGGCGGGAAGGTTTTGTCAGGCATCAGTATGGAGATTGACAAACGAAAAATGTGGGATCTTATGATAAAACTTTCACAAACTACCAATAAGAAAGTACAGGAAGATATCATTCACGATATGTGTCTGGTCGGCGCCAATATGGCAAAAACGGGGGTATCAACGGCGTTCCCCCCGGCGGGTTTGGTAGACCTGGCGGCTACCCTTTTCGGTAAATATATAGATATAGCGTACATATCAGTGTATCGGGATTTTCGTGACGAAAGAGACGCGGACAAAAAAGCTGAATACGACAGACAAAAATACGCATTAAAATCAGATGATGCATGGTACGAGGACGAATGGAAGCTGTATGTCAGGGGCGTTTCAATGGCCGACATTATTGATATACGCCGTACTAAATGGCTGACAAAATACAACCCATGTTACCGACAAGGATATCCAAACTCAGGGCCCCAGTTTAATCCTACCTATGGTTCCGGCGAAAAGGCGCCGGGCGCGAAATCTGCCGCAAAGAGCGTGACGGTTAGCTTTAACGCCTCAGGCGGCGACACGCCCAACCCCGCAAGCAAGTCGGTAGACGTTGGCTCCCCTTATGGCACGCTGGCATCTGTTTCCAAAAAAGGACACGACTTCAAAGGCTGGTGGACCGCGGCTAATGGCGGGACTGAAGTAAAATCATCGACAAAAGTGACCAGCTCCGATAATCACAAGCTTTACGCGCAATGGAAACTCAAAAGCGTAAGGGTGTCCTTCGACGCCAGGGGCGGCAATCCAAACCCTTCGCCCAGGGACATAACCTTTGGCTCCGCCTATGGCGACCTGCCAAATGCTTCCAAAACCGGAAACAACTTCCTCGGCTGGTTTACCGAGCGTGAAGAAGGGAAGCAGGTAAAAGCCAATACGAAGGTGGATAACGAGAAGAGCCACACGCTTTACGCGCGCTGGTCTCCCATAATGGGCATGACGCTAACCTTCAACGCCAATGGCGGCGACAAGCCCAACCCTGCAAGCAAGATGGTGAACCCCGGCTCCGCCTATGGCGCGCTCGCAACTGTTTCCAGAAGCGGATACAAGTTCGACGGTTGGTATACCAAGCCTACAGGCGGGACTAAGGTAGAACCAAAGAGCGTTGCCACCGGCATTAACACGCTTTACGCGCACTGGATTGCCCCAAGCGTAACGGTTGCCTTCGACGCCAAGGGCGGCAAGCCCAGCCCCGCAAGCAAGTCGGTAGACGTTGGCTCCACTTATGGCACGCTGCCGTCTGTTTCCAAAACCGGATACAAGTTCTACGGTTGGTTTACCGAGGCTTATACCGGGACCGAAGTAAAACCATCGACAAAAGTGACCGAGCCCGGTAAGCGCACGCTTTACGCGCACTGGGCTACCGCAGGCATAACGGTTTCCTTCGACGCTAAGGGCGGCAAGCCCAGCCCCGCAAACAAGGAGGTAAACCCCCGCTACCCCTACGACACGCTGCCGTCTGTTTCCAGAACCGGATACAAGTTCGAAGGCTGGTTTACCGCAGCCAAAGGCGGTACCGAGGTTAAAGCAAAAACAAAAGCGCTGGACAAGAACCACACGCTTTACGCGCACTGGACTGAAGTTGCTCCCAGCAAGATAAAGGTTACCTTCGACGCTAAAGACGGTAAGCCCAGCCCCGCGGCCAAGTCGCTAACACCCGGCACCGCTTACGGCGCACTTCCGACTGTTACCAAAGACAAATACAAGTTCGAAGGCTGGTTTACCTCGACCAAAAGCGGGACCAAAGTAACCTCATCGACAAAAGCACCGGACAAAAACCAAACGCTTTACGCGCACTGGACTGAAGTTGCTCCCAGCAAGATAAAGGTTACCTTCGACGCTAAAGACGGTAAGCCCAGCCCCGCAGCCAAGTCGCTAACACCCGGCTCCGCCTATGGCACGCTGCCGTCTGTTTCCAAAGCCGGATGCAAGTTCGAAGGCTGGTTTACCGCGGCCAAAAGCGGGACCGAAGTTAAAGCAAAAACAAGAGCGCCGGACAAGAACCACACGCTTTACGCGCACTGGACTGACAAGAAGCCGACACCCCCTCCAAAGCCGGCTCCAAAACCGATTCCGCCAAAGCCAACTCCCAAGCCGACTCCAAAACCTATTCCACCCAAGCCGACACCACCTCCACCAAAACCGACTCCCCCTGATACAGGGGCAAATAGTTTTTTCCCCACAAAGGCTGGAATGGTGCTGATCTCTGCGCAGAAAGATGCCAGAGGAAATACCGAGAGCTATTCAGTGCAAACTATCAAAGATGTTAAGGGCTCCGGCAAAAATATGACCGTTACCTTCGGGATAACCGCTCTGGATAAAAACCGCAAACCCTTCAATAGTTCACCCGGAGTTACCTACAAGGTGATTATTAAAGACGGCGTAGTGGTCATGGATTTGAAGCAGATGCTTCCGGCTGAATTGCAAAATCAGGCCGCAAAGATGGAAGTAAAAGGAACGCCAGTGGAGATGCCAATGCCAAACAACCTGAAGCCCGGCCAGTCGCTCAAGCCCTCCGAGGTAACCATAACAATGGACGTTGGCGTTATGAAGATGAATACCCTGTTAAAGACCGAGGAAAAATGCCTGGCCATTGAAGACGTAAAAGTTCCTGCCGGAACTTTCAAGTGCCACAAAGTCACTCAGAAGAATACCACAACCGTCATGGGCATTAGCACCGTTGAGACAATTATTGCGTGGTGGGCGCCCAATATTGGTCAGGTAAAAACAGAAACCTATGACGACAGGAACAAGCTTATTTCCAGTTCGGTATTGGTGGAGATAAAAGGCAAATAAAAAGATAGCGTCACCATTTTTTGTATATTGGTATACGCATTTGTTAAGCCTAATTTTTTATTTCTTACTACTTGCGTAATCATTCGCAAGTTTCGCGGCATCCTCAAAATTACTTTGCAATAAATGCAGGCCGATAGTGTCCAGCAGTTCTTTGATAGAGCGCGGCCATTTTCTTTGCTCCAATTCAGTCAGAGTCCTATTGGCGGTTATTTCATCATACTCCTCGCATGCCTTTTGAATAACAAGAAGTTTTTCTTCCAAATACGTACGGTCGCTATCGGAAAACCCTACATCGGCGTCACTGTCATCTCCTTCAGCTTTATTTCTTTCGATCGTCTTCCGCAACGCTTCCAGAAATGCCGGGGTTTCGGCCATCATTGTCTTTATATCTTCTGCCTTCCCTGCTTGTTCCAATTTGAGCGCAACAGCTGAAAGCTCGGTTTCACCGATATTCGCAAGCGCGCTTTTCATCGCGTGGACATTGATAACAAACATTTGTATGTCATCGCTGCTACGATATCCATTTGAGTGTATTGCGTTCAGATTCTCAAAGGCCTTTTCAGCGTCCAGCACAAACAATGCCGCCAAATTATGGTAAGAGGCCGATAGCTCATCCTTGTTGGCAGACTTTGCCGCATTGTTCTTAAGCGTCTGTTGCCGTGCGGAAGCGAGCACTTCAGGAGGCTGTTTGTCGCGTATCAGCTTATTAAGCGAAAGGTTCAACTGGCGTATGTCTATCGGTTTGGAAATAAAGCCGTCGAACCCGTTTTCCATGAACATTTCCGCCTGCCCTGTCAGGGCATTGGCCGTCAAGGCAATGATAGGACGCACATACTCCAGGCCGCGTATGATTTTTGTCGCTTCAATACCGTCCATTTTTGGCATCATGTGGTCCATAAATATGATGTCGAAGACAGCGCCGTTCTTGATTTTGTCAATCGCTTCGAACCCACTTGAAGCGGTTTCCACTGACAGGCCGTAAGGGGTCATCAGCCCCTTGGCGACATAGAGGTTCGATTCCACATCGTCCACTATAAGTACCTTGCCATAGGGCATGTAGTCACGTACAATTTGAGACGCCTTTTTCAACTGCTCCGCTTTGCCTAAATGGAACTGCTTAAGGTTTTCTGCCACTACTTTGCCCAAGACCTCTTCGCCGATAATCGCCTGAGGCAAACGCACGGTAAAGATCGAGCCCTTGCCAGGTTCGCTTTCCACGGAAATCTCACCGTCCATCATGCGGACAAGATGCCTCGTAATACTCATACCCAGGCCCGAACCCACGGTTGTGCGGTTGGCTTCCGTATTAAACCGCGTGTATTCATCGAAGAGTTTATCCAACTGTTCAGCTGACATGCCCTGTCCCGTGTCACTCACGCGAAACACGAGCTTTACCTGTGGCGCTTTTCCCTGCGGCTCGTATTCTGCGGCGACCGAAAACGATACCTCGCCTTCATCCGTATATTTGAAGGCATTGGAAAGCAGATTGTTTAAAATCTGTTTGATACGAAGTTCATCGCCGTACAACGTAGTCGGGATGTTCTCATCTACAAACAGTTTAAATTCAATTGGCTTACTGTCGTATCTCATGATATTGAGATGTACGGTATCGTTAATCAGGCTTGGGACATCATAGGCTGCCGGTGACAGTTCAAGCTTGCCGGCCTCAATTTTAGACAGGTCAAGTATGTCGTTGATGATACCCATCAACAAATAACCTGAATTGTAAATCTCGCCAAAAGCTCCCTGCATATCCGGCGAAAGAGTTACGTTTTCCAGTTGAATTTCGGTGATGCCCAGGATCGCGTTCATTGGCGTGCGTATCTCGTGGCTCATCTTAGCCAGGAAGCTGCTTTTGTCTTTGTTGGCCTGAATTGCCTGCTCTTTTGCGGCAATCAATTCGGTTACATCGACTGAATGTTCAATTAGGACATTTCTTCCGTCAGACCATTCTATATACCGCGTGGTATTACGATACATACGGTTCGTAACCGGGTTGTTCATTTCCCATACGACAGTACTGTCCGGTTCCTTGTCAAGCTGATAGCAGGGGCAAAAATCGCATATTCCATCCTCACCTTCCAAAAAAGTTTTATAACAAAACTTCCCGATACAGTCCCCTTCAATTTTGAAATGCTTTTTCATGTAATTATTTACAAAGAGAATTTCACCTGTATGTGGAACAGCAACATAAATCAGCGCGTCAAGGCCGTTCAGGATATTTTCCAAAATGTGGCTGGCCGCTTCCGCGTCCGCTTGTTTTTTTGCCATCTGCTTCAGGTTGGTAACATCATGCGCTACTTCGATGTATCCCATTGTCTTACTGTCTAAATCCTTAAGTATTGCGGTATCGACCTGGAATGAAAAGTTCCCCTCGGAAAAATATGTTTGGGTAATGCCTCTTTTCGCGCAGAGGATACCGCAGTTCTCAGTATTACATACGACAGAGCCCCAATTGCTGCATGGTTTACCTATGGCGTCTTTTAATGTTATTCCCAGGAGTTGTTCAACCCTCGTATTTATAAATGTCCATCTTGCGTCTGCGTCAGTAACGGATATGGGCAGCGGTATCGCGTTAAGAATAGACCCATACCAATGGGACATAGCCTGGGATTTTTCGTTTTCTTTGTTCATCTGTCTGAATAAAACCAGTAATACCGCAATAAGACCCGTTGCCAATATAGCGCCCAGTACGGTAAGGAACAGGGCCATGGTTCTTGTGGTTTGATAATATTTGTCTATGGGCGTTACAATTCCCACATACCAGCCATTTTCCAGACGGCGGAATGATACTATGGAGTCATCGCCTCTGTAATTTATAAACCTGTGTTCTGAAACGTCCTTTTTTTTCTCCTCCAATTCATTGGCAAATTTTGCAAGACCGCTATTCCAGTTGCGCAGATTTATGCCTAGTCCTTCTTCATAAGGGTGGGCAATGACTTCCAGATCTTCGCTGAGCAATAAGCCGTAGCCGCCTTCCGCAAGGCGTGTTTCAATAACATACTCGGAAATCCTGTCTATCAGCACATTCATGCTCAAAACTGCCAGAGGGGAATTATTATCATCAAATATACGTACAGTAAATGCGATTGTAATGCTCCTGTTCCTTATATCCATGTATGGTGATGTAACGGCTATTTTGCCTTCTGCGGCAACAGCCGTTGTATACCAGGGACGTTCCTGGGGTACATAGTCTGGAGGAGGCGTCCATTCCAAGTCAATGAATTTATTGTCGAATACTTCAAATAGCCCGTAAACCCCGGTTGAGCTAAGCTTGCGGTTTTTGTTTCTGATTACATTATTAGAGATGTCAGCCATATATCGACTGATTACATCCGTACCGTATCCACTCAGAATCATACTGCGAATGGTCTGTGAAATACCGCCTATAAGGGTTTGCGGCTCCATCAGGTCCGCTTCTATTTTGATCTCTGAAAAATTGAGCGCCGCCATTGTTTCATACATCAAGTGCTTACGTTCAATGTCGCTAACAAACCAATAACTGACAATAACCATAAGCCCAAAAGCCAGCGCCACAAACAGTATCTGCATATACCTGGTGACTCTCTTTCGGGTTTCTTGATTAATTCTCTCCATAATATTTTGTATTTCTATTTTAATCTCTTATTTTTAAAAATGCCAGTGTAATTTTAAACGTGTAGACACGCCCCCCTATTGGCATAAAGCCTCTCTCGCCGCCTTGAGCTGATCCTGCACTTCAAGAAATACTTCCGCAATCTTTGGATCAAAATGCAAGCCCGCGCTGGCTGCGATGATTTGAACCGCTTCCTCGACAGTAAACGCTTCTTTATATGGCCGTTTTGAAATGAGCGCGTCATATACGTCAACAATAGCCATTATGCGCCCCTGAAGCGGAATATCCGTCCCCTTTAGCCCATGCGGATAGCCGGTTCCGTCCCATCGCTCATGGTGGTATTCAGCGAACAGTTTCGCGTTATTCAGAAATTCCACTTCGCCCGTTTGCTCGATCATTTTGTCGATCATCCGTGCTCCCTCAGTAGTGTGTAATTTCATCTTCTCGTATTCTTCCCTGTCTAATTTAGCCGGCTTGTTCAAAATCGTATCCTGAATATGAATTTTCCCCACATCATGTAACCGGGCCGATGAAGCGACCATTTCAAGGGCCCATCCGTTTATTTCATCAACATATACACCGCGTTCTTTCAAAACTTTTATCAGTATTTTTATGTACGCCGCCGTCCGATCATTGTGACCGCCTGTTTCATTGTCACGTTCTTCAATTACATTTGCCAAAACGGTTATGATGCTGTCCTGCAGCCGCCTGATCTGTGCCGTCCGCTTATGGACTAGGTCATCAATATCCAAATGCGTTTTAATGCGGTTGAGCAGCACCGGAGGGGAAAAAGGTTTCGTGATAAAATCTATCACACCGAGTTCAAACCCTCGGGCTTCAATGGCTGCGTCTGTGGTGCTGGTCAGAAATATAACGGGGATATCTGCATGTGAAGGATTGGATTTAAGGCATGCCAAAGCTTCAAATCCATCCATCTCAGGCATTTTAATATCCAGCAGGATCAGATCCGGCGTAATTTTTTTTAAAAGCTCGATCATCTTCATTGCAGACGACATCGTAAATACCTGATAATAGCTTGCCAGCGCGTTTTTTGCCGTTAACAGATTGGTTAAGTTGTCGTCAACTACGAAAATTGTTTTCATTACACTATCACTGCTTACGAAATTCTCCATTACATATTAGGCATAATTAACTGGGAAACGCCAACCTGATGGGCTCAATCAACGTTTCCTTGAGTGTATTTTATGTTGCCTGCCGGAAAATGGCAAGCGTTTTTTTGAACTGTGGTAAACAGCGGATATGGCCCCTGCCTTCCAATCAACAGACTTCGTCCGACTATCTTGACAGTAGACGATTCAACCGCTTGACGAAGTCAACAGACTTCGTCCGATTATCCCAATAACAGACGGTTCATTCGTTTGACGAAGTCTGCAGGCTCTTTTAGCTTTATTCCTTCAACCAACAGCGCCTGATCAAGCAGTACGGCGGCAATGTCGGCTATGCGCTCTTCGTCTTCTGTTTCCTTAAGCCGCGTGACGATGGGGTGTTCGCCGTTTACTTCCAAAATCGGCTTAATGTCGGTCATGTCGGACTGGCCCAGGGCTTTGAGCATTTGCGCCATTTGCAGCGTAGGATCGTTTTCGTCGGCCACGATGCAGGAAGGGGAATCGTGAAGGCGGCGGGAAAGCTTCACGTCTTTTACCCTGTCGCCCAGAGCCTTTTTAATTTTTTCGATGACAGGCTTTATTTCCTTTTCCGCCGCCTTGTCCGCCTTTTCTCCCAGCTCTTCGTCAGCGCCTGAACGGTTCACGGCTTTTAGCTCCCAGGACTGGCTTTCGGTTTTGCCGTCCGCGCCCGGAACTTCCTTTCTGTAGCTGTGCAGAGAAGGTATAACAAGGTCGTCAATCTCATCATCCATGACGAGCACTTCGATGCCCTTGGCTGTGTAGGCCTCCAAAAGCGGAGAGGCTTTAAGGGTTTTTTCGTCCCCGCCTGTAATGTAGTAAATGTTCTTTTGATCGCTTTTCATCCGGGAGACATAGTCGGCAAAGCTGGTCCAGCCTTCAACGGATGAGCTTTTGAACCTGACCAGATCCTGAATCGCCTCGCGGTTGCCATAATCCTGGTACAAACCTTCCTTCAAAGGCCGGTTAAACTGGCTGACGAAGGTTTCCCAGTTTTTCTTCGCTTCTTCGTCCCCTGCGGCAGCTTTGTCCGCCAGAGCCTTGAACTCGGAAAGGAGTTTTTTGACCGAAGCGTTTTTAATGTTGATCAGTATTTTATTTTGCTGGAGGATCTCGCGGCTAACGTTAAGCGGAAGGTCTTCCGAATCAATAACCCCACGAACAAAACGAAGCCAGGTGGGCATAAGCTCTTTGTCGTCATCGGTGATAAACACCCGCTTAACATAGAGCTTTACGCCGGGATGGTAATCCACATGGTACAGGTCGAACGGCGCTTTTTTTGGCACATAAAAAAGGGTGGAGTATTCAAGGGTTCCCTCGGCTTTTGTGTGGACGTAAAAAAGCGGATCGTCGGAATCGTGGCCAAGGCTTTTGTAAAATTCCTTGTAATCCTCGTCTTTAAGCTCCGTTTTGGACCGCCGCCAAAGGGCAGTGCCGGAATTGATCCTTTCACATTTGGTTTTGCTGCCCTTTTCCTTCCCTTTGTCGTCGTATTCCTTTTCATCGTAGGTAAGGTAAATTGGAAAAGCCACGTGGTTGGAATAACGCTTGATGATGTCCTCGATAGACCAGCGGTTGGCGAATTCAAGCCCTTCCTCGGTCAGGTGGAGAATCACGGTCGTGCCCTGGCTGTCACGTCCATAAGGCTCTATGTCATAGCCGTCCTTGCCGTCGCTCGTCCATTTCCAGGCGGCGTTTTCAGCGGCCTTGCGGCTTATAACCTCGATTTTGTCCGCCGCCATAAAAGCCGAATAAAAGCCCACGCCGAACTGGCCGATAAGGTTTGAATCCTTTTTCGCGTCGGCGGACATTTTTTCCAGAAATGCCTTTGTCCCGGAACGGGCAATGGTGCCAAGGGAATCGGCCAGGTCGGCTTCGTTCATCCCGATTCCGTTGTCGGAAACCGTAAGGGTCTTTTCGTCTTTGTTGAAGGAAATATCGATTCTTGGATCAAAACTAAGGGATTTATAGGTTTCATCCGCCACCGTAAGGTACTTGAGTTTGTCCAGGGCATCGGAGGCGTTTGAAACCAATTCCCGCAAAAAAATCTCCCTGTTGGAATAAAGGGAGTGGATAATGAGGTGAAGAAGCTGGCTCACCTCGGTCTGAAACTGATGTTGGGACATACATAACTCCTTGTGTGATTTTGGTAGTGTAATTGGAATTAAAATACTTCCACAAAAAGGTAGCAAAAAAAATGAAGTTTGGCAAGCGACATAACGGATGCTAAACATCTATGATGCTAACCAGCCTGGCAAAAAAGCTGTTTTCATTTAATTGCCTCAAGGCCGGAAGCGAGGCGGTTTCTTATCGCAAAAAGGCTCGAATCAACAGTCCCCCTGGGAATACCCAGAATGTCGGCAATCATGCGGTTTGATGCTGACATCCGCATTCCGCCAAGCCGCTTTCTCATGGTCTTGTACCTCTTTCTTGCCCGCTCAAGGCGTTTTTTCATCATTTCGTAATGCTCTGTCCCGGGTTGGGCATTGAGCATACGCTTTTCATAAGCCAAACACCGGTAGTGTTGACTGTGGATCCGCTCCTTCAGATCCATTATTTCCGCTTCCTTTTCGGAGCGCCGGTTGCGTAATTCATCGATCATGCCCTGAACCACACTTACATCCATCCGGATTGCTTTGGCCACCTGTTCAACAAATTCGTTGGTAACAAAAAAATACGATTTAAGAAGAAGAAACAAGATCTGTTTTGGATTTATATCATCGGGAACTGAAGCAGTTTTTTTCTCTTCAAGATATTCCGGCTCGCTTTCAGAAAGTATATTTTCTTCCGCTTTGGCCCGCCAGCAGACATATTCTGTGATATTGTGATCCGACTCCCTGAACCGGTATTCCCTGGCGGCGCTGTTTACGAGGCCGGTAATGTAGGCGTCAAAGGATGAACCCATGTCGCGGTAAAGATCAATTGCCCTGGCAAAACGGGGATAAAGCCAGGAAAGAAAATCGTTCCACCGTTCCCTGTTTCCGTTAAACATACGATACTTTTCAAAGTTATTCAGGAGATGTTGAAATATCCTTCCTTCAAAAATCTTCTTTGGCAGATTCCCCTCAATGTATAATTGGTAATAATCAGTCAGGGGTGTATCACAATCCATGGAAGCCTCCTTTTGCGCCATGTTGGATTTCCAGTTTTTTCCTGGCATAAGGATTATGGGATCTTTTTGATGTTTTGCCTTATTTTGAATTACATATATCATTTAATAGCGACAATTTTCTTTCCCGTTTATGCCATTGGCGTAGATAATTCTCTTATGGTTTGCTTTGCCGTTTGCGAATAAACCCATTACCGGGAACTTGTAATTAGATTTTTCTGTTATTATAGTTATATAAGACAAAGACAAATGGCTGCCGCTCTTTCTCCCTACAAGCTTGCCAAAGCCAGGGATACTTATAATTTATTTAACATATTTAACGCCATTTCTTGGGCTTTTTTAGCCGGCAATATCGTAACCCTTTTTGCCCTCCGCCTGGGAGCCAATTCTACATATATCGGGATTATAAGCGCGGTAAACTACATTGCTTTCTTCTTTTTACCTATTGGGAAAATAATATCAAGACGGTTTTCCATTGTTAAAATTTACAGCTTCACCTGGGCAAGCCGGGCTATCGGCATGATCCCCCTGCTTTTTGCCCCTTTTGTTTTTACTTTTGGGTACAAGGATTTCGCCCTCTTTCTGATCCTCATCGGGGTTACTTTTTTCCACGTAATTCGGGGTACGGGGATGATTGCCAACAATCCGGTACTGAGCCATCTTTCCCAGGGCTCGGATCGTGGCAGCTATATGACCCAGATTCAGATTATTAACAGCGCGGTGGGAATGTTCGCGGGCTTTATTATCGCAATGCTTTTGGGAAGGGACCCGCCGCTTTTTCTGTACGCGATTATTATGGCTGTGGGGATTGTCTGCGGCGTATTCAGCGGAATTCTGGTGGGCAAGATTCCCGAACCGGAACGGGAAGGAGGCCTAAAAAACAAAAAACTTGTTGAGATTATAAAGGAGGCCATGACCCAGCCTTCCATCCGCCTTTTTATCGTTATCTTGCTTATGGTGGCCCTTGTATCCGGCGTGTCCAGAACCTTCCTTGTGGTTTACAGCCGTGGGATCTTTGCGCAAAGCGAAGGCATGATTTTTTTGTATGCTGTGTTTGGCGGACTCGGGAACCTCATGGTAGGGTTGGCCATAAAATTTCTTGTAGACAGGATTGGCGCAAAGCCCATATTCAGCTTCTGCGTGCTTTTGGGCCTTATAAGCATGATTCCGGTTGTTCTTTTCCCGGCGTCAATTGGCGAAAATTTCACCACCGTAACCCTCTACCTTACGTTCATGTTCTTTATGCTGAATTTCGGCTGGCTTGGGGCGGAAGGGATAATGCAGACTTACTTTATGGGACTGATACCATCGGAACAGATGGTTGATATGGGAATACTCTATTTCTTCGGCTTCGGTATAGCCGGGGCAGGGGGATCGGTTCTTAGCGGTATACTTCTTGACACCGCCGCCACGATTACCGGATCTTCAATCATCTCTTTCAGGATCCTCTTTGTAATTCTTATAGTTATCAGCGGTATAACACTGTTTCTTATGCGGAAGCTGGTGCCTCTGGGAGCCCTGCCTTTCAGGGGCGCGCTGGAAGTAATGTTTTCTTACAGGGAACTCAGGGCCATAAGCCTTCTGGACAAACTGAACAAAACAAGCGATTCCGGCGTGGAAGAGGCAATTCTGGGGGCGCTGCAGGATTCACCTTCCGGCCTGGCGATTAAGGGCCTTCTTGCAAGGGTCAAGTCCCCGCGCCTGCCCGTTCGCATGGAAAGCATCCGCGCCATTGACGCCTTGCCGGAGCTGGACGAAGACGCCGAACGCGCCCTGATGGACGACATTATCAACAATCCCTTTACTACGGCATACAGGTCAGCCCGTACCCTTGGAAACCACGGCGTTTTTATGGCTATCCCACTTTTAAGGGAACTTGCTGTTTCCAGCGACTATATGCTCGCCGGAGAAGCAATGATAGCCCTGGCAAAACTAAAGGACATTGCGTTTAAGCCGCAGTTGGAACAGATCATAATGAAAACGGAAAACCCCAGGCTGAGAATTGCGGGGGTAGAGGCCATCGGCATTTTCGGTTTTACTGACTCTCTGCCCATGTTGCTTGATATGCTCAGGGTGGCCGATCCACCCCCATATCTCCGTGATGAAGTAGTCATGGCCATGGCCAGCATCCTGAACATAGATAATAAATATTATTCGCTCTTGATCCGCTTTCTGGCAAATGAATCCCTTGCCGTTACCCTGGCTATGGACGAGGCCGAATCGACCTATGAGTATTACTTTTCCGTACACGGCCGTAAACGCAGCAAAAAAGACCCCGGCCTGGCCAGCCTTCAGGACCATGCGAAGGCTTTCCAAAACGCAGTTTCGGAATACATACAGAACTCAAAAGGAGAGCAGCTTTACCGCTGGATCATGGCTCTCCCTGACGATCTGGTCAACGGAGCGGCCCAAATGATCCTTGCCGAAGTTACAATGGATGAAGATTTTATGGCTTATCGCCGCCTTAAGCTTCTAATTGTCCAATGGGCCGCCAGTCAACTCAGGCTCTGGACAAATGAGCTGAATAAAACTCATTGAAGGTGTACCTTCGGTTCTGTAGGACACCATGCGACACCCTTACTTAGGGAATAGGGGTTGGGGAATTAGGAATGAGGGGAGAAAATGAGTAATTAGAAATGAGGAATGAGTAGTAGTCTCACTGATTTTCATTCCTCATCCCACATTCCTCTTTACTCATTGCTCACTTTTTCTTCATTGCGGCCTCTACCGCGTCTTTCATGCCTTTTGGCACGTACTGCATCGCGTCCTTGTCCTTCTTCACCGCCTCGACGCAGAGGGCCTTTGTCTTAAGCGCCTCGGGGACGTATCTCAGCGCATAGCCGTATTGCTGCACTGCTTGCACTGCGACAAGACAGAGGGCTTCGGTCTTCTGCGCATCGGGGACATATTCCAGCGCACGGCCGCTTTGTTGCACGACGGCGAGGCAGAGGGCTTCGGTCTTCAGAGCTTCGGGGACGTATTGCAGCGTATAACAGTTTTGTTTCACTGCGGCAGTACAGACGGCCTCGGTCTTCCGCGCCTCGGGGATAAGTCTCAGCGCATAGCCGTCTTGCTGCACGGCGGTAATGCAGAAGGCTTCGGTCTTCAGCGCATCGGGGACAAATTCAAGCGCCCAGTAATCTTGCTTCACGGCGGCAAGACAGACGGCCTCTGTCCTCAGTTCTTCAGGCACCCGATTCAGATCATATCTGTCTTGCGGGAATTGGGCATACGCTGGAGCGTATCTATCAACATAGGTATAATGCATCGTCGCAAGAAAGACGGCGTTAAAGAGGTCTGTGTTCTTCAACTTTTCGGGGACATATTTCAACGCCCAGATGTTTTGCTTTACGGCGGCAAGGCAGACGGCCTCGGTCTTCAGCGCTTCGGGGACGTATTCCAGCAAGTATTTCGCGTCCTGGACGTTCTGCATGTTTTGCACTGCGGTAAGGCAGAGGGCCTCGGTCTTCAGCGCTTCGGGGACGTATTGCAGAGCCCAGCCGTTAGTTTGCACTGCGGCAAGGCAGACGGCTTCAGTCTTCTGCGCTTCGGGAACGCATTGCAGGGCAAAGCCGTCTTTTTGCATGGCGGCAAGGCAGACAGCCTCGGTCCTCAGCGCTTCGGGGACGTATTCCAATAAGTATTTCGCGTCCTGGACGTTCCGCATGTTTTGCACGGCGGCAAGGCAGAGGGCCTCGGTCTTTAGCGCTTCGGGGACGAATTGAAGAGCCCAGCCGTCTTTCTGCAACGCCTCAAGCCAGAAGTCTTCCGTTGACAATTCCTCCGGCACGTTCTTAAAATTTTCCATGGAATGGCCGCTTTTATCCAGCCATTCCTTTTGCTCTTTATTCAATGCCATATTTCACTCCTTTTAGGTAAATTATACCAGCAATTATGCAAAAACACCTACATATTCCAAATCGTATGTTCATGTGTTTATCCAGCAATTTAAAGTTTAAAGGGATACTTAAAAAAACATAAGAAAAATCATCACGCAGAGCACGCGGAGGTCGCAGAGGGCCATAAGTAATTAGAAAGCCAGATTTCTCTTTCATATTTTTTTGTTATAAAAATAAGAAAAAGTATGAAGAAAACGCAAAATTTGGTAATAACACAACGTCCTCTGCGCCTTTGCGTCTCTGCGTGAGAATATTTGAAGACAAATTAGACGTATATGGATGTCAAAACGAATACGATATAGACCATTAATACACGGAGGAACACTAAATTGAGGTGATGAGAGATAAACTTGAAATCGCTGGTATTTATCGTGACCCTATGGAATTAAAGCCAGTCTTTCTTGTACACTGGCATCATGGCTCAAGGGACAGGCAAAATAAAACTTCTTTTTGGTTTGTCGCTTATACTCGCGGTTACTCTGCTTTCTTCCTGTTCGCGCTTATTGGGCTATGGGGTTCTCCTCTGGTCTGTGGAAGATCCGGCGGTGCCTTCGGGGACTGTGCTGCCGGTGTATATAAGATCCAATATCGATCATGTCTGGGTGGTGGGAATACCCAGGGAATTTCGCGCAAACGGCAGCCGCGCGGACAAAATTGAAATTCCACTTTCGAAACTGGAGCTTTCAGGCAGCAGGAAGAAAGCCCTGGAGCGGGCCGAGGCGTTCAGTCCCTATGCGCTTCTTTACGCGGAAACGCTGCAGGACGGGCTTCCCATAAGAGAACACCCCGATAACGGCGCCAGGAGGGTTTACCGGCTTAAGCTGGGGGAAATAATAAAGGTCTTGACCCCTGTCGAGGGAGTTGAAGCGGTTGGCGCCTCAGGGGATCCCCTGCCTGGGCAATGGTACCGGGTTTTGACGGAGGACGGCATTACCGGCTACTGTTTTTCTTACAGGCTAAAGCTTTTCGATCATACCGGAGGCTCCCTTGCCGCGATTGTGCTTGACCAGCAGGAGCCGGAAGACCCAAATTTGGACAGGCTTTTAACCCGTACCTGGTCGGCTGAAGTCTACGGGACTATGGTAAATACCGGTAAAATAAATCTTGATGAGCTTTCGTACCACTGGTGTTTTGATCCCGGGCAGGATACAGGCATTGCGGTAATTAAAACAAAAGATCTGGAACTCAGTTTTGAATATATCAAAATTCGCTCGACAGGTACGCAATCCTGGCGCTTTGAAGGGACGCCTTTGCAGATGAACCTGCGTTCTGATACCACGCTGGCGGTACAGTTCACCGAAGGAAACGGAGTGTTGCGAACTTTGCTCTTTGTCGCTCTGCCCTCTTCTGTCGATGACATCATCCTACAAGAGACAGCCCGCAGGGAAGAACTTTTCCATACTATTTACGAGTATGGGCCTGTATACAGCAGCAACAATTACGGAACCCTTATCTTCAGCGAAGACGGGCGTTTCTCCTGGAGCGGCAATTATCTTTTGGTTCCACAAGTGATTTCCGCGTCGGCTCTTGGAAGCGGCGTTCTGGATATGCGGCTCCATGTATCCGACCTTTTGAGCAGCCGTTATGACGGGGCGTTTACCATGCGTTTTGACGGAATCGGCGGTATCAGGACAACAACGGATTTCATTTACGCCCTTGATCCTCAGGGCCTTAGACTTGAATATGTACCGGAGACAAGCCTGGACGGAGTTACCGTTGTCAGGCGCGCTTCTTCTCCGGTGGTGGTTTACTTCTTCAGAAATGATGTTCAGGACGACAGCTCTTCCCTTTTCCCACAAGACTATCAGGAAGAGGACGGCGATTCGGAATACTCTTTTGAGTCCATGAACTGATGGCCTTTGTTCAGTTTTCCAGGGTCTGCCTTGCTTTTGGCGATCGCGACATACTTAAAGACGTAAGCCTCAATCTTGCTTCCGGTTCCCGCGCGGCTCTGGCGGGGGCCAATGGGGCGGGCAAGTCTACTTTAATGAAGGTTATCGCCGGAAAACTCCAGGCCGATTCAGGCGACCGCTCCGTGCAAAAAGGCTGCCGCGTTTCTTACCTGCCGCAGTCGGGCATAGTGCACCATGGCAAAACCCTAAGGGAAGAAGCAGAAACCGCTTACGAGAGCATATTACGGCTCATTGCGCGGGTGGAAGAATTGGGAAGGGAGCTTGAAAAAACTACAGGGGACTCTGGCCGCACCCGCGCGCTTTTAGAAGAGCATCACAGTTTATTAAGCGAAGTTGAAAATTCCGGCTATTACCGGCGGGACGCGGTTATTGCCCAGGTTCTTTCGGGCTTGGGATTTTCCGAAAGCGACGCGGAGAGGGATACAGGCGAGTTTTCGGGCGGCTGGCAGATGCGCATTGCCCTGGCCAAAATTCTTTTGGAAAATCCTGACATCATGCTCCTGGACGAGCCGACCAATTACCTGGACATAGAAGCCCGCGCCTGGCTTGAATCGTGGCTGGAATCTTTTTCCGGCGGCTGCCTTCTGGTTTCCCACGATCGTTATTTTCTGGACGTTACCGTAAACGAGGTCTACGAAATCTTTCAGGGGAACCTGAAGCGCTATGTGGGCAACTACAGCGCCTACGAGAAGATCCGCGCCGCGGAACTGGAAAGCCTTGTTAAGCGCTATGAGCTTCAACAAGAGGAAATCGAAAAAACAGAAGCGCTGATTCGCCGCTTTCGCTACAAGGCAACCAAGGCTGCCTTTGCGCAGGAACTTATCAAGCGGCTTGATAAAATGGAACGCATTGAAATTCCTGAAAACCTGAAAAAGATAAGTATCAATTTTCCGCCGCCGCCCCATTCCCCGCGTGTAGTTCTTACGCTGGAAGGGCTTTGTAAAAGCTACGGCCAAAGGCAGGTCCTCTATCACCTTGACCTGACTATTGACGCCGGGGAGCGGCTGCTTGTGGCAGGCCCCAACGGCGCGGGAAAAACCACGCTGCTAAGAATTATTGCCGGAGGGGATACAGATTACGAAGGGCTGGTCAAATACGGTGCGGGTATTTCCGTCGGCTACTTTTCGCAGGACGCGGCGGAGAGTATATCGGGCAGCGAGACGGTAGAGAAATACATCGAGACCGAAGCGCCCACATACCTTATTCCTAAAGTAAGAGGCATGCTTGGGGCTTTTCTTTTCCGTGGCGACGATGTATTCAAATCCCTTTCGGTATTGTCAGGCGGTGAAAAAAGCCGGCTTGCCATGCTCAGGATGCTTCTTAAACCCATGAACCTTTTGATATTGGACGAGCCGACAAATCACCTGGATTTACAGAGCAAGGACATACTGCTTGACTGCCTTAAAGCTTTCGAAGGGACAATAATATTTGTTTCCCACGACCGGGGTTTTATGGAGGCCCTCTCAACAAAAACACTGGAGCTGTCCATTGGGAGAGAAGCGGGTGAAGCGGAACTGAAGCGGCGTCATCGTCTTTTCTACGGCAACTACGCCTATTATCTGGATCGCATAGCAAAAGAGGAAGCAAACCACGAGTTTGTCGGGGAAACAAACGCAAATGACACTTTTGAGCTGAAGCCCTCAAAAAGCCAGCCAACGGCCGCATCTGTCGTTGATACTTCTCCAGAGCCGCTTCCAAAGGTCATTCTTGTTAAAGCCGGCGATGAGAGACCGCTTAGCGCCGCAGAACGCCGCGAGCAGGAAAAGCAAAAACAAACCCTTGTGCGGCGGCTTGAAAGGCAGGAAGCAGAAACGTTAAAGGCCATGGAAAAGCTGGAAACCGAAAAGAAGCGGCTTGAAGAAGAACTTGCCAAGCCTGTGGTCTACTCGTCAGGCGAAAAAGCCAGAGCCGTTAAGCTCGCTCTGGATGAAACAGCGGCGGCTCTGGAAGATAAATCCAAAGAATGGGAAAGCATTGCCGGGGAGCTGGAAAGGGCCAGGAAGAGCGCCCTGTAAGCATTTAGAGCTTGTCATCCGTGTTGCAATACGAAATTAAATAATTATCAGAAGTATGGTTGAGACCATTTCTTTGTCAATATACTTTCTCATCCACAGTGACAGTATTCCTGTATATAGTATTATTGAATACACATTTATCCGTTCCGCAACACCAAAATATTCTTTTGGCATTGTATTTATTAACATTGCCCCCGCCATTAATAGCAGCAATGTAGTTATTGAAATAATGCCAAGCCTTTTATGCTCTTTCGTTCTGAAAAATCCAATGGAATATAATACTAGTGAAGCTATCGTCAATAATACTACAAGTACAGTAACAACAATGTGCATTTTATCCTGAAACGTATCTGCATAACCGGATTCGGATAATGGGAAAAATGTATAACCAAAAAATGATACTGTATTCATTAAACAAAAAATAAATGCGGAAACAGTAACAGCTTTATTTATTTTATTTTTTATGCACACGAAAAAACCAATTGAAAAACTTACGGCGCATACACCATAAAGCATCGAAAATAGTCTCGCTATATTTTTCGACGGTGAATTTGAAGCGGTTAAATCGCTAATTGCCTGCGCGAGCGGATTGTAGCCGTCGTAAAATATTTCCCCGAGAATTACATGGAGAAAATAAAAAATTACCGAGAATATGCCCAATAACGGTATTAGTTTTGCAATTTTATTTTTCACCCAACCCTTCCTGCATTTATTATCATCCCTTCATCTTTTTATATCAGATATAAGCAATAAAAAATTAACATTTTCGATCATTTTTACTGTTTTTCAAAGACAGGAGTATACCATTCTATTTGACAATATGTTCCGTCATAAAGATTATCATCTATCATAATAAAGTTGCTTTTATCACTTACCAAAACATATTTAGCTTGTTCATCCTGGGCAAAATTACCAACGGCATTGGACATCATAGACACGATATTTCCTGTAATGCCGGAGTAACCATGCTGCCCTATGTAACGGAATCTGGCGCACATTGAAGTCTCGAAGGTTTCCCCGCAAAGGCCGGGCGGTATGTTTTTAAGATCTGCAACCTGTAAAGAAGGTACATAATCAAACTGTCCTTCTTGAATATTTATGTTACAGGATAAGCCGATTAACACATTGGGATCTATAGCTTTCTTTATTAGTTTGCGTTCATTTTCCATGAACTGCTTCGCCAGTAACGGTTCTGTACGCATATCACTAAACGATAAATGATGGCGTTTACCCATAACATGAAACTGCGGAACCATTACAAAATCAGGTCCGAATAAAATACCATTGTCCAGCCTTCTGTCATCAAAAAGATGAAGCGGCGCTTTGATTTGTATAACTTGCCTTGTTTTACGCAGATCGCCGGGGGTTATTCCAAATTCACGCTTGAAAGTCCTGATATACGACTGTTCGTATTCGAAACCGTATTCAACCGCAATATCAATAATATTGGCGTCCGTTTCCAGTATATCGTTAAGGCTTGCCGCTAATTTACGGGAACGTATATAAGCGGCAATGGATTGATTGAAGGCAAAACTGAATAGTCTGCGCAAATGACCTTCAGAAAAATCGTATTTCCTGGAAAGAACAGACGCGTATATGTTGTTTTTTATACCGTTTTCAATATCAAGCAGTATATTCTCGAGTAAATCATACGGTTTGAGCATTTGAATTATTCCACAAACGCTTCTTTAAGCAGCTTCAGGTCGAGCTCCGGATACACAGGGAAACGGTCTAGAAGTTTCTTTACGCGATCGAGGGCTTCGGCCTTGGCCTTTTCGTTAATGATATATTTGGCCTTGCTCTTTTTTGAGGCGTCCTTTGGGTCAGGCGCCTGGCTTGTGTTTTTAAGCGCCAGCGCGATGATGCTTCCCAGCTCATCCATTTCCGCTTTTCCCATGCCCAGAGTTGATACCGCGGCGGTACCGATCCTCAAGCCGGAGGTGTACCAGGGGCCGTTGGGATCAAAGGGGATACTGTTGCGGTTCAGCGTAATCGCACATTCGTGGAGGGCGCTTTCTGACTGGCGTCCGGTTAAACCCAGCACATGGACATTTACCAGGAATAAATGGTTGTCAGTGCCGCCCGTCAGCACCGTCAAACCGTTGTTGATACAAGCGGCTGCAAGGGCCTGGCAGTTATCAACGATCTTTTTCGCGTAATCCCGAAATTCCGGTTTTGCGGCTTCCCTTAATGCTACCGCTTTTGCGGCGATCACATGGGGCAGGGGGCCGCCCATGGTTAGAGGGCATCCTTTGTCCAGGGCTTCGGCAAATTCCTTTGTTGAAAGTATAAGGCCGGCCCTGGGCCCGCGCAAAGTTTTGTGGGTGGTGGTTGTAACAACGTGGGCATGCGGCACCGGATCAAATTCGCCTGTAAAAACTTTGCCTGCCACAAGGCCCGCAAAATGGGCCATATCCACCATAAATACCGCCCCGACTGAATCGGCGATTTGCCTCATCCTCTTAAAGTCTATCTTTCTGGGATAGGCGGAATAACCGGTAAGAAGAATCAGAGGCTTTAACTCCCTGGCCTGTTTTTCAATCGCATCGTAATCAAGAAGGCCGGTTTCTTTGGAAACCGAATAGGTCGAAACATCGAACAGCCTTGACGAAATATTGTAGCGGTACCCGTGGGTAAGGTGGCCGCCCGAATAATAGTCCAGCCCCAAAAGGCGCTGATTTCCCAGTTCTTTCTTTAGTTCCTTCCATTGCTCATCAGTCAATTTATAGAGGTTGGTCTCGCCGAATTTTTCCAGAAGGGGATTTTCTATCCTGGTGGCAAGTACCGCCCAAAAAGCCAGAATGTTGGCGTCGGCCCCGCAGTGGGGCTGGACATTGGCGTATTCGGCGCCAAAGAGGTTTTTTGCCTCTTCCACAGCAAGGGCTTCAACGGCGTCCACATTTTCAGTCGCCGCGTAAAACCGGTGGTATGGAACCCCCTCGGCGTATTTGTCGGTCAATAAATTTCCCATGGCAAGCTGTGTCGCCAGGGAACAATAATTTTCGCTCGCAATGAGCTTGACCTGCCTCCGCTGGCTCTCCAGCTCTTTAACAATCGAAGATGCCACCTCCGGCGAGTTTCGGGCGATCTCGGTCAGATTGCACAGATAAGCCAAAAAACCGGTGTTAATGTTTTTTGGGCCGACTGAAGCCAAATATGAAGCGACTGGGTTTTTATTCATAACAACTCCCAAAAAGCTATGTATTGTATGGGAAGAGAATAACCCTGTCTAACGAAATAGTAAATAGCAGAAAGGCTTTTAGGATTATGAACCCTACAAACTATCGGCTTTCCTTCTGGCCTCATCCATGATAGCTGTTACTTGCCTGTCAGCTTCCTGCTCTATCTTAACAGCGTTATTCTCGCCTTCTTTACGAAGCGCGTCTCCCGCTGTTTTGGCCGCAAGCTTTTGGAGAGGATTTTTGGCTTCGTTTTCGAGTTTATCGGCGGCGGCGTTAGCTTCGGTGCGCAGTCTGTTTGCGGTCTGTTTGGCAACACTACGAATGTTTTCTGCCTGTTTTTCTGCTTCAGCCATGATGGCGGCCTTCTGTTTATCGATCTCGTCCCTCACCTGCTCTTTGACCACTTCGGTAACTGATGTTACAATGCTGCTCGCCATATCAGCGACACCAAGACTTACAACAGGGCTGGTAGCCGTGCCGCCTATTAACCCGGTAATTTTGATTTCTCTGACATTCGAACCGCCGGGTATTTTGCTCAAAAGATCGGTTGCGCCGGAACCGATTGCCGAAACAGGTACAGTTGCGTTTACTTTGTAATTCAGAGTCATGTCGAGTCCCTGACCGCCTGAAAGTTCGAGTTTGTTCTGCAAAATGTTCATCAGTATTGGCTCAACCATTAACTGCCCATTCTTAACTTCGTATCTGATATTTAGATTAGTCAGAGCAGGCTTCCGCCACAACTCGTTTTTTGTCATATTGGCCATCGTGCCAAACAGCTCTGAGTTTCGTATTTCCACGCTATTCGTCTGTACCTGGCCTTTGGAAACCAACTTGTCCAATACGGGGCTGAGATGTTCATCGAGAATGCCTGACAGTGTCAGGTTTGTCGATACTTTTCCCGCGTAGTTCTGCGGCTGCGGCAATATTTTTTGAAGTATTTCAAACGAAGAAATGGCCGATGCGACATCGACCTGCCTGACGTTTGCGTTTAAATTAACTGACGGAACTGTAATATCCTGCGTATTATATTCGCCTGAGAGCGTCACGCTGCCATCCAGCATGTTCATGGCGAGATTCTGCATCTGCAGCTTGCCATCGCTCACCAACAACGTACCGGTAGTGTTGGTTATGTTCAATTTATCGAACAGGAGATGACCGATGTTGACATTCATTACAAAGTCAATGTTTTTCGGCACTTCGATTACCGAGAGCGGGGTGGATTCTTTGGTTTCCCCGGATTTTTTTTCGGTCATAAACTCATTAAGGTCGATGTTGTTGGATCTCAGGCTAAGATTGCCGTGCACTGTATCGCCTTTGAAAATAAAGGGAATGAACTTTTCGAGCGTACCGTTCATGGCAATATCTGTTTTTCCGATAACGGCGTCAAAGCTTACGAGGTCGACCTTTCTCGGCGTAAAATTGAGCTGTGTGTTTGCGATGTTTACCGCTTGCGGTAAATCCGGAGTTTCAAAATTAAAGCCGCTAAGTTTCAGCATACCTCTTGCGTCAACATCTTCATATCGTTCGTTTTGGAAGGTTGACATGCGTCCTGCCAGCGCAAGATCACAATCCAGCAAACCCTTTAAGCTAATGTCGTCCAGCGGAACAATATCAACCAGAGAATTGAAATCGATCTTGCCTGCAAGCTTTGCCGCAACCTGCATGTCGCTTTCAGGTGTCTTTACGTGTACTTCGGCGTCGAACGGATTGGCGGCCATCTCAAAATGAAGCTTGTCCACATCAAGGGTTGTTTTGTCGAGCGCAACACCGTCGTAAAAGGCTTTGACGGCAATATTGACATTATTTACCGATTTGGGAAGGTCCGGATATTTGAACATGGCATTGTCAACAGTCAGGTTTACATTCGCTCTGGGCATTTGCTCTTTGTTGTAAGTACCTTTCACATCGCCGGACAGTGTAAAGCTGCCTGCCGTCGTTATTGATTTAAAGTCCTTCATGTAAACAGCCGGAACAAGCGACAACACACTTTTAAAATCCGTTCTTAGGGTGGCAAACGTCACATCAACGTTGATGTCGCCGGGCATCTGCACCAGACCGGCAAATTTCAGGGCAATCTCGTTCAGGTTGAACTGATTTTCTTTTAAAATGAATCCCATGTTTTTTAAATCTGCGGCAACTTCCGAAACAAAACCAATGTGAGCATTGTTCAGCAAACGAATGTTATCCATCCAGAAATTTACGTCAGTAATATCCAGTTTCATGATCAAGTCGGCATTATCCAACGTCATATCGCCTTGCAGGAAATAATTTAAGCCGCTTGCCGTTGCCTTCATCTTGCTGGAATCGTCGATAAAGGAAAGATTGGCATTGCGTATCTCGAATTTTTTAAGGGCTATCCTGAGTGGGGGTGTATCTTTATCAGGCTTTTTTTCCTCAGGAAGCGCTCCATCCTCTTTACCGCCTTTCATAATATCCCAGTTTGGCTTGCCGCTTTCCGATATATGGGCATTTACTTCTGCATTGTCGAGCAGTACTGATTTTACATTTATATTGTCCATCCTGATAACGCTCATGATGTCGACAGTTACGCTGAGACTTTTGAACGCAACCAGCGTTTCGCCTTCAAATTCGCCCGTACCGGTTATTATCAAATCAGTCAAAGCCACATAGGCATTCGGAAAATTACGGATAAACGACAGCTTGACATCCGAAAAATCAACTTTTGCCGACAACATCCCGTTCAATTCTTTTTTGGCAATTTCAAAGATTTTCCCCTTGAACAAAATGGGCGTAACCAATAGGACCAAAAAGATTACCAATAACGTAATTGGAACAATAATCAGCAGTTTTTTTACTATCTTCATTGGATACCTTTGCGTTGTCTCAGTTTGAATTTGTTTTTCATTACCTTTCTCCTTTACTTTTTTGGTTTAAATTTTTTTATGTTCTTTTTTGGATCACATAATTAAGCCTGCTTAACTTTTCGTATAAATCGTTCAGGCCGTCGTACACCGAGAGCAGAAGGCTCATGGTGTCTTCTGCTTCCGGTTTTTGTATGGTTAAGTCTTTGCCCGCTTCAATTAATGTAGCGGATGAACGGGACTGTATTGTTTTTGTCATAATGTCACCTTACCTGATGATGAAAACGCGCAAGCGTTTTCATCACTCCACCTTAAAGCGTGAAACCTCCCTTAACAAAACGTCAATGGCGTCACGGTTCTTCTGGGTCATCTGATTGACATTGTTTACCGCCAGGTTTATCTGATCCGCCCCCTGGGCCATCTCGTTCATGCCGCCGGTTATCTCCTGCGTTACCCTTTCCAGGTTACGGCTTTCCTTCATCACTTCCTGGCTGCCCTCAAGCATCTCTTCCGAGCCGCCTTTTACCTGCCGGGTAAGGTCATTCAGGCTGCCAACGCTCTGTAAAACCTGCTTGCTCCCCTGCCCCTGCTCTTCCATTGCGTTGCGTACATTTTCTTCCTGCATTGACACGGTCTTTACCCCAGTGTCAATCGCCTCGAACTTGTTAAGCACGCTCTCGGTGGCGGTTGTAATTTTTTTTATCGATTCCGCTATTTTTTTCAGTACCGTGCCAATCGTCTTGGACTGCTCGCCGGAACTCTCCGCAAGTTTGCGTATCTCGTCCGCCACTACGGCAAAGCCCTTGCCCGCTTCCCCGGCGTGCGCGGCTTCTATCGCCGCGTTCATTGAAAGCAGGTTGGTCTGGCTAGCTATGTTTTCCATTACCGAGTTTATCTCCAGCAAGCCTTCGGACTCGCGGGATATTCCCTGAATGTCCGTTGCCACGTCTTGCAATCCGCCCCTTCCTATTTCGGAAGCTTCTTTTAATGTATTTACATTGGCGGCGTTGTTTACCAGCGTATTGGTGACAGAATTTATGTTGGCCACCATTTCTTCAATGGCCGATGAAGCCTGGGAAACATTGCGGCCCTGGTTTTCAACGTTGCCGTTGAGTTTGTTGATATTCGTGACAACCTGTTCCATGGTTGCGTTGGTCTGTGTAACGCTGGCGCTCTGGTTTATGACCCTGCCCTTGATGCTCTGGATGTTCGCGGTAATTTGGTTTATCGCCGCGGCAGTCTCGGTCATATTGGCGGCAAGGTCATTGCCAATATCCTTCAAGACGCCGGCCTGGTTTTTAATGGCAAGCACAAGGTCCCTGATTTTCTTGATTGTATTATTGAAGTACTTGGCAAGGTCTCCTACCTCGTCTTTTGAATTGATGTTGACAGTCTTTGTCAGGTCGCCTTCGCCTTCGGAGATGTCCTTAAGGGTGTTGGATACTTTGACGATTGGCGCGGTAGTGGTGCTCAGGAGGAAATAAATGATTGCCACGGCAATTACAAGGGCTATCCCCGCTATCATAAGGACAAAATTCCTCATATCGTTGACTTCTTTCATGATGTACGATTCGACTGAACCGACCATTACCGACCAGTTTGTTTTGGAACTCCCTATGGGGATATTGGCTATGGCTATTTGAATGTTTTCTCCCAGCGAGGGGGCGTAGCTAAAGCACTCGTATTCCTGCCCGGCTTTTACAGCCTGCAAGGCCGCGTTCGCGTAGCTGCCGAATTGCACTTCCGCGTCTACCATGTTCTTCCCTATGCGTTCCGGCCGGTAGCTCGCCATTACATAACCGGTGTTGGTGTAGATCGATATGGCGGAAACTTCGTCGAAATCCTTCATGGTCTGCTCTATCCTGGGCTGCATTATGTTAATATCCAGCTGGCAGCCTACGGCTCCGACTACCTCATTGGTGCGCTTGTTAAGGATGGGGACTACGAGCCTGACGCAATTGATGCTTTTTCCCGCCAGGTTAAAGGGGACAGGGTCGCTCATCCCGACTGTCCTGGCGTCGGGCCCGGTAATATGCTGCATTACCTCGTTGACGACGGCGCTGGTTTGGGGCAGTATTTGGCCGGTTTCCTTTCCCAGCGCGTAAGCGAACTGCCCCGTGGGGGTTGAGCCTACCCTGCCAATATAGCGGGCGTCCATTCCGTCGACGGCGTCCGGCTTCCAGACGGTAAACATCCGGACAAAATCGGGCATGTCCTCGAAAACGGACTTCAGCATGTTTTCATACTCCGTGCGCCGCGACGTCGGCTCCAGGTTTTCGTAAAAGTTCATTTCGTTCGAAATAGTTTGCAATACCTGTATATAGCCATTTATCCGGCCGTCCCAGTACTGGGCGCGCTGGCGCGCCAGGTACATGGTTTTCTGCTTGGCCAAGCCCATGGTTATATCGGTTGCCCGACTCAGCTGAATTAGGCAAAGGGTACCCGCTCCGATCACCATAATGGCGATCATCATAATGCTCAGTTTGATTTTGATTTTCATTGCTTTTTTCCTCCTACATTATTAACCTTGGTTTGACAGTACGGTTTAGAATATAGTAAATAATTCCTACCATTACTACAAGAACTATTGCCACCAGAACAATGACGAACTGTTTAGTTTCATTGACTTCTCGTAAGATGTGCTTTTCCGCAGAGCCGACCATTACCGCCCATGTTGTTTGGGAAGCCGCCAGAGGGATTGGAGCTATGCTCATAATCATGTTTGTTTTCATCTCGGGGTCGTAGTTTGAACATTCGTATTCCTGTGCGTTTTTAACAGCCAGGACGACCTCGTTTAAATTGCTGCCGTATTCTGTTTCCACCTCGACCAGTTGCTTTCCTATCAGTTCCGGCAGGTAATTTGCCAGAATAAATCCCGTGTTGGTGTAAATTGCCATGCGGGAAACTTCTTCGTAATCCTTGATTGTTTGCTCTACCAGGGGTTGTATCAGATTAATATTAAACTGACAGCCTATGACTGCAACTGATTCATTTAGACGCTTATTAAGGATGGGAACCATGATTCTTAAACACCAGGTATCTTTTCCCGCCAGCTTAATGACAGTGGGGTCAGCCATTTCGACTTCTTTACTATTGGGCCCGGCAAGATGGTCCATTGCCGCCTGAACAACGTCGCTGGTCATAGGCGCTATCTGACCGGTTTCCCTTGTCAAGGCAAAAGCAAACTGACCGGTCGGAGTTGAGCCTTCCCTGCCTATATAACGGTTGTCCATGCCGTCAATGGCGTCCGGCTTCCAGACGGTAAACATTCGGACAAAATCGGGCATATCCTCAAAAACAGATCGTAACGTGCTTTCATAAGTTTGGCGGCGCATATCAGGCTCAATGCTTTCATAAAAGTTCATTATGTTCGATAGCGTTTGGAACACCTTTATATAGCTATTTATTTTACCGTCACACTCTTTGGCGTACTCACGCGCCATATACATAGTTTTCTCTTTGGCAAGGGCCAATGTTATCCTGGATGACCGTTGCAGTCCGATTAGAGCAATGCCCCCAGCCACGATCACTATAATGGCGATCATTATAATGCTCAGTTTGACACTGTTTTTCATTATTACTCCACCTTGAAGCGCGAAACCTCCTTTAACAAATCGTCAATGGCTTGGCGGTTCTTCTGGGTCATATCGTTGACATTGTGTACAGCTATGTTTATCTGCTCCGCGCCGGATGCCATCTCGTTCATGCCGCCGGTTATTTCCTGCGTCGCTTTTTCAAGATTCTGACATTCGCGCATAACTTCCTGGCTTCCGGTACGCATCTCCTCGGAGCTACCCCTTACCTGCGCGGTAATATCGTTCAAACCACTGACGCTCTGTAAAACCTGCTTGCTCCCCTCTCTCTGCTCTTCCATGGCATTGCGGATATGTTCTTCCTGATCCGACACAGTCTTGACCCCTGAGTCAATCGCCCCAAATTTGTTAAGCACGTTCTCTGTGGATTTGGTTATATTGTCCATCGAACCTTTTATTCTCTTCAAAACATCTCCGATGGTCTTGGATTGCTCGCCAGAGCTTTCAGCCAGCTTGCGTATCTCTTCGGCGACTACGGCAAAGCCCTTTCCGGCCGCACCCGCGTGAGCCGCCTCAATCGCCGCATTCATTGAAAGAAGGTTGGTCTGGCTGGCTATGCTTTCCATTACCGCGTTGATTTCCAGCAAGCCCTCGGACTCGTGGGCTATTTCCTGAATGTCCGTCGCGACTTCCTGTAATCCGTTGCGCCCTACAACAGACGCTTCTTTTAACGAATTTACATTGGCGGAGTTTTTGATCAGCGTATTGGTTACTGAACTGATATTGGCTACCATTTCTTCAATGGCGGACGAGGCCTGGGAAACATTGTGGCTCTGGTTATTAACATGGGTATTGAGCTTACCGATGTTCGCTAAAACCTGTTCCATGGTCGCGTTAGTTTCGGTTACGCTGGCGCTCTGGTTAATAGCGCGGGTCTTGATGTTTTGGATGCTGGCGGTAATTTCGTTTATAGCCGCCGCGGTTTCGGTCATGCTGCTGGCGAGGCCATTGCCGATATCTTTCAATACGCCGGCCTGTTTTTTTATGACGAGCACCAGCCCTTTGATTTTCTCAAGCGTTTTGTTGAAGTAAGTGGCAAGGTCGCCTACCTCGTCTTCCGAATGGACGACTATGCTCCGCGTCAGGTCGCCCTCGCCTTCGGAAATATCCCTGAGAGTTTCCGATACACGGACGATTGGCTCGGTAGTCTTGCCCAGGAAATAATATATAGCTGCCGCTGAAACTGCGATGCCTATCGATGCCAAAATAATGACAAAATTTCTCATTGAGTTGACATCTTGCATGATGTAAGCTTTCGTTGAGCCGACCATTACCGCCCACGTTGTCGGGGAAGCCGCCAGGGGAACCGGGGCTATGGCCATTACCATGGTTGTTTTCATTTCGGGGTCGTAGTTTGAAACTTCGTACTCTTTCGCATTTTTTACGGCATCGGTAACTTTGGCTAAATATTTTCCGTATTGCGTTTCCACATCGACCAGCTGCATTCCTATCAGCTCAGGCAGGTAATTTGCCAAAATAAACCCGCTGTTGGTGTAAATCGCCATACTGGAAACTTCGTCGAAATCCTTGATAGTCTTCTCTACCAGGGGCTGTATCAGTTCAATATTAAACCGGCAGCCCACGACTCCGACTGTTTCATTGAGGCGCTTATTAATAATGGGGACCATGATCTTTACACACCAGGTGTCTCTTCCCGCCAGCTTAAGGATGGTGGGATCAACCATGTCGACTACTTTACTATTGGGTCCGGCCATATGCGCCATTGCGTCCTCAATAACGTTGCTGATTGTTTTCGATACCTGCCCGCTTTCCTTTGTCAGGGCAAAAGCGAACTGCCCCTTTTCGGTTGAGCCTATCCTGCCTATATATTCGCTGTCCATGCCGTCAAGGGCGTTCGGCTTCCAGATTGTAAACATCCGGACAAATTCGGGCATGTCCTCAAAAACAGATTGCATCATATTTTCATATTCCTGACGCCGTTCCGCCGGATCCAGGTTTTCGTAAAAGTTCATTACATCCGACAGTGTTTGCAGTACCTTTATATAGCCGTCTACCTTGCCGTCCCACTCCTTTGCGTACTGGCGGGCCATATACATGGTTTTCTGCCTGGACAGCTTCATGGCAATGCTGGACGCCTGCACCAGCTCGATCACGGCAATGCCGCCTGCAACGGCCACCACTATGGCGATCATCATGATGCTCAGTCTGATTTTAATCTTCATTTTTTTCCCTTTGCATTTGCATTTGCCGCTTATGGACAGAAATGCATGAAATAACAAAAATAGCCTAACGGTAGATTATAATTGAATATTAGGCAATTTGTCAAGGCAAGCTGACCTGTACAAATATTTATTCCCTGATATGAAAATAAGGGAAAACCGCTCAAGACTTATTCTTCCGGCGTATTTGTTACTTGTCTTAATAGGCTCGTCCGCCATTTCAGCAGGTGAAGCTTTACCGAATACCTTAGACAAGGCTATAGAAAAACGGTATCCGCCAAAACAAGTACTTCTACCGCCATATAAAAAGTGACTACCTTCGGTTCGTAAGGCTCTGGGCGTGACCTACTTCTTAGTCCATGTTGTGCTTGAGCCATTTGGCCTTGTATACGTTCCTATGCTCCCTGCAAGGTATTTATTGAGCAAATCGCCGGGGAAAGGAGAAGCAGTATCACTAAACCAAGAAATTGTACATTGAAAAGTTACACTGGTAAGGTTTGTGCACTCGTTAAAAGCATAATACCCAATGTATGTAACGCTGTCCGGTACAGCGTTACAGTTTTCATTTACTTACTCATATGTATGCTTTATTCCTCATAAGTCTATACTACATATTATCAAAACTTGATTTTTTTGCATTGCATACCCTATCTTAAAACCCTTCCAAAACGCTTATAAAAGCCCATAGAACCGCGCAAATAACCATTGCCGTATCATTCTTTAACGCATTAAAAGCCCTTCTAAAGCGTTTTTGCATTTCCAAACAAATAGCGCATAACGGCATTTTGAATTGTTGCAAATTACCGCCTTCGGCGGTTCGGGCTTCGCCCGAATGGGTAAGAGTAGATAGTGTCAAAATTTCTCCGCCCCGCATCACAATTTTCCCAACTCGTTACTGCCGTCCTTTTTGCTCCGGATTAGATTGCTATTAAAATTACGGATACAAAAGCGGGACAAAAAAGCAAACGCCAAGAAAAATGAAAAATCATCACTTGCTTTTTTGTCTGCCTATATCCGCTTTTTTTCATTACCTCTAATCCGGAGCAAAAACCCCGGTACCCCACCCATTGCCTGTTCGCTCCCGCTACCGCGCCGGTTTGCTTTAAACCCTGCCACCCCTATTTGCTCTATCGCCTCTATTACAAAATGGACTAAACGATCCTCTGGCAGCCAGTCCCTCATGTCCACGGGAAACAGCATCGGCGTTTCCCGGTCTATGTTTACAAATCTTTCGCTCATGCTTTTATTTTATCATTTTTTTTCTTGGTATCCCTTTCAAATTAGCTAAATTTAGCCTAAGTCCAACAGGCTCCTAGGCACAGGACAGCAGCAAAGAGTACAAAAGAGACTTTAGAATGTCCCTTCACGTAAAGCGCTTTTGGTATCAGATTGTCTTTTAGGTGGGAATTGGCGCGTTCCACTTGGGTTTTAGAAGAGGTTCAAATACAAAGACTTTATAATTGGGAAAAATGTAAATTTATTGGAATTGAGAAGTAAATGTATTTTTGATAATTTGATACTTGTTAATTTTTTAGTTGACAAAACGAAAATATAATCGAATAATAAATTATCAAGTGAAATCAATAGATCGGAGATATTTTGAAGAATAAAAATTATTCGGTTAATCCTGGAATACACCCAGATACGAATTTAGGCCATTTTTCTGGGGAAGAAAAAGAATTGATTCTCAAATGCTTTTCAACGGAATTCTATGTGACTAATTCAGGTGGAGTTGTTACATTAGGGAAAACATCAAGATATAAATATTTTTTATTAAAATTTACAGATGTTTATAGAGAGCAATTTGGTATTGAGCGAGAAATCGTTGTACTTTTTAGCGATTATCCAGAATTTCAACCTCGGACTTTAGATGCATTTGAACAAGTCTATAAGCTACATCAAGAATTGCGTATTGAAAAAATTTGTTCTTTTTTAATAAGTAAAGATTTAAGAATTGAAGAAAAAATACGTAGCTTATTAAGCAACAGTTCAGAAAGTCAAGTAATAGTACCATTTTCATATAATGATATAAAAAATATTTCCGATTCATTCTTTTTTAGAAATAGAATCAGAGAACATTTCTATAGTCGTGATCTGTTTTCATTTGAATCTGCTTTAAAGAAAGATATTTATTTTTTTGGTAGGACAGAATTAGTCCACAATATAGTTAGTCGTCATAAAAATAGCGAAAATTCAGGTCTTTTTGGTTTAAGGAAGATCGGAAAAACATCGATAATTTTCGCAGTTCAAAGAGTTTTGAAAGCTGAAGGTGAAAAGTCTGTGTATCTTGACTGTCAAGATCCAGCATTTTATTTAAAGACATGGAATCTAGCATTAAAATATATTATAGATGAAATAATTATTCAAAATGGAATACAAGTTCAAATATCAGATGCCTCTGAATATACACCAGACAATTGTTCAATTGTCTTTGAAAGGGATTTGAAAGAGATCAGAAAAAAAATAAAATCATCTTTGTTATTAATTTTTGACGAAGTTGAAAGAATAACTTTTGGATTATCAACCGTTGAAAACTGGAGAAATGGTCATGACTTTATTCACTTTTGGAGAACATTAAGATCAATATTTCAAAAAAATGACAAATTATATACTTACTTGATAGTTAGTACAAATCCAAAATCTGTAGAAACCGTATCAATAAATGGTGAAGATAATCCTTTATTTTCACAAATTCCATTTGAATATATCCCTCCTTTTTCTGTTACTCAAACAACTGAAATGGTTGATAAATTAGCAACTGTTATGGGCTTGGAATTTAAAGACACAATATATTCGAAATTAACTGAAGACTTTGGGGGGCATCCTTTTTTAATAAGAATGGTCTGTAGTATTATTAATTCAATATGTCACGGAAACCGTCCAGGAGAAGTTGATAAATTGATTTATGAAAAAGCAAAGAAAAAGTTTAATGAAGAACGAGGTAATTATATTGAAATGGTTATTAATGTACTGAAAGAATTTTATCCTGATGAATATGATATGTTAACTTTTTTAGCTCAGGATGATATTGTCTCTTTCAATGGTTTTGCATCAAACTCGAGTGAATATACAAATCATTTGCTAGGATATAATATTGTGGGAAAAAGTACAGATGCTTACTATTTTAAGATTGAAGCTATACGAGCCTACTTTCTTGAAAAAAGTAAATATAAAAAAATTGGTATGACTAATGAAGAAAAGTTAGCAGAAATATCTGAACGCAGAAATAAACTTGAACCAAAATTACGAACAGTAGTTCGTACTATTTTACAATCACATTACGGTGAAAATGAAGCAAAAAAAATAGTACTTAGTATTATGGGAGATAAAAAAGAAACTAAATATTATAATACTACTTACAAAGACTTGTTTGATTCAAATAAATGTGAAATCTATTTTGAAGATTTAAGAAAGATAATACAAAAAGAATGGAGTATATTTACAAAAATATTTGTGATGGATAAAAATGATGTTGATATTTCTCTGTCCGCAATTAATAAATACAGAAGTGATGCGCATGCAAAAGAAATTACAGAAGAGGAAATGACATATTTTAGAATATGTATCAAAAAAATTGAAGAAGTAGTAGAAACGTATTTGTAAAAATGATGGGTTATATTATAAAGATAATAATATATTAACGGATGATCATTACTTTTCATATTATTTTCAGGAGAAAGTGTATAAATGATAATACAATTTTCTGAAATCGTTAATACTCAAAAGTCCAAAACCCGCCCCAAAGAAAGCGCCCGACATGGCTTTTACGCTACCGAGAACCAAAAACCGCCCAAAGGAATGAACCCTCAGGGCGTAGATGAAAAAATCAAACGTTCTTGCTCATTGCTTTAGAGGGTAAAAAACCTCTCGCTTACAGCATGTTCGTTATTTTCCTCGCACCGGTCGGAATAAGCCTTGTAAAGCTTTTTAATTGGAATTGTCATTTCCTTTTTTTGTCCGCATCTTTCTTTTATGAAATTTCCAATAACGTCCATTTCATCCCTGTATTCGTCAGTAGCAAACAATACAGCCTTTGGCGTTTTAAGCCGTTCCTGTTTCCAGTTCGCTATACCTTCCAAAAGCCAGTTAAGAATTCCGCTTGCTTCTTCCCGCAGTTTCAATTCCAAATGCTTGTCCTGTTTTTCTTCAGGTATCCTTTCGGTGAAAGGTATCAGCTTTATTCGCCGCCATATCCCATGATCAGTGCCTTTAATAACAGGCTTATGGTTAGTCGCCATGAATATCTTGAAAGTAGGCTTGAAATTAAAGAACTCACCATACAAAAACCTTGCCGTCATTTCGTCGTTGCCTGTTATCTTTATCGTATTTAGAAATGTGGATTTGCCGTCCCTTTTTCGTGGATTAAAACGCCGCCCTCGTCCATCTCCCAATACATTCCGTTCCAAACAACCCACCTCTTCCATGCGGCGTTGTAGCGGATATCCCGCCCATGCTCTTTAACAAGCCGCATGGCGTTAGTGCTGTCCGTAAACTGGATTAGCCCGTTTTTGAATTCGTTAATCCGTAGGAATACAGATTCGTCTGCGATTGCTTCTTTCATAAGTGCCTCCATAAAAATTTTTTGTTTTTGAAAACCCTTTGGCTTTCAAAACGTTTGCGTACATGATAAAAGCCAAGTAATAACAAGTAATTGGGTAAAATGTGTCATTTTACCCTTGCCGGATGCCCTGAAAAGCAAGTAAAATAAGAGCAAGGAGTAGCCAATGCCGCAAACCATGACCCTTGACGAGAAACTTGCCATATCGATCAAGTCAGCAGAATTAAGGGAAGCAGGAGATGAAGAAGGCGCTATGCGCCTCATGATGACAGCCCCCATGCCGCCATATTTAGCGAAAGTTTACAAAGAAAAAATTGGCGCAAAGCAGCTTATAGAAAGCGGCTGGAATTTGTCGGAAGCGGAGGCTGAGTTTGGTCCCGGTTGGCTTGATAAATAATATATATGTTGCAGCAGCGCACATTGATTTTGGCAGAAAAGGTTTTGCCATAAGAGGAAAAGCGGAAGAAGGGCGCATTTCCTACGAAAAAGGTATAGCTTTGGCGATGGTCTCTTTTCAAGAAGCCCAAACCACCGCCGACCCCCAAACCATAATTTTAGCCGAGTACACCTTCTTAACACAGGAACTTGAATTTTGCGAAAAGACCTACAAAGACAGCATAAGCAGCCTTGCCAAGGCAATCCGATTTTTTGATGACGCTTTTCTTGCGCTGGAAACCGTAGAAGGCTTGCATTACGAAATAGCAGACAAAACCATTCCCCATGATACAAAATACCGCGTAAAAGGTTTCCCTATGGACGCTTTCCATATCGCTTGTCATTCCCACAAGACGAGGCTGAAAAACATACTCAAAACCCCCGGATTAGACCCCATAGAAAAAGCCCTACTCAAACAGCGGCTTGACACCCTTTCCGCAGGGCAGGGCGGGTATATGGAGAAGCAGAAAAAGGCATTAACCTAACGAGGAATGGATGGATAGATAGATAACAATGTCTAATAACAACGATTCCGGCGGCGGCGACTTTTTATTTTTTATTGACTGGATCTCAAGAATTTTCAGAAACAAACGCATAAAAAAGTACAACAAGCAAGCGCGTGGAGTAGAAGAATACCAAAGCATTGCCGCGGACGCTTTATTCCCTCCCCAAGCATGCAAGGACAGCGTCATTATTTCAGGCGGCAATCAGGGCGAGCGCCTGTATATTTGCGAGGGGATTCTTCGCAACGCTTACGATGCCAAACATCCCATTATAATACTGCATACGGCTAATGGCGCGATGGAAAACATTATCGCCCGAAACGGTTTCGGCACGGTTGTCAGCGCCAGAAATAAAATGTTCGACGCTTTTACTTCATTTGAGTTCAACGAAATCTATCAGGCTGTTACCGATACCTGCAAATCCAAATACGACATTAAGCCCGCCGGAAGGTACGTCCTGCAAGTCGCCTACGACCTCCTTATGAACCGCGGGAAAAAGCCGTACTTTTCAAGCTTTGCGAATTGCCCGTATTTTAAACTGAGCGATACCATCGCAAAGCGGCTTAGCAGCGGCGCGATAACCCAGGACGAAGCGGACAAGCTAAATTCGATTTTATTGACAGGCCAAGCCGAGTGCCCAAAGATTGACACTTTTTTCAACGACATGAAATCTCAGATTGACTACTTGTCGGCTCCCGATCCCGCCAGTGTAAAAGCCGTCAGCGTTTTATCAGCCATTAAGAAAAACCAGATTCTCTGCATTGACATGAGATCGTCGTCCAACGTAATGCTTATGGAATTGATTGTAAACTCATTGATAATAGCGATGAACCGGGGCTACGATTTTTCACTGGTTATCGATGACATTGCGTTTGTGAACAATGACATGCTGAAAAACATGCTTTGCCAAAAATCGAACCATCACAATATCATTTTGTCTAAGGACCTGTACGCGCTCACAGGCGGCAAAGAAGACATCTTTGCCGCCATTATCGGAGAAGCTGAAAAGACTGTGCTGTTCTCGCACAGTTCCAGCATAAGTTGCGACAAGTGGTCCAGGTATGTGGGCGAATACGACAAGATTGACGTATCGCAAAGCCATAACTCTGGTTGGAGCCAAAGCAGCAAATGGGGGTTCAATACTAATAATGGCCAGACTGAAACGCTTAAACGCGAAGCAAAAGTTAAGCCAGAACAAATAAACCGCCTATCGCAAAACGAGGCGTTTATCTACGACCATACAACAGGCAGCCTGATTCAAACTTTCATAACATAGGGGACGGCATGGCAAAATGCAATGACTGCTGGTGCGAGCACTACGATAAAAACAAGGGCAATTGCGATCAATGCCTGAAAAACGAAGCGGTAAAGGACAAGCCTGATCTGAATGCTATATTAAAAGGACGCGCAGTAAAGCAGATGGAGATCGACAAGAAGATTAAAACAAACGGGCAAAACCGTTAATGATTAAGGAGGAAGATCAATGGCGTTTGTTAATTACGAGCAATTAAGCAATGTGTATACCGCTGGGCGCATGAAGGAGAATGTACGGCGATTAAAGGACTATGATGTTTTCCATTGTCTATTGGCCGGAAATACCGAACGTGCTGCCGCTGTTAAAAAGCGCGTATCCGATTTGCCGAAGGATTTCCTTAAATGGCTTGATGTATGCGATGGCGGTATCCTTTTTGACACAACCATGTTATCCACAAAATCACACGATGACGAGCTTGATCTGCCTTTTGAAACTTATGGCAATTATTATAACGCCGAATTGCGTAGAGACAAGGACATACATGATGATTGGTTTGTTTTTGCCGTCGCGGTTCATTCCGATCTCTTCTTTTATGACATGGGTAAAAAAGACGATAAAGTTTACCAATGGGATATCGAGGAACATACAATTTATGCGGTTTGGCCTACATTCGAGGATTGGCTGACCGATCAGATAAATGAAGCTGTAGAACTTATCGCGAATGAAACATTGGACCCTCTGGATATAAAACTGGAGGCAAATGGCAATGAGTGACACCAACCAAGAACGAAGAAGCGCCGTCCGTGAGGCATGGAAAAATGAGAGAGCGTATGTCCGCGAAGCGAAGGGGACACGCGATTGGTCGCAATCTGAGCAAAGGGAAATTGTCGCCAAAGGCAAGGCAGATGGTTATGAAGGCCATCACATGAAGTCGGTTAAGGATTACCCCCAATACGCAGGCGATCCGCAAAACATACAATTTCTAAATCATTCCGAACATATTAATGGCGCGCACAAAGGTAATACGCAGAATGCCACGAATGGGTATTATAATCCAGAAACGAAAACCATGAACGGCTTTGGTAATAATAATCCTCAGGCACCGCAAGTCAATACATTAAGCGCCCCATTGTCGCAAAGGCAGCAAGACCTTGAAATAAAACGCGAACAGGCCCGGAAACAAGCATCAAGGCAGGCGAAAAACGAAGCGAAACAAGCGGTATCGAAAACCATGCCGAATAATACGCAAGGACAAAACACGCAGGCTAATATGCAAAAATCAACCGCATCGCATATACAAAGCAAGCAGCAAAACGCTCAAGCACCGGTAACCACGACAAATCAGGCAACTTCCAATAAAGGCATCGAAAGCATGAGAAGCCAAGCAGCAAAGGCCCAGTCATCTACCCCATCAAATACCGCGCAATCCAGCCATAACAAGGGCATTGAAACGGCACGACAAAAAACTACAGCAAAATCATCTGAAACAGGTACGGGCAAATCGGTAAATCAAGGGATAATGAGCTATCAAAGTAAGGCAAACACGCAGTCTGCAGGCAATTCAAAGAGCAGTTCAAGCAGCACAGTAAAGGGTTCAGGTGCAAGCAGCGCAGCAAAAGGTTCGGGTTCAAGCAGTGGAACAAAGAGTTCAGGTTCAAGTAGCGGAGGCCAGTCAAGCGGTGGTGGACAAAAGAGGTAGCAAATGAATATTTCAGCGCGATTACTATATGGCAACAGCGTCTCCCAAAATACGCCTCCGGGGCAATCTACCGGATCGATGGTCAAGCTGACTGGAACACACGCAGGCAAACCCTCCGCCTTCGCGCTTGATAGCGATGCGTTAAGCAAGCATACCATGCTGATTGGCGGAACCGGCTGCGGCAAGACAACCCTGTTCTATCACTTCGTATCGCAGATAAAACGCAGCATGACAAAAGACGACGTTATGATCATATTTGACAGCAAAGGAGATTTCCATTCCAAGTTTTACAATAAATTCAATGACCTTGTCATTGGCAATTCCAGACAGTATTCAGCCGATTCGGAGCATTGGAACATTTACAAAGAAATCCTTGCTGATGGATGGGAAGACCGCGACTTCATAATCAACACGCAGGAAGTCTGCAAGTCGTTTTTCGAGGAGCGCACGAAAAATACAACCAACGCTTTTTTCCCAAACGCCGCGCGAGACTTACTGGCGGCGGTAATCACGGCTTTTATCCGTGAAGGCAAAAAGGATGCCACGATAAAAAAAGAATTCTTCTACAACGAAAAACTAAAAGAGTTTCTGGATATGTCCGATCCGCAGATGATCATGGATTTGCTTGCCGATAGCCCCGACGCCAACGCGGTCATGTCTTACATAAGCGGCGACAACGCGCAATCCCAGGGCGTTCTGTCCGAGATGTATTCGATAATAAGGGAAATATTTATCGGCGTTTTTGCCGAAAAAGGCGCTTTTTCCATGCGCGAATTCGTGCGCGGCAAGGGGAACAAAACGCTGTTTATAGAGTACGACCTGTCTATCGGCAGTATGCTGACCCCCGTGTACCGCCTAATGTTCGACCTTGCGCTAAAAGAAGCACTCGGCAGGAACAAGCCGCAAGGAAACGTGTATTTGATATGCGACGAATTCAAACTGCTCCCACATTTACGCCACATTGACGACGGCGTAAATTTCGGGCGCAGCCTGGGGGTCAAGGTGTTTGCGGGCGTTCAAAGCATAGAGCAGTTATACGAGATATACGGGCAAAGCCGGGGCCGAAACATAGCGGCAGGATTTTCGTCCGTTTACGCTTTCCGTTCCAACGACACCGCGACGCGGGACTTTATATCGGGATTATTCGGGAAAAATATAGTTCTAGAGAAGTACCAAAGGCTGGATAATCAGATCGTGGAAGAAAAACGCAACGGCCAGACGGTTGAGGATTGGGACTTGAACAGCCTGAAAGTGGGCGAAGCGATTGTCGGATTGCCGTTTTCTCAGCCGTTCAGGTTTTATTTTGATGCGTATTAGTCAAAGTACGTATATTGACAAAATCGCATAGAATGTCAGTTTACCATTAGGCACATTTCTACTTACCAGCGACAATTGTATTGCTAGAGGCCGTAGGCTTGCAAAAACGTAATAATCCTGATAACTTATAGAGTAATTTGGATCAACATAAACAAGGGAGACATAAAAATGCTCGATCAAGAAACCTTCGGCCCGCCTAAAATCGCCAATCCCGGCGAACAGCATTTAGCTTGTGTTCTGTTGTTGGATACATCCGGGTCAATGACAGGGGATCCTATAAACAGCCTAAACCAGGCGTTGCAGGACTTTAAAGACAAAATATCAATGGATGAACTGGCTCAAAAAAGGGTGGACATTGCCATTGTAGAATTTAATAGCACAGCTCGCTTGGTGCAGGATTTTACCCCTATATCGCAAATGATGCCTGTCACTTTGCAGGCCACAGGCTCCACCGCAATGGGGGAGGGCATCAATATGGCCATTGACTTGGTTAAAGCGCGGAATCGTTTTTATGCCGGGTTAGGTACCCCCTGCTTTAAGCCCTGGATTTTCATGATTACCGATGGCGCTCCTACTGACGACATCGAAAGCGCAAGGCTCAGGATACAGGAAGAAGAAAGTAAAGGAACGCACGGAAAATTGAAATTTTTTGCCCTTGGTGTTCCAGGCTACGATAAAGAAACTCTATTCAAGCTAACAAAAAGAGTCATGGAATTAAGGGAAGCGAATTTTGCAAGTATATTCAACTGGATGAGCGAGAGCATGGTTGCTATTTCTGTTAGCCGCGTTAATGACGAAGCCCCATTGCCTCCTTTGCCAGAAAACGCCAGAAAGGCCGATCCCTCCAAAGACGTTAGCGATTGGTAATTCTCTTAAGATTTTGGGGTAACCGATGGTACGCTCATACGGCTTTTCAATAACGGGTTCTTCGCACGAGGGCAAAGGCACAAAATGCCAGGATGCCAATAAAATCTGTGAGCTGTCTAATGGCAAGGTTATTGCGGCTGTGGCCGATGGCGTAGGCAGTTGCAAATATTCTGACGTTGCCTCCAAAATCGCGGTAGACGTGTCCACTGCTTTCTGCGAGGAAAAACTAAAAGCTGGTTCCAATAGCAATGAATTTGCGAAGCTAATCGAAGAAGCGTTTAGCCATGCCGAACTGGCAATCGAAAACCAATCCCTTCGCGATAACCAGCCCCTTCCCGAATACGACACCACCCTTGATTTGGTTATTTACGATGGAAAACGTATTTCATACGGGCATTGCGGCGATGGCGGCATAATTGGATTGACGGTAAAGGGCGATTATTTAAAAGTAACGGAGCCCCAAAAAAAAGAGGGAATATATGTTGTGCCTTTAAGAAATGGCTCAAAGCCTAAAAACGACACTTGGGTTTTCGGCTGTGTGCAGGACGAACTGGCAAGCGTTCTGCTCGCTACCGATGGCGTTTATGACACCTTCTTTCCGTATTTATTGAAAGGCCAGCCTGTAGAAGTCTATATCCCTCTTGTCCGTTACTTCATGGACAATAGCGGAATTCGTGTTTCTAAAAGCAATATTGTAACAGTGTCGGAAGAACGGGAAGCATTTATAAATAGCAAAGCCTGTGAATCTGTTACAGACGACAAAACCCTGATTGTCCTTATAAACGAAGATATTAAGCCGGAGCGGAAGGATGATTCTTTTTATAAGGAACCGGATTGGGATGCCCTTCAGTTGGAGTGGAATAAAAAGGCGTATCCTCACTTGTACAAAGAAAATAAGGCTACTACAGGGCCTACAAGCAGCGATCAAAAGCAATCGGACGTAGAAAAACAAAAAAGCGAAATACAAAAAAAAGAAGACGCACCCACCCAAAAAAAATGGTGGAAAAATGGATTAATTAATAAGTTGGTATAACAATGACTTACAACGGCAAAGGCAACATACAGTATAATCTATCGTCCAAACCTCTTGCAGCAGGCGGCGAGGGCGAAATTTACGACATCACCGGGCAATCGCATTTGGTTGCAAAGTTATACAAACCCGGCAAAATAGGCCCTGAGAAAGAACGCAAGCTGATCAGGATGGTTAATTTTCCTCCTGACAAAAGCGTTTTGACGCAAATCGCTTGGCCACATGATGTGCTTTATAATGCCGGGCAGTTCGTTGGCTTTGTAATGCCAAAAATGAAAATCAACGAAGATTTGAACGTCATTTATGAATATGGCTCGTCTGCGAAATATTCCAATATGCAGTGGGAGAACAGGATAATCATTGCCAAGAATTTGTGTGTCGTGCTTCATTACATACACGATAGCGGTTATGTATGTGGCGATTTAAACCCAAAGAATATTAGCGTTGATCCCAGAACCGGCTTCGTCGTCTTTTTGGATACAGACTCTTACCATATTGAAGACGGTAAAAATATATACCGCTGTGACGTGGGTATGCCTGAATATCTGCCTGTTGAAATCCAAAGGAAAATGCGCGGCGGCAGTAACCTTGCGACAGCGGCCTTGCCGACTTTTTCAAAAGATACGGATAATTTCGCTTTGGCGGTACACATATTCCAGCTCTTAATGAACGGCGTCCATCCGTTTGCCTGTGCAATTATTCCAAGCCAGTCTTCTGTTACGGCCCCGATGCCGTCTGACAATATCGAAAGTGGCGAATTTCCTTTCATGCAGAACATATCGGGCATAAGGATACCTGTTTTTGCTCCAAAGATAACGATATTACCGAAAGATATTCAGGATTTATTTAAGCGCGCATTTATCGACGGGCATAATTCTCCGAGCGTCCGTCCCAAGCCTGATGAATGGCATACAGCATTGGATGGTTTAGCGCAAAGTCTTAAAACCTGCAATAAGATCGCCTACCATCAGTACTATAAAAGTTTATCGTCATGCCCGTGGTGCGAGGCTAATGAATCGTTCAATAAAGCTTTAAGTAAAAATACTTTTACCCAGACACAAATAAAACCCCTTGTAGCGCCTGCTCCGTCACTGACACCTTTATCGCCCATTAAGCAAAAAACCTATTCGCAAACTCAATCGGGGTCAGGATATTCTCTATCATCACAAATACTAACAACTAAGCTCAAGGCGATTATAGCATGGTTCTGGAATTTACCTACATCGGCTAAAGTAGCGATAGCAGCCGGCGTTTTGGTAATCTTTTTTATGTTGGGGTTTAGTGCGTCCAATGGACGGTCTAACGGAAACAGTGGAGAGAATAACGTACCCGTAGCAGTTTCCCCTGCCACCCAAACCCAGCCAACAGACACGCAGCCTGCACCGCAATCCGCTCAAACTCAACCAGCAAACACGCAACCAACAACAGTCAACCCGCCTACACCGCAATCCGCCCAAATCCAACCGGTAAACACGCAACCAGCAACGGTCACACCGCCTACACCGCAATCCACTCAAACCCAACCAGCAAACACGCAACCAACAACAGCCACCCAACCTACACCGCAATCCGCTCAAACCCAACCGGCAGCCATACAACCAGCACAGTCTGCGCCAGCATCTATCATTTCTCCCTCGCAGACAGTGCAACAAACACCAGCTCGAACACAACAACAAACTCAGTCACAGGCCACGCAACCGCAAAGTGCAAACAGTAAAAACATAAATATACCTGTTTTGCAAAATAAAGCATATACGCCTATTCCTGCATTAACAAGAAGCGAACATACACCAGTTGAGAGACTCAGTAACACTTCATTTACTGTTCCAAAAGATGCTACAATTTTGCAATATTCAGGAAATATTAGAGAGGATAAACAAATAGATAATTACACATACACCGCTCCGACAAGCGGACGTTACCGCTTTGAATTATCAGGCCAATCAAGCGGAACATCAGTGGATATATACGTTCTTGATTCATCTGGGAAAACGCTTAATTACGATACCGACGCAAGAAACGGAGACGGCGTAACAGTCGAGGACATTAGGGCGGGTTCAACATACACGATTCGGGTTTCGCAAAGAAGAGATAAAACTCCATACACATTGAGTATTGGGTGCCAAAAAGAAACTGTAAACATCACAGGGTACACCGAAGTGTCCGACAGCATCCAATTTACGGCACAGGCCAATTTATACACATACACCGCTCCGACAAGCGGACGTTACCGCTTTGAATTATCAGGCCAATCAAGCGGAACATCAGTGGATATATACGTTCTTGATTCATCTGGGAAAACGCTTAATTACGATACCGACGCAAGAAACGGAGACGGCGTAACAGTCGAGGACATTAGGGCGGGTTCAACATACACGATTCGGGTTTCGCAAAGAAGAGATAAAACTCCATACACATTGAGTATTGGGTGCCAAAAAGAAACTGTAAACATCACAGGGTACACCGAAGTGTCCGACAGCATCCAATTTACGGCACAGGCCAATTTATACACATACACCGCTCCGACAAGCGGACGTTACCGCTTTGAATTATCAGGCCAATCAAGCGGAACATCAGTGGATATATACGTTCTTGATTCATCTGGGAAAACGCTTAATTACGATACCGACGCAAGAAACGGAGACGGCGTAACAGTCGAGGACATTAGGGCGGGTTCAACATACACGATTCGGGTTTCGCAAAGAAGAGGTAAGTCATCATATAAACTCTCAGTAAAGTAAGAATAAGTGAAATCGAATTGATTATAGTATCCAACAATACATGAAAAGGAAACAAATTGTACTTACCCCTGAAGAACGTGCGGAACTGAAGCGGTTTTGCAAGGCAGGGGTACACAGCGTCTGGCTGGGGGTTAAGGTGTTTGCGGGCGTTCAAAGCATTGAGCAGTTATACGAGATTTACGGGCAGAGCCGTGGCCGAAATATCGCGGCAGGGTTCTCATCCGTTTACGCTTTCCGTTCCAACGATACCGCTACACGGGATTTTATCTCAGGGTTATTCGGGAAAAATATTGTGCTGGAAAAATACCAAAGGCTGGATAACCAGATTGTAGAAGAAAAGCGCAACGGCCAGACGGTTGAAGATTGGGATTTGAACAGCCTGAAAGTAGGCGAGGCAATTGTCGGATTGCCGTTTTCACAGCCGTTCAGGTTTTATTTTGATACGTTTTAATCAACGGTTAGCCCAATATCCCGCCAGCTCTGAGTATTGCATTGCCCGAATTTATTGTCACCGCATACTATGACCGTACCATCTGCTTTCAAGCCTACAGTGTTAAATAGCCCGGCACGAACCGCGAGGTAATTCCGCCAGCCCTGGACGTTGCATTGGCCGAAATCATTGCTTCCATTCACAACAACTACCCCGTCAGCTCTCAAACCTACAGTATGAGCCATCCCTGCGGAAATCGCGACAATATCCTCCCAATGTTGTATCTGGCAATGCCACTTGTTCTTATCTCCGGCTGCTATAACTGTACCGTTTCCCTTTATACCGACTGTATGGCAAAATCCGGCCGAGATATCAACAATATCCCGCCATTCCTGGACTTCGCATTGACCGTAATCATTATACCCAGTCGCGACAACCGTACCGTCCTTTCTTAAGCCAACAGTGTGAAATATGCCGGCGGAAATCGCGATAATATCCCGCCATCTTTGAGTATCGCATTGTCCATAGTTGTTGCCCCCAATCGCCTCCACTAATCCGTCCGTCCTTAGAGTTACGATATTATTGTTGCCAAGGGAAACTGCGGCTATGTTATTAGCGTTAATTTTTGCTGAACCAGTACCCCCGGCAATCATAAGCGAGCCATCCGATTTTAAGCCTGCGGTAAATCCGGAACTGGCTGAAACCATGACAATATCCCGCCATTGCTGTGTATTGCATTGGCCTGAATCATTCGACCCGACAGCGACAACTTTACCGTCCGCTTTCAGCCCAACAGTATGGCTACAATCCATATAGTAGCCTATTGAAATACACCTTTGAAACCTGGCAATGCTTTTTCTTGATTCATCCAGCGGCTGTACTATTTTGCCGCGAAGCACGAAAAATAGCATATCCAGCATTTCGGAGCTTTTAGCGGAAACAAGGCCATATTCATTATCCAGGCGCTTTAAAAGAAATTGCTTGCACTCCGTAAGGTCTTCCGCCTTGTTAATATGTTCGACGCAATCAGTACCAGGCACTGATAATAAAAATGCATTTTCCTCTTTATATTCATTTTTGGTATGATCCAATAAAAATGCCTTTAATTTTTTAGGCTCAAGAAAGATCTTTTTCCCGTTTTCAATGGCGATTTTTTTTAAGATATTTGTATATTCTGTTTGTACCATGCTTATACCTTATTTAGCTCCATTATTCTGAATATGCCCGCAATTGAAATATCGTCACGGCTGCCGCGCTCTGATATTTTCGGAAGAAAATTTTTTAATTCCGCTTCTGTACTCGCGGGAAAAAGAGTAAACTTGCCGTATAGTTCCTTGTTAAACTGGAGATATTTATCCGGTTCAAATGAATCCGCCATCCCGTCTGTAGCTACGGTTAACCCCATAATCTGGGAAAAGCCGTAGCTTTCACGGAAATTACCGATCGAGTCCATATCGCATAATGAAGTCGTTCTGCCAAACGCCAAACGCTCGTCCCCTTTTATTGGGCAATATGCGTTTTCTTCGTTTTCCAATACAACGCATAAGCCGTCGCCGATATGCAATACAAACCAAAGACAATCCGAAACAAGGGCGGCCAATAAAGTCGTACCGTAAATTACCGGATCGTCAGGCTGAATATTGTTGTCGTTACAAGTCTCGGATTCGACTTCAGTCAAAGGATAATTTTTTAAGTCCTCCAAGACAGCGTTGCGCCATTTATAAATGATATTCGATTCAAGCTGCTTCAGTTTCGATTGCATATCAATTTTTTTTATATCTTCATTGCCAACTTTATGGCTAAAAAAGGCTGTCTTTTTTCTTGTTACAGAACCGTAAAAATCAGCCAGCGTTCGCATGGCTATGCTAACCGCGAGATTCGATCCCCTGTCGCTTCGGAAATATTTATTGCCGCCGTGGCCGTCGGCAACGCAAGCGATTCCTATTGTATTATTAAGGCCCAAAATAGCGTCTGCGGAATCCTGGCAGGGAATGTTTTTTTCAATATGGCTTACGCCCTGGGCCTTTAAGGCAAATTTTATCAATTTTTCCAATGGCGCTTAATCCCAGTCATCCTCTGCCGTCGAAACCTGGCTAAAATCCGGATCGCTTTGCTGCAAATCCTTCATCTGTTCTATCATCGTCTCCTGTTTGGATTCTATCTGCCCGTTTTGCATGGGCTGGCTTTTACTTCCGATTTGTATAGACTCAACGGTAACAAAACGTATCCATTTCAGAAGGGCTTCCGGCGTGTGCACGGCAGTTACGGCTTCAATGTTTCCGGTAAACTCTTTTAGCACATCAACATTCGCGTCTTCCCCGATAGCCACGGCAACCTTGATTGCATATTTATACCATTTGTTTTTCTGCAATTCGGACAGCCCTTTTTTATAGTCGTCTGTAGGCTCGCCGTCCGACATAAGGATAATGGCAGGTGCTACGGAAGCGGAAGGGGCCGCTAAAAATTTATCCCTAGACATTTTATCGGAAAGCTCCTTGCAAGCGGCCCCAAAATCGGTCTCGCCGTCGGCGGAAAGGTTGTTCCATTGAAAATTATCGGCCGCGACAGGTGAAGGATGCATCCACGAACAGCCGCAGGAAAATTTCAGGCAGGCGATTTTTAGGTCTACGTCAGAACCGCCAATCCCCTTTAATTCCGGCAAAACCTCGCGTATGGCCGTGTTCACCGTGCCTATTTTTGTACCCATCATGCTGCCCGATGTATCGACAATAAAAAATAAAACCATCTGGCGCTTAACAATCCCTTCTACTTTGTCAAAAATGCCCATTATGCTCCCCCTATTCCTTTATTACTCCGGCTATTTCCTTAAACTGGATATTCAAGTTCAAAGCGATAGGAATGACCGAATTGTTTTCAATATTCTTTCCTTCCCCGTTTTCAGGCGTCATGAGCCAACAGTCGCCTGAAAGGTTTTTGATGCCCCATATAGCGGGGTTATTCTTGTTCATTACCACCTCTCCTGTTACGGTACTGTAATCGTCATTGTAGCCTCTGGTATGGCACGCATATAATTTTACATTTGGAAATAATGGGATTTTATAATTGCCTACCACAAGATGGAGGGGGTAGCTGAAAGAATGTTTGCAGGAACACTTTATTTTCTTGCCCTCTTTATGCTGGTTTAGGAAAATATCTTCTTTGCATGACGGGCATTGCAGCAATTCACTGCGGAGGCGGACAAGTGCTTTTTGCCATTCGTTTTCAGGCAGCCTTGCGTTGGGGTTTTTCATGCCTTCGGTAAACGATTTAATAAAAGCTTCATGAAGAAAATCCGGGAATATAGGCCATAGCTTTATTGGATTTGGATGTATTCCTTTAACCGGACGGTTGGTGTCGTTGTCAGGATCAAAAATAAAAACAGGGGACGTGCCGTACAGCTCAATTTCCCGCTGCTCGGTTATGCACAAACTTTTAACGTATTGCTCGCCCATCAGCGGATCATGGCGGCAGAACAAATTAAAGAGGATAACCGCCAAGGAATGGCAATCGGTTAAGGAATTTGGATAAGATTTGCCGGTTACAATTTCGGGAGCCATGTAGCCAGGCTTGCCGCCTATATTGCCTGAGTTTTTTTTGCCGTCAGGTGTAACATTGTCGTTGTCGCAAATCAGCACGTCGCCTGTTTTTACATTGATAAAGAAATTGCCGTCGTTAAGGTCCTGGTAGCTTAGCCCTTTACGGTGAAGGGAACGGAAAGCGTTTACGATATTTAAGGCGGAATTGATTACCATTTCAGTGGATGGAAATTTTACTTCATTGTTCAGAATATCCGAAAATTCCGAATATTCTTTGGTACGCAAATTCATGACATAACCGAAACTGCCGTTTTGTTCGCTGGTCAGGAACAAGGGCCAAAGGAATTTACTGTCCGGCGGGCCTGACGCGATATTAGTTTCCAAATTTTTCCTGAATGTTTCCTTGTTTTTAAATTTGCAGGTATACCACTTTAGGGCATAGGGTTTGCCGTCAATTTTTACGGAATACACAATGCCCTGCCCGCCGCGCCCAAGTTCTTTTTCAATAACAGCGACTGAACCGCCATGAAGGCATACCCTGTCTCCTGTCTTAAATTCGCTCATAACCCACCTTTATCCCAAATGGCAAAACGCTACATTGGATTTTTTTGCATTACCCGTGCCATCTCCAAGTGCTTTCTGATATCAGGTTGGTCAGGATTAATCCGCAGTGAAGTTTCCAGGTCTTTAATTGCACGGTCAAAATCACTTTTCATCATATACGCGACACCACGGCTGGAATACAAATCAAAATCATTGGAACCAAGCTGTATGGCGTGATTAAAGTCTTCGATAGCCTTGTCAAATTCGTCTTTACTAAGATATACGCCGCCGCGGGCAATATACGCCGCCGCATATTCAGGATTCAGTTTTAACGCCTGGTCATAATCCCCCAATGCCCGATCAATTGAGGAATTATCATAGCGCATAACGCCTATACCATAATGCGCAAGTCCTCGGTTGTAATATACTTCAGCGTCATTAGGATACAACTTAATCGCTTTTGTGTAGTCGGCGATTGCCTGGTCAAAGTTTTCCTTATTAAGGTTCTGATTACCGCTGTTTATATATTCCAGCGCATCATTTTGTTTCATAATAAATCTCCTTTTATGTTTGATAGTTGTACAGGATCTTATGCCCTGATTATTACTTCACTAACACTATTGTATTAGTTTAAAGTTCTTTAGTTTTTCGTCATTAGCAAGAAATTCATTTCTCAAGACACAATTAATGCCTTGAAGCGCATTTCCAATAGGAATTTCTTCGTCCTTAATAATTAATTTGCCGTACCGTTTTATCTTTCGTAATGCGAATATCGCACAAGCTACGGCTTGAATTTTAGATAAAATACAAAGATTTCTATCTCTTTTCGCAGGATCGCCTGTAGCTACGAAGTTATACCCGTAACAAGTCGGACAAACTAACCTAATTTCGCAGTCTTGGCAGAAAGAATCCAACAGACAATCTTCACCATCAAGGATTCCCATACTGGATGTCTTTTGTCTGTTTTCATCCAAGTTTATATCCATAAAAAAGTGACATGGGTATTCTTTCCCTTCCGTATCAAAACATTTCATGTATTTGCCAGCGCCACAGAGTCTCTGCGATTTTATTTTATCATCCTTGGAAAACCATTCGACGTTCATGGACAATATTGACGATGGCATAATATCGGGGTTTTCGAGATAAAAATATATAAGTTTTTCCAACTGTTTAGAAAGAGTTTTTATGTAAGCAGTATCGTTCCAATCTAAACCGTATGCGAGGTTGTTATTGACATTGAAGCCTTTTTTGTGCAAAAAAATGGTGCCTTCAGCAAGATCCGATAAAGTCTCACGCGAAATAGTCATCTTAACCGATTGTTTTGGCCAGGTACTTATAAAAAAATCTAAATCAATGTTATCAGCAGAATAGGAACGATTTTTATCCTGCATGAATTTTGTACCGTCAAAGCTAATCCCGCACCAAAAATGTTCTTTATGCTCGTAAAGCCATTTTTTAATATCATCGGTTAATAAAGTACCGTTTGTCGTAGCAAAAAATACATATTTGTTTTCAGGACTATACTTTTCCCAGAAATATTCTGCGGTTTCACGCATCAAATCAAACTTTAGAAAAGGCTCGCCGCCATGGAAGGAGAACTCCACGGCGGTGTCGCTGTTTTGCAATGCGTTCTCGATAATTTTGAAGACTAAATCCTTGGACATTTCTTTAGACGTTTTATTATGCTCATAACAATAGACGCAATTTAAATTACACGCCTCAGTTATGGTAAGCATTACTGTCTTTCGAAAATCGGACATAGCCTTTATCGCCTAAGCGGTATGACAAGAAGTATTCGGGCCACTGCAATTCGCACCACAACCGGATTGACAATAAGATTCGCAATGGACACAGTCAACTTTTATTGTATTAAATCCTCTTATCATCGGCGTGTTTTGTACTAATCCTTGTTTCAAAAATTCCAACTCACTATTCATCAAATTGAAAAGCTTCATAACCTTTCCTTTTGTGTTTATAGCCCACCGGCTGTTAGTTTATCTGCCCAACGAGCAGTATTCAAAACGCTGAAAACTTCAACGTAAAGAATCCATCACTACTTACACACGACAAGGTAACTAGTGACAGTCACCCATCGCTCCTCTTACTAGCGGTACTGCGCAATTCCGATGTTAGTCATCGGACACTTCCATTTGCCTTGGATATACAGGTAAAGTACCGGATTGTTTAATCAGTTTGCCTTTAACATAAAGGTTACATCCACTAGTACTGGCAAACAATACTTTGAAGACCTTATCGATCAGCTCTTGGGAATCATCAAAAGACTCTACCGTAGTCCCACCCATATCAAGAACACAACCTCTATTATGTAAGGCTGAACTCTTCACACAATTTTCCGTATGATCTGCATGCTCATATTCGTACTCTGTTGTGCGTATTCTTATACCACTTGTATTTTTCTCCGAAGGAATATTTATAAGGGTGAAGAATTCCACATATGCTTGATGTTTATGAGTAAAATTAAAGCCTATAGTTGGTTCCCCAAAATCACACCCCTTGTTCATCTGTTCCAGAGTTTCCTTAACTTTTAAGGCGAACGCATAATTATAGCTTGCTTTCAATTCTTGAACAGCTTCTTCCTGAACTTTTGTTAGTTTGTTTTTCATTCGCTTTCGATGTAATATAAGCGTCATAATATAAGACACAAACATAGCAAGTGCACCCCACCAAGGATTAATATCTGAAATAAAATCAGATGCCACCGAGGCAGAAATACAAAGTAATGCTATAAAAAATACAATATTTGAGAAAATAAAAAATTTTCCAAAATATATTAGGACAAGGGGAATCCCCATAAATATTAAAGATAATATTGAAAAGGTAATACTCATGCCATCATCGCTGAAACCGATAAGATTCATACTGGCTATGCCATATATTACCACCCCCACAATAAATGGCACAAGGATAGGCGTGAGACCTATAATTCTCTTAGGTCGTTCTTCACGTTCTTCCTCTTTCTCCAAAAACTTGCCGTCTTCCCAGTCTCCTTCTTCAACTTTGCCGTCTTTATAGGTCTTTTTTCCTTTGCCGTGGGGTTTTCCGTTAACTAAATCGCCTTCATAAACTGTTCCATCCGAAAACGTCACTTTTCCTTTTTCCATAAAATCTCCTTTGGCATTTGCGCATCCTATGGATGCGGGTCTGCCAAACATATTCTAAATTTCTATACGGAAATTTATTTACACATCAACGCACATAGCGTTACTCACCTTTTGCGTTACCCCAAAAATTCGCCGTTTTTCCAGTCCCCTTCCATTTATCGCTGGATAAACAATAACCTTCTTTTTGATATCCATCCTGGTACGTTTCATATAAGACGCACCTATTGTATTCCGAGTCGAAATATGGACACATGATATACCTCCGCCATTATAAGACTTTTATTTCTCTGTCCAACGGACAGGATCGCCCAACGAGCAATATACAAAACGCTGAAAACTTCAACGTAAAGAATCCATCACTACTTACACACGACAAGGTAACTAGTGACAGTCACCCATCGCTCCTCTTACCAGCGGCACTGCGCAATTCCGATGTTAGTCATCGGACACTGCAATTTGCCTTGGATATACAGGTAAGGTACCGGATTGTTTAATCAGTTTGCCTTTAACATAAAGGTTGCATCCACTAGTACTGGCAAACAATACTTTGAAGACCTTATCGATCAGCTCTTGAGAATCTTTATAAGAATCTACCGTAATCGTACCCATATCAAGAACACATCCTCTATAATTAATAGCAGAACTCTTCACACAATTTTCCGTATGGTCTGCATGCTCATATCCGTACTCTGTTGTGTGTATTCTTAAATCACTTGATTCTTTCTCCGAAGGAATATTTATATTGGTGGAGAATTCCGCATAAGCTTGATGCTTATGTGTATAATTAAAGCCTATATATGGTTCCGCAAATACACACCCTTTATTCATCTGTTTCAGAATTTCCATAATTTGTAAAGTGCACCCATAATTATGGCTTTCTTTCAATTCTTGAACAGCTTCTTCCTGGGCTTTAGTTAGTTTGCTTTCTCCTTCCTTTGTTTCAGAATAAATTATCCAGATGATAAAACCGGGAACTATACTAAGAGTATTTACCACAATCCTGCCAATTAAATAAATGAAAAGAATGCCAACGTCTTCTCTCCATACACAGATAGTAATTGATTGAAGCAAAACCATTAGTACTGGTAACCAAAATCCGGAATTATCTTCTACCTTTTTTGAATAAATCGAAGTTACAATACCAATAGCTAAAGAGTAAATGATTAAAGGGAGGCAGCGTGTAAAGAGATTAACTGAATCATATACCCACATGGTGCGTATTATTTCAGTACCCCAAAGAAGGATAAGATAAGCTGCACTTAAGCCTAGATGCCAGACCAGCTTTTTAGTCCTATTTCTTTTTACATCCCCCAAAAAATTGTCGTCTTTCCAGTCTCCTTCTTCAACTTTGCCGTCTTTATAGGTCTTTTTTCCTTTGCCCTGCAATTTACCGCCAATAAATTCGCCTTCGTATACATCGCCGTTTGCATAAGTCATTTTACCATTGCCCTGCAATTTATCGTCAACAAAATCCCCTTCGTATACATCGCCGTCTTTGTAAGTCATTTTCCCTTTACCTTGGAACTTATTTCCAACAAAATCGCCTTCGTACACAGTGCCGTCCGGTAATTTACGGTTCCCTTTACTGTACGAAATTCCGTCAACAATCTCGCCTTCGTTCATGCCATTTGGGCAAGTAAGCTTAAATTTGCCATGGAATCCGCCATTAACAAAATTACCTTCATAAACAGAGCCGTCAGACAATGTCATTGTGCCTTTGCCGTGTGGCATTCCATTAACCAGTTCGCCTTCATAAACAAGGCCGCCCGGAATCGTCACTTTTCCTTTTTCCATAAAATCTCCTTTGGCGTTTGCACATCCTATGGATACAGGTCCGCCAAACATATTCTAAATTTCTATAAGGAAATTTATTTACACATCAACGCACATAGCGTTACTCACCTTTTGCGTTACCCCAAAAACTTGCCGTCTTTCCAGTTTCCTTCTTCAACTTTGCCGTCAGGGTAGGTCATTTTTCCTTTGCCGTTTCTCTTGTCGTCAGCAAAATCGCCCACGTAAACTCTGCCGTCAGCCCATGTAACTTTCCCTTTGCCGTGTGATTTATCGTTAACGAAATCGCCTTCGTATACAGTGCCGTCTGTAAGAGTCATTTTCCCCTTGCCGTGTCGTTCGCCATCAACAAAATCGCCTTCGTAAATATTGCCGTTCGGGTAGGTCATTTTTCCTTTGCCGTGGAAATTGCCGTTAACAAAATCGCCTTCGTAAGATATACCGTTTGTTACACTCACTTTCCCTTTGCCGTGTGGATTGTCGTCAACAAAATCGCCTTCGTATACAGTGCCGTCAGGGTAAGTTAGTTTACCTTTGCCGTGTTGTTTGCCATTAACTAAATCGCCTTCGTATACATTGCCGCTTGGGAAAGTCCATTTCCCTTTGCCGGTTTTATGGCCTTCAACAAAATCGCCTTCGTAAACATTGCCGTTCGGATAAGTCATTTTCCCTTTGCCGTGAGGCAATCCATTATCATTATCGCCTTCGTATACAGTGCCGTCAGAGAAAGTCATTTTCCCTTTGCTTTGAGGCAAGCCATTAACAAAATCGCCTTCGTAAACATTGCCGTTCGGATAAGTCATTTTCCCTTTGCCGTGCATTTTTCCGTGAACAAAATCGCCTTCATCAGCAATGCCGTTACGGTAAGTTAGTTTCCCTTTGCCGTGGGCTTTGCCATTAACCAGTTCGCCTTCATAAACAGAACCGTCCTCAAGCGTTATTTTTTCTTTTCCCATAAAAATCTCCTTTGGCGCTTAATGTCCGCCAGACAATTTAATGTTAATGCGCAGGGTAATTGACAGCCATGCGTTTCAATGTTCTCTTCGCTACCATTATCAAGATTTTCTGTCATCTTTACTTTCCCTCATCTTGCTTACTTTAATTTCATATTCCATTCTATTCTCTCTAATTTTCATTCCCATATTTTCATAGAATCTTTTAGCATCTTGATTAAACTCCCATACAACTAATTCAATAAATTGTGCATTAGTATTCTTTGCAAATATTATTACTTCTTCAAAAAATCTTTTTCCTACTCCTTTTTTTCTATGATTTTCATCCACACATAAATCTTCAATTTCTATATTTGTCATATCATGAAATATAGGATGATTTTTTATTTCACATATACATACAATACAAAACCCAATAATTTCACTATTTTCCTCTGCTATAAATATTCTTTTATTGTTTTCTTCAATAATATTTTTTAAATAATCATAATTTATTGGCTTTTTTTGTACCAAGTCAGGTCGTGCATTTAAATGAATTTCAAATACTTGATCTTCCAGAAATAGAATTTCTTCAATATCCGTTATCCTTGCCGCCCTAATATTCATATTTTTATTCATTTTATGCCGTCTGGAATAGAAATAATACGATAAAGGTCTCTCATAATAAAATCAAGAGTTTTCTTCGAATGTATACAAAAACGTTCATCGAGTGAATGTATCGTATTGCCTTCTTTCGCGTTCATGGCTTGTATGGGACAACCTACTCCACAAATTCCAAGAGCGGCGCAATCCTGACACTCTTCTTTATTTATTGGGCTGAGTTGTGACCACTCCATAAAAACAGGATTAGTTTTTGCGTCAAAGAAATTATCATCAACAGTAGAAACAAAATATTTTTTATCCCAAAGACACCCGTGACAAATCCCAACACTTCCATCTGGTGCGACAACAATTTGACCTCCTGCGGTTGCTCCACAATCTGAAAAATGAGGTTGCGGCGCTAAAAAAGATTTTTGTATTGTCTGTATTTTACGCATTATACGATCTTCATAAACACCTAGTTTTCGTAATTCAACAAACATATCGATAATAAACTGAGAAGCTTTTTCATAATAATCCTCATTTATTTTGAACGTTCCTTCATGCATTAAGATATTAAATCCAAACCCTTTTATATTGTATTTAGCTATTAGTTCCAACATTTTTATTTTGCTTTTAATTGTCTCTTCATTAATAGTAACCGAAAGTCCGATCTCTATACCGTTATTTTTTGCCATATCCAATATTTTTAATAAACTTGGAAATATTGGATTATCCGCCTTATCAACACGTAATGCGTTAGATTCCTCAGTACAGCCGTCTATTGAAATTCCGATACCAACATCTAGTTCTTTCAGGCGTTTTAATTTTTTTTCATCAAGTAAAAGCCCGTTTGTTACAACAGAAACTTTGGCATTCTTAAAATACAATTTACTTGAGCGCAATTCGTTTATTCGCCCTGCTATAAAATCTAAAACTTCAAAATTAATAAGCGGTTCACCACCATAAAAAACTATGAAAGGTTCTACAATGTTGGCGTTTTTCTCAAGCTGGCGTACAAAAAAATCCAAGGCTTTTTCCGCAGTTTCCAAGCTCATGTTTTTCAAAGAAAAATGTTTGCGCTTTTTTGAATTGTTGTTTCCCAAAAAACAATACTTACAGGCTAAATTACACTGTTCACTTAATATAAAATAGCAACCGCTGATAATCGGTTCAGGAAGTATTGAACGAAAATATTTTATTACCGTGTCATCAGTATCTGAATTCTTTGTAAGTATTTTGCAGTCGTTAAGCTCCGTTGCTATGTGTGCCAGCGAGTCAGGAAAATCAGACAGGTTTTCAATTTTTGAGTTTTGTAAAAAACCTAAAAAATTATTATATTCAGTCTTGGTGAGATAAACCGGTTTCAAGCGCAACGAATGATATAAAGCAATGTGATCGTCATCAAGATCAAAAATATGCGTAAAGCGTGACATTCTTATCATGAAGAAAATCCTTCTTTATCGAGATTTTATACAATTTTTACACCACAATTAGAGCTGCTTGGAATTATTTCCAAACAACTCTAATAAAAACACTGAATATTACCAGTCCAAGGAGCTTTTAAGTCCATAAGCCCCAGAATTGTTTCTACCATTCGGACAGTTACAGCTGCATCCACAGGAACAACTGCCGGATGGGCAAATACAGCTACATAAATTACAAGCTCCACTGCATGCATGTGAGCCACAACTGCAATGACATAGACTATAGCTATTTGGTGATTTCGCGCTACCGGCAAAAATGATTCCTGTGAGCAATCCACAGGCTTTTTCGTTTAATTTTAGCATGATCGATTCTCCTTTAAGTTTTTCCTATCCAATGGATAGGGCCGTCCAACGGGTGGTATTCAGAACACTAAAAGTTGTGTGTTTCTTTTCATGGTAATGTAACTTCCAAAAATAGAATTTCTGGAAGTTACCTTTTATTAATATTGTATGTCCATGGTTGTAAAATTATGTCCACAACTATTGCATTTCCAATGATAATTGTCACTTGATTCTGCAATATCCGAACTACTGCATCTCGGACACTTAGCACCATATGGTGCAGTGTACGAAAAGTATCGTAGTATCCTACCCAACAATTTACGCATAGTATCAGCCTCCTTTTTTATAACGCACTGGCTTTTAATTTTTCCTGTCCAACGGACAGGAGCGCCCAACGGGCGATTTTCAAAACGCTGAAAACTTCAGCGTAAAGAATCCATCACTACTTACACACGACAAAGTAGCTGGTGACAGTCACACAGCACCCTTCAAAATTTATCGAGGTTTGACAAACTCCTGATCTATTTCAGCAATCTTTTTCTTCTTTTCATCAATTTTTCCATTAACTTCCAGAATTGCGGCATCAATCCTTGCTTGAATAGGTTGAATTTGACTTTTGGTCTCTTTTATTTTTTGCTTAATCTCCTTATTTGCCTTAGATTTAAGCAACCACCCAAATAAGCCAAGAGATTTTTTTTCGGCTTTTTGGTTTTCCAATAAATTTGACAATTCTGTAAACCGATTATATTCCATGTCTTTTGAAGGAACTTCAGTAATATCCTTCTCAAGAGTTTTAATATCGTTTTCCAGAGTTCTTTTCTCGTTTTCCAATTCTTCTTTCAATGCCTGATTATTTGACCAGAAAAATTCAAGCCTTTTTTTACCAACAACATCATCAAGCCTTTGCTGTCTTTTTTTTATCGCTCTTTCTATATCCTTTAATGCTCGCCATCTGGCGTTGCATGTATTGATAGCATTCCTATAAACTGGGTCTTCGTAATCAAGACCCTTCGTTTCTCTACCCGAAAATCTGCCAACTTCAAGGTCAGTCTTAGTTATTACAGTTTTAAGCTCATCATTTGTAGATTTGATGTGTTTTGGCTGTTCATCAAAATCCTTATCATTTTCAAGAAGATCAAAAACAGGGTTAATACAACTGTCTATAAAATCTATAGCTTTATCAAAATCTTCATTGAGAGTCGCAAGCTTGGCACAACTTAAGTAATAGTAAAATGTAGCCTCCCAACTATCAGAATCCTCACGCATAATTTCTTCATAACATTTTTTTGATTGTTTATAATTTTCAGATTTCCATCCTTTACGTGCAAGGGTATACAAATTTTTCAAGTCACTCATAAATAGTTTCTTCTCCCTAGTGAGATTTAAACACCAGCCACCTTTGACGGTTGGTGTTGACTAAAACAGTAAAAATCTTCCTATGTAAAAATCCATTACTTCATGCTAATACCTGTCTTCGTCCACATATATATTGCCCCCTTTACTTAAAGCAACGTTTTATCATTGTACTTTCCTTAAAAAATGATGACATAATTATGTCTATTTTGCGATAGTATATCATAAAAAAGTATTTGTAAAGTCGTTTATGGCGTAATTATGATATTTTGTTGGACATGGGCGATTTTGCCTGCCGTTTACGTTCTGAAATTGACTATATTGGCCTAAATCAAAAGGAATTTGCCGCTAAGGTAGGGATTAAAAAGCGGGCTTTGGATGCTTATTTAGGAGTGCAGCAATCCATGCCGCCTGCCGATATAGCGGTCAAAATAGCCTCTGTTCTTGGCGTTTCGGTTGAATACCTTGTAACCGGCAATGAAATTCAGCGATCCAAAGATATATCAAAGTATATCCAATTCAGGGATATACTAGACGATCTGGCAATTATCCCCATAGAAATCCTGAATCCAATAAAAGCAATGATAAAAACCGCCGCAGATAGTAACCGCAAAAAATAGTTTTATTTGCAATTCATCAATCGCAAACATATCAATAATGACAAGATTTACCAAATTGTCATCTTTGGTTATTTTTCCCATGTTTTTATATAGCAAAAGAAGGAATCCCGATCACATAATTATGTTCACTTTTTGAGCCAAGCTTTATATAATGCTTTTGGGTACAAACCATGAAAAACTTTAAATTTCTTGCCATTATCATAGTTCTTCTATCCGCCCTTTTTATAAGCTCTTGCGACGGGTTAATGACAGAAGGCAATTACAAATATTTCGACAGCAAACTGCGGGGAACATGGGTATCGAATGACCCAGGCCGATATTCGGGATCACTTAAAATCACTTCCGACACAATAACTATTGACGGCTATGGAGAAGACTGGGCATCCATTGTAGGTGACGATAGCCAACGCCCATTCAAAGATATTCCCAAAAGAAAGCCCCTTAAAGGCTACTCGGAAGATGGAAAAATATTCATTGGATACGGCGAAGCTGCCCAGGATGGCATTCCCTATATTTATACTGAAGGAGGGTCTTACTCACAAATGTATAAGCTGTTGGAATTTACCTTTGGCGGCAGGAAAGAAATATTGGAATTCCAGAGAGATTATTAGCCTCTTCAATCAAAATAAAACCTGTCGCATTTCTTTGCCGCCCATTCAGGAAGTGGCAAGTGCTCTTTCTTCTTGTTATAAAGCCGAATGTCTTTGGGGGTTACCAGCTCCATCTGTTGTCTCATTCTCTGCAAATACCAGATCAATAGACTGTTTAACTTCCACAGTAAAATTGAAAGAGGGTTGATTTTAGTGTCAGCCGACCTTCTTGAAAAACTATCTGATAATTTTGAAATAACGGCGGCTCACCTTTTTTGTAAACCCGACGAAAAAATATACAACGATGATATGATCAAGAAGTCCGACCGTATAACAGAGAAACACCTTATTGGCGCAAGCGCATAATTGCCTGCTTTAGCGAGAGCCATATCCCTTACACCATGTGCACCCAATCACATGAACATGGGCGCGGTTGCCGGGGCGCTCATAGAGACGGGAAATTAAAATCTCGTTTTCTTTCAGGAGGACTCCGCAGACAGGACAAACGCGGGCGCGGTCGCCATGAAGGCAGTAAATGCAGCCTTTGATGTGCATGAAGCGATCTTTGCCGCCGTTCATCGAGGGAAAAGCCGAAGAGCTTACCAGCTCGCCGGGCCGCAGTTTTGCGGAACAGACCGGGCAAGTCTGGGGGTCGCCGGGAGTGCTTTCGCCGACGGGTTTAAGGGCTTTGCGGCGGTAACCCTTGCGGCCAAACCCTCCAAAAGCGGGGATACCTATGGTGAAAAAAAGGGTATAGCCGAACCAAAGCAGGACAACGCCTATAAGCAAAAAAACCAAAACTTCGAAAAATTGCCTAATCATCCCCTCTCTTGTTGGCTCCCATATCGTACAGTATACTGCCTTTTGTGGCAGTTTTATATATTATCGGTACGCCAATCGGGAATCTGGGCGATTTAAGCTTTAGAGCCGCGGAAATCCTGAAAAAAGCCGACCTTGTAGCCTGCGAGGACACCAGACAGACATTAAAACTTTTAAACCATTTGGGAATAAGAGTAAAAATGCTTTCGTGCAGGGCGCAAAACGAAGAAGCTTCCGCCCAAAAGATAATCGCCCTCCTTGACGAAGGTAAAACCGTCGCATACGCCAGCGACGCGGGAACACCCGCACTTTCCGACCCCGGTTCGGCTCTGACAAGAAAGGCCGCCGAAGCGGGGCACGAAGTCATCCCCATACCCGGCCCGTCGGCTTTCGCCGCCCTTTTAAGCGTCTCTGGCGCTTCTGACAAAAGTGTGGTCTTCGAAGGCTTTTTGTCCCCCAAAGGCGGACGACGCCGGACACGCCTGAAAGAGCTTTTGGAAACCGGCTTTGGCTTCGTTCTTTTTGAATCGCCCTTCAGGGTTCTTAAGCTTTTTGAAGATTTGGCCGATCTTGATAACAGCCGTTACGTCTGTGTAGGGAGAGAAATGACAAAACTCCACGAGGAGTATTTGAGAGGTTCCGTAGCGGAAATATGCGAAATTCTGCGGAAAAAGGCGGAAAAAAGTGAAATTAAAGGCGAATTTTCCGTTTTTATATCTGGCAAGAAATCAAATTATCGGGTAAACTATTAGTGGATTATGCCGATAATAGAAGGTAGGTAGGATATGAGTATGACCATCGACAGGGTAGGCCCAATAGATCCAATACAACCCGGAAAAAGGCCGGGAAAAGCCGGCCAGGTCAGCGGGAGCCCCAACTCCGACTCAATCAGTATTTCCTCTGAGGCGCATGAAAAAGCCGAACTGCACCGGACCCAGGAATTGGCTGCTTCCGCGCCGGATGTACGCCTTGAACGGGTTGCCGAATTAAAAGAAAAAATCAACGATCCAGCCTACCTTGATGACAGTGTAATTAACGCCACCGCGAATAATTTGATAGATGCCCTTTTTGGTTAAAGGGGTATAAAAGGAGACGAGGTCCGGCCATCCGGCCTGATCACTTGAATCAAGTGGCCAGGCCTGGTGGCCGGATTTTTTTACGGATATAGGGCCACCCGCTTGAATCCTGGGAGTATTATAGATGGCAGATACGGTATTAAGATTAACCCCCGAAATTATAATCGGTCTTGATACGATTAACCGCGCCGGTTCGCTATTTGCCAAACGGGGCCACAAGGTTTTGCTCGCGACTGAACAGGGGCTCTACGAGCATAACCTTATCGACCGGCTGGTAAAAGTGCTTGAAGACTCCGGTATTGAGACCATTCTCTTTGACGAGATACCCGCCCAGTCAACGGCTGATGTGGCGGAAAACGCCGCCGCCCTGGCCCGCGGCGCACGCTGCGACCTGGTTATCGGTTTTGGGAGCATGAAAACCCAGTACATAGCCAAATTAACCGCGATCCTGGCCGCCTCTACTTTCAGGCTTTTTGATCTCTTGGACGGTATCAGGGAGGAATCCTCGTTTATACCATATGCGGCTATATCGGCAACAAGCTCGGATCCTTTTCTTTTAAGCGATTCTCTTATTGCCGTAGACCCGAGAGACAGGTTTGTAAAGTTTGTTAAGTGCCCCCATTTTATCTGTAAGGCGATCATCCTTGATCCGGGTCTTTCTGAAGTTGGCGGAAAATTAGGCCCAGCCACCGTCTTTGACGGCCTTTGTACCGCGATGGAAGCATACTGCTCGTCAAAATCCAGCCTTTTTTCCGATGCCCTTCTTGAGCAGGCTATTTCGCTTTATGCCAAAATGATGCATTCCTATGCGGATAATACGCCTGCCGATTATCCGGGGACCTCAGTCTATGCGGGCCTGCTTATGGCAATAGGCGCATCCGTAAGCGCCCCGGGGATCGGTACCGCCCTAGCTTACGCCCTGAACGGAAAATTCCCGGTGGCCAAATCCAGTTGCGCCACGGTGCTTCTGCCCTATGTAATGGAAAAACTTATTGCGTCGCGACCGGAAAAAATGGCGAAAACCGCCTCCCTGATTGGTGAGGTTACCGATGGCGTATCTGTATCGGAAGCCGCAAACATGGCTATAGATACGGTTAGAAGCCGCATGGGTCAGTTGCAGGTTCCGGCAAGGCTTAAAAATTTTGACCTTTCACTTGACCGGCTTGTTCCGGCGGCGGAAGCGGCAAGAGACCTTGAATTTGTCGCGTCGTCTCCCTGGACTGTAACATCGGAAGACGCGTACGACCTTTTAAAGCAGGCCTTTTAACAAGAGGTATTATATGATAGAATTATTCAAGAGTAAGTAGGAATTATGGCTCAAGACAATGTTTTTCAGGGGGAAATGGATCCCGAAATTGCCGCTTTGCTCGGAACAAGCGCCACTCCGAAAGAGAGCACGGAAGGTATTCCGGACTTCGCGCATTTATTCAGCGACGGCGAGACGGAGGATGCAGAAGAAGCCCAGGGTGATGCCGACCAGCCGGACCTGACTTCGGGGGGATTTCCTGATGTTTCAAAGCGTCTGGAAGACGTTCCACACAAAGCTTTTGATGATCCTGAATACTACAAGACGGCGCTTTCCAACGAAGGCGACATTGCCAAGCGGGTACATGGTATTTTACAGAAGTACCTGAACGCCAAAGATCCAAAAGACAAAGGCGTTTTCCGCCAGCAGTTTATACCCGCTTATTGGGAATTTCTAATCAACGTAGCGAGAAAGGCTCCTGGCAGGCTGCCGGATCCAAAAAAATACCTTCTTCGCTACGGTTTGCTTCATCCCACCTTTCTAAATCAGGAAACCCGTAACCTTTTTTCCAGAATAATTACAGAAAACACCCTGAACCAGCCTGTTTATTATCTGGATGAATGGTTTAAGGCGGTAGGTACAGCGGTAGTAAAAAATTCCAGCACCGACGAAGTCCGCGTTTCAAAAAGCAATAAAAACACCCAGTTAATGGGGTTGCTGGATAAGGCCCAGGGGAAACTGGATGGCGTCAAAACCCTTATCAGGGTAAAAAACGGCGAGAGACTGGCAAAAGAAGAGGGACTGGTGAAAATGATCGCCCAAATCGCGGATCATTTTCCTGTTACCGGATTGCCTACGATAAGCAGTTGTTATACTGAAGCGCAGAAACGGATTTTCTCCGATGTTCAGAATACCCTTAAAGATCTTATGAAAGCCGACAGGGATCAGGAGCTGTATTTAAAAGACTATTATCAGGCCGAAGAGGACGTAAAAACTCTCCAGGCCAGAATGGAAGAAGAAGGCGGCGCTGTTGAAGTCGATGTTGGGGCGGTGGACACGGAATTTGAAACCGTCAAGCAGATGGTAAAAATGACGATTGGCCGCCAGGGTAACCACTTCCCCCTTCTGACCAGTGAATATTTCCACTGTATGCCCAACGATGTGGCCACGAGGGAAAATGTCATTGCCATGCTTGCCTGGATAGAAAGTGTTGACGCTGAAGCGTTCTGTAGGTCGTATAAAAACCGGCTTAACCGCATCGTTCCGTACGTGGTACTGGTTCCAAGCTACGGAGATTCGGGAATGTGCTGGGAACCCTACGATCGCCATAACCGTGCGACAAGCAGGGGGCGCATTGCAGTCCCCATGTACCCAAGAAGCCTTCAAATTGCCGTTCTAACCGCGATCGGCGATCTGCGCTGGCAGGTAGCGAAAGAAAAAGCATCGTATTACTGGATGGAAGAAGGAATAACGGGAAATTATTACCAGTGGTTCCAGAAGATGAAACTTAAAGGTGACTTAAAAGAAGCCTTTATTCAGGACTATATTATCTGGATGACCAAGGAAAGCGAAGGCACCCAAAAACTTGACAAAGAGCTGCGCGGCGCTTTCTGGCGTTATATGCCATTCACACAGCCAATAAAAGAGAAACTAAAGACCCGCAGTTTTGTCTACCAGGAACTTTACCAGCGCGATGTGAACAGATCAATGTCTGATGGGTATTAGAATAGCCGATATTATCTTTACCCATAAATTTTAAAAACCCAGGCAAAGCGAGGGCAGCGGGGCGGCAAAAAAGCTGGAGGAACCTTTCTCCACAGCCCCCTGACCACTTAGTCTAGTCAGGAAGATATTGATTATCACAAAAAACAAAGTGGTCAGGCCATTACTGCACTTTAAGGCCAAACCTCTTTCCCTGGTCTGTTACGAAAGAGAACACCAGAAATTTTTTGCGCCCCGTTGCCCTCGCCTTGCCAGCTTATTTAAAAATATTGTAGGCAAGCTTTATTCTATAGGGCCATTACTATCACACACCAATGCCGTCGAATGGGTTTTCAAAATGGTATGAAGTTCTGCATTGGACTTTATGTCTTCTAAGCAAGGTAATTTTGATATCAGGCAATAAGTGTGACTTAGTTAATTGATAGACTCAAGTTAGTGATAAAAGACCATTGTTAAAAAAGGTCGGAACTTCCCTTGACAAAAAACAAAGGAGCGCACATGGTGACTACCGCCGATCTTTAGTCAGCTACAGAACCGAAGGTTTGGTTCTTAGGACACCGAGCGTGATCCAATAATTAGCGCCATCTTTTTTTATCGCGTAAATCAGTTAATAGTTGCATATGTATCCTGTTCTTTTTTAATGCCTAAAAGTGATTCAACCCTATGCAACAAATCCCATTTTTCTTTTTCATCAAAAACTTTTCTGAGGTTTTTCCAATTATCTATAACAAGGTCATTTCCTGGCTTTTATCAAAGTCGGATAACTGCCCGTTTTTTAAATCAGGAATTCTTGTAACCACCACCACTCTATCAAAGTTTCTGCTCATTCCGCGATAAATAAAATATTCGCCATAATTGTACGCATTGTTGGGTAACTGTGTTAAGCCATTGCCACTGTTTGCATATTTATTAAATATTTAATAAATTTGACTTGAATTTTGCGAGTTTGAAATTTCTGCAACAAAATCAGCAATCAATTCAGGCACATTTTCTGAGTCTTGACGCTTGAAATTATCTTTCGGTAATTTATTATTGCCTATGTTATGAATGTCCATTTTAACCCCTTTTTCAAACAACCTTGCGGGCAATGGTTTTTTCCCATGTGCGCTCTGCCTGTAGGCGCAGGAAATCAAACATGGGCGTAATTTTTTCTGTCTTGTCGTAAGCCTCCAAAGCGGCATAATAGGCCGCTTTGTCCTCGTCGTGGATAATGAGCGGCGGATGATCACGGCTCATCAGAAAATAATTCATTAGCGTCCGCCCAACGCGGCCATTTCCGTCCGCAAAAGGGTGTATATATTCAAAACGCAGATGGAAGTACGCGGCGGTTTTCAGAATCTCACTCCCGCTGTACGCTTGTACTTCATCAAGCAAAGCCGTTATATCGCCGGATACATTTTCCGGCAGGGAACCTACTTCGTTTCGCCCCGTTACGTAGTCGTGCTTCTTAAAAGCGCCGGGCCGTTCCCCACGCTCGACAAACCGCCGCTCATCGTAGGTACCTGCCGTAAGAATCCCATAGGTTTCAAGAACAAGCGAAACAGTAAGCGGCTCCCGTGCGGCGATTTTGTGTTTTAGAAACTCATAACAAGTCTTTTGGTTTTTCTGTTCAAACAGGACACGCGGATCGCCTGTAAAGTTTAAGGCGCGCCCATTTTCAAAAATCTCCCTCGTGTCGTGGTAGGTAACCGCCTCGTTTTCAATTTTGCCGGAGTTATAGGCAAAAAGAACTTTAAAATTGTGCAGGTGCTCATCAATATCTGATACCGTCTCGACCCGCCATAGCCGCCACATATTTACGATTTCATCGTATTTGTCCATACTGTATTATAGCATAAAGGGGTGTCTACCGCAGAGCATTAAACTTGACCCACAGATTTGTAAAATCCGGCAAAGGTAGGGCAGCGGGGCGGCAAAGAAGCAGAAGGAATCTATCTCTCCCCGTCCGGCCTTTATATTTACAACTAAGCATTTTCTGATTTTGTAGACAAGCTCCATCATCATGTTTCTCATGCCGGACGCCATTATTGCACTTTAAGTTTTTACATTTTTCCCTGGTCTGTTTCGATAGAGAATTCCAGAAATTTTTTGCGTCCCGCTGCCCTACCTGCGGTTCTGTATCCCTTTGCCAACCTATTTCGAAAAATCGTGGGTCAAGTCTAGCCCAGAGGCTCGTACGCGAAAGCGTGCAGAAGGTATGAAACCCACGCAACGAATCAAGTGATTTTACCATTGCATTCTAACCGAATAAATATCTAAAGGTGCGGGCGAGCGCCGCAGCCAAAACATGTGGAATTCTCCGGCTTGGAAGACGAGGGAGTAAACGCTTGCCTATAAAGTGGAACAAAAGCCCAGTTCTTAAAGTGGCAGTAAAATCACATTTCAAAATAAAGCTATATTCTTTAAGTGCTGGGCGACTTCCAAGCCGGGTTCAACACGCGTTTTGGCTGTGGCGCTCGCCCACACCTTTAATGAGTTTTATTCAGGTTATTTTATCTTACAAACAACAAAATCGAGTTAAGTTTTTAAGAGTTATCTTTTGGCTTTCGGTTCCGACCGGCAAATATAGGATCAAAATACTTTTCCATATCTATCTTCTTCATCAGCATCTTTATCGCCAGCCTATAGATAAAAAATGATGCGGCAATAGCCCCCACGAAAAATACCAGTAATACCCATGAGACAGCGTTTTCGCTTACACGGTCATAGAAAAATTTACTGTAGATAAGCAATAAAATCAGGAAACAAATAATTGTAACAAGGACATTAAAAATGGTTCCTCCGATAAGAAAAAGTAAGGTGTTTGTTTTTTTACTCATTAATGGTTTCCTTTACCGGTTTTATCATGGTAACTAACAGGAGCAGGCAGCAGATCACTACGCTGGAATCGGCCGCGTTGAACGTGGGCCATCTTTCCATGCCGAATAAACCGTAGAACTTTACGCTGATAAAATCCACCACTCCGTCTTTCCTGAAAATCCGATCGATAATATTGCTTATCCCCCCGCCAATTATTCCCGCTACGGCCCATCGCTGCAGGCGGCTGAAATCAACAGTGTGAAGATAATACCAAACTAGAAAAACCAGTACCGCAACGGGGGCAATCACAAAGAGAACCTGCCGGAAGAACCCGTCGGGAACATTATCACCAAGACTGAAGGCAATGGCCTTGTTTCTGACATGGTAAATAAGCAGAAATCCGTTGTTGAATACATCTTTAATAACCGTGCCTTGCACGGGCCATTTTATTGCAATAAAAGCTTTGGTTATCTGATCTACAATTATAATAAGAGCAGTAAGTATGAAGGGCTTTAAGTATCTTTCGCCTTTATTATCAATTGTTGTATCCACTATAATTCCCCTTACAACCCGGTTGGCGCATCAATAAAAACCGAATCCGCTTTGAGCTGTTTTTCACATTCTTCCATCATCCGCCTGACGCCCCAAACCTCCGTTGAATAATGTCCCCCGGCAATTATGTTCATGCGGCCTTCAAGCGCATGATGATAAACCGTATGGGAGCTTTCCCCGGTGACATAAAGATCGACTTTTTCTTCCAGAGCCTGGAAAGCTTCGAGGCCGGCGCCGCCCGATATTACAGCGCAGGTTTGGCTCTCGTTTTTGCCAAACGGCAAAACGCCCAACGGCGGGCGGTTCATAAAACTAATTCTTTTTACCGCCTCATCCACAGTCAGGGATTTTTTTAAGTTTCCCTTAAAGCCGATTTTATGCCCGTGGTATAGGCCAAAGGGTTCAGGATTTTCTATGCCCAAGAGTTCCGCCAGAACCGCGTTATTGCCAAGACACGGGTGTTGATCCAGAGGCAGGTGAACCGCATAAAGGGCCAGATTGTTGTCCAAAAGAAATTTGATCCGCTCCCTGCGGGTTCCCCGCAGGTTTTCGGCGGAGCCCCAAAAAAGTCCGTGGTGAACAAAAAGCATACCCGCTCCCGCGCCGACGGCCTGCTTAAAAATTTCCAGGCCCGCGTCGACCGCAAAGGCGATTTTTTTTATTTCGGATCCGTCGTTGTCAACCTGCAGGCCGTTAAGCGAAGAATCCACATCCTTAAATCCCTCTATGTCCAACAGGCCGCGAAAAAATTCATCAAGTTTGCCGCTGGTAAGCGCGCCGGTAAGCGTCATAAAATCCTCCTGTGGTCTAAATAAAGTGGCCGAGGTCCTTGTCTTCCTGGAAACCGCTTGTGCGGGCAATTGCGTAAGAAGCGACTGAGCTTATCATCACATCCAGAAAAGTTCCCACGGCGATAAGGTAAAAAGCCAGGGGCTTCAGAATCAGGTAACCTGCCTCAAAGCCGCGCCCGTAACCCAGGCAGAGCACAGCAAGGGCGATATAAGCGCCGCCGCCGGGGTGGCCTGCCAAAAGAAAAGAGATGAGCAGCGCCCTGCCTGCTATCATAAAAATATCCCGCATGGTAATTCCAAGGCTAGAATAGGAATTGATGATCACGATGAACGCAGCAGCCGCGACCATGGCGCTTCCTGCCCGGCCAAAAACCGCAAAGAGCGACACCGTTACCGCGTTTGAGCGGCGGCGGGCCCCGAGGTTTTCCTTTACGTGCCGGAAAATTACAGGCAGGGTAAAGTTGACGTCTCCGGAAAAAAATCCCGCCAAGGCCTGACTGATTGAACCGTAAAGGATCACCCAGGGATTAGCTTTTGGCCTTATAAGATACAGAAAAAGCGGAAGAATTCCAAAACCCAGAACCGCGCTGGCAACTCCAAGCAGAATAATAAGATCCTTGAAAATATCCGCTTTTAAAACGCTTTGAAAGCGTATTGCCCAGTAAGCGCTTAAAATTATCATTACTATTCCCAGGATCTCCGAAAAAAATGTTGCTATATGGTAAAAAATTCTTGAAAGGGAATCCACAATTGCCATAACCGGCTTTGTATAGTTGCGGTCATAAGAGAGCCCCATACCGAAGAAAAAAGCAAAAACCAATATCGGCAGCAGGCTTATTCCATCGCCAAACACCGCTGTGAACATATTGGAAGGAAATAATTGCAAGACGCTGTCAGCGGTATTAAGCGAAATCGCTTCGGCCTGCTCCTCAACCAGAATGGGGATGCGGGAGGGGGGGAAAAACAACGTTGCCAGAATACCCACGCTGATAACAAAAGCGGAACTGAAAATAATGACAAGCAAAGTTTTTAAGACCAGCGTCCAAAACTGGCCGTCCTGCCTGAGCTCGTAAACGGCAATGATCAAAGAAAAAACAAGCATCGGCGCCAGGCAATAACGGCCCATACGGATCGCCAGATCACCAAGCCAGGCGATATTTTTTCCTATGGTTTGATTATCAGCAGGCAAATGAAGCCCGATTATCACACCCAAAATTGAGCCAATCAGAAGTTTAAGCCAAACCTTCATTTTGTCAGCATAACTTAAGGCGGGATGGAATTCAAGGTAACGGCTAAAGACAGCTTGCCAAAAGCCCCTCTAAGGTATCAAGATGCGGATCGATTACCGCAATCGGTTCCGCTTCCAGGTTCAGTAAAGAGAGCCTTTCCGGCAGCGAAACCTTTTGCCCCGTGGCCTGTTCAATTACGGCCGCTTCTCTGGCGGGATGGCCCGTCGCAAGAACAATTATATGGTCAAATGAGTTTTTTTCCTGATTGTGAAAATCCCTGGCCGCAGCCAAAGCCACAGCGCCATGAGGATCCAGCAGCATACCGTATTGGGTCCAGGCAAATTCCATCGCCTCTAGCGTAGCTGAGTCGCCAACAGAAGCGGGAAAGACAATGTTGCGCATGACGGCGGGGGCTTCCTCGTAAAAGGAGTTGAAGCGGGCGAAATTGGAAGGAACGCTCACATCAAGGGCCGGCGAATTGGTCACAATGACCGGGCGAGGCTTGAATTCTTTACCGCGGATAAAATCGCCAAAGGGGTCGTTCGCGTTCATGGCGGCAATAAAACCGTTTACCGGCAGGCCGAATTTCCAGGCGTAAAGCCCGGAAATGAGGTTGCCGAAATTCCCCGAAGGGACGCTGAAGAAAAGCCCCCCCGATACCTGTTTTTTAATTTTCACAAAAGCGTAAAGGTAATAAAAAGCCTGGGGCAAAAGCCGTCCCGGGTTTATCGCGTTGGCGCTGGTTATGCAATACCTCTGGGCAAAAGGCTTGTCTTTGATGGTTTCTCTCACCAGGCGCTGGCAGTCGTCAAGGGTTCCGCGTATCTGGATCGGGATTATGTTTCCCCCGTTATGGGCAAAAAAGGCAGGATCAATGCCCCTGATAGGGCCGGATGGGAAGATCATTACCGTAGTAAGCCCCCTGCGCCCGTAAAACGCCCTGCCAAGACAGCCGCCGCTGTCCCCCCTGGCTGCCGAAAGTATTATTGCGCCTGAGTTATTTTTTAACAGCTCTTCCAACAATGCCGCGTGAAAAGCGGCGCCGAAATCTTTAAAAGTTCCTGTGGGGCCTTTGTAAAGATTAAGAATTGAAAAATTTTCATCCAGTTGGGTAAGCTCCGGCTCAAAGTCAATCTCCGCTACCCTGGCAGCCGAAAACGGGTTCAGCTCTCCCTGAAGCAGCGCGGGGGCCACTGTAGCCACCAGCTCCGGATAAGTCGTTCCTTCGTCCATGTACAAAAAAAACTGGCGCAGATCGATCACCTTCGACGGGACATAAAGCCCGCCGTCGCTCGGCAGGCAGCGCAGTACCGCATCCTTAAAAGAGACATCAGGTTCTTGCGACTTAGTTGATCTGAACTGCATAATCCTAGTTTAGCATGAATTCACAGAAAGGTAAAACCGGCTCCTAAATCCGACCGGTACGCCGCCGCGCCTGCTCTTCCGGAATTCTCTTTCGTTTTGCCCAGAGCGAAAGCTGATCCGCGCCTATCTCCCCGGTGATAAAATATCTGGCCCCAGGGTATGCGAAGTACATTCCGCAGACAGAAGAAGCCGGGATTATCATGGCGGACTCACTAAGGCTAAGGCCGATTCGCCGCTTTGCCTCAAGAAGGGTCATTGCCGTTTCCTTGTCGTAGTGGTCGGGACAAGCGGGATATCCGAAGGCCGGAACAAGGTTCACAGGCCAATACTCCTCTTTTACCTTGTTAAAGAGCTCCTCGGAAAAAGCTTCGGCCAGGGAATTTGCGATTGTAGCGGCGAGCAGAGCCTTCCCCTCATCTAGGAGTCTGTCGACTCCTTGGAGTCTGTCGGCTCCTTGGGGTTTTTCGTTTTGGAATTCCGCCGTCAGAACAAAAAGTCCAATCCAGTCATACCTTAACTGTCCCTGGCCGTTCCTTGCATGGTCTGCAGGAAGAATATAATCCGCAAGGCAGAGGTTCATCACATTTGAAGCTTTCTTCACCTGGTTCCGCAAAAAACAAAACCGCGCCAATTCCTTGGCAGGTTTATCAAGATCTATATCCTGCCTGAATAGAACAACATCTTCGTTTTCGGAAAGCGCGGGGAAAAATCCCAAAACAGCGCGAAGGGAAAGTTTTTCTTTAATCTCTTCCAACAGGGCTTTTGCGTCGGAAATGAGTTCTTTTCTTGCATGGTCATAATGTTCCTGATCGGCGCCTTCTTTCTTTAGCAGCTGCCAGGATCGGCAAAAGGCATCCCAGTCCAGACGCTCCATTACTTTTTCCCTTGGATAGTAATTAAATTGCAGCAGCCTTTTGATTTTTGGAACCGGGATTTCTCTGGCATCCCAATCAACTGCCAGACGGTTTGCCCTGGCTTCTTCCAGCGGCAATATGAGGCGTTTTTCAGTTATACTATCATGGCTTCTGCGGGCTTCTTCCTGTTCCGCGTTAAGCTTCCGCAAAAAATCACTTTTTTGCGCGGGCGAAAGAAGGGCTCCGACAGCCTGGGGAGTATGACCGGCATCCGGCAGATAAACCACCGGCCCTGAATATGCGGTAGCGATACGTAGCGCTGTGTGAGCGGCGCTGGCGGCGGCCCCGCCAATTAACAGCGGGATTGTGAGACCGGCTTTTTCCATCTCTTCGGCAACGAAAACCATTTCATCCAGCGAAGAGCTGATAAGACCGGAGAGACCCACGCAGTCCGCGCCGCTATTCCGCGCGGCTTCAAGTATCCTTTCCGGATTGACCATCACCCCCAGGTCAATAACTTCATAGCCGTTACAGCCGAGGATCACAGAGACGATGTTCTTGCCAATATCGTGGACATCGCCCCTGACTGTGGCAAGAACAATTTTCCCCGCCCGAGTTATGCCTTGCTTTGTTGGTGAAAATGAATCCAGTGCGGCCAATGCCTTTTTCATAATCTGGGCGCTGCGAATCATCTGGTGAAGGAATACGCTTCCCTCGCCATAGCGGCGGCCTGTTTCCTCAATTCCCCGCATTAAGGGGCCTTCAACAATTTCAATATAGGATTTGCCTGAATTGAACAGTTCCAGGACATCTTCGGCTATGTATTTGTCTATTCCCTTAACAAGGGCGTAGCCTATCCTCTCTTCCACTGACTGGCTTCGCCATTCATCACTTTTTTTTTGATCTCCCTCTTTGTCCCCAACGGCTTCTTTGTTGCCCATCGCGAGAAGGCGATCGGCGTAGTTGCTGCCGCCTTTGCCTTTCTTGCACAGAACCGCGTCTTCTGCCGCGTCCCGCAGCTCCTTTCTGACCTCATTCCAGGGAACAAGATCGGCAGGGTTCAGGATCGCCATCGAAAGGCCCGCCTTAATCGCGTGGTGTAAAAAAGCGCTATGGAGGGCGCTTCGAATTTCTTCGTTTCCTCGGAAACTAAAGGAAAGGTTTGAAACACCCGCGGAGATGTGTACAAGCGGATAGTTTTCGATAATCCAGGAACAGGCGCGGATAAAATCCAGGGCGTAAGCGTCATGTTCGGCGATACCGGTAGCGATGGTAAGAACATTGGGATCAAAAACAATGTCTTCGGGCGGAAAGCCAGTCTCGGTAAGCAAATTATAAGAACGGGCGGCAATTTGGATTTTCCGCTCATAGCTTTCAGCCTGGCCTGATTCGTCAATCAGCATAACCACCACGGCCGCGCCGTAACGGCGAACCAAAGCCGCGCGGCGCAGAAATTCAGTCTCCCCTTCTTTCAGGCTTATGGAATTTACAAGCGGCTTGCCCTGGATACATTTCAGGGCCGCTTCAAGGATCTCCCAGCGGGAACTGTCGGGCATCACCGGATAGCGGGCAATCTCGGGATTAAATAGGGCATTGTTTAAAAACTGAACCATCGCCGCTTTCCCGTCTAAAAGGGCGTTGTCCATACATACGTCGATAATTCTGGCCCCAGCGGAGAGCATATCGCCTGCCACGCTGACCGCTTCGTCCCAGTCACTGTTCTGAACCAGCCTTAGGAACTTCCGGCTGCCAGCGACATTGGTTCTCTCGCCGATGTTGATAAAATCCACGCTTCCTCTGGCAGGCAGAGGAAGAACCTCAAGACCGGAAAGAAAGCCGATCTCCGGCTTCTCAGGCAGCGGCCTGGGGGGATAGTTTTTTGCCAGTTTCGCAATTGCGGCAATGTGGGCCGGCGTTGTACCGCAGCAGCCGCCGGCGATGTTGAGCAGGCGCTGCTCGAAGAAATTTTTCATAACGCCGGCCATTTCTTCAGGCCCATCGCTGTATTCGCCTGAACGGTCCGGAAGCCCCGCGTTCGGGTAGCAACTCACCGGGAAGTGCGTAAAAGCGGAAAGCCTGGCCAGGTGAGGACGGATTTTTTCCGCCCCGAATGAACAGTTCAACCCAAGAGCAAAAGGCTCCGCATGGGAAACCGAAACCGCGAAAGCTTCCAGGGTTTGACCTGACAAAAGCCGGCCCGCCGCATCTGAAACAGTCGCTGAAATCATTAAGGGGATGCGGGCTTTTCGCTCTTCCCTAAGCCGTATAACCGCGGCAATACCGGCCTTCGCGTTTAGGGTATCAAAGATCGTTTCAAGCAGAAGAATGTCAACTCCGCCGTCCAAAAGCCCTCGGGCGTTGTCGTAGTAAGCCGCTTCAATTTCATCCCAACTGATGCAGCGCTTACCCAGATCGTTTAAATCCGAGGCCATGCTCGCGCTTTTTGTCATCGGCCCCATGCTTCCGGCAACAAAACGCCTTTTCCCGGATGCTGAAAATTTATCAGCCGCCTGTCTGGCCACTGTTCCCGCCGCCCGGCTAACTTCGTAAGCTTTCTCCGCCAAACCGTGATCCGAAAGCGAAACGGCATTGGCGTTAAAACTACAGGTAGTGATTATATCCGCCCCCGCTTCAAGATACGCTTCGTGGACAGAAGCAATCAATTCCGGGTTGCTCAGGCACAGCGGATCGGACAGCTTGTGTCCTTTCAGCATAGAGCCCATCGCGCCGTCTAGAATAATGATCCGTTCCCGGACTAGAGCGTTAAGTTCCTCATAGCTATTGGCAGACATATCTATATTAAAGCAGAAAGAGGGCTTTTATACCAGAACGAGAATCGCTAAAACCTTAATTTACACGAATAAACCCATATCTAAGCTCGAAGCCGCCGCGCAAAGCCTTGCCGCGGGCTAGACGGTCGTGGCCTCTATTTACGCACGTTTTGACGTGGCCTTTATTCTCGCACGCCGTGCGCCCTTGCAAGGCTTTGCGCTGCGGCTTCAGACAAGCCATATTTATTCGAACAAAAAAGGTTTTACATTCGGTAATGTTTTGCATTTCACCCTGCTAAAGCAGGCAAATCCATTTTTGGTTAGTGATACAGAATTTCCCTTTCGAAGAATCCTAATTTGCCATCTTTTGTTATGCTTTTAGCCAAATAAACACTGGAAGGTGCGGGTGAGTGCCGCAGCCAAAATATGTGGAATTCTCCGGCTGGGAAGACGAGAAAGTAAATGCTCGTCTACAAAGTGAAACAAATGTCCAGCACTTAAAGTGGAAAAATATCACCTCAAATCTGTATTATATACTTTAAGTGCTGGGCGACTTCACAGCCGGATTCTACACGCATTTTGGTTGCGGCACTCACCCACACCTTCAATGAGTTTTATTTTGACTATTCTCTTGACTAATTTCACTAATACACTAAGCTTGATAAGAAATGGAAGTCTCTCTTGAACTTGTACCGCGCGGTATTTCTTCTTTACAGGAAGACGCCGCGCTAAGCCGGTTTTACCCTGCCATTACCTGCATAAATATTCCGGATCTGTCCCGCTTTTCCGTCCGTTCCTGGGAAGGTTGTGCCGCTGTAAAAACTTTTCTGGGAAGCGCCACACCGCGAATTCCCCACCTGCGGGCCAGGGATTTTTCTTTGGACGAGCCTTTCCCCCTGGCGGATTTTTTCAGGGAAAACGGGATAAGCCGCACGCTGGTTATTTCAGGGGACCCGGTACCGGACAAGCCGGACAAAGCTGGAGATAATCACACTATTGAGTTAATTAAAAAACTAAAGGCGGAGATGCCGGAGCTGGAAATTTATGCCGGTTTTGATCCCTATAGAACCAACATACGATACGAACTTGATTACGTTGCGGCCAAGGAAGATGCAGGGGCCACAGGTTTTATGAGCCAGCCCTTTTTTGATCTCAGGCTTTTGGAGCTTTATGCCGAGTACCTGGAGGGGAAAAGCGTTTTTTGGGGAACATCGCCGGTGCTGTCCGAAAAGAACAAGCACTACTGGGAATCCAGAAACCGCGCTCTTTTCCCGCGTTCTTTCCTGCCGGATCTCTACTGGAATATAACCTTTGCCAGACAGGCCATGGATTATTGCAAGCGGAACAATTTTAACCTGTACCTTATGCCGATGAAAACGGAGATAGAAACCTATTTGTCCGGCATTTGGCCGCAACACTAATTATCAGAAAAAACTTGTAAAAATTATAACTTTTTTCTCAATACAGAAAAAACTTTACCTTACCCAAAAACTGTGATAAACTGTATTTATGGTACAGCGAAATACATATTTGGAAAGGCTGGCGGCCTGGCGGGAAAAGCAGGTTATAAAGGTAATAAGCGGGGTAAGGCGCTGCGGAAAATCCACGCTTCTTTTGCAATACATAAATCAGCTTAAGGCTTCCGGCATTGCCGATGAACAGATAATTTCGATAAATCTGGAAGATCCGGAATTTGATTCTCTGCATAACCACCAGACCCTTTACGCATACATACAAAAGCGCCTTTGTAAAAATAAATTTACCTACGTTTTTATTGATGAAGTACAACAATGCGTCAATTTTGAAAAAGCCGTTGACGGGCTGTTTATCAAAAAACGTGTTGATCTATATCTAACCGGCTCCAACGCCCACATTCTCTCCGGGGAACTGGCTACATTGCTTTCAGGCAGGTATATTGAAATCAACATGCTTCCCCTGTCTTTTTCGGAATACCTGGCTTTTACCGGGAACAATTCAAAAAAGAAGATCGCTGATCACAGGATGGCTCTTAATAATTATCTTCGATTTGGGTCTTTTCCGTTTACGGCCAGTCTGGACGCCAATGAAGGAATGATAAAAACCTACATAGATGGAATATTCAACACTATCTTAATCAAGGATATTGCAAGGCGCATAGGTGTTGATGATATTTCGCTTCTTGAAAATATCATTAAATTCTTAAGCCATTCGGTGGGAAGTCCCATTTCAACAAAAAAAATCAGCGATACCATCAATTCGACAGGCAGAAAAATTTCGGTTAATACGGTAGATGTTTATGTGCGCGCCCTGACAGAGAGTTTTATTTTTTACCATGTTAGCCGCTATGACATCAAAGGAAAGCAGCATCTGAAAACCCTGGGCAAATATTACATTGTTGACACCGGAATAAGGAATATGCTGCTGGAATCGTCATCCCCGGATATTGGACATCAGCTTGAAAATATCGTGTATCTGGAACTGCTTCGCCGTGGACACAGGGTCAGCATAGGGAAACTTGCCGAAAAGGAAATTGATTTTGTGGTGACAGACACCGATTCAGCCTATTACCAGGTGGCCGCCTCTGTTCTTGACCCGACTACTCTTGCCCGTGAACTTGAGGGCCTTAAAAAGATAAAAGACAATCATCCCAAATTTTTGCTTACGTTGGACGATATTCCCTTAAAGGCAAACCATGACGGTATTGTTCAGATCAATCTGATAGACTGGCTTTTGAAGCATCCTCTCTAAGCAAGCCCTCCGACAACAGAGCCGCCAGGATGCGGCGTTTTTCCGCCCCGGAGTTCCGCGTGAAAGCGGCTATCCTTTCGCGAATATCGCGGCGGCGGGAATTAACTCCGTAAGGGCAGGTACAGACCGCCGACAGGAAGTTCTGTTCCTCGGCGCAGGCGATGATCTGCCGTTCTTCCAGATAGCCAATGGGACGGATAATTGCCAGCGGGTACTTGCGGTAGGCAAGGTACAGAGGCATTGCCGAAAACGTCCCCTCCCCCGTCAAATTCATAAAAAAAGTTTCGATTATATCGTCCAAATGATGACCCAGGGCAATTTTATTAAACCCGTTTTCCAGCGCGTACTTGATAAGCTCTGTCCGCCGCTGGGTGGAACACCAGTAGCAGTTCATTTTCCTGCCCTGCTTCAGCCTGCCGATAATCGGTACCGAAAGATCATGCAAAGGGATGCCCCAGTCCTCAAAACGGGCGGCAAGAAGGTATTTTTTGCAATTGTCGCAAAAATCCCCGGAAATATGCAGCGCCTGGAGTGTGTAACTAATCTTGAGCGCCCGCTTTAAGCCTGAAAGGGCCCAAGCCATCACTGTTGAATCCTTGCCCCCGGAAGCCGCGACAAGAATGCGGTCGCCTTCTTCAATCAGCCTGTGCTCCAGAACGGCCTTGGCGGCGAGCTTTTGGACAATGACGCTTGCTCCCGCCCTGCGTAGAAACCTGTTGCTCATGATGGGCCGCCTGCTTTGCCGCCGCTATCAGAGAACTTCCCGCAAATGTCCCGAATTACCAGGCTTGCCAAAACCATCCCCGCCGAGGCGGTTACCGGCATAGCGCTGCCCAAAGGCGCTCTTTTTCCACCTGCACCGCTTTTTTCCGCGCTACCCTTATCCCCGCCAAAACACACTTTTTCTCCCCGGCCTGGCTTTTCAGTACTGTAAACCACGGTAAAATGACCTGAAACTCCGCGCTTTCTCAGTCCCAGCCGTACAAGCCGCGCCAGGGGACAAACGGAGGTCTCCCAAATATCGGCTGTTTTGATCTGGGTCGGATCAAGTTTCCAGGCCATCCCCATCGAAGAAAAAAGCCGCTTTCCCGAAGCAATTGCCGTTTCGATGAGGTCGAGCTTGCTTTCAATGGTATCAATAGCATCAATTACATAATCCGCTTCGGAAATGCTAAAAAGCCCCGCGCTCTCCTTTGAAAAAAACTGAGGAAAAGAAACAACCTCGCAGGCCGGATTTATCTCATTCAGGCGCTCTTTTAACGCCTCGGTCTTTGGCCGGCCTGTGTTTCCGCTTAAGGCCTGAACCTGGCGGTTAAAGTCAGAAACGCTGACAATGTCGGAATCCACCAGCGTTATACTGCCCACACCGGAGCGAACCAGGGCTTCCGCGCACCAGCTTCCCACGCCGCCTATGCCGAAAATGATCGTTCGGCTTTTCCCAACGGCCCCTGCCGCTTCGGCGCCGATGAGAAGGGACAATCTCTGAAAAAGTGCGCTGGTCATATAATTATATCAATTTTACCCCAAATAAACGATTTATGACCATATAAACCCGTATAAAAAAAATCTTGACTTTTCAGAATTTCGGTTATACAGTGGTACTATGAATTTGAAAACTGTTTTAAGTAAAGAAACGATAAGCCTCCATTTGAAGGGGACAACAAAAGAAGAAATAATCAACGAATTGCTAGATATTCTTGTAGCAGCAAAAAAAATCAGTGATCGTTCAGCAGCCCTGGTCGCGATTATGGATCGGGAACAGAAAATGTCTACGGGCATGAAACACGGCATCGCCATTCCCCACGGAAAAAGCCCTACGATAAACGACTTGGTGGCCTGTATAGGGGTTTCGGACGCGGCGGTTGAATTCGACGCCCTGGATCATGAACCGTGCAGGATCTACATCATGACCCTCTCGCCGGTAGAAAAAACCGGCCCCCATCTTCAGTTTCTGGCGGAGATAAGCCTGCTCTTTAAAAGCGCGGAAAAACGTCAGGAAATACTGAACGCATCTTCACCGGAAGAAGTACTGAAGATATTATCCGAGTAAGCAAGTAAATCCTAATTTAGCTAAGAGTTCACTGCAACAAAAACCTAAACAAAAACTGGAAACGGGCGGGCGTGGGCAGTATCGGGCATTCTCTTTGCTCCAATTCTTTGTTAGACGCCTTCGTGCGCAAGCCTGCGGCTTGCTGGACACGAAGGCGGGGGTTTGTCCAACCCCCATTTCCCCGCATGTCGCAAAAGGTCATGCCCGGCTTTGCCCACGCCCGCCCGTAAGCAGTTTTATTCCGTCAATCCATGCTGTGAACGTAGGGCAAATTGTGTTTATGCATCGCAAGGAAAATGAGAATTATACCTTCGATTCTGTAGGCATATCATCACACAAAATATTTTCGCCTGCCTTAGCAGGGTGAAATGCAAAACATTACTGAATGTAAAAAACTTTTATTATTCGAACAAATCTTAGCTTATCTGAAGCCGCCGCGCAAAGCCTTGCCGTGGGCCTACGGCGTGCAAGAATAAGGGCCACGTCAAAACGTGCGTAAATAAAGGCCACGACCGTCAAGCTCACGGCAAGGCTTTGCGCGGCGGCTTCGAGCTTAATCTGGTTTATTCGTATAAATTAATTTTTTTTTCGGAAAACCCTAAAGTTAAATTATACAATGCCGATAAATGAAGCGGATGCTTGTAAATATTCGATTGTAAACATTTAAACATCCCATGGAGGGGACTATTTTGGCATATTCTAATGCAATTTCCACATACAAGGAGACCAGAGTAAAGACGGCGACTCAGGGGCAGCTTGTCATGATGCTCTACGATGAGGCAATAAAATGTCTGGATCGGGCCCTGGAATTACTAAGTTTAAATGCCGGAGGGAAGAAAAATCCCGGAAACATCGAGAAAATCTCCAAATCTATTCTTAAAACGCAGGAAATCATCACCGAACTGACGGTTTCCCTGGATTTTGAACAGGGGGGGGATATCGCTAAGAGCCTTTTTTCCCTTTATACCTGGTTTAACAAAGAGCTGCTTGAAGCCAATATTGCCCAGGATATGCGCAGAATAACATATGTACGTAATCAACTAAATGAGCTTCGAAGCGCCTGGGCGGAGATTACGACAAAAACCAGCCATGAGACAGCCGGTAAGAGCGTTGCGGGTGTTAATATCGCCGGTTAGGGGGTAGTCATGGTAAGTCCGATGGTAAAACCGGTCATCAACGAGAAAAGTTCCGGAGAAATCAGCGCCGCCGAACTTAGCCAGCGGGTGGCCGTTATTAAGAGGTTTAAAGAACTCTTAAAAACCCAGCGGGACAGATTCCATGCGTATCTTGAAGCCCTGGACAAGCAAAAGGATGTTATCCAAAGCGGTAATACGGACGATCTTCTGCATCATGTGGAATTGGAAGAAAAGATAGTCGCTGATATTTTCTCAATTCAAAAAGTAATCGATCCTCTGGAGGAAATGTACCAGTCGGTAAGACTGAAAAGCCCCGTAAAAAGCAGTACAAAATCAATTGAAAGAGTTTCAGGCGAAGAAGAAGTTATCAGCCTGAAGGAAGCTTTGGACGGCCTGAAAGCCGAAGCTGTTGTACGCTCGGAAAGAAACAGGCAACTCCTTGCCAAGCGTATGGCCGAGCTTCGTTCAGAGATAAATAGTTTGAAAGGTAATACATACGCCAGGCGCAAGTTTGAAAGTAGCACCGGCCCTTCTTATATAGACATGAAAGGCTAGGAGTTTGCCGGGCTTCGCCAGCTTGAAGTAAAATCTCGCCAAAGTCGGAAGTAAAAATCAGCCAAACTAGGAAGTGAAATAGAGCCAAATCCAGAAGTAAAATCTTGCCAAACCAGGAAGTAAAACCTTGACAAAACCGGAAGTGAAAATTAAAATCGTAATTAGCGATGAAGCAAGAATACCTGACCCGCATGGCGGACAGGGTCCTGGATACAGCGCTGGAAGCATCCGGGGCGGTGCTTATTGAAGGGCCAAAATGGTGCGGGAAAACGAGGACAGCCGAAGAAAAGGCCGCAAGCGTTCTTTATATGCAGGATCCAGACCATGCCGCTTCCTACCAACAAGCGGCTGACGTAAAGCCTTCTATCTTGTTGAATGGAGATACCCCACGCCTTATTGACGAATGGCAGATGGCGCCGGTACTGTGGGACGCGGTTCGGTTCGCGATAGACCAGCGCGGGGAAACCGGCCAGTTCATCCTGACCGGCTCAGCCGTACCAAAAGACAATGCTGTTCAGCATACGGGAACCGGCCGCATTTCGCGGATGACAATGCGTCCTATGTCCCTGTTTGAATCGCTGGAATCGAACGGGATGATTTCCCTGGGATCACTTTTTGATGGGGCTCAATCTGACAGCTTTTCCTCACTGACGATTGAAAAATTGGCCTTTGCGCTGATCCGCGGCGGATGGCCGGCTTCTATTGGGCAATCGGCTTCTGTAGCCCTGCGGCAAGTGTATGACTATGTTGACGCGGTTATTAATATTGATGTGTCCCGTGTGGATGGCGTCGAAAAAAGTCCCATGCGTCTCCGCGCTTTGATGCGTTCATTGGCGCGTAATGTGTCTACAGCGGCAAGCATTACAACAATTCAAAGGGATATTGCCGCAGATGAAGAGACCATCTCTGAAAAAACCATTTCCGCTTACCTTAACGCGCTACGCCGCATATTCGTAATAGAAGACCTGCCCGCATGGAATCCGGCCATGCGCTCTAAAACTGCTTTGCGAACAACTCCCAAAAGACATTTCGTTGATCCGTCCATTGCCACCGCCGTCCTTCGCGCCAATTCAGACAGCCTTCTATCAGACTTTAACACATTCGGCTTATTGTTTGAGTCGCTGTGTATCCGCGACCTTCGTGTGTACGCCCAGGCTATTGACGGCGAGGTGTTTCATTACCGTGACAAAAGCGGGCTGGAAGCCGACGCGATTGTTCATCTAAAAGACGGAAGATGGGGCGCCGTTGAAGTAAAGATGGGCGCGAAGGAAATCGAGACCGCCGCAGAAAACTTAAAAACTCTCTGTGATAAGATTAATCTGGATAAAATGAGGGAGCCGTCTTTTCTGATGGTTCTGACGGCCGGAGAATTGGGTTATAAACGGAACGACGGGATATATATCGTTCCTATCGGGGCTTTAAGGGACTGACAGACCACAACCCTCTTGTATACCATTCATCAAATGCGCATAGTTTAACAGTGGAGAGGGAAAAGCAGAAACGGGGAAGGCCGCGAAAGGATGAAAAACCGCCGCCTGTACCGGTTGAAAGGCAAGACGTTCAGACCAAATCGACGATCATTCAAAGGGCCAAAAATCCTGGCGACAAAGCGGGCTTTTACTTTACCATCGGCAGAACCGGGACACGCAGCTATTTAAGCTTTCACTCGCCCAAAGGCACAAGGCAGGCTATCGATTTTCGCCGCTTCACCGGGCCTGTGAGGGAACTTCTGCGGGAATTTATTGCCAGAAAAAGCGAACGAAACTTTTCATTCATAATTGATTTTGACGAAACCGATGATGATGATTATACGCTCTATAATCCCGATGACCGGCTTATTGAGCAGGCCCTTGCCGCCAGAATTTTGCGTAATGAAGAAAATAAAATACTGTCCATGGCGGAAGGGGAATACCGCTATGCCGTTCGCATCGAAAATATTCCAAACGCGAACACCCTTACAGAACAGTACGTTAATGTGTCTCCGGAACTTCAAAACGAATCAGGCGAGGTGGTAGCGGCAGGCCCGGCGGGAAAATGCCCGTTTTATACCATTTCTCCGCGTTTGGCTGTATCGGGAACCAATGTATATCAAATTCGCGACCTTGGCTTGCGTTGGGCGGAAGCGGATCGGATATATTTCCGCCTGTCAAAAAGCGAACTATCCGCTTTTCTTTCCCTGATCTTTTCCGGTTTTTCCAATCTGGAACTTTTGTACGAAGGCTGGTCTGTAAAAAAGATAAGGCCGGCGGCGGCTCTTCCCGCCCTCTTATTCATGGAAATCGACAAGTACGGTTACCTCCATGTGCGGCCCATCAGTTTCCTGCGGGGTTTTCCGCCCCAGTTTCTGGAAAACGAAGAGATTGTCACGGTTGTGGAAATATATGAAAACGAAAAAATCTTTGGCGTTGCGGAAGTTGTTTTTCCCGAGCCGCCTGATGATCAATTCAGGGCGGTACTGAACCGCGGCAATAAAGCAACGGCAAAAAATTCTATTCACGAGGAAAACGGCCGCTTCATCATTGCGCCCAAGTTTGCCCGCGAATTTTTCGCTGAGAATATCCTTGACTTATCCCAGCGTTTTGTGCTGCTGGAAGCCGAGGTGCTTTCAGGCTACAAGCTCAGTTTCTCAAGACCCAAAATACGCCTGTCAATGGGAAAGGGTATTGATTACCTTTCCGGCAATGCGGTGGTGGAAATCGCGGGTGAAAGTTATTCCTTTTCCAAGTTTATGGCGGAATACCGCAAGGCGTCCTGCATCACCCTGGCGGACGGGACGCGCTCCTTTCCCGACAAACGGACAATGGATCGCCTTGACCGTCTGGTAACGCAAATCAAGGGAAACGAAGACGCGGTAGAGTTGTCGTACTTTGACATTCCCCTGCTGTTGCAGGACGACTCCATCGAGATTGAGGGCGTCGCCTGGGAAGAAGCGCGGCCTTTCTTCGCTAAATACAATTCTATTCAGGACCGCAAAGGCCGTTGGTCGCTGGAGAACGGACAGCTCAGGCCCTACCAGGAATACGGCGTCAGCTGGCTTGACTACCTGCGCGAATACAGCATGGGCGCTTGCCTTGCGGATGAAATGGGCCTTGGAAAAACCATCCAGGTAATAGCCCTCCTGCGTTCCCTCAACGAGGCGGGCGTTAGGGGAAACTGCCTTATACTTTGCCCAAAAACGTTGGTGTTTAACTGGGTCGCGGAACTGGAACGGTTCGCACCTGAACTGCCCCGCACGGTGCATTATGGAACAGGGCGGGATACAGCCCAACTGGAAACTGAAGAGTTCAGGATTATCCTTAGTACTTACGCCACATTACGGCGCGACATCGAAGATTTCCGGAAGATCAATTTTCTGTATATCATCCTTGATGAGTCCCAGAACATTAAAAACCTGACAACTCAAACAACGGCGGCGGTACTCTCACTTAAGGGAAAACACCGGCTTGCCCTTAGCGGCACTCCGATAGAAAATAATCTGGGGGAATTGTACAGCCTGTTCCGTTTTCTCAACCCTTCGTTTTTCGGCTCCGAAAAGCTTTTTGTTCAGCGCTATCTTCATCCCATTCAGGATGATAACGACGAAGACGCCCTTAAAGACCTAAAGGCAAGGATATATCCCTTTATGCTCAGGCGTTTGAAGCGGGACGTGCTAAAAGAGCTTCCCGCCAAAACCGAAGAGACCGCGTATATCGAGCTGGAAGAAAGCCACCTGACCGTTTACCACCGCAGGCGGCTGGAATACAAGCAGCTAATCGACAATATCATCGCAAGGGGGGAGGCGGCAAAATCCCAGTTTGTTATTTTCAAGGCGTTAGGCGAACTGCGCCGCCTGGCGAGTGTTCCCGAAGCGGACGGCGAATACGCCGGGCCTTCGGCAAAGCGCCAGTACCTGCTCGACAGGATAACGGAACTGGCAGAAAACAACCACAAGTGCCTTATCTTTACAAACTTTCTGGCAACGGTGGACATAATAAGTGAAGACCTGGCCGGACTTGGAATTCAAAACCTTACCATGACAGGGGCGACGGTGGATCGCCAGGCGCTGGTTAGCCGCTTTCAAACAGACGACAATGTAAAGGCCTTTGTTATGACCTTAAAAACCGGAGGAACCGGCCTTAACCTTACGGCGGCGGATTACATTTTCATCATGGATCCCTGGTGGAACAGCGCCGCCGAAAATCAGGCCATTGACCGCAGCCACCGCATCGGGCAGCAGAATCCGGTGTTTTGTTACAGGCTCATTGCCAAAGATACAATTGAAGAGCGGATCCTGGAACTTCAGAAACGAAAGACCGATTTGGCGGGCGCGCTTCTTGCAGATGATCCTGGGGCGCTTAAAGCCCTGAGCCCTGAGGATGTGGCCTTCCTTGTGGGGGACACTCCGTGAACTCTGAATTGACCGCTTCCCTGGAACAGGTTCCAATGGAGCAACTTAGGGAAATATACAAAACCCTGGTTGGAAAATTACCTGTGGTAAGAAAAGCGGAACTTATTCAGATGCTTGCAGGGGCTTTAGATTTTAAAACGAAAGATAGTTTCCATCAATGGTTTGATTATTTACCGCCATTAACCCAAAACGTACTTTCCGCTATGGTGTTTAACGACTTTCTTCCAGTATCAGTTCTGGAGAAAAAATTTAAAGAAACTTTTTTGATAAAGGATAGCCGTTACGCCTGGGAAAAACGGTTACTGTTAAACGAAAAACTCAACCTGGCTTTTTTGAAACTTGATCGTTATAACGCGCAGTACACTCTTGGGTTACCCGTGTTTCTGCGAAAAGCGTTATCGCCCTGGCTTGAGCCGCCGCCTGAAGCGGACATTGCCAATTGCGTGTCTGATGATACCAGGCCCGGCTGGGACAACAGCCAGTTGATAGCCGATTCGTATCCCCTGCTCTGCGATACCGTAATACAGTTGTTTGCGGATATTCCGGAAGCGGAAAGAGAAAAGACAGTAAAAGGATTCAAGAAAAAACAAATGGCGGAGTTGCGTGTATCGTCAGGTTTTCTCGACTTTGATATTGATAACGCTTTTTGCCCGGACAGCATTGACTTGACTCTGCGTTTTATGCTCTGTATGAAAGGCTTCAAACCGGTTCGTCCCAAGGACGCCTATGAAGAAATTCGGAACATGGTAACCGGATTTTTCGGCAAAGATTCACTTTACAAAAAAACATGGTATTATCCTGACCGTAATTATCTTGAGTACAACGTTTGTATTGATCATTTGAGCAGAACTCCGGGTTATTATCTTGAGAATTATGAAGGGCTGCCTACATCCAGGGAAACTTTCCATAAAATTCTTCTGGATGTTGCAAAAGACGGCCGCCGTTTTGACGCCGATAAACTGGCTGAGCATATCAAAGTTACCGCAAAGAAGTTTGGTTTTAGCGGCAGCGAATTCGAAAAAACTTTAAGAATAAGAGCCTCTTTACTTGAAGTGGACGGAATTGCCTATTCCTGCGAATATTATGAAGATTTCCATGTATACGGAATATTACGCTTTCCTTTACTGGTAAAACCGTTATTTAAAGCGTACTGTTATATTTTCGCGGCTCTGGGACTTTTGGAAATTACCTGGCAAACACCGCCCCTTGCCATCACAAAAGTTACAAAACCGTATCCCATCTCCCCTTACGATTCCTTAAAAACGATTCGTATCACAAAACTCGGCCTATGGTGTTTGGGCCTGTCCTCGGAGAAACCGCCATTGCCGCGTCAGGAATACCAGGCTATTGCGGATAAGGAATTGTTCCTTGTTACGGTTCAGGGCAACTCGCTGGAACGGACAGTTTACCTTGACAGGATTGGCATTAAACTGGGGGAAGATCGCTGGCGCGTAAGTCCGGCTTCTTTTATTTCAGGCTGCGAATCCAAAAAGCACATAGAAGACCGGATTGAACGCTTTAAAAAACTTATCGATCCGGCCCCCGCTCCCCATTGGCTGGAACTGTTTGACAAGGCGCTTACCCGCGCCGGGTTGTTTGGCCATTACCGCAATGATGTGCTTGTATACAGCCTGGGCGAGAACAGGAAAATCGCGGAAGAGCTTCTGCGGGATCCGGAACTAAAGAACATCGCCTTTAGGGCCGAGGGAAGGATGCTTATTGTTCCGGCAAGAAATCAAAAGAAGTTTTTGGCTTTATTGAACGAACACGGGATTGCAAGTTTTTTTGGGGAGAAGTAAAAAAAAACAACCCCGCCTTTAAGTGACGAGGTTGTTGTATTTGAGGGGTAGTTTACTTAGAAACTGAACGAAATACTCACTGCCGGAGCAATGGTTATACTGCCGCTACCAGCAGCTATACCATCAAAATCACAATATGCGGTGAAAGCAAAGTCTCCAAATTCCAAAGTAAAACCAGGTTCGATAAGAATACCATCGCTTATTTCCTTTCTAATAATAGCAAGGACATAGGAAGAGAAGGAACCCGCTCCGTATTCAACGTATGCATCCACGCCTCGATAAAAATCAAAGGTGGGATCAATATTACTCTTTAGTTCTCCATAAAGCGCCAAGCCAAAGGTGCTGCTCCAACCAAGCCGAGACCTGAGTGTAGTTCCTGCAGCGTCAAGATAACTAATTCGTGCCTGAGCTTGAGCATAAATACTCCCAATATCCGTTTTCTGGGTGAATCTAATAGCAGGTCTAAGCGAACCAGAAACATTATTGCCTTCATCTTCTCTTGGAGAAATCATGAAACTAAGAAAACGATTGTCCAACTCAAACCTTAGGGTAGAAGCGCTGCCCAGACCCAGGTTATAGCGTAATCTCAAATATAAATTCGCGTATTGAGAGAGATCTTTAAAATCAGGTGTGAAATCGAAATTATAGTCCAAGTACGTATAGAATCCCAGATCGCCTAAAGACGTACTAAAATCAATCCAGGGCGTAAGAACGGGGCCCCATTCACCATCATCCGCCTTGGTGACATTATCAATAGCAAAATCTACTCCCACGCTTACTTGGGCTACGGCAATTCCCGTAACCAGAACCAGTACGCAAAGTAAAACAAGAAACTTTTTCAAAATACACCTCTGTTTTAAGCCTGGCCATTTGTGGTCAGGCTGATTTGATCGGAGTCTCCGCAACGTGGAGAACTTACTTCCGTATAATAAATCTGGATTAGTAATAACAATCTTCATTATGATTGTCAATAGGGCAACAGTCTTTACTTTTATCGAACAACATCATAAATGTTAAGCTGATGAAACGGATTGACCTTATTTATTTCAGATATTTGTCCATGAGCCTGAAGGCCGTCCTTGAATACCGGCTTTCCACATGGTTTGTAGCTATAGCCCAAACTCTCACCATGCTATTTGCCTTCATCGGCCTTGACCTGATGTTCCGCCGTTTCGGGAGCCTTGCGGGCTGGAGTTTCGAAGAAGCCGCCCTCTGCTTCGGCGTAACCTACATGGCCTTTTCGCTTTCGGAATGTATCGCCCGTGGCTTCGATTCCTTTTCGCGGATGGTCATTCAGGGCGAATTCGACAGGGTACTACTGCGGCCCCGAAGTACCATCATTCAGGTGCTGGGAACAAAAACCGACATCACCCGCCTTAGCAAAGCTATTTTGGGCATTGTAATACTCTGCGCGATTATCCCCCGAACGGAGATAAACTGGGATTTCTCAAAGGCAATAACCCTTTTACTGATGGTTTTGGGAGGCACGGCTGTTTTTACCGGGATTTTCATACTGGGGGCCACGGTGTGTTTTTTCACGCTTGAGGGACTTGAAGTGATCAACATCTTCACCGACGGCGGAAGGGAACTCGCCAGTTACCCTCTGCCTGTTTACGGCAAGTGGATCGCCCGCTTTTTCACGTTTATCATTCCCTTTGGCTGCATGAACTACCTTCCGCTTCTTTACCTCACAGGCCGTACCCAGGGCATCTTCTTGCCTGCCTGGGTTTATATGCTCATACCCCTTCTGGGTTTCGTGTTCATCCTGCCCTGCGTTCTCGTATGGCGCTTTGGGGTAAGGCACTACAGCTCCGCTGGCTCCTGAATGCAGCAGCATTAGCTTAAGGAGAATTTTTATTAAATTTCATCACGCAGAGGCGCAAAGGACGAAGCTATGATAAAAATATGCGGTTATTCGGTATAGTGTAGGTGTTCGGTAGGATCCGGGATCCGAGAACAATTACCGGTTGTAACCTCTGCTGGGGCAGAAAACTGACCCCGTAAGGACGAATAACAACCGGTAACCGCATTTGCTCCTTGGGGGATAGCCCTGACAGCGTTATCACCCCGAATAGACGCATGGATAACTATACCGGAGACCAGC
>Ga0268262_10000101_pt1 | contig 105697 bp, 101 predicted proteins | sample TergutNc150P3_FD_190354 | JGI IMG/M metagenome (GOLD analysis project Ga0268262, IMG submission 190354) | Nasutitermes corniger P3 segment gut microbial community from laboratory colony in Florida, USA - Nc150 P3 (SPAdes) (version 2) | ecosystem: Host-associated > Arthropoda: Insects >... | reverse complement strand
TAGTTATGGCAAAATATAATTTCCCACAAATTAAAGAAATAAAAATTCGCAATTTTTCAATATATACTAAATCAGAAAAAATAATTAATATCAATGAAAAAATTACAAAAGGAATATATTGTCTTGCAGGAGCTAATGGACTAGGTAAAAGTACATTTCAAAACATCTTAAATTATGGTCTAACAGGTTTAGTGTTAGCTTCTGATAAAACATTTTTATCTCCTGACAAAATTAATGAAAAAAATAAAGATTTTACAAATATATATTTTGATGGAAAGATAAAAGCGAAAGAAAAGAAATCAGCAGAAGTTGAATTATTATTTACATTAAATAATAAATATTATAGAATTGTGCGTGGTTTCTTTGAAAGAGATTCATTAAGAGAATTAGAGATATACGAATTTACAAAAAACAAGAGCAAAACCATAATCGTAAGAATGAACGGAGCGTCAGAATATTTAACTAAGAGATATCAAGAAGAAATTACTAAAGATATAGGTATAATGAAATATGAATATTTTTTATTTTTACAATTATATGTTTTTACATTTGATGAAAATAGAAGATTACTATTTTGGGATGATCATGCGCTATCAAATGCTTTATCTATTTCATTTAATAATAATGTAAATGATGCTGATGCCCTAATAAAAACTATGAGAAAAATGGAGAAATATGAATCTGATGCTAGAAATGATAGATGGCAAGCAAAAAAAATATTGGATAATATAAAAGAATTAACAAAAAACCATAAAAAACCATCATCAGCCCTTAAAAAAAATTATAATGAAATTTGTGAAAAGTATGATGAATTGCTTAATACTATTGAAAATATATCTATTGAATATAATAGTCTAATTAATAATAGAAATTGCTTATATTCTGATATTATTAATCTTGAAGAATCATATAAAGATTATTATTCAAAATACTCAGAACCTTTATCAAAACTTCTTAATAATGAATTAATTCAAACAATGATAAAAAATGAAGAATGTTTAATATGTGGAGCAAAAGGAAAATATATAATTAAAAAAATTAATGAAAATATACATAAAGAATATTGTCCACTTTGTTCTACTTCAATATCAAATGGAAAAGAAAAAATAAAAAATACATTATTTAAAAAAATAAAAGACATTGATATAAATATATCTAAAAAGAAATTAAAACTTTCAAATACAAATGAGGAAATTCTTGAAAAAGAATCTACAAAGAAATTAATAGAATTTGAGTTTAAAAAGATTCAGCAACAAAAAATTAAAATAGAAAATGATTATCCACAATTTTTAGATAAGGCAAGTGATTTGGGAGCTTATATACAAAAATTAAAAGAACAATTTAAGGAATTTGATAAAAGTTCAAAAGAATGTTATGAGAAACGAGATGAGTTGAAAATAATATTTAAAAAATTAGAGGCAAAAATAAAAAAAACATATAGTGAGGCAGAAGTCGTTTTTGTTCCTGTATTTAAGGAATTATCGAAAAAATTTATGGGTTATGATTTAAATATAGATTATGTTTCAAATAATCGTCATATGAAATTAATTCTAGATTTAGATTCTACACCAAGAACAGAAAGTCATAAATTATCAGAAAGTCAAAGATTTTTTCTGGATATTGCTTTAAGAATGTCGTTGGCTATATATCTTTGTGTTCCTAATAATGAAGCAACATTATTTATTGATACTCCAGAAGGTTCGCTTGATATTGCTTATGAGAATCGTGTTGGGAAAATGTTTGCTCATTTTATTGACACATATTCACAAAATATATTGATGACAGCAAATATAAATAGTTCGCAATTGCTTGTATCTCTTGCCAAAAATATAAAATATGGTAAAATGGCTATAAAACGGATGTTAGACTGGAAAGATTTATCTATTGTTCAAAAGGAAGAAGAAAAGCTTTTTAAGGAATACTTTTATAACATAGAATCCTTAATTAAGGGGAAGAAAAAATGAATAATAAAAAGATATTGCCAGAAGCTTTTTATGACAGCTTGTCGATTTCCTATAAATTGGGCGATACTCTCGTTGATTTTAAACAAGAAGAAATACATCTTTTCTCTTATTTTTCTTCTATTTTATTTTTGTATAAATGTAATCCAATTACAAACTGGAAATACAATTTTATTATCGATCAAAATGGCTGTCCATTTTCATCAGAATTAGATGAAGTAATAGAACGACATAAACTAAATGGTATTTTAAGAAAGGAGAGTATTTACCTTGAAATAACCCCAAAGGGAATAAAAGAATATTATAAATTTAAGGATATGAAAAATATTACGGAAAGAGAAGAATATATTGAAGCATCATGTTCCACAAATATTATAATTCCATATTCTAAAACAATCAGATCGCTTTTAAACGATCCTGAAATTGTTAAGAGAAAAAAATCTGGTTCTAGAAAAATAGATGTAGATATGGCATATAAACAATTTGCAGAGTTAAGCGAAGCTGTTGGTGTTCCCGCAGATGACTTGATAATTCCAGCAGTAACTTGGATAAATTATATTGCTGAAATGAACCACTTGGAGACTGAATAATGTTAGAACAATCTTTAATTGATAAAACCTTAGCAGATACATTCTTACTTGATATATATAAAGCTTCAAATCACAATTCTGATATTCCTAAACTGACACTAGGATTAATTAAAACAATTATTGAAATATATCAATGTTTTGAACCTAATCATTTTAAAGGTAAATTGGCTATCTGTTCAACACTGGATTCCTCGGTTATACCATTAACGAATCCAGAAAAAATATTAGATAAAAGTGTATTGATGATGTTGCAATCAAAAACTTTATTAATACAAAAAACTAATAATGAATTAAATTTATGGAAAAATAAAAATATAAAACCATTATTAAATAATAAAAATATATTATTCTATTTTTATCAGAATGAAGAAGAATATTTTTATATTAATAACAAAAAAATAAATTTAATATCAAATGCCGGGAAATTTAGTATATTTTCATCTTATTATTATTTGCTAAATGATATTTTAAATAATTATTCATTAACACATATATATAATTCATCATGTGAGCATTTTAAAAATGTTTGGGCTGATGAGAAGCGTATATATTTTATTAATAAGCCAGAAAAAACAATGCATAAATCATTAAGAGAATATTTAAAGAGTAATTTACGCGGTATAAATGTTGAAGTTATTTCTGAATATAATCTTAATGCAAGAAAGCCTGTTGATATAAGAGTTCATTGGAAAACGGCAAACAGATGTGCACTTATAGAAATAAAATGGCTTGGAGTGTCAATGGATAAAGAAAAAAAACGAATTTCAACCCCATATACAAAATCAAGAGCAATTGACGGAGCGAAACAACTAAAAGAATATCTTGATTTGGCTGAAAGTGATAGTCCAGGAATTATAACAAAAGGTTATTTAGTAGTAATTGATGGACGAAGAAAAATAGACAGAAAAAAAATACTAAAAATTATCTCAGAAAAAGACGGTTTATATTATCAGTCAATTGAAATTAACTATCCTGATGAATATAAATCGATCACCAATTTTGAACCTCCATTAAGAATGTTTACGAGACCTATATGTCAATAGATAATTTATTTGAAAAAACCGACTTATCAAAGATTGCTAGTTTTGAACAATCAAAGAATTATCCAAGGCATAGGTGGTATTATTTTAAGGAAGGCTTCTCTCCATCACTTGTTAATATCGCAATTGAGAGAAACAATATTGAAGAAAAAGACTTAATTATTGATGTTTTTTCCGGAAGTGGTACAGTGCCTCTTGTATCAAGTACTGCAAATATTAATTCAATTGGATTTGAAGTTAATCCCTTTATGACTTTTGTTTCAAAAACAAAATTAATTAACTCGAAAGAGAGTACATTTAAATTCTATCTTGATAAAGTAATTAATGGAATAAATGAAGGAGAAATATCAAATCTTGAAAACTATTCAACATTTTGTACAAAAGGAAAAAATGAAAAATGGCTCTTTAACAAAAGTGTCTTGAGAGGTTTTGAAGGTGGCTGGAAAACAACTAAGGAAATTCCATTCGAGATTGCAAAACTTTATAGACTAGCATTAGTATCAGCAACGATGATGAATTCAAATGCTGTTAAAGATGGGAAATGCCTCAGATATAAAAAGAACTGGAAAGAATTATCATATTCAAAAGAAAGTTTATTGGATGATTTCAAAAAAAATTGTGAAATTATATCCGAGGACCTTAAAAACACTCAAATATCAAAAGTTGCAACTATATTAAAAGGCGATGTTAGGGAAAAACTGAAAACAATAAAAGATAAATTTAAACTTTGTGTTACATCTCCACCTTATCTAAATTCATTTGATTATTCTGATATTTACAGACCAGAATTATTTTTATGTAAATATGTATCAAATAACAATAACTTAGGGAAATTGCGATTATCTACATTGCGTTCACATATGCAGATTAATTGGGAATTACCCAAAAAGACTAAGTTTGGCAGTATTTATCAAAATTGTTTTAACGAATTATCGGAACGTAAAGAACTTTTGTGGAATAATAGAATTCCTATTATGATCCAAGCCTATTTTGAAGATATTGAAAAATTATTAATTCAATTAAAAAAGAAAGCAAAAAAGTCAGCGCAATTATGGATAATTGTATCTACATCAGCTTATGCAGGAATTGAAATCCCTGTTGATTTAATCATCGCAGATATTGGTACAAGAAATGGTTGGGAATTAGAAGTAATTAAAAATATTCGGCACATGAGGAATTCAACACAAAATGCGCAAAAATATTTAAATGGAATTGGTTCTGTAAAGAGACTAAGGGAAAGTATAGTTATTCTCAGGAATTCAAGTTAATTAATATGGTTTAATAATTATTAATCGGAGTAATATATGCCCCTAACTAACACACAAAAAACCTTCATCGCCTCAATCAAAGAAAAAATCCGCCTTGCCCAATACGAGGCTTTAAAGGAAGTGAATACTCAGCTTATCAAGCTCTATTGGGAGATAGGCAAAGATATTTCAAAAAAACAAGGTGAAAACTGAGGAAAATCAATATTTCCAGTTTTTTCTAAGGGATTGTAGAAGGAATTCTCCGGAATTAGTGGTTTTTCTTAACAAAATTTTTTGCTTATAACCTAGTTTTACAAAGAATACAAAAATGTTAAATTTCTGCAACCACTGGTTACAGAAATTAGCTGGACAAAACATATTACAATAATGAGCAAATGTAAAGATAACCAAGAACGGCGTTTTAAAATACAATTTTTTATGGAGATTAGTTATATGCTTGTAGGAATGGATTTACTCTCAGTTATTGATGAAGTTGATAAATTTCATGTAAAGTAATTCTGTTTTAATGAAAAAGAACTGGACTTTATTATCAATTATGACATAAAATACTAAATAGGAAATGAGTTGGAGGAGGAGGAATAATTTATATGGAAAGAAATTTTGAAGTAAAAGGTTATTGGTGGCTACCTGAAAATGAAGATAATAAAATAGCAGGATTACTTTATACATCAGATGATGGAAGACAATACCTTGAATTACTTGGTTGTTTTGAAAAACTTCCTTTTTCAAAAAATGTAATAAAATATGATATTATTAATGGTTTTTCATCAAAAGGGAAAAATTATACACTTTTTGATACATTCGTATATAATCAATCTCTCAATATTCCAGGATTTCCTAATACTATTATTTTAATAAATATAATATTTGAGGATTTACTTGTTAATTCTTTAGATGAGATTAAGTTTTATTCAATTTTTACTACTTTCAAATACCTTGATGATTGGATATTAATTAACGGATTAAATATAAATACAGATAATATAAAAAACAAAATGTTGAATATCTAGAACCGGATGTATTAAATTATAATATTAATAATATTCTTACTTTATATATACGTTTTAGGGCTTATCCTTCAACAATTTCAATAAATACAAAAGAAATAACAATCAAACAAAACATTGAAATTGAATTAGCTACTAAAGATAATTCATTAGAATGGTTTTTAGAAAAACTACAGGCTTTAAAATATTTATTAATGCTCTTAATGAATAGTCCAACTAAGTATTTATATTTAAAAGGCAAGTCATCAAAAACAGATAAAATTATCACTATATATTTTATGCAAAACAATGAATTACAATTAAAAGATTCTATAGGAATATTAGACACGCTTGTTAGTTTTAATAAAATAAAAAGCAAGTTTTCTGATATTCTTAATACATGGTTTTTATTTTATGACAATTATAAATCATCATTTGTTTTATTTTTTGAATCTATATATTTGTTAAATAAATTAAACTTAGAAAATAAATATTTAAATATTGTACATTCATTAGAAAGTTATCATAGGAAGAATCAAAATCATTCAAATTCCTATATGGAAAAAGAAAAATATATATCATCTATTTATAAAGACTTAACAAAATATATTCCTGTCGAATTAGAAGACGATTTCAAAGATGCATTAAAGTCAAAATTAAAATATGGTTATGAATATTCTTTAAGAAGAAGAATAAAAGAATTATTTCGGTTAAATAATGATTTTATTAATAACTTTATCATTAATTCTGATATACTTCAAAAAGAAATTATTGAAACACGTAATTATTTAACTCATTATGATGAAAAAACAAATTTTGTTAAAGATGAAAATGATTTATACGTCTTATGTGAAAAAATAAAAGTTATATTTATTATTTTATTATTATTTGAATTAAAATTCTCTAATGATGATATAAAGATACTAATTGAAGAACAAGAATTAAATAATAAACTTCATAATGTATCAGGAAAACATCGTTAATAAAGTAGGAATAATATGAAAAAGAAGAAATGGGATGTTTTTATTTCTCACGCTTCAGAAGATAAAGATGATATTGCTGAAAAAATTGTTAATTTACTTGAATATTTTGGAATAAAGGTATGGTATGATAAAGATATTTTAAGTGTTGGTGATAGTTTATCTAAATCAATTGATATTGGACTAATTAATTCAAGATACGGAATAATCATTTTGAGTGAAAATTTTATCAAAAAAGGCTGGACTGAATATGAATTTAGAGCATTACTAAACCGTGAGGTAGGAAAGAAAAAAGTTATATTACCAATATGGCATAAAATAGATAAAGAAATGATAGAAAAATACTCCCCTTTCTTATTGGAAAAGTATGCTTTAGACTCTACTAAGCAAAAATTAGAACAAATTGTAATTGAATTAATAAAGGTTATAAACCCTAATATTTATAAAAATATTACTAGGGAATTATTATGGAGAAAAATAAAAAAAAGGCAAAGACAGGATATGTAAGTTATTCTGAAATAAAAATAAGTGAAATAAGACATGAAAAATTATCAAAGGAATTAATGCTACGAATAACAAATTTATATTACTCGATATTTATTTTTTTAGATTCTGATTTACAAAAAACGATTGATAGTTTTAAAAGAGATTTGCACCCTAACGATGAAGTAATTATATGGGAATTCATTAATTTATGTCTTCAAAAATATTTTAATGAAACAGATGGCTCTGATAATAAAAGAGATATTATTTCACAATTATTATTATTCTCAATGGGTCAACTAGAAAAAAGTATTGATATATCTGATGAGAAGCACTTGAAATTATTGGAATTATGGGCAGAGAATTTTCCATTATTTATTGATAAATGAAATATGATATAATGTAGGAATAGAAATAAATTAGTGAGGATAAAGAGTGGCAAAAATAATAAAAAAGGAAATACCTTGTACTAAATGTATAATTCTTAATCGGAGTGTTCTATGCCCCTAAATAACACACAAATAACCTTTATCGCCTCAATCAAGGAAAAAATCCGCCTTGCCCAATACGAGGCTCTAAAGGAAGTGAATACTCAGCTTATCAAGCTCTATTGGGAGATAGGCAAAGATATTTCGGAAAAACAGGGTGAAAACTGGGGAGAATCAATAGTTTCGGTTCTTTCTAAGGAATTACAGCAAGAATTCCCCGGAATTAGCGGTTTTTCTGAGCGAAATATATGGCTTATGACCCAATTTTACAACGAATACCAAAATGTTGAATTTCTGCAACCACTGGTTGCAGAAATTAGCTGGACAAAACATATTACAATAATGAGCAAATGCAAGGATAACCAAGAACGGCGTTTTTATATCATGGCAACAAAAAATTTCGGCTGGTCAAAAAATGTCCTTATCCATCAAATAGAGAACAAAACCTATGAAAAATACCTGTTGGGTCAAACAAATTTCGATACAACCCTTCCTGACAGCATCAAAAATCAAGCGGTTTTGGCGATAAAAGATGAATATACCTTTGATTTCATGGATCTGGCCGATAACCACAGCGAACGACAGTTAGAAACGGCATTAGTCAATAATGTCCGTTCTTTTATGTTGGAAATGGGTTTACAATTTTCTTTTATTGGGAATCAGTACAAAATTACGATTGAGGATAAAGAGTATTTTATTGACCTTTTATTGTATCATCGTGAATTGCAATGTCTTGTAGCCATTGAGCTAAAAATTGGCGAATTCCAGCCGGAATACAAGGGAAAGATGGAATTCTACCTCTCATTATTGAATGATATTGTTAAACTGCCCCACGAAAACGACTCTATCGGTATAATAATTTGCAAAGAGAAAAATCGGACAATAGTTGAATACTCGTTAAAAACAAGTTCCATGCCCATAGGCGTATCGACTTATACAACTACGGCAAAATTACCCAAAGATTATAAGAATTTATTGCCCGACAGTAAAACCATCAGCCAAAAAATTGATATGCTTTTTAATGATAATGACAAAGAAAGTTAGTTCAGAAGAATTATATTTACATATTAGAATTATTAGTATCATTTTATTAAATTATTTTTCTGAACAAAATATAAAAAACCTTCAATGATTTTTTTGTTTCGTTCCTCAATATCTTTTTCGGTAAAATCGGTATTACTTGCCGTCAGATTAATCAATTTATTAATTTGTGTTTCCTCTTTCGCCTTCCTTTTGTTGATAATTTCACCTTTATAATACTTTATTTTGTCAGAAAACCTATAATCTGTCACTCGTATATTAATACGACTTTCAAGCAGTGATTTATTACCAAGCGCGTCAAGATTTTTTTCATCGGTTAACGTTTTTTCAATTTTCTGCCGGTTCTTTGGGAATATATGTTCTATATCAAAGACAGTACTTATTTTTGGTAATGTTTGGTCAGAATTATTAAATGCCCACCAAGTCAATATTGACTTGGTGATTGGCCTACCATTCTTAAACTCATAGTTATAAAAAGATATTCGTATGCTATCCATGTCAAACTTAGATTGGCTAAAGTCTACAAGTTTGCCATTAACAATATTCATCATTTCCGCATAAACCGGCGTTCTTAATGCGTTTACCCCAGGATTAGTAACGGCATAAGTCCAAATAAAAGCGGTTATTTTTGATAAAAAATCACTGAATTGTTTATCATTAAGTTTTCCTTCTTTATCTTTATTGTGCATGAAATATACGGAAACAAAATAATTCCACATTCCATTTGGAGCGTAGTTCAAAACAAAAAGCTTTTTCAGGACATCATAAGAAAAACGCTCAACGTCTTGTTCGGCAACATCTTTCCAGAAATTTGCAAGTGTTTTTAGATTTTCAAATGTTTCTTCTTTTTTAAGTAAACTGTAATTATCTTTTTCATAAAATTTTCTAAGCGCTTCCGTTGTGCTTGATTTAATACCCATTTTTGCACGTACATAATACATATATCGAGCAAATAGCTCATCCATTGGGGTTCCGGTAATAGGGTGGAAATTTTTTATACATATTCCCTCAAGTGTTTTCCATTCATCAATGAAATTATCCTTTTCCCCTTTGTCGCCATAGAATTTATAAAATTGCGCTTTGAATATATCAGCGTCAGAAAGTGGTAAACCACGGTCATTCAAGGTTGAGAATATTTGTAATGCAGTATCCTGTTCCTCTGCTTCTATCGGCAGAAAGATACAGTTTTTCAATATTCTATTCGGCAAATATGCAAAGCAACCAGGCATTGTTAGTATAAATTCATCTATTTTCTTTTTAAAAAAGCGGTAGTTGTTTGCATAATTACTTTTTTGTTCATCATGAACTTCTCCGGATTTTAGTATTTTAAGGAATTCTTCTTTATCGTTATCTGTCGCTACTTCTGAATTTAACTTAGACATAGCTTATTTTCATATTTTTGTTATTTTTTGTCAAATAGCCCTCCACCATGAGCGGAGGAAATTTTTTTATTTCTTTTCTTTAAAGGATTTTTCGGGATTTTTATATCATTGCTATTAAATACTAAATTAATTCAATACGGTTAAGCAAAAAAACTTATTAGGTAAATTTGGAAATTTTCAAGATTTCAGAATGGACAAAAAAGAATCCCCCTTTGCCGTAGCATTTGGGGATAAAGATTTATTAAAAACGTTTACACTTGTTTCCGTTCATCTTGCGATATACAAGGCACAGGGAAAGAATACACATTTGGCGGTAATTCTTTTTTTTCATCAACAGGCTGTAGTAAGACTTCCTGTATTTCCTTAGCCTTTATAAATTCCAATAGGTCAAAATGTGTATAACGCTCCGTCATTCTCTCGCTCTTATGCGTGGTTATCGCTTGCGCCTGCTCTTTAGTCATACCACCTTTTAACATTTCCGTATTAAAAAAATGCCGCCAAGCGTGTATGTGCAAATTCCGCTCTTTAATTTCAACGCTGTTAATGCCGATGTTTACCAACGCTTTCCGTAAATACATTAAAACCGTTTTCCTACAAATGGGATTGCAAACGCCATCATTGGAAAATAAATAGCCGTCCCCGCTTTTTTCTTTTAGTAATTTTAAATCTTCTATTAAGGAAGACGGAAACGGTATAATATGTTTATCTTTCGTTTTAGTCGGTCTGTAACCGTAAACGTCATGTTGCATACAGACGTAAATATGGTCATCGAATAAACAATCCCCTTTAAACCCTAAAATTTCAGATACCCTCATTCCCGACAACGCCGCCAATTTATTCACGGTATAAGTAATGCAGTTATCTTCCCATACTTTGCGCTAATCCCCAACAAACAATTTTTTGAATTCACGCGGAGTTATAATTTTGATTGTTTTACAGTTATTTATCAGCCGTTCAACTTTTGCGGTAAGGTCTTTTGCGATAATCTCACGTTCTACCGCTTCAATCATCATTGTTTTGAATGTTCTCGTAATAGTCGTTTATCGTGGTATGTTTATACCCCTGTTTTATAAGGCTGTATAAAAACGCCTCAATCATGGTTGGAGTTATGGCGTCCATTTTCATCGTAAGCGTAAAAATAAACAATCCGTTTTCCCGATGGGGTTACCCTGTAATACAAGGTAAAATCATTGTGAATCTTCATAAATGCCCTCTTTTGGAAATATGATGTCTTTATTGATAACACCCATTTCCCATAATTTTTAGCACACATAATTAGCAACGCTAATTCTTTATAGGTAAAGCATTTAAGAAAACCGTAATTTTTGTATCTGGGTAAAACTCGCAATATCCTTTATGTTGGGTATGGTTACGTTGATAAGGTTGGTACAACCGCTAAAAGCATAACCCTCAATGTATGTAACACTGTTCGGAATGGTAATGCTTGTAAGTTTATTGTCTTTGAACGCCGAACCGCCGATTTCCTTAACGCCTTACGGTATGGTAACGCTGGTAATGTCTGCTTTTCTGAACGCTTCATTACCGATGGCCGTAATTTTTTTACCGCCGATGACTGCCGGGATTACTACATCGGCGTCAAAACCGATGTACGAGAATTACGCTGTTGAACTTGATTACTCACCTACTCACTCCCCTACAAGCAACTCCATAATCAATTCCGCCAATTTATCCACATCACCCTCTATTGTTCCACCCATATAACGCTCATAGACATCGACATTATCAGGCGGGTTCAGGTTTAGTACATATCCTTTTTCAATCGCGAGGGTTCGCAAAAATTCACGTTGTGTTCTGCCATTGCCTTCGCGAAACGGATGCAGATAATTTACATTATCCAGAATCTCAGCTAGTTTTTGGGCGATTTTTTCCTTGTCATTTTTATTTATACTTCGATATTCCTCAACAAGCTTGTCAATGTAAGAGAAAGCCGTATCGAAACGGCTTATAGGGAAAAATTGTCTGCCGCCTTTGCTTATTTCAATAGTCCGCTTTTTCCCTGCCCATTCATATACATCTTGAAATAAATAGCGATGTATTTCCAAAAGTGTTTCAGAATTACGAATAATAACAGGTTGTGATTCAAGTTCCTTTAAGCGTTCTGTTACAGCGGCGCTTTCAAAAAACAACAAATCATCCGGATCAGTAACACCTGCTAAATTTCTTAGAACACCTGTCTTTGAATCGGTATAACAATAATCAGGATCGACATATTCATAATTGTTACGCATAAGCTTTATCTTTTGATAACTTTATCAACTGCTCAAGTGTAATTCTTTTGGAAAGATAGTCACGAATAATTTCAATGCTTTTGACCGTCGGTTCAAAACCTTCAAACATATTTGAACCAATGGCGTTTGCGGCGCTGTTCAATGTATCAAGATTAGAAAACTTGATACCCATTATTGTTAGATTTTGCCTGTCTATTTCAATAGGTTTATATGCCATATTTTTACCACAGTTTAAAAATTAATTTTTATATGTCCATAATAAACGCGATTTCCTATTTTAACAAGGGTTTCTATAAAAAGATCTCACACTCGCTCAATAAACGCACGGCGCAGCCGTGTAGATGTATAATACCGCATAGCGTAGCACCAATAAATGCCGCTGTTTACAATAAAAGCAAGGCTGACTTTAGGCAGCCGACAGTGCGCAGAACACAAAGGAAGAGAAGATCACGAAGAAGTGTCCGGAGGTTAGGTGACAGTCACAGGGCGTGTACTTAAAAATGATATATTATTCCTGCTTCTTTCATGATTTGATTTGCCATATGACGAGATTTTATCTTGCTATCAACAGTTACTTTTTTATTCATATTTTGATTATACCAAATATCATGATCTCCTTTACCATGGTGATGAAATAAGTATCCGTTTTGGCTTAAGATTTCCCTTACTTTTTTCTCATATTCCGCCATTAAACCTGAACCTCAGCCAGACGTTCTGCCTGAAAATTTATTTTTAATTCAGTATTTTTCAAATCAAGAAGATCAGGGATTGCAAATTTTACCCTTTCCATAAGGGCATCAAGAGAACCGGATTCAAGCGCAAGACCCGGCACATCATTACTGTTTGCAAGCCAAACATACGCTTCGTTATCCCATGTTAAAAAAACTTTACATTCCATATTGGCCTCCAATATTAATATATTAATAGTACTTGTCGTATACAGAAAAGTAAAGTAGACATTATAAAGAAGCTAAGAGGGAAATTGTTATAATTTTTTTCACAATCTGCTCCCTTATATTCATTGGCTTCAGCCGCTGAGCCTGTCGAAGCGGTCGAAGCCGCCGGAGAGCCGTTCTCTACTCCTCTGCTCCCTTTGACAAGCTCAGGGAGCGCCTTCGGTTCAAGTAGTAACTGCTGCCTTGCAACCTTTATTATTTTTACCACGAACCATCATGAACCATCACGAACAACGACAAGATTGTCTGGACTAAAAGTTCGTGGTGTTCGACGCACTGTCGGGGCTGTCTAATAAGTTTGAATTTTACCACGAACCACACGAACCATCACGAACAACAACAAGATATGTGTAAAAAGTTCGTGGTGTTCGTGTGGTTCGTGGTAGATTCTTTGTATTATAGGGTACTATCCACTACCTACTTCTCCCATTACCGCTCCTTGTTCACTCCTAATTTCTATAGGGGGCGCACCACACGGAAACCGTAGTTTTCTTGTCTGCGGCCCGGGTAATCGACGGACCGAACCACCGAATGCGCGAAAGAAGCTTTATTGAGCCAACTCCCACCGCGCAGCATCCGGAAGTCGTAAGCCGCCACCGCCCCCGCAGGATCGGTCTGCGCATTACCGGAATAAACCCCGTACTGATCCCAGCACCACTCCATCACGTTCCCGCTCATATCATACAGCCCTAAGCCGTTCGGCTTTTTTGTCCCGACAGCATGGGTGCTATTCCCGCTATTATCATCATACCACGCAACATCGCCTACGTTATTTCCGCCGGAATACGTGTAATTCCCCGGCGTTCCGTTGCCGCCCCTCGCCGCGTATTCCCATTGCGCCTCGGTCGGTAACCTGTACCCGTTGGAACCGCTTACAATGACCACCTTATCCCATGTACTGTTGCTGTTTGTCGGTACTGTTCCCCAGTTGGAAAGGTTCGTGCTGTTGTTTATACTGTACGCAGGGCTTAAGCCCTCCGCCATGCTCAGTTTGTTGCAGAATACCAGTGCGTCATACCAATTGACATTTTCTACCGGCAGGTTATCCCCTTTGAAATTACTGGGGTTCGTCCCCATTATCGCCTGATACTCTTTCTGCGTTACCTCGTATTTCCCCATATAAAAACCGCTTAGCGTTACCGTATGTACGGGCTTTTCATCCATATAAGCGTTGTTGCTGCCCATCTGGAAGGTGCCGCCTTGTATGCGTACCATGTTGTTGGGTACGAGGCGTTCTATCACTGCGGAAACAGTTTGCCCCTGCCGCACCATCACCGTATTCTGCGCTTTGATAATTTTCCCGTCGTCGCCTTTGACCGCCACTTCGGTATTTCCTGTGCCTATATTGGTTATCGTCGCAGTTCCGCCCGCTTTTACCCTCGTCCCGGTCGCTTCGCCGTCTATCATTATGATGCCGGCAATCTCAGACGTTACGCTAATGCTTCCGGTTGCCGCCGAGGACTGCGGAGTTGTCTGCGCCGCGGGTTTTGTACCAAGGTAAGCGGTGCCAAAAAACTGGTTGTATACCGCCGGAACTTGCTGCCTGCCTGAAGCCGCCGTCACATCCGCGCCGGTGCGTTTAAATATTTCATCTACCGTTAGTCCCGGCGTTTTCAGATTGTTCAATAAATGGCCGGTAAAAAGTCCGTTTCTGCCGGTTCCGTCCGCGGCGGTGGAACCTGCGCTGGTCGCGAATACAATGATGCTGTCCGCAGGTTGGTTTCCCACCACCTGTAAGCCCCGGTTGCCTGAACGCTTCCACGGAAAGGGATTGTCGCGGCAAGCGTCAAGGACTACCACGTTTAATTCATTTCCCGCGTCATTCAGTTCGTCAAGCATTTCCTGCACGGAAATTGCCTGGCGGCGGAGAAAATTTTCACTTGAAATATTAGCGTCAACAGGTATGAGGTAGTTCTCTCCATTGGACTGTACGCCATGACCCGCGTAAAATAAAAAGCCGTAAGAATTTTTTGCTACCTTCAATTTTTCTTTAAGGTTCACTATCCCTTTTTCCATTTGGGACAGATTCCCATTCAACACAGTCTCCACAGTAAAGCCAAGCCCTTTCAATGCGGCAGCCATGTCGTTAGCGTCATTCACAGGATTGTTAAGTTTTGTAACATACATATACGCCCCATTCCCGATAACCAGCGCAAATTTCTGCTGCGCGAAAAGCCCCGACGTAAGAAAAAATGTTAATGTAATAAAAACTATAAATTTTTTCATTGTATACACCTCAAATAAATAATAAATAGTAAATAGCAAATAGTAAATAGCGGGGAAAATAACAAATAAGAAATAAAAAAGGGAAGAAGAATCAAATAATAAAGGAAGAGACGGACTTAGCAAGCATTGCGTGTTGTCAACCCGCAACGCTTGCTAACCAATATCTTCCTTTGCTATTTGCTATTTGCTATTTAAACTTTAAATTTAGAAACCGCAACAACCAGGTTGTCAATAATTTCTTTGTTTTGCCCGCTAATGCTGTTCACCTCATCAACTGCGGTATTGATCTGTTCCGCGCTTGCGGCCATTTCTGCCATTCCGCCGGTTATTTCTCCAGTGGCTTTTTCCAGGTTTCTGCCTTCACTGATAATTTCTTTTGCGCCTTCAAGCATCTCTACGGAACTGTTTTTGACTTGCTGAGTAATCTCGTTGAGCTGGCCGATGGCGTCAAGAATTTGCTTGCTTCCCTGGCTCTGCTCTTCCATTGCTCCGCGGATATTTCCTTCCTGATCAGAGACCGTCATGATTCCGCCTTCAATGGCTTCAAATGATTCCAGCGCGCTGCCTGTGGATTGGGAAATTTTATCAATAGAACCTTTCATTTTTTTAAGCACCGAAACAATTGTTTTTGACTGCGAGCTTGAGCTTTCAGCAAGTTTGCGGATTTCATCGGCTACAACGGCAAAGCCCCTGCCCGTATCACCCGCGTGCGCGGCTTCAATGGCGGCGTTCATCGAAAGCAGATTTGTCTGGCTTGCGATGTTTTGTATTACCGAGTTGATTTGCAGCAGCCCCTCGGATTCTTTGGCGATTTCCTTAACGTCGGAAACTACAGTCTGTAAACCGTCCCGGCCTACCCCTGAAGCGTCAGTCAATTCATTCACCTTGTCAGTGTTCTTAAAAAGGGTTTGAGTCACCGATTGAATATTTGCAAGCATTTCCTCGACGGCTGAAGACGATTGGGAAACGCTCTGCGTTTGATGATAGACATGATCGTTAAGCTTTTGTATATTGCCGCTTATCTGTTCCATTGTGGCGTTAGTCTGCGTTACAGAAGCGGACTGATTTACAGCCAGATTTTGAATGGATTGAATGTTGTTGGTAATTTCCCTTACCGCCGCCGCAGTCTTGCTTGAACTGCCTGTAAGAGTGTCGCCTATGCCGGACAGGCGTTCAGACTCCTGTTTTATAGTAGTAATAAGGGTTTTAATATTATCAAGCATTGTGTTAAAGCCGTTCGCAAGCTCTCCTATCTCGTCTTTTGATTTAATATTGACGCGCTTGGTTAAATCCCCACTGCCTGTATGTTTTACTATTTTAGTCATACTTGTTAAAGGCTTTGTTATGGAACGTCCTGCAAAGATAGCTACAATTATGCCTGCCGTGCCGCAGATTAAGCCGATTATTAACATGATATTGCGTATGCGGATTACAGGGGCAATCACTTCGCTCTTCTCGACGTTTTCAACAAGAATCCAATCGTATCCGGGAATCGGCGTGAAGGCGCAGACCATCTCTTTTCCGTCATTGGTATACTGTGCGCTGCCTGTCTTTTCCCTTACGACTTTCGCTATCATTTCAGCCAACAATCTCCGGGAAGGGTTTGTTTCCGCTTCTTTGACGGGATTGCTCTGCTTGTTTACCAGTTCCGCGTCGGGATGGGCGACGATTGTTCCCTTGCCGTTTACTAAAAATCCGTACTCTGTTTTGTAGTTCGTCCGTATATCATTTACCAGACCGCTGAGGAATTTAGTGCCGTCCTTACGCGCGGCTACTACGCCCAAAACAGGGGCGTCCTTGCTGTCATCCTTAAAAACAGGGGCTGCGAATATCACGACAGGCTTATTTGTAACAGGGCTTATTATTACGTCCGAAATCGAAGTTTTTCCGGTAAATGCCTTCTTGATATAATCCTTGTCGCCGAGATTGGTTACATTGTCCTCCCGAACATAATAAGTTGTGCCGTCAGGGTATACCAATCCCATGTCAAGGCTTTCAATACGGTCTACATCGGGCTGCAGATTTGCTTTAACTACCCCTTCCCAGTTCATTGTCCTCGTCCTGGCGCGGTTTGCGATTTCCCACAGTTGGTTATGCAGAATGTCCATTCTTGCATAGAGCAATTCGGCGTTTATTTTGCTGTTTCCAACCATTCCGTCGATAACTGAAGCTTCCATGTTTCTTGTTACAATCAAGTTTACAGAAACGATAATTGCGGCTGACGTTATCAATACAACCGCTACAATTAATAATGGTACTCTGATACTTAGTTTCATAATTTTCCTCCTTAATTTGAAACAAAATCATAATATTGTTTGAGTTTTTTTTAATTCATTATTAAATAATTGTTATATTATTAATATAATAAAAAAATGATGTATCGGCGATAAAATTCAAAAGCAATTAGCAGTTAGCAATGAGCAATGAGTAATGTAAATAGTCTAAGCGTTGGGCTTCACGATCAGATTGCTTACAACGACATTGCTCATTGCTAATTGCTCATTGCTAATTTAATTTACGGATATTTTTTCTTAAAGCCGGTAACTCTTGCGCTTGCGGTAACATTCAACGGGGACTTATCCCCTCTTGCTAGGTACTGATACCCAATACCCGCTACCATGGCGGCGTTGTCGCCGCACAAGTCCTGGGGGGGGAAAATACAGTGAATATGAGATTGTTCGGCAAGGCAGGAGCGAAGGTAACTGTTAGCCGCAACGCCGCCGCCTGCGACAAATGCGGTAATGTCGGTATCTTCAGCGGCGTTTAACATGGCGCGTAACAGGATTTGAATTGCGGTCTTTTGAAAAGAAGCGGCAATGTCTTCGTTTGTGTGAGCGCCGGATTTTTTTTTGAATATGTCAAGCTGGTTTATTACCGCGTTTTTTAAGCCGGAATATGACACGTCATAGCGATGATCGCCCTTGTGCAAGGACGGCATCGGGAAATTAAAAGCTGAGCTGTCTCCGTTATGCGCCATTTTATCAATGACCGCCCCTCCCGGATAGCCAAAGTTGTAATATTTAGCCACTTTGTCAAAAGCCTCTCCTACGGCGTCGTCAATCGTTGTACCGAGTACTGTAATATTGTCAAAGCCGTCGGCGCGGCAGATGATTGTATGCCCGCCTGAAACAAGAAGTCCTAAAAAAGGGTATTCGCATTTTTCCCCGGAAACTAAACGCGGCGCGTACAGGTGCGCCAGCATGTGATCAACGGCTATAAATGGGATGTTACGCGCCCAGGCGAATGCTTTTGCAAAAGATAGCCCAACTAACAACGATCCTAAAAGCCCGGGGCGGTTTGTCACCGCGACAGCGTCGATGTCCTCAACTTTTAAGCCCGCTTTATCCAGCGCTTCTTTTGTTACGGCATAAATCCACTCGGTGTGTTTCCTGCTCGCTATTTCGGGAACAACTCCGTTCCACGGAGCGTGAAAAGGTATTTGAGTGGCAATAACATTGGAAATAATTTTTTCGCCGTCCTGCACCACGGCTGCAGAACATTCATCGCATGAAGTTTCAATGCCAAGAACTTTCATTTTTTGATTATATCAGAAGCGGTCTTTAGTGTGTAACCTTGTTCAATAAAATCGGGAAAATGATCGGCAAGCAAGGGAGCTAAATCAGGCGACCATGTATGTCCAATCATAACCGCGCTGCCGTTTTTCTGCGCTCTTGCAAGTCCGCTTGATATATAGCGGAGCATAGCGTCTTTATTCTGTTCGTTATCAATAAAAACATTTCTTTCAGCGATTTTTATCCCCATCTGGTTCGCAACCGAGGGAACAACAGTATCGGCAGTCGTTCTGGAATCAATAAAACAAATTCCCTTTTCATTACAAAAAGCCAGTATTGTGCGCATTGCCTCTTTGTCCATTGTTATCTTCGATCCCTGATGGTTGTTAATTCCGGCAATAGGCCCAATTTCATCAATGTTACGCGACAACACCGCCCTTATTTCCGCGTCGCTCATGCCTGAATAAATCGCTCCCGGGCCTGGATTCTGCCCTCCTATAGCTTCCATAGGCTGGTGTAAAATCACCTCTTTTCCGCTCTCCCTTATCCTTTTTGCCGCTTCCACCGAATGCGGAAGACCGGGCAATACGGCGATTGTAAAAGGAAATTGAATACGTAAAAAAGGTTCAAGTTCTTTTAAATTATTTCCCGCATCGTCAATTATAAAAACCAAAGTCCCCTTGTTTTCAACCGGAACTTTGGGATTAATAACGGCTGAAACAGTAGTCGCGACAGGCGCGTTGTTTTGAACAGGCGGTGTCTGTTTTACAGCCGGAGTTTGTTTCACAGCCGGCGTCTGTTTTTCAGTCGGCGTTTGTTTTACGATCGGTATCTTGGGTAGAATTTGTTTTTTATTTGAAGGTGAAACGGTCTCTTTTTTTTCAGTATCAGGAGGAGAAACTTCAACGCGCTGCGGCTCCGGTTTTTCGGAAATAATTTGTTCCGCGGTCTCAGTAACTTCCGGCTGGCTTGACTCATTTTCCTGTAAGACGGCGTTTCCTTTATTAAGGCTGGAATGAACGGCGATTACGGCGCAGGAAATTAAAGCCGAAACAGCCACAATCGCCCCAACCAGTAAAAACGCCTGAACAGGGTCAGAAAACCCGTTTTTTTTGCGTTTTTTATACGTTTTTTTTACAATTTTCTTCGTTTTAGCCTTTTTCTTCATAATTCTTTAATTAGTATCGGCATTTTTTATAAATCTGTCTTGTGTAAAAGTCTGTATTTATAGATAATATGAAAAATACTACAATATTTTTTTAAAGGAGCTCTTACAATGAAAAAGAAAATTATTCTTGCTTATTCAGGCGGTTTGGACACCACAGTGATCATTCCGTGGTTAAAAGAAAATCATGATTGCGATGTCATCGCCGTATGCGTTGATGTTGGTCAGGCAGCTGACTGGAAGGCAATAACAAAACGCGCAATGGCTACGGGAGCCGGAGCCTGTTATATCGCTGATGTTAAAAAAGAATATGTTGAAGAATATATTTGGCCGGCCCTTAAAGCAGGCGCTGTTTATGAAGACAAATATCTTCTTGGTACGTCAACAGCAAGACCGCTTATCGCAAAAGTTCTTGTCGATTACGCGCGAAAAGAAAAAGCCGACGCCATCGCCCACGGCGCGACAGGCAAGGGAAACGATCAGGTAAGGTTCGATCTTGGAATCATGGCGCTTGCTCCCGATATCGAAATAATTGCCCCGTGGAGGACATGGAAACTTAAAAGCAGACAGGACGAGATGAGGTATCTTGCAAGAAGAAAAATACCGATTCCCGTAGCAAAGAAAAAATCCTACAGCATGGACGACAATCTGTGGCACATTTCCCACGAAGGGCTTGAACTTGAAGACCCGGCGACAGAGCCACAGCTAAAAAAAATGCTTGCCATGATTGTTCCGCCCGAAAAAGCGCCTAACAAACCTGAATATGTGGAAATTGAATTTGAAAAAGGCGTCCCCGTCTCCCTTAACGGAAAAAAAATGGACGGCGTGCAGTTAATTAACGCTCTCAATAAAATCGGCGGCGCAAACGGCATCGGCGTTGTAGACCTGGTAGAAAACCGCGTTGTCGGAATGAAAAGCCGAGGCGTATACGAAACTCCCGGCGGAACTATCCTCTACTATGCCCATCAGGAACTTGAACACCTCTGTCTTGACAGGCAGACTTATTCGTTTAAACAGCAGGTTTCGCTTAAATTAAGCGAACTTATCTACGGCGGCCTGTGGTTCACTCCGTTACGCGAAGCGTTATGCGCTTTTGTTGACAGCACCCAGCAGACCGTATCAGGCAAAGTAAGGCTTAAACTTTACAAAGGCTCGGTAAACGCCGCAGGCGTAACGTCCCCCTACTCGCTTTACAACACAAGCCTTGCAAGTTTTACAACGGGAGAACTTTTCAATCACGCCGACGCCAAGGGCTTTATAAAACTCTACGGTCTTCCCGTGCTTGTAAGATCGCTCATGAAGCAGGGGAAAAAAGAGGGAACAAAAGCGGCAGGCGCGAAAGCGGCAACTGGGGCTTCGGGGAAGGCAAGGGCTGGCTCAGGCAGAAGCAAAGCGGCTGGGAAGAAATAAGCGTATTTAACTGGTATGCTTAAATTCCACTACGAACCACACGAACACCACGAACTTTTAGTACATATCTTGTCGTTGTTCGTGTTGGTTCGTGTGGTTCGTGGTAAACTTCCTTTTTTAATAATCCAAAACGACAGGAGAATCTTTGAAAACTAAGCGTAATCCGATAACAAAAACGGCAAAACCTCTTTGGGCGGGGCGGCTTGCGGAAGTTCCGCAAGCGGAGGCTTTTGCCTTTCAAGCGTCAATCAATGTTGACAGCCGCCTTGTCTTTGACGACATCGCTGGGAGTAAAGCCCATGCCGCAATGCTCGGCAAACAGGGAATTATCTCAAAGGACAGCGCAAGTAAGATAGTAAAAGAACTTAACGCGATTGCAAACGAAATTAAAACGGGCAAATTGGCGATAGATACTGAGCACGAGGATATTCATTCTTTTTTAGAATCAATTTTAACGAAGCGTCTCGGCGACACAGGCAAAATGGTTCACGCCGGGCGCAGCAGAAATGATCAGGTAGCGGTCGCTTTCCGCCTGTATTTAAAACGCGCAGTGCCGCAATTACAAAATGAATTAGCCGCGCTTGTTAATGTTCTTCTGGATACGGCATTGTCCCATGTAAACAGTATCATGCCCGGTTACACTCACCTTCAAAGAGCGCAGCCCGTAACGCTTGGACATCACCTAACGGCATGGTGCGCCGCGCTTGAGCGGGATTATTCCCGCTTTACCGACGCTCTTAAAAGACTTGACGAGTGTCCTTTAGGAAGCGGCGCGTTAGCCGCCACTACCCTGCCCCTGGACCGCAGGGCAACAGCGCAGGATTTGGGTTTCAGCAGGTTATGCGTCAATTCCATGGATGCCGTCGCCGACCGCGACTTTGCACTGGAGCTTTCAAGCGCCTGCGCAATCACAATGGTTCATCTATCGCGTTTTTGCGAGGACGTAGTTCTGTGGGCAAGCGAAGAATTTAAATTTATCGATCTTGCAGAATCATGGAGCACGGGCTCTTCGATCATGCCGCAGAAAAAAAATCCCGACTTTGCGGAACTTATTCGTGGAAAAACAGGAAGAACAACCGGCAATCTTGTCGCTCTTTTTACGCTGCTAAAGGGACTGCCCTACGCGTATAACAAAGATTTTCAGGAAGATAAAGAAAATCTTTTCGACAGCATAGACACATTGAACGCCTGCCTTCGCATGTTCGCCGGAATGATTAAAACCGCACAATTTAACGTCAAGCGAATGAAAGCGGCGTGTACAGGCGGCTTTTTAGAAGCGACAGACACGGCGGAATACCTTGTCCGCAAGGGGTTTCCTTTCCGCGCCGCCCATGAAGCCGCCGCTTCTTTGGTTCGCGATTGTATAGAGGCGGGACATAAACATATTTCCGCGTTAACGCTCGCGCAATTAAAAAAACGTTCCAAACTTTTTGAAGAAGACATTTACAAACTGATAACGCCTTCAGCCTGCGTAAAAGCGCGCGAGATACCGGGTGGACCGGCGCCAAAAGAAGTCCGCAGGCAGATAAAACTGTTACGCAAAAAAATAAATTAACGGACTGTTCACATGAGTGAAAAAGAAAAATTTATAACGCTTATAGAAAAATTTATCGCTCTTGCGGCTGTCAGGTTAAGCGACGACATTATGGCGCGGCTGGAAGAAATGCGTAAACTGGAAGACTCCCCCCTGCAAAAATCAATCTATGACAGTTATTTTGAAAATCTGGCGTTAGCTGTAAAGCTTAACCGCCCATGTTGTCAGGATACGGGAATGCTTCAGTTTTTTGTAAAAGCGGGAACCGCGTTTCCTCATTTGGACATTACAGCCGAAGCAATAACAGAAGCGGTGCGCAGAGCGACAGCAAGCGTCCCCCTAAGGCCAAACGCGGTCAACTATTTTGATGAAAACAATACAGGCGACAACACGGGAGAGCGAACCCCTTGGATAGACTGGGAAATCATTCCCGGCTTAAAAGATATGGAAATAACTCTTTATTTTTCCGGCGCGGGATGCAGTCTTCCGGCGCAGGCAAAAGTTTTTAAGCCCTCGGACGGACTGGAGGCGATTATTCCCTTTGTGTATGACATTGTGTCAGGACCGGGTATCAACGCCTGCCCTCCCCTGCTTGTGGGAATCGGACTTGGACATAACATAGAAAACGCGTCGGTACTTTCCAAAAAGGCAATCTTAAGGCCTTTAGGCAGTAAACACCCCCACCCAAAAGGAGCCGCGCTTGAAAAGCAGCTAACGGAAGGTCTTAACAGTCTTGGCATGGGCGCTCAAGGTCTAAGGGGCAATCAGGCGGTTATGGGAGTGCATATTGAATCATCGGCTAGACACACGGCGACAAGGGCATGTGCGGTAAATGTTTCGTGTTACACGCTAAGGCGCGGAATAATCCGCCTTAACAGCGATCTCTCTTATGAACTGACAGGTTTTAAGGGAGCGAAAATTTGAACACGGTTAATTTGCCTTTGAATAGCGAAGATATTCTCAAGTTTCATATAGGAGACGTAATTTATCTTTCGGGGACAATCGTAACGGGAAGGGACGAGGTTTACCACAGAGTCGTAGAAGAGGATATTATGCCGCCTGTGGACTTAAACGGAATGGCGATTTATCACGCAGGACCTATCGTAAAAACAACGGGGCAAAATCATGAGCTTATTTCGATAGGGCCGACTACTTCTATGCGTATGGAAAAATGGGCGGCTGATTTTATAAAGAAAACAGGCGTAAAAGTGATGATCGGCAAGGGCGGCATGGGGAAGAAAACCGCGTCCGCCTGCCGCGAGTCAGGCGCAATTCACTGTGTTTATCCGGGCGGCTGCGCGGTGTTAGGCGCAAATCAAATAGAAAATATAGAAAATTGTTATTGGGAAGAATTTGGGATGGCGGAATGTCTTTGGGTAATGAAGACCAAATCGTTTGGTCCGCTGATTATCAGCATTGACGCGCATGGGGGTAATCTCTTTGAGGAGAATTTTTTGTTTTATGCCGGAAAAAGCATAAAGGCAAATGAAACGGCATTATAAACTAATGCCCTGTATTATTTTACAACCTGTTTGTTCATGTACTTTGTTTTTCACTTCGTTTTTTTTTAACAATTGAAATGATTAACACGGTAATTCCGGCAAGCAAAAATGTAAAAATACCGCCTAAAATTCCCGCAAGAGTTGTTCCTGCCGCTGTGCCTTCCTCACCGGCGCCGGGGAAATTGTAATCAGGCAGAAAAGCTGTTTTTTCCTGTATTGAAGCCGCCTTCTTTAAAAATGAATTTCCTGTTTCAATTTCTGTTGAACCGGTTATTTTTTTTATTGACCATTCAAGTCCGTCAGGTCGTGATGAAACAAACAAGGACAATAAGCCTCCGATAATCAGAGTAATTACGGCAAGCGCAATAAGAACATTTTTTATAGGCGTATTATTTTTAATTGCAGTTCTTTTAAAACTGCTTTCCATGATCTCAGGGCGCATTTTATAGACAAAACAAAGAACCGCCGCGGTCACAATACCTTCGATAATTCCAATTGCAAGATGTATTGGCTGCATTAAAAGAATAAAACTCAAAAACGGCAATTCAGTAATGCCGGAAAATAATGTTTCAAGCGCTACGCCAAACGCGCCAAGCTGCAAACTTACAACAACCGCCGTGATTGAGGCGGATGTTATTCCGGTAACTGTAATTCTTTTTTTTAACAGCGGCTTAAAAAGCAGGGGATACACAATCAAACAGGGGATAACGCCCATATTAAAGATGTTACAGCCGAGGGCTAGCAAACCTCCATCGGCAAAGAACAGGCATTGTATTATCAATACCGCCGTAAGGGATAGCAATGCGGGAAAACCGCCAATCATGGCGGCAAGTAAAATTCCGCCGCCGATATGACCGCTTGATCCCGTAGCGGGAATGGTAAAATTGATCATCTGCGCGGCAAAAACAAACGCGCCCATTACCCCTATGATGGGAATTTTTTTTTCGCATAAATCGTCTTTTTTAATTTTTGAAGCCGATAAACCAATAGCGGCGGCGCTTACGGCGCACATCGCTGTTCCCACAATAGGTGATAATAAAGAATCTGCCATGTGCATAATTATTCTTCACTATATTAAAAGTCAGGAATATTTGTCAAGTTCTCAAGACTATAAATATCTATGAGCTCTTGGACACATCATATAATTTTATTATAATATCAAATATGACTGTGCATGAAATTGCGGCTCTTGCGGGAGTCTCTATCGGGACGGTTGACCGTGTGATTCACAAACGGAACCGGGTTTCAGCTGAAACGAGAGCGAAGGTTGAGGCGATAATCGAACAGTACAAATTCACCCCAAACCCAATTGCACAACGGCTCAAACGCAGCCGGCCTTATCGTTTTTGCGCGCTTATCCCCCGGAGGGACCAGGATGCGGGTTATTGGGGACAAATCATAGCGGGTATTGAACGGGCAGCCGGTGAAATTAAACCTTTAGGCGTTGAAACTGAAATAATAGAATACGACCGTTATAATTCTGAAGCTTTTGAGCGGACTTCTGAGGCTGTTTGCGACAGAAAACCGGAAGGACTGTTATTTGCCCCCATCATGCAAAAACGAACCCGTCTTTTTGTCGAAAAAATACATTCCAAAAAAATACCGTTTATATTTGTTGATTCAGATATGCCGGAAACAGAGCCGTTATGTGTCATTTGCCAAGACTCTTTTAACGGAGGTTTTCTTGCCGGACGGCTTTTTCATCTTTTTGCCGGTACGGTATCCATGCCGGCGGCGGTACTGGACGCGCACGGCGATGACTATAACATTACCCGGCGCAGGGAAGGCTTTTTAAGTTACGCGGAAAAAAACGGTTTTCCCGTAATAGTTAGGGAATATTCGGATTACGACAGCGGTGATATTTCAGTAGAAAAAATCGCGCAGTTTCTTAAAGAACATCGCGATCTTTCAGGTCTTTTTATAACTAACTGCATGGCTCATCGCGCGGCGGAAGCGGTAAAACAGCGAAGAAAAAAAGAGCCTTTTTTATTGGTAGGCTACGATCTTATTCCTTCTAACCGGCAGCTTCTTCTTCATGGGCATATTAACGCTATTATTTCCCAGCGTCCCGAGGAACAGGGACGGGAAGCGCTTTTAACCCTTTTCCGTTCAGTCGCGCTGGGACAGATAGTGGAAGCCAGAGTTGATATACCTCTGGATGTATATATAAAAGAAAATACCTATTAATCGCGAATAGTTGACAAAATAATATAAAATAATATAAATTAAAATTAGGAGAAAAATATGGAAAACTCAAAAACAAGTATAATATCAGTTGTAGGAAATGGGTATATTGAAACAGAAGCAAATATTTTACAAATATGGATTAATATTTATAAAACTACGGGCACTTATAAACAATCACAGGAAGAAGTAAATTTTTTCGTTAATAGAATAATAAATTTATTAAAAGAAAATAATATCAGTAAAAAGAATATTCATACGGCGTCTATTAATTTTAGTCCGGAGTATACTTGGAAAGAAAATAGTAATGTATATGTTGGACAAAAAGTTGAACAAAAATTAATTTGTATAATTGAAAATTTAAAAAATAATATAAATAAGGTAATAACATTATTAGATAACATAACAATAGATAACAATTCTATGAGTTTAGAATTGCATTTTGGAATTAAAGATAACAGGGAAATGATATTAAGATGCAGGGAATTAGCATATCAAGACGGTTTGGAAAAAGCAAAAAAATATGCAGAATTGGCAGATTTAAAAATAATTAAAGCAATAAAAATATCTGAAAATGAAATAAATTCAAATTATAGCAGAACCACTTATGCGGAGTGTTGTAATGGTGTAGGAAATCCTACGCAATTACCAATGGGTAAAGTAGAAAAATCAATGCAATTATTTATGGATTTTAGCGCGGAATAAGAAAAATATGAATATATCGCAATTAATACCATGCAATTGTTTCAAGAACGGCCGAAGTGCAACTATCTTTATTTCTTGAATATAATAAAAGTTCTCTGTATGATTTTATTGGTACCGGAAACGGAACTAAATACATCCATATTTGATGATACCATGCCAGATTCCTAATATGAGAACCCCCGTAGAATTCATAATTCATTTCAATTCTGTTTAAAATATTTTGTGTTGTTTTAATAACATTTATTTTCTTTTTACCATTTATTAATTCCGTTACTTCCCAGGAATTATCTGAAAATCTATAAAGGTTGTATGATTCAACGTCAGAATAAGCATCCAGCATCCAAGTTCCATTTCGTTCAGAGCCTCTGGGCGTTCCTGTATAAACAAGTGTATGTTCCATTTCACCGTCTTTATAGTAAACATAAAAATGATGAACCATTAAAATGGTTTTCCTGGTAACTGTAGAAAATGCTTTTCTGTTATATGCTTTAACATAATATCTATCAGGTGAAGCTAAAACGCTTTGCAAATACGCTTGTACCCGGCTGGTATTCAGCGGATCCCCTCTTTGAAGTTCCTGAGGTGACGTATTTAATTCTTCATTTGCCTGCGCTATGATATCGCTTAATTTACCAACATCCTCAAAAGCCATTTTTATACTTTTATTTGTGCTGCATCCGGTAAAAATAAAAGAATTAATAATAAGAATGAAAAAAATATTAAATAATTGCAGGCTTCTGCAAAAACGATGTTTTGCAGAAGCTGTATCTTTCTTCATATTAAGATGAAAGATCTGCACCTACGTAACCTACTGTATAACCAATATTATATGCTGATTCATTTGATAATGTTTCACATGATCCAAATAACAACATAAATAACGCCAAGACAGCCAGTAAAACTAAAAATTTTTTCATTTTTTTCCTCCATTCCTTTTTACAAACATTGACCGCCCATACGGGCAAGCCTGTCAAAAAACCGAAAATCTGCACATTCGCCAACGGCGAAATCTGCAAAAATGAATTTGTAGCCAGTGGCAACTACAGAAATATTTTTAATATGTTTTGAGACTACAGTTGGCTAATGCTACAACTTTACCACCTGCAGGCTGAGTCTGAATCCGAGTTTGTTCTGCATAAATTTTCGGAAATGAAAAAGTTACTGTTTTTACGTCCCCATTTTCCAAAGCAACAACAACCTGAAAAGTAAGGGCTGATTTTCCCTTATAGGAAGCTACTACATTACTTCCACTCCAGGATAAATTGACTGTTTCTGATGGATCATCACATACAAATGTTTCTGCAAACACAGAAGCCGCCATAGCACACATCATCAGCAATAGAACGCTGATAGCCACGATTCTTTTGTTCATAAAAACCTTCCTTCCTTAAAAAAACAAGGTTAAATCAAAACGCCGTCTTTAACCACCGGAACGCCGTTTTGCAATATTTCCCCTGTTCTTCTGAGGGTAAAACCCTCGTAGTATGTATTTCCCGCCCATACGGACAGAATTATCAAAAAGCCGAAAATCGGCATTTTTGCCAAGAGCATAAATTACCCTGAATTTTTACCTAAAAACCAGCAAAAAATGCAAGATAATCAACGTAACACCAATTATTATCAATATAACATTGATTGGTCAAAATGTCTATAGGCTTTATCATATTTTTAATGAAAATTGAACTGGAAAAATGACAAATTTACGAGATATATTGGCAAATAACCTAAAGGAAAACCGTAAAAAATGCGGAATTTCCCAGTCTAAGCTGGCGGAAAAAGCAGGAATTTCAACCCAATATATCGCCATGATTGAGCTTTCCAAACAATTCCCCACCCCAGAGGTGCTTGAACGGATAGCTGTCGCTCTCGGTATTGAGACCTATGAGCTTTTTAGCGTGCCGCCTTCTCCCGAAAGTTCTATGGAACGCCTGCATAAAGACATTATTAAAGAGATTAGAGAAGTAATTGTTGAAGTTCTGGAAAAAGCCCTTGCCAATAAGCACGATGTTTAGCGTCTATGCTATAATCTCCTAATTTCTTTATAGAATTATTATTTATTCTATTTTAATACTGAAAACGAAATCCTACGTAAATGTCTTTATTTGGGGTAACACCTGCTTCAAGGTGCTTTAGAACATTTAGAATAGACTTGCCATCTTTAGTTACACCAAGAGTTTCATCCCCTGTTGATACCATTCTAATCCCATTATCAGGGGTTTCTGCTTCTGCAAAAAAATCCATAATCCCAAGAACTAAAATACAAATAAGTAAAGCACCCCCAAGAATTATCCCTCCAGCGATAAATATACTATCTCCTTCAAATATATCATCTACATCATTGCTTGCAAAACTATTAACCGCTGGACCAAAAAACAATACTAAAACAAGGATTAACGATACAACTTTAGACATAAAAACCCCTTTAGGCTTTTGCCTACAAATAAATTTAATTTCCCCCAACGGAGGAATTCCTAATAAACCATACAAAAATTATAATACAGAAAACCAATTTGTATATATGCCAAAAGGTATATTTTGCAAAAAAACGTTAATAACATATATGCCAAATGGCATATTTTACAGTAATCCTAATTTTAAATTATTTAAATATTTACTAATTTCGTCTGTTTCCATGAATATTTGTAAATATTTCTTATGATAGTTAATTTCCCAATCTGCTAAATCACCGGTTGTTTCAAAATAATTTCCATCCGCATACATTGAAGTATAAGGCCCTTTTACTATATTTTGCTTATTTAAATACGCTAATTTTTCAAAAAAAAAGAAGGTAATAAATGTCTATTATTATCTATTGGCTGTATGCCGTTTAACCAGTCGGAAATCATAATTATATGTGTAAATCATAACTTTGGGCATAAATTCTATGAAAAATGTATGTCTTTCATTTCCAAAATTGTCTTTTTGGATTCCATTTACCATTTATTTTATATACGCTTTGTAAATTTAATCATAGCGTTGCTTGGCATTACCTTTTTAATAAATTCCGGTAAACAATCGTTTCGGAATGATATAGACGCAAAGAAATCATCTTTGCCGATTGTTTTATTAAAACCGTAAGGATCTGCAAGCGTAAATATTTCTTTTTCTTCATCATAACCGATTAGCACGGCGTAATGTAACACAGGTTCTTTGTTACCCATTAAATTTTCGCTAAGATGTAATACTTGAAAAGGAATACTTTGGCTTAAACTCCGCTTAATTATTTGCAAAGTACCTTCCTTATCTTCCCGAATAAGCGAAGCGTCATATCCCTCCAAATACTTTTTGTAGATTTCCAATAATTTGGAAAAGGTTATTCCTTTTTCATCAAAAGGTTCATTTTCAAGTAAATAGTCCTCATTAATATTTGATCCTTGAAAATAATTTAAAATCATACCCGCTGTTACATAACCGCAGGTATTATTTCGTTTTTGTTTTACAATCTTAATTCCGTCAATAAGCATATTATCTCCTTGTAATTAAATTACATACTAATTTTATTAAATAGATAAAGTAAAAAATTAACAAAACTGAACTTTTTTAGAATTTTTTAAGGGTAAAATGAACAATTTTGAATATTATTTATTCTTTTCTGAGACAGGGGCAAACCATTCCATTTGGCAGTAATTTTCATCGGAAAGTTTCGTATCTATTTTTTCAAAGCAAACCTTATCTGTTGATAATTCATACCTAACCTTATTATTGTGAGTAAATTCAGTTATCGCATTATACATTGAACTTGCCACATTACGATCAATATTAGAATAATGATGTTGTCCTATATAACAGAATCTTGCGCACAATGAAGTATCAAATGTATCCTTGCGGAATCCTTCCGGAATATTCTTAAAATTTTTTACCTGTACTGACGGCATATATTCAGCTTCGCCTGTTTTTCTGTTAAAATTCCGTGTTATGCCAATATAAACATTCGGGTTTACAATTGATTTAATAAGCATACGCTCTTTATTCCAGAATTGACTTCCAAATACCTTTCTGGAATCATTAAACGATAACTTATAACATTTCCCAATAACATAAAACTGCGGAACCATTACAATATCGGGTCCAAAAAAAATGCTCTCCCCCAGTTTGTTTTCATCAAAAAGATTCAACGGCGGCTTAATTTTTATTATCTGTCCCGATTTACGCAAATCGCCGGGAGTTATTCCAAATTCATGTTTAAAAGCCCTGATATAAGTTTGTTCATATTCAAAACCATTTTCAATCGCGATTTCAACAATATTATTATCCGTTCCCAGTATATCGTTAATACTTGCCGCCAATCTGCGGGAACGTATATAAGAAGCTATGGGTTGTTTAAAAGCAAAACTGAACAATCTTCGTAAATACCCTTCTGAAAAACCGTATTTTTTGGAAAGAATAGACACATTTATATTGTTTCTTATATCCTTTTCGATATCAAGTAATAAATTTTCCAGTAAATCATATAGTTTTAGCATTTAAAATACCTAAAATTTTGCATAGCGGGTATTTTTCAGCAATTTTTCAATGTCTTTTATTTCCACCTGTACACCATATTATTTTTTGGCATATTTTTCAAAAATTTCACTAGACTTTAAATAACGAAACCGCTTTTATTAAGGTGTTAATGCTTTCGCGGTTCTTACTTGTCATATCGTTGACATTGTGTACCGCAATGTTCACCTGTTCCGCGCCGGTTGCCATCTCGTTCATACCGCCGGTTATTTCCTGCGTCGCCCTTTCAAGGTTCTGGCTTTCATTTACAACTTCCTTACTGCCCTCAAGCATTTCCTCGGAACCGGCCTTTACCTGCTGGGTAATTCCATTCAAATTGCTGGTTCCCTGAAGGAGTTGATTACTCCCCTCGCCCTGCTCCTCCATCGCATGGCGGATTATTTCCTCCTGTTCCGCCACTGTCTTTACGCCTGAATCAATCGCCGCGAATCTGGCTATTACGGTCTCGGTGGATTTGGTTATCTTGTCCATTGATTCCTTTATCTTTTTCAAAACAGTGCCGATGGTCTTGGATTGCTCGCTGGAATTATCCGCCAGTTTGCGGATTTCTTCGGCGACTACGGCGAAGCCCTTGCCGGCTTCTCCCGCATGAGCGGCTTCAATCGCCGCATTCATTGAAAGCAAATTGGTCTGGCTGGCGATGTTTTCCATTACCGAATTAATTTCCAATAAGCCCTCAGACTCGCGGGCGATTTCCTGAATGTCCGCAGCTACTTCCTGCAATCCGCCGCGGCCCGCTTCGGATGCTTCTTTCAGTTTCTGCACATTTTCCAGATTTTTAAGCAAAGTTTGATTTACCGAATCGATGTTGTTTACCATTGCCTGAATAAAGGCGGATCGTTTTGATATTGTTTCAGCCTGATTTTCTACCTGGCCGTTGAGTTTGTTGATGTTAGTGATAACCTGTTCCATTGTCGCTTTGGTTTCAGTAACGCTGGCGCTCTGGTTAATGATACGGCCCTTGATGCTCTGAATGTTAGAGTTAATTTCGTTTATCGCAGCCGCCGTTTCAGTCATGTTACTGGATAGGTCATTACCTAAATCGGAAAGATCGACTGACTCAGACTTGATGGCAAGAATCATTTTTTTTATATTATCCAGCGTAAGATTAAAATAATGTGACAGAGCCGCAATTTCATCCTTACCCATCTCCGGTATTACTTTGGTCAGATCTCCTTCAGAAATATCCTTTAAGATGACGGCTATATCTTTAACAGGTTTTGTAATAGATCTTATGATCAGAATGCAAAGGGGAGTTAGAATGAAAAGTATAACGGCGATAATAATGCCGATTATGACGGTGAGTATACGTTTTAGTTCCGCTGAAGCGTCGTTGCGTGAGGTATTTAAGGTAGTTTCAATATTGTCGACATAAACTCCGGTAGAAATCCAGATGTCAGTGCCGGAAATAAATTCTACATATCCTAATTTTGGAGCTATATCCATACTGGGCGGTTTGGGGAATACAAATTCGACAAACCCGCCGCCTTTTTGGGCGGCTTCGTATAGTTCTTTTACATAAAACACCCCGTTTTTATCCTGGGTATTTCCCAAATCTTCACCCTCGCGCTGAGGAAGAGTAGGATGCATAAAAATGCTGGTGCCGATGTAGGTAAAATAATATCCCGATTTATCTTCTTCAAAACGATAATCCTGAATATAGGATTTAATAATATCATGTTGTTCCTTTCTGTCGGTTACTCCCTTAAGCGCTTGCGCAAGGGCGACTGCCATAGTTTGAGTGCCTAATTTAATCTTGTCCTTCTGCCCTGTGTACATTAAATCTTTAGTAATTTTTAAGTTCATTTCCTGTACTGTTTTAGAAGTAAAATTTATGGCGACTACCAAGGCTGCAATTGCAAGCAAAAGAATAAAAATAACAAATAAAAGACGTATTCCGATTGAGAAATTTCTAAGCATAAATGCACCTCATTTTTAGAAGATTACCTGTTAATTATTGAATCTTCAAAACATTAAATGTTTCATTTTATTTTATAACAAATTTACAATAAATCAAGTCTGAATTTTGATAATTTTTTTTATTAATTTAATTACTTGTCCCTACCATTCGCCGATAAAAAGAATTTCCGGTTCAAGAGTAAAGCCTGTCTTTTCTTTAACTTTAACAGCCGTTTCATCCATAAGGGCGCGGATATCCGAAGCGGAGGCGTTACCTGTATTAATGACGATATTTCCGTGGAATGGGGCTATTTGGGCGCCGCCTATTTGACGGCCTTTAAGGCCAAGCTCATCAATAATTTGTCCTGTTGGTTTTCCAAAATTACGGTTGTTCTTAAAGGCGGAGCCGGCGCATGGAAAAAGATAATGCCCTTTTTTTTCTCTGTCTTCTCTATACTCGGCAAGTTTAATTAACAATTCTTCTTTTTTGCCTTTTTTTAATTTAAATGACGCGCTTATTATGAGGCAATCCATTTCTTGAAAAGGGCTTTTTTTGTATGCAAAACCCGCGCCATCCTTAACCTCTACCCTCTTTATTACATACTCGCTTTCCGGTACTTGATCACGGCTGATAATTTCCGCCCAATTTAGCACGTCCGCTATTTCTCTCTCATAACAGCGTGCGTTCATCCAAACCGCGCCGCCTACTGTGCCGGGCATTCCCGCAAGAAACTCAAGTCCGCTTAAACCGGCGGCGCAGGCTGTATCTACGGCTTCGTCTATGATTGTTCCGCTTTTAAAAATCATCTCGTTTTCTTCTTTGCATAACGACCATACGCTTTCACCGTTCCACGCGTTCATGTCCAATACTATGCCGCGTATCCCCTTGTCGGAAACTGCAATATTTGCGCCGCCGCCAAGAATAAAAACCGGGATTTTTTCCGCCTGGCAGCGATTTAAAATATTGATGCAAAAAGAAGTAAAGCCTTCGCCTTCAGGACATAACAGGCAGTCCGCAGGTCCTCCGACTTTAAAAGTAGTGTGATCTTTCATAAGCGCGTTTTCTCTGACGTTAACTTCGCATGGGGTCTCTTCAAGACATCTATCAATTATTTCTTTAATTTTTTTTATGTTCATAATTAATTGACTGGTATTTCTATCCCAAGGTTTTCAGCGGTACGGCGCGCCTTTCTTGAAAGGCTTTCATTTCTTTCTTTTGTAAGCGATAAAATTTCTTCTTTTAAGCCTGTAAGTTTATTGTTAAGCGCCATATCAAGAGCGTATAATTTTTCCATAATGCCGCCTGTGCTCATAAAACGTCGGGCGGCCCCTTCTATTTCAGATTTGTCGTTCTCAACTACAGTCTCGCCTACGACTTTTAAAAAGGCGTTGTAAAGGCTTGTCTGATTTTTTCTTTTAGCCTCGTCAAGCTCAACAAGAAGTTTGCTGAAATTTTTTCCGCCTGTGTTTTTCATAAGCATTTCGGCGGCAAGGCTGCGGACGCGGTCAGTGTTTTTTCGCTCCGAAAACAAACCATCAAGAACTGTAATAGCCTCATCGTTTGCAATGGCGCCAAGGGCGCGGATTGCCTCTTCTTTAACACTGGGAACATCGTCGCGCTCGGCGCGGAACTTTAAATACGGAACGGCGGCGGCAAGTTTACGGTCGCGGCTTGCCTGAGAGGCGGCAATTCTTGTGCGGTAATATGAGTCCCTGAAAGCGTCCAGTATCGCGCTTTCGGCCGCTGAACCTTGAAACGGGCCAAGAGCGGCAACCGCCGCCGAGCGCACATTTTGATCATTCGCGCTGACACAGTTTATTATAGCGTCAAGGCCTTTTGGATCGCCTATTTTGGATAAAGCGCCTAACGCGGCAATGCGCAGAGGAAAGCGCTCATCGGGATTTGTCGCTATCTCCATAAGAAACTCAACGCCGACAGACGAACCTGTCGCGCCTATAGCGTTTATTATAATGCTGCGGTTATCATTACCCGGTTCGCGATCGTTATAATAATCAACTAAAAATTGAGCGGTCTCGTCCGCCAGTTTTTTATCTGAGGAACAAGCGCCGCCAATGGCGCGAAAACCGGCGCTTAAAAAACGTTTTTCTTCCGTTTCCAGAAGTTCCATGATTACCGAAACCGCCTCGGCCGTTTTCATCTTGCCAAGGTAATCCAACGCTGAAAGAACAGTTTCATTCGCTTCGTCTTCTCGCTGTTTTAATACTTTTATCGCCCGTTCCTGAAGCCCGCTTTTTTCCCTGTCGCCAAAGAAGCCGAAAATTCCCGTTAAAACTTTTGTGTTTCTGGAAACCTGCGCAAGTTCAATAAGCTCATCGTCAAAAAGATCTGTCTTTTCATTTCTAAGCGTCTGTATAAGGGCGGCAATTTCCGTTTCCGTTCCATACTTAATAGTATCCGGCCTAGAAGCCTCTTGCGCGTATGCTTGAAAATTTATTAAAAAAATTAATACAAAGATCAACCACGAACCACACGAACACCACGAACTCGTACTTCGACATCTTCTTCCTGTTCGTGTTAGCTCGCGGATATTTGTGGAAAAAAATCCTTTTTCTTCCGTTCGTGCTGGTTCGTGTGGTTCGTGGTAAATTTTTCTTTGATCCAGTCTATTCATTATTATCACCCTCAGTGTAATGCGATAAGAAATCTTTCTTATACTGTATAAACCTTCCTTCTTCGATGGCGTTACGGCTGTTTTTGATAAGTTCATTAATAAAGTACAGGTTGTGGTAACTTGCAAGCATGGAACAGAGTATCTCCCCGGTTTTAAAAAGATGGCGCATGTAGGCGCGAGAGTATTCTTTACAAACTTTACAGCCGCACTCTTTATCTATCGGCGAAAAATCAGCCGCGTTTTCGGCCTTTTTTAGGGGAAACGCGCCTTTATGGGTGTAAAGCCGGCCATTTCGCGCTTCACGGGTGAATAAAACGCAGTCAAACATGTCTATTCCCTGTTCTATCGCGTTTAAAATGTATTCGGGAGTCCCTATTCCCATTACATAGCGGGGTTTTTCTTCGGGTAAAAACACGGCGGTATAGGCTAAGGTTTCGTAAAATAATTCGGAAGGCTCTCCCACTGACAGGCCGCCTATGGCTATGCCGGGAGTAAGAGAATCGACGCAAACTTCCGCGCTTTTTTTTCGCAGATCGTTAAAAAAGTTTCCCTGTACAATGCTGAATAAACTGCCTTTATATTTTCCGTCCGCCGTAACTTCTTCCCATTTGCTTTTCGCCCTGTCAAGCCATTCGCTTGTAATCGCAAGAGCTTTTTCTGCCTCCTTGCGGCTTGCACCATAATGAGAACAGTAATCCAGCTGCATTTGTATATCGCTGCCAAGAATAGCCTGAATTGTTACGGCTTTTTCGGGACTGATAAAATGTTTTGAGCCGTCAATGTGCGATTGAAACCACGCGCCTTCCGGTTTTATTTTTCGCAGACTGGAAAGGGAAAAAATCTGAAAGCCGCCTGAGTCTGTTAAAATATTTCTATCCCAGTTAATAAATTGATGTAGCCCTCCCGCTTTTTGTATAACTTCCTCTCCCGGCCTTAAATATAAATGATATGTATTTGAAAGAATTAAATCATAGCCGATTTCTTTTAAGTCGTCCACCGTTAACGCTTTTACGGTTCCGTTAGTCCCCACAGGCATAAAAACAGGAGTTATTACATCGCCGTGAGGAAGGTGCAATATTCCCGTTCTTGCGGCACAGGCCTTGTCGCGGGACGTTATGCTAAAACGCATCAGGTTTTTGCGCTCCGTAAAAGAAGCACCCCTATTACTATAAAAATTAAAACAGGAAACCAAGCGCCTACAAACGGATGTATGATGTTAAGCCCCGCCATTGTCATGCTTAACATTTCCGTAATGTAGTAGACTACGGCGACAGACAGGCTTGTAAAAAGACTCATCAATAAAATATTTTTTCTGAATCTGCCGCCCATAGATATTGAGAGTATCATTACAATAAGGGAGGTTGCGGCAAACGAATAACGGTGATAATAATTTGCCTGCGTGTGCTGATACGGAAGCCCCGCAGAACGCAGATCCTTTACCAAGAGACCGGCGTTCTTTGCGGATAATTCTTCCACATTAACGGCTTTCCTTCTGAATATATCAGGGTGTTCGTTATATGATTCATCAATATAAAAAGGGTATACGCGCAATATGCCTTCTTCGTCGTAGCGGTAAATGACGGCGTTTCTAAATTCCCAGTAACTTTCCTTCCATGCGGCGGAAGGAGCGCGAATCTGTGAAACAAATGAGCCTTTTTCATTCATCTCCACTACGCAAACGCCGTTTAAAATATTTTTTTCGCTGTCAAAATAATCAACAGAATAAATTATAAGCCCGTTCCTTGCTTTTATGACAATATCCGAGTTGCTTTCCGTTACATACTGCTTTAACGCCCGCCTTGAAAGTTCATTTTTTTGTTTGAGCGTAGGTATTACTACCCTGTCGTCAAGGTAAAAAGAAAAGATAGAAGCGGCTAAACCGACCACTACAAAAGACAGGCTAAAACGCCATAAGGGTATTCCCGTCGCAAATACGCTTGTCAGCTCATTTCTGGAGTAAAGATCGCCTAACGTATATGCCGCGGCAAAAAGCAATGACATCGGCATTGAGTATGAAATGCTTTTAGGGACAAAATAAAGGCTTATTTTTAAAATAGTCATTATTGGAACTTCATTGTTAAGATAACGGATTAAATTTGAAAACAGATCTATAAGCAAAAGTAAAAATACAAACATTGAAATAGCTATAAAAAAAATAGGCAAAAATTGGCGGAGAAGATATTTGTCCAGTATCATTATTTTATTCATTTACGCACCTTAATAACGGCAAGAACAAGCCCTATAAATAAAAAGAAAAAATTTGGAGACCACATTGACAAAAAGGGCGATGTTCCCGCGCGCATTGCCATTGCCTGTCCTATAAAAAGCATAGACCAATATAACACGGCGATAATATTGCCAAAAATAAAACCTACAGTCTGCCCGCTTTTCTTCGCCATCAGTCCTAAAGAGACCGCGAGAAAAACAAAACAAAACGCGCCAAGAGGAACAGAAAATTTTCTGTATATTTCAATTATATGAGTGGTAAGGGATCTGTCATTAAGCATGGATTCAAGCGAGGCGTTATCACGCTGAAAAGTTGAGATAATCGTCATTCTGCGGCTCCAGCCGTCTCCTACCGGTCCTGCCCTATAAATATTTTCTAAAGATACCGCATTCACAATCATGCGTAATTTTCTGTCGTTCAGCCTTACGGCTAAATCGGCTTTTTTTCCAATTATTACGGCATAAACGTCCCGCGAACTCATCTCTCTTGGGCTTACGCTGACATAGTCCTTAATAATATCATCATTGGAAACCCAGTACTGCAAACTGTCCGAATTAGCGTAATCGTAATCTTCTCTTACAATTTCTTTTGATGAATGAACAAACGCTCCTTCAAGATTAAGGCTCAAGCCTTCTTTTCCGCCGTCTTTTAACTCCGCGCTGCTTGCCATTATTATCCGGCGCTCGCCGTCATCGGTCTTATCCATAATAAGCAAGTTTTCAATTACTTTATCTTTTACGCCGCCTGTGACAATTACGGTATCCTTGAATTTTTTTACTGAATTGGCTTCCATTTCCAGCGCGGGAGTGGAAACAAGAATCTTTCGCCATAACTTATTGAATTGAACGGTACCCGCCGGAAGAAGCACGTCGTTTGTAAAAAATGATAAAAGAGAAATAATTATTCCTACTGTTATAGCGGGGAAAAAAACATTTTTATATGACAGGCCTGATGAGAGCATAACAAGTATTTCGTTATCTGACGTTAAACGCCCTACAGTCATAAGAGTTCCGACAAGGCACGCGAACGGGGCCGACATGGCGATTACGGTTGGCAAAGAAAAAAGTATTAAAAGAGCGACTTGATCAAAAGGGACGCGCTTGGTGAGGATTTCTTTTGCCATAAGGAGTATCTGGTTTACAAAGAAAATAAAAAAGAAAAAAAAGAAGCAAATAATAAATGAAAAAAGCATTTCGGATAATATATAACGGAATATTGTTTTAGATAAAAAGCGTTTGCTTTCAAGAGAATTTGCGTTTCTTCGCTGAAAATAAAAATAAATCGAATTAACAATACTCTTCATTGCCCTTCCGTCAAAAAAACGCTGTCTGCGCCGCCTCTACGCTCCGGTAGATCCAAAACCGCCGTCACCCCTCGCCGTTCCGCCAAGCTCGCCGACTTCTACAAGGTTCGCCCTGCAAACGGGAGCGATGACAAGCTGGGCGATTCGCTCCCCATCTTTAATTATAATATCATCGCTGCCTAAATTTATAAGAATTATATCTAAATTTCCGCGATAATCGGAATCTATCGTCCCGGGCGAATTCAACACAGTTAAGCCTTTTTGAATCGCCAAACCTGACCGCGGACGTATTTGCCCCTCATAGCCTTGCGGAATTTCGATTTTTAGGCCTGTGGGTATTTTTACCCTTCCAAGGGGCGGTACGCAAACGTCAGAATCAAGGAATGCGCTTAAATCCATACCGGTGGCCCCCTCGCTTTTATACTGCGGAAGAACCGCGCGCGGAGCATTTTTAACTACTTTTACAAGTACTTCATTCACACCGCTTTTAATTCCTGCTTTTAATTTTTTCGTTGACTGCCGCTTTTTGTTTCAGAAGCGCCGGATGGATCAATAGCGTCGATATACGAAAGATTGATCCGTCCCTGCTTGTCAATTTCCAGCAATTTGACGGGGATCTGCTGGCCTTCTTTTAGCACGTCAGTAACCTTCTCGATCCTCTTCCTTGAAAGTTTGCTTATGTGGACAAGTCCTTCCTTACCCGGCAGTATCTCAACAAACGCTCCATAATCCATTATGCGCTTTACAGTGCCGTTATATACCCTGTCAACTTCCGGGTCGCATGCAATGCCTACAACCGCCGCTTTTGCGTCTTCCGCGTCCTTCGCGCTCTTTCCGAAAATTGTTACAGTGCCGTCATCTTCCGTGTTAATTTTAACCGAATACTGTTCACATAACGCTTTGATGTTCTTCCCGCCGGGGCCGATAAGCGCCCCGATTTTATCAATGTCAATCCGTAAGGTGACAATCTTGGGAGCGTATTCACTGATTTGCTCGACAGGCTTGTCTATACATTGGTTCATTATTGACAGAATATGCATCCTTCCCCGTTTTGCCTGATCAAGCGCCTTGCGCATAATTTCAGGACTGACGCCGGCGATTTTTATGTCCATTTGAAAACCTGTTATTCCGTCTTTTGTTCCGGCAACTTTAAAGTCCATGTCTCCCAGGTGGTCTTCCTCGCCTAAAATGTCAGATAACACCGCGAATCTGTCTGTGGGACCGGCTTTTCCCTCGGTGATAAGGCCCATTGCGATGCCCGCAACGGGTTTTTTCATCGGGACTCCGGCGTGAAGCATGGAAAGGGTTCCGCCGCAGACTGACGCCATTGAAGAAGAGCCGTTGGACTCCATGATTTCCGAGACGACGCGGACCGTATATGGGAATTCATCTTTTGTGGGAATCATCGCTTTTAAAGAACGCTGGGCAAGATTGCCGTGCCCTATCTCCCTGCGTCCCGTTCCCATTCTGCCGACTTCGCCGACTGAATAAGGAGGAAAGTTGTAGTGCAGCATAAAGTTCTCGCGTTTGTCGCCTTCAATGTCATCATAAATCTGTTCGTCAAAAACAGTCCCCAATGTCGTTACTGCAAGCGCCTGAGTTTCACCTCGGGTAAACAGCGCGGATCCATGCGTGCGCTGTAATATTCCAACTTCGCATGTAATGTTTCTGATATCTTCCAATCCTCTTCCGTCCACGCGCTTTCCGTTATTCAAAATTGAAGAGCGCAGGATTTCATACTGCATGTCCTCGAATAACGCGTTGAAAAGTTTTTTTTGGTTTTCATCTTCAAGCTGCGCGGCATGCTGCGCCGCTAATTCGGTTTTAACGGCCTTAATGCCCTCGTGCCTTTCCTGTTTTGTGGGAAGGAAACAGGCGGTTTGCAATTTTGGAAAAGCGGCTGCGCGGATGGCGTCCAGGTTTTCCAATGAATAAGGAAGAGGCGTAAGGGGAAGCTTCGGCTTTCCCGCAAGCTCACGCAGTTTTTCCTGCAATGCGCAAAATTCCTTAATCATAGCATGCGCCTTATCAAGCGCCTGTATCATCAGTTCTTCGCTTACTTCTTTTGCGCCGCCTTCCACCATAGTGATGCCGTCTTTAGTGCCGGCGACCATGATTTCCATTGTGGAATTTTCTATTTGTTCATAGGTGGGATTTACAACAAGCTGGCCGTCTATCTGGCATACGCGCACCCCCGCGACCGGCCCGTTAAATGGAATGTCAGAAATGTGGACGGCGGCGGAAGACGCGATAATCGCTAATATGTCCGGCGGATTTACCTGATCGGTGGACAGGGTTGTCGGTATTAATTGAATTTCGCGCCCGAAGCTTTTTTCAAAGAGGGGGCGCATCGGCCTGTCGATAAGGCGGGAGACAAGTATCTCCTTGTCTTTGGGACGGCTTTCTCTTTTTATAAAACCGCCGGGAATCTTCCCAGCGGCGTAATATTTTTCGTTATAATCGACTGTAAGAGGCACATAATCAAGCCCTTCTAACGGTTCATGCGAAGAACAGACTGTAGCAATTACCGCCGACCCCGCGTACTGGGCAAAAACAGAGCCGTTTGCCTGTTTTGCTATCCTGCCGGTTTCCAGAACTAAATCCTTTCCGGCGACTTGGAGCGTTACTTTTTGCATCATAGTTATTTACGCAGTCCCAGGTCTTTTATCAGTTTTCTGTATCCTTCCAGATTGATCCTTTGAATGTACTTCAGCATCCTGCGGCGCTTGCCGACCAAGATTAAAAGCCCCCTCTGCCCTGATTTGTCCTTTTTAAATTGCTTGCAGTGTTCTGTAAGCTGGTTGATTCGTTCAGTAAGCAGGGCTATCTGAACCTCTGTCGCGCCCGTGTCCTTGTCGTTTTTGCCGAATTTGGTAACGATTGATTCCGCTTTTTCTTTGGTTAATGCCATTTTCTTCTCCTGTTTTTAACCCTTTATTTTAGGGAATATTGGCATAAAATGGGGAAAATGTCAACTGGTATTCGAAAGAGTTCACACAAAGAACACGAAGGTACAAAGATCACAAAGGAAGAGGGAAGAATTTACCACGAACCAGCACGAACCAGCACGAACGGGGGAGAAGAGCACAGATAGAGAAGAATTTACCACGAACCTCACGAACCAGCACGAACGGAAGAAAAAGATTTTACTATTTGTCGCTTTATTACCATGTGAGGGCAAGATGTATGCCTAAAGAGTTTACTTGGGGTCCTCCTCAAGTATTTATTGGGCATACATCTTCAAGCGCATATGTAAGAATGGAAAAAGCAAGCGGTGTCTCGGAAAAGTGATGACAGACACTACTTGCGTGTATCTATATTTTTCTTATGTATCATTTATTTTGTAAAAAATCAAAACAACCACCAACACCTATTGAGAAACTATGTTTATTAATTCCAATGTTCCTATATGTACCAAATAAATATGGAGCAAAATTTATAGGTGTCATAACTCGAAATAAAAGTCCGACTTCAAATAAAAATGATGTTTCCCATTGTCGAGAAGGATTCCATTCAGTATATGAACTATCTGTTTGTAATCGCCATTCTTTAACGGATTCAATACCAATACCAATTGGAAAATATAAAATATTAGGAATTATAGTAACATTATAACCTATTATCCAATCTATAATTTGATAAACTTGATCTGAATAAGAGGTAGAGTTAAAGTCAACAAATTCATGTGAAGAACCTACAGCACAATTCCAGCGATGTATTTTATTATCACCCCAATTAGGTACGGCAAAGCCTAATGATGTATAAACACCATATGTGCCAAGAGAAAAACCAAGTGGTGTATCAAGCGAATAAGTATAACCAAATATTGTAAGCCCATTGTAAAAAGTATAATCATCAAATATTTCAGGTCTTTGTGGTCTTTGCCTCGGAGTTAGTTGTGCTTTAGGCATAAGGGCAGTTAAAATATTGTCTTTTTTAATATCTATTGAATTGCTATATTGTACTACTCCTGTTTCAACAGCTATTACTCTTATTCTGAAACGATTTGTATTGCCAATAATTGTAAATGAACCAGATAAAACTGATTGAGCACCTAAAAATTTTCCTATACTCTGGGCAGATTTATCATCTACATCTCCGCTCATTTGAAAATTTTGTTCCTTTCTGATTAAATCCAATTGTTGTCTATCCACTACAGTTAATGAACCATTTCTTACGATTGCGTTATTTAATTCATCAATTACATAAGAGGATAATCCCTGCCAATTAGATGAAAAGTTTAATACTGCTATTTTAGTTTGTGCAGTCAATTGTTGTCTTATTTCTACTGCGGTTTGTTCAATTGATTGATTTGAAGAACTTACATTTGGTATTCTGTTAGCATTTATACGCTGTCCCAATTCTAATGCAGTTGTTCTAATCGCTTCATCAAGTGTCATTGATTGGGGAAATATCTTTACTGACAATAATGTCATTAGTACACAAACAACTACCGTTTTCCCGTTCATTTTATTCCTCCATAATTACTCTTATATTAAAAATTAATTATTTTGTCAATTATTTATAGAAATAACGCAATGGTATTTCGCATAACTATTTATATATGTAAAAACAAGCGCATTAATTTTGCGTTGAACTGCATTGCATATTCATGGTTTGAGCCATAATTTTTCATTTTAAAGAAAACCTCTTATTCTTCAAAAAATTCCAGTTATTCATATCGTATTATATTATATATATTCCGTAACGTATTTTGTCAATAGATTAATCATAGTGTTTAATAAGATAAATCTATCAAAAGAGCATATAGGTATGGACGGAGAGGAATTAAAGTCTGCTTTAGGGCATAATATTAAGAATTTAAGGGCTCACAGGCAATATTCTCAGGCGGAATTAGCCGAAAAAGCGGATATTTCCATTATCTATCTAAGTAATATTGAAAGGGGGAAAAAATTCCCAAAACCGGCTATTTTGTCGCAAATAGCGGAAAGTCTTGATGTGGAAATTTTTGAACTTTTTAAAACAAACCATATACCCGTACTTCAAAATGTCAATAAAAAATACATTAACCGTATCTCTAAAGATATAACCCAAAAAGTAATTCAAGCAATGGAAATTGGGTTTAAAAAATATTTGAAGTAGGCTTTTGTGGGGTTTACACTGCTTTCAAAAATTCCAGAAAAACAGTATATTATAGGTAGGAGAAAAACCAATGCCGGAAACAGAACTATTGATAAAAAAAACAGAAACATTACCGCCTGCATTATTTCAAGAAGCGGTACATTACATAGAATATTTATCCCAAAAGGCACAGTCCTCTTATTTTACAGAAAAACTGGCAGAAGCTGAACAAGAAGCGAATAAACCTAATGCCGTATGGCTTGACGAAAATGATTTCTGGAATGAAGACGATTGAAGTAAAACAAGCTACAGTTTAAATATTTTATTGGAAGAATACTCTCACAAAGAACACGAAGAAAGAGAAGAGCACAAAGAGAAGAATCAGGGGGGGTTCGTCATCTTATCGTGAAGTTCACGCATAGCCTTAGGACAACAACCCCTTCTTCCCTCTTCGTGATCTTTGTTCCTTTGTGATCTTTGTGTGAACTCTTCTTGAAAAAATTACTGAGCCTTACCTTTAACCCTCAATATCCGCATACAATTAAGAATCGCCAATAAGCAAACCCCTACGTCGGCAAAAACGGCTTCCCACATGGCGGCTATTCCAAATGCGCCGAAAACAAGGAAAATAATTTTTACGCCTAACGAAAAAATAATGTTTTGCCTGACTATTTTACAGGTAAATCGCGATATATCCACAGCTTGAGCCAATTTTGAAGGTTCGTCAGTCATCAGTACTACGTCAGCGGCTTCAATTGCAGCGTCTGATCCCAACGCGCCCATAGCGACGCCGATGTCGGCTATCGAAAGAACAGGCGCGTCGTTTATGCCGTCTCCTACAAAGGCAAGTTTGCTTTTTGGAGCTTTTTTTTCAATTAATTTTTCCAGTATTTCTACTTTTTCGTGCGGCAGTAATCCGCCGTAAACTTCGTCTATTCCCAATTCGGAGGCGACGCTTTTGGCGATGTTTGGATTATCACCGGTAAGCATCACTGTTTTTCGCACGCCCCTCTCTTTTAACGCCGATATTGCGTTACAACTGTCGGCTTTAATTTCATCCGATATAATGATAGTTCCGGAAAATATTCCGTTATATGCGCCATAAACCTTGGTTCCGGGTTTTTGCGATTCAATAAATTTTATCTCCATTTTTTCCATCAGTTTTTGGTTGCCGGCTAAAATGGTTTTTCCGTCTTTTACTACGCTTACTCCGTACCCTGAATACTCCGTATATTCCATAAGACCGGTTTTTTCAACCTCTTTTCCGTATTCTTGCATGACAGATAACGCAATGGGATGATTAGAATAGACTTCAGCTTTTGCCGTCAACTCAAGTAAATCGGCTCCTGTAAATCCGGCTTCCGGTTGGATTGACGTTACTTTAAAAACGCCGCGCGTTAAGGTTCCGGTTTTATCAAACACTACCGTATCCAGTTTGTTGAACGCTTCCAGAAAATTGCCGCCTTTTACAAGTATGCCGTTCTTAGCGGCGGCTCCAATCCCCGCGAAAAATCCCATGGGGACAGACAGAACTAGGGCGCATGGGCAGGAGATTACAAGGAATACAAGGGCGCGGTGTATCCAAAGCTTCCATTCGGACATAAATAGAAGCGGCGGCAGAATGGCAAGTAACACCGCGAGTATTACGACGACCGGCGTGTAATAACGGGCAAACCTTGTAATAAAGTTTTCTGTTTTTGCTTTCTTGCTTGCCGCGTTCTCTACCAAATTAATGATTTTAGAGACGGTAGACTCGCCGAATGTTTTTGTAACTTCGATTGTTAATTTACCGCTTAAATTAACGCTGCCGGAAAGCGCTTCGCTTGTTACGACGGCTTTTTTGGGAACAGATTCCCCTGTTAACGCGGACATATCAAGTAAAGAAGACCCCTCCGTAACAATCCCGTCCAATGGAATTTTTTCGCCAGGTTTAACGAGAATAATGTCTCCTACACAAACGCTATCAGGAGACGTTTTAATTATTTCACCGTTCTTTAATAAATTAGCGTAATCCGGCCTTATGTCCATCAAACTGGTAATAGATTTTTTTGATTTATCAACAGCCATATCTTGAAAAAACTCGCCTACCTGATAAAACAGCATAACGCCGGCAGCTTCCGGATACTCGCCGATTGCAAACGCCCCTATCGCGGCAATGCACATTAAAAAATTCTCGTCAAACACCTGTCCTTTAAACAAGTTGCCCAACGCTCGCAGTATTATGTCAAACCCAAGCAAAAGATAAGCAGAAGTAATAAGAATAAAAGAAATATAACTATCCTGTAAAACTTTATCAAAAACAATTCCGGTAATTAAAATAACAGCCCCTGCAATTAACCTAACAATATTTTGTTTTTCATTAAGCTCAACGCCAAATTGTTTTTTCTCGTCAGATTTGCATTCACCAGCATTACAACAATCACAAGCCATATTATCATTCCTCCTTTATGTGTTCAAAGCCCTTTTCAAAAATATCTTTTACATGCTTGTCGGCAAGCGAATAAAAGACTATCTTGCCCTGTTTTTCATATTTAACAAGGTTTGACATTCGCAGTAATTTTAATTGGTGGGAAACTGCCGATTTTGTCATATCCAGCAGAAACGCCAAATCGCATACGCACATTTGTTTGCAGAAGAGCGCCCATAAAATCTTTAGGCGGGAATTATCAGAGAACATTTTATACAGATTCGCAAGGTCATAAAAATCCTTGTCCTTCGGCATTAATGGGCGAACCTGCTTTACTACATCTTCATGGATAACATCGCAATCGCATGTAAATTGATTATTCTTCTTCATCCTTATACTCCTGTCTCACTTAAAAAACGCTTTAATAATTGAACATTTGTTCAATTATTAAAATATATAAGATACCAATGTTTTTGTCAAGCATTTTATTAATTTTTTACATGAATTTATTAATTGACATTTAGGGTTCAAAAAACAAGATTTTTATAAAAAACAGTTGAAAATTATAGTTTTTTATGGTAAACCTTCATTCAGGATAGTTTATGGGACAGCAAATTATAGACTTTTGGGAAATTCATTCCGCCATTATAGTACCGCTTACAAAAAATCTTGTGGCAGCGGTAATTATCATCATCCTTGGACTGAGTCTTTCCAAAGGGTTACGCAAGCTTGTACACAAAGCCAATTCAAGACTGCCGCAAAGCGACGAAACGGCGCTGCCTTTGCTGCAAACAGTTATTCACTATGGAATCATCATTATCTGCATTATCATAATCCTCAATATTTTCGGGGTAAGTACCGCAAGCCTCATCGCCTTATTAGGCGCGGCGGGCGTGACTGTCGCCCTTGCGCTTAAAGACACTCTGGGGAATATCGCCTCAGGGATAGTCCTCATTTTTTTGGGAACTTTCCGTAAAGGTGAATACGTTGAATTCGGTTTATTTAGCGGAACTGTAAAAGAAATAAATTTGTTCACCACAATTCTGGAAACTCCCGACGGTATTTACATATCAGCGCCAAATTCCAGCATCTGGGGCAGCCCCTTAAAAAATTATTCCCGAAACGGAAAACGCCGCATGGAAATATCAGTAGGCATCGCCTACTCAGACTCTGTTGACGCCGCTTTTCAGGTAATGCAAGACATTATTAACGCTGAAAAACGTTTCTTAAAAGACCCCGCCCCCCAAGTTTTCCTGCAATCTCTTGAAGACAGTTCAGTAAAAATCACAATCCGCGCCTGGGCTGCAAACCAGGATTACTGGACAATTTACTGGGAAATGAATAAAAAAATCAAAGCAAAACTGGAAGAAGCCGGCCTGCACATCCCCTTCCCCCAACGCGACATCCACATAATAAAAGAAGAACCCCTAAATCCCTGATTCCTCTTCTTTGTAATCTCTTTGCACTGTCAGGACCAGTCCAATAAGTTTGAATTTTACCACGAACCAACACGAACCAATACGAACAACGACAAGATATGTATTAAAAGTTCGTGGTGTTCGTTTGGTTCGTGGTAGAAATTCTTCAATACACCATCGCCGATAGAACCGCGTCTATCCACCTGCTCGCTTCGGCAAAATGAAGCGGCCTTATAGACAAAAATTCCATTAGCGATTCGCGGTATTTTTTTGTGTAGTAAAATGTCTGCCCCAAATAAAAACGGGCGCGGGCTTCTATGTCTTTTGAGCGCGGCAGTGATAAATAGTGCTGTAAACTGACCATTGCTTCTTCCCACTTAAACGCTACAAAGTACTCTGTAATTATCTGAAACAAAGCCGACTCTTCGCCGCCTGTGGGAGCGACTAAATCTACTGAAAAAACACGCGGCCTTTTTAAGTTTATAGGAACTTTGTCAGGTATTTTTGCATCACGCAGTATATTTTCTGACGCGGCGCTTAAAGGCATCTGATTGGGGATCTCAGTCATGAAAAAACTGTCCGGAACAGTGTTGCGTAACGTAAGGACAGGCAGGGGAATCGGGCGTAAGGTACGCTCCGTAGGTTGTTCGCTTTTTACTGTGACAGGCGTTACAGTCGCGTTGACTCCCGGCTTAATTCCCATGTTGCCGCTTGCAATCTCGTCCTCATAAAGCACGGCGTAATACCACATGAGTCCCGGGACGGGAACGGGAAAATCAACAAAAGGAGAATCTATTCCCGATTGTACAAGAACGGCGTTAAGCAAGTCCTGGGAGCGGGTTATAGGCTGCATATTACGGAACAGGATTGCGTTTTTGCGCTGGCCTTCCCTGTCAAAAGTGATTATTACCCTTTCACCGTCCTGCTGCGCTTTTATATTGGAAATACCCTGAATCGGTTCTGTTGAGGAGGAAGAATTTTCAGACGCGGCGGACGCCGGATCATCCAACTGTGCCGGGTTAAAGCTTGTACTGTTTATCCCTGGCAGAATAATGTCATAACGCTGGCCGGAAATATCACTTGCCGCGACATAATAATAAAGGTTTTCCATATCTTCGGCGTCGTCCATAAATAACTGCGCTCCGTATCTTACAACCACAGGCCTTATATTCGCTGGAATAGAACCTATGAACGGGCGGGCGGAGCGGAATATGTAAACAGAACCGCGCGCGTCGGGAGAATCTACCCATGTAAGCCTGATAAAGTTATTGCTGGTTTCAGCCTTAAGCTGCGTAACATAGGGGATATGATCCCTATTTTGGGCGAAAATACCGGCACAGACCGTTAAAAACAGAGTAAAAACGTTGAAAAGAAACCTTTTTTTCATCTATTTATATTTTAATCCTCATATCTTCATATTGCAATCTGTAAAGACCCGAGTAAATTCCGTCTTTTGCGACAAGCTCTTCATGACTGCCCTGCTCTACCAGACGGCCGTTGGATAATACAAAAATGCGATCCGCGTCCCTAATTGTAGAAAGCCTGTGCGCGATGACAAACGACGTTCTTCCCGCCAATACTCTCTTTATCCCAAGCTGAATCAATCTCTCCGTTTCAGTATCAATCGAACTTGTCGCCTCGTCAAGAATGACTACGCGCGGGTTATGGGCAATTACGCGGGCAAAACTAATTAACTGCCTTTGCCCTGTGGAAATATTTGTCGCTTTTTCGGAAAGCTCCGTCTTATACCCGTCAGGCAGAGCGGAAATAAATTCATGAGCATGAACTGTTTTTGCCGCCTCAATAATTTCTTCATATGAAAGCTCAAGCCCAAGACTGATGTTATCTTCTATCGTGCCGGAAAATAATGTTACGTCCTGGGTAACAGGCATTATACAGCGGCGTAATTTATCTATAGGGATGTTTTTAATCGGCACGCCATCAAGACGGATTTCTCCGCCGTCAATGTCCCACAGACGGGCAAGAACATTGATGATTGTAGTTTTGCCAGCGCCCGTGTACCCGACAATCGCCGCCATTTCTCCGGGCTTTACTGAAAATGTCAATCCCTTTAAAACTTCTTCTCCTGCTTTGTACGCAAAATGAACATTATCAAATTCAATATGCCCGCGGGCGGCTGTTACTTCAACAGTTCCGTTATCGGGGATTTGTTCATTTGTGTCCATCAGCTTAAATACTTTTTCCCCGCCCGCCATCGCCGACTGAAGCATTGTGTATTTTTCGGCAATGTCGGTTACAGGCTGAAAAAACATTTGAACCAGATTGATAAACGCGATTAACACTCCAAGCGACATTGAGAAAGAGAGCGCCATTTTTGCGCCGACTACAATAACGACAGCCATTGTCAATGTTGAAAGCCATTCAACTATCGGCCTGAACGTGGCGAATACATACATTTCTCCAAGGTTCGCGTCAAGAAACTCCTGATTGCCTTCTCTAAATTCTTTTAAACTTTTTTTCTCTTGCCTGAATAGCTGCACCACCTGCATTCCCGCAAGCCTTTCCGCAAGGTACGCGAATACTTTGGAAGAGGCGATTCTCTGCCTTCTGAACGCGTCTCGCGCTTTTACCCTGCTTATTAATGTAACAATAAGCACAGGCGGCAAGGTGACGACAACTATAACGGCCATATGCGGTGAAAGTACAAACATGGTTACAATAACCCCAATCATTATCGCTATGTCTTTTAAAAAAGCGACAAGCACGGTTGTAAAAAACTCGTCCATTGTCTGAACGTCGCTTGTTAACCGCGTAACAATCCTTCCGACAGGATGGCGCGAAAGATATCCGGTTGACTGGGAGAGAGTCTTTTTAAAAAGAGCGAGGCGCATATCTTTCATTACGCCCTGTGTCATCAGGTTTGATGTCCATGTCTGCAAAAAAGTAAAGCCAAAAACAAAGACAAGTATTATTAAATAAAGAACACAGCCGTGAAAAAGAAAGGTAATATTTTTTTGCAGAATACCGTCGTCAATAATACGCTGGAGCAAAACAGGAATATAAAGTTCTCCAAGAGTCGATATAATAAGGGCGGCAATTGTGATAATAACAATTTTTTTGTAAGGTTTTAAATACGACATAATGCGCTGCATAAGGCGGCTGTCGTATTCTTTTGTTATATCGTCAGTTTCAAAATAACTGTCAGCCATTTACGCTCCCGCCCCAGACTCTAATTTTTGGAAAGCCGCCATTCTGCTGTAAAAGCCGCCCTCTGTTACAAGGCGCGCGGGGCTTCCGTACTCCAAGATTTTACCCTTATCCAAAACAAGCACATTATCAGCGTACTTAAGGGAAGAAACCCTGTGTGAAATAATAATTGTCGTCCGTCCCTTTCTTTCCCTTCTTAACGCTTCCAGTATTTTTAACTCTGTTTCGTTATCAACCGCGGACAGGGAATCGTCCAAAATAAGGAATTCGCTGTTCATGATCACGGCTCTTGCGATTGCCGTCCTTTGCTTCTGCCCCCCTGAGAGTGTTAAACCGCGCTCCCCTACAAGCGTGTTTTTCCCTTCAAGAAAAAGGCATAAATCTTTGTTTAAAGAAGCAAAGGAGACAGCGCTGTCAACCGCCGACTCTTTGCCGTTAGGCGCACTAAATTGGCTGTCGTCAAGGCCGTATGCGATGTTATTCGCTATTGTGTCCGAAAAAAGATAGCTGTCCTGCGGACTTACGGCAAAAAGTTTTCGTAAATCTTCCAGTTTCCAGTCAAGCGCGTCAAGGCCGAAGACGCGCACGGCGCCGCGCGGCGGATCTGTCATCCGCATAAAAGTTTTTATCAGCGTAGTTTTTCCCGACCCTGTTCTTCCCATAATGCCAAGCCACTGACCGCGTTCAATTTTTAAATTAATTCCTTTTAAGACAGCCTCATCCCCGCGGTACGAAAAATCAAGATTTGAGATTTCAAGCGCGGAGACTCCATCAACAGGCTGCGCTGTTGACGCATTTTCAACATCGCGGATAGAGGGCGTAATATTTAAAACTTCGTTTATTCTTCCAAGACTGACAGCTCCTCGTTGGATCATGTTTACCATAAAGCCCGCTCCCATTAGCGGCCATATCAGCATGGATAAATATCTGAACATTGCGACAAGGCTTCCCGGAGTCATTAAACCGTTCATTACGCGCAAACCGCCGATGCCAATCATAATCAGGACAGTAAGCCCTGAAAGGAAACTGATAAAAGGAAAAAAGAAGCCAAACAGGCGCACAAGCTCCATGTTGGCCTTCTGGTAGTCTTCATTTGAATCGGCAAATTTTTTAATGAACCACCATTCTTTAACAAAGGACTTAATCACGCTGATGCCGGCAAAAGTTTCCTGCGCGTTATCGCTCACTTTTGAATAAGCCCCCTGGACGGCGAAGAATTTTTTTCCTACCATGCCACCAAAAAGAAGGATTAAAACAGTAACAAGGGGCAATGGAATTATTGAAACAAGCGCGGATTTCGCGTCCTGGATAAAAATGATAATTAAAATGGATGTCGCCATAAAAATAAAATCAAAAAGGGCGACAACCCCCATTCCTATTGCCATTCGTATAGCGTTAAGATCATTTATAAAACGCGCCATCATATCGCCGATTTTATTTTTCTGATAAAAATCCCAAGAGAGTTTTTGCAGATGGGCGTATAACGCTTCGCGTAACTCGGTTTCTATGCGCCTGGAAGATCCGCTGATAAAATAGCGCCATAAAAAACGCCCTAACGAAATAACCGCCATAATGCCAATCATCCACAGCGATAAATTAATTATTTGCCGCCACTGGAAATTACCGCTTGAAATAATGTCTATCGCGGCGCGGATAAATTGAGGAATTGCAATCTGCGCGGCGTCTACGATTATAAGAAAGATAACGCCTGTTATATATTGAGCTTTATAACGTGACAGATACGGAAGAAGCGCTTTATATTCTTTTAAAGAGATATTAGGACGGCTCATTGTCTTTTTTTAGCTTCTTCTTGTTTTTTATGATCGGTCTCAAGTTTTGTCGACCAGATTGCCAATTTCTTTTTAATTTCATTAGCTTCTTCGCTTTCTGACAAAACTATGTGCAGGCGGCGTAACGCGCCAAGGAAGTTTATCCCCGTTTTAAAATCAAGAATTTGCCCCGTACTCAACTCGTACTTTTCACGGTAACGATCCGCCGCCTGGGCTATAAGTTTTTTTACCAATCTAAGATGATACACTGTGGAATCATAATATTCGGCTCCGGGAGCCATGTTCTCGTATACATTTTTTAAATTAATAATATTTTTTGCGGTTACGGCAAAACGTCCTTCAATATCGACAAATGTCCATCTCCATTTTGAATTATCGCCATAAGCCTGCTCAAGCATATCAATGGCAAGCCCCATTTTACAAATCAGGTTATATCTCTGATCCTGATTAAAAGATTCTATCATTAAAAGTTTTTCTTCATAATCAGAAAAGGGCGCGTCAATTAAATTGGTAACGACTTCTTCAAGATAAATTACCGCCTTGTAAAGGGATTTCCTCGCGTCGTTCAGGGCTTCTTCATTTTTATTTTTAAGGACAGCCTGGGACATTCCGTTTATAACGATATAATATGAAGACAAGTTAAGCATCTCATCGCAAAGAGCAAGTTTTTGAATGGGAGAATTCGACGTGTTCTTTCTCGCTTCCACAAGAAGTTTTTTTTCAGTATCAAGTAACGCCCTGGTCATCGCTACATAAATTTTAACTTTATCGTAGTATATCGACTTTTCCTGGTCGGTAATCTTCGCCATCAAACGCTCCGTTTTCCGTATTTTCGAATTAAATCGTCCGCATGGGCAATAGCGGCTTCTCCCGCGTCCCCCGCCAACATCCTGGCAATCTCCTTTTTCCGTCCTTCGGCGCTTAACGGCCCAATTCCGGTATAGGTTCTGCCTCCTTCGGTTCTTTTTTCTACCTTAAAATGATTATCGGCGCGAACAGCAATACTCGCTAGATGTGTTACGCAGAAAATTTGCTTAAATTTACCGATTTTTGTCAGATATTCGCCGACTTTCAAGGCAACTTCACCGCCGATACCGGTGTCTATCTCATCAAAGACAAGGGTTTCAACGCTTTCCGTTTCATCGCGCCGCGCGTCTGACAAAAGGGCGGTTTTAATCGCCAGCATTACCCTTGAAAGTTCTCCGCCTGAGGCAATTTTTGCAAGGTCTTTAAGCGGCTCGCCTGTATTTGCGGAAATTAAAAAGTCGATGTCTTCCGTTCCATAGGGCCCATAAGAAATTTGCCCTTCATTTTTACGCGGCAAAACCGCCGCTTGAAAACGGGCGTTAGGCATTCCAAGATTTTTTAAAATTTCCGTAATCAGTTGTCCTAATTTTACGGCGGCGGCTGTTCGTTTTTCTTTTAAAATTTGCGCTTTTGAAACAATCGCTTTTTCCAGAACGCCAATCGCCTCTTTTAACTTGCCTCTGTTTTCTTCCGCGCCGCTGAGGGCTTCTATTTCCGCCTGCGCGTTTGTTTTGTATAACAGTATCGCCTCTTCTTCGTTTCCCGGCTGGCTGTCCTTTGCATACTTCTTTTTTAATTTATTCAAGAACGCCAATCTTTCATTTACTTCTTCCAGCCTTTGCGGATCAAAAGCGAGGTTCTCTTTGTAAGAGCGGAATTCCGAGGCGATATCCTCCGCTTCATAGTATAAGTTCTCGAATCTTCTGTTTATCTCCCCAAGCGACGAATCAACCGAGGACGCGGCGTCAAGCGCATTCTTCGTTTTCCGCATAAGGGGTAACGCCGATTGTTCTCCCTCAGTAAAACAGGAAGCCGCCGTATTGATAAAGCCGGCTAATTTTTCAAAGTCAGACAATTTTTGCGCTTCGTTTTCCAGTTCTCGAAGTTCCCCCGCGTGAATCGCGGCTTTGGTTATTTCATCCACTGCATAATTTAAAATTTCAAGCCTGTCTTCCCTCTCGCGTTCGCTCTTCAGGGATGCTTCCATTGTTTTGCGCTTGTCCGTCAGTTCCAGAAACAGCGCTGAAAATTCTTTAACTTCGTTTTCAATTCCGGCAAAACTGTCCAGGTAGCGGCGGTGGCTGTCCTTGCGCAAGAGTGACTCGTGGTTATGCTGTCCGTGAAGATCGAATAACAGCCCCATGAACTCGGATAAATCCTGCCGCGTTACGGGAACATTTTGAATAAAGACGGAACCTCTGCCCGACGTTTTAATGCTTCTGCGTACAATTACAGTGTCTTCTTCACATTCAATATCGCGCGCCTTTAGCCATTCGTTTGCGTCGGCGTTATTTTTATTTACGGATATAACGGCGGAAACTGCGGCTTCTTCGCATCCTGAGCGGATAACGTCAATCTCCGCCTTCGCGCCCATTAAAAAACTTAAAGAGCCGACAATAATCGATTTGCCCGCTCCTGTTTCGCCTGTTAAAACATTAAAGCCGCGGCGGAAAGAAAGCGTAATGGAATCAATAAGAGCGTAATTTCTGATAGAAAGCTCTTCAAGCATTCGCGTCCCCTGACCAGAAAAGTTTAGTTCTTAACGCCTGATAATAAATAGATCGTCCGTTAAATATCAATTCCGCCCCGAAATGAGCCTGCTTAATGTGAACTTTATCTTTACATTCAAGGGGGAACGTATCCTGTCCGTCAACCATTAAAATTACGCCCGATCTTTGTTCGCCGGCGACAGTTATAGTAAGCGTTTGTTTTGAAGGAAGTACAAACGGCCTGTTTGAAAGGGCGAACGGGCAGATTGGGTTAAGTATCATCGCTTCAATTTCCGGGTCAAGAATCGGCCCGCCTGCCGACATGGAATAGGCGGTCGAGCCTGTGGGAGTAGCGACAATAATGCCGTCAGCTCTGTAAGAGACTAACTCCGTGCCTGAAATATGCGCGTCAAGTTTTATAAGTTTTGCTATTTCTGTGTAAGAAATAATAGCGTCGTTAAGGCAGAAGTAATTCACAATTATTTTAGAATCACGCTCCACTGAAATTTCAAACATACATCTGCGCGTGGGGGTAATTTCTCCTTTTTCCCATTTAAGGAAAACGTCCAGCCAGTCTTTTTTATTTACTTCCGCAATAAAGCCCAGTGTTCCAAGATTGATCGGCATAATAGGCACTCCCAAAGGAGCGACGCTCCGCGCCGTGTACAGAACAGTCCCGTCCCCGCCAAGAGAAATAGCTATGTCCCACTTTTCATCAGGCAGGGGAGAACCGTCTTCTGACAGGCTTGTAGATTTGTCTTTAATGGAAAAAATAATAACTTTTGTTCCGCGTTTTTCTAATTCTGCTTTAATTTCATCCGCGGCAACAACTGTGTTTTTTTTGTTGACATTTACAAATAAAACCGCCTTTTTACCCATAAAAAGCTCCTATGGAAGAGTCATTATAAGACGCGACACCCGCTCCACATCCTGGGAACGCAGCCGCGGATACATCGGAAAAAGAACTGTCCGCATTACAAGCGAACTGCTGACAGGACAGTTATCGCAATGAACAGAACCCGCGATTGTATTTTCAAACGCATTCTCAATTTCAATTTCTTTTTTTCTGGCATAAGCCGTAACGTCTTTAAGCCCTGTTTCTAAAACAAGCGAAAACGCATAATTGCAGTATTCGCCATCATTAATCGGGATAAAACGTTTATGCCTTGTCCGCAGGCTTGCCTGAATAAAAACTTCCGCAATTTCATGCCTTCTTGTAATATTGCGGTGCAGTTCTTTAAATTGAACAATGGCAAGCGCGGAATTAATATCAGGCATAAAATACTCGTCAGCTAACCCGGCGAAGTTGCGCAGTAACATTCCTTCTTTCCTGTTCATCGCAAAGAGCAAAGCGCCCCCTCCTGATGTGAGCATATCCCTTTCTTCAAGACCCAGTATGCAGAAGATTCCGCTAAACTTTACGCCTGTCTCTTCTTTTTCAGATTTGCCGGTTGACGGGGAGGGCGCGTCCTCTTGCTTGTCTTTTTTATTTATTGGTTTAAGCCAGCTTCCGTAACTTTGCGAAATATCTTCTATTACGGGAATGCCCAATTCGGCAATAGATGCGGCGTCGGGAGTAAATCCTAGAGTGTGATGAAGAACAATGGCGCAAACCTCAAGCCCTTGCGGTTTTTTAGCGATTGTATTTTCGATTAGTTCCCTGCTCATGCACGGAAAGTCAAAACTCACGTCGCAGTACAAGGGCGTTATGTTTAAATCCTGTAACACCTGCAAATAATACCGGGGAGAAAGCGCGGAAATTACCGCCGCTTTAGAAGCCGCCTGTCCCTCTGCGGAATTATCCTGGCCGCTCTCAGGACTGCCCTGTACGCCGCCATTAGTATTGCCCTGCGGACTGTTCTGCAGGTTTACAGAGCTTAACGCTTTAAGCGCAGTAAACAAAGCGACAGCGGGACTTCGCAGGGCGAGCGCATAATCAAAATGAAGCTGTTCTTTCGCGGTTTGAATCAACAGGCGGTTCCGCTCTCCCGGCCCTATTTTTTCTTCCACCATAGCCGTTAAGACAGAATCCATTTCTTTGCGTCTGATTGTGGGAGAATAAATTTCTATTTTCATGCGTTACCCGAAATTAAACCCGTGTTGTATTATCTTCTAAGTTCGGAAATTTTCTTAAGTTCTTTTGGATTAAAGAGGTCTCTTATATCAAGAATAATTAAATATCCTTCTTCCTGGTGAACAACACCCTGAATATACTCAGCGCCAATGCCTGAAAACATCTGAGGCGGTGGTTGAATTTCATCTTTTTCTATTGTTACTACCCGTGAAATTCTGTCAATAATGATCCCCAATTTTATTCCGTCTATATCAACAATAACAAAGCCTGACAACAATTCATCTTCTTCGGAAACTGCCAATTTCTTTAAATGGAAACGCTTATGCAGACTGATAATTGGAATAATTTCGCTTCTAAGGTTGAATATTCCCTCAACATAAACTGGGGCATTGGGAATTGGACGAATTGCCTGTACGCGGACAATTTCTTTTACGTCCATTATATTAACACCGTACAGTTCTTCCCCGAGGTGGAAAGTAACTAATTGACTAGACTCCGACTTATTAACTTCTGCTTTTGTTGCCACTTGGAATATCCTCCATCTTTATTCAATATATCATACATTTGTATTAATGATCAAGTATAAATTTACTCTTTAACTAAAATCTGTCCAAATCCCAAAGAACCTAGTCTGACCGAAGCGGAATATACATCAGCAGAGGATATTTTAGCGGCAAAAACACGATAAATTGCGCCGGAATACTCAATTTCCGGATTAAAACCCGAATTTTTTAGGAGCGCCGCCGTTTTATTCGCGGTATCCTGCGATGAAAACGCGCCAATTTGCAGCTTATAAACCTTGCCGGAATGTCTGTCAGGCAGCCCTGGAATAATCTTTAAAGCCTCCGGTTTAACAGGTTCAGCCCCTGCCTGGATTTCCTGCATTTGGGAAATTGGCTGACTTTGAACAGCCTGCGACTGGTTGGCGGAAACTCTTAAATCGGCAGAGGGAGCTGCTTCATTTTGCTGGGCTTTGGAAACAGGTTCACGCATCTCCGGATTTAACGGCCAAATATCCCTTTTTGGTCTTTCTGTGGAAGGCAGATTTATCACAGGCTGATTCGTCTGAGGAGCGGCCGCAGGAGCGTCTGCCGGAGTTGTACTTGCATCGGATTGTGTGTTTTGAGTTGCTGCCGGTGTTGCGGCTTGAGCTGCGGCTTGTGCAGCGGCTTGTGCGGCGGCTTGCGCGGCAGCCTGAGCTGCGGCTTGTGCGGCGGCAGCCTGTGCGGCAGCCTGTGTGGCGGCTTGTGCGGCAGCTTGTGCCTCTTTCTGCGCAGCAGCAGCTTGCTCTTCTTTCTGCGCAGCGGCTTGCGCCTCTTTCTGAGCAGCGGCTTGAGCTTCTCTCTGCGCAGCAGCAGTCTTGGCTGCAGCCTCACGCTTTTCCCTGGCTTCTTTTGCTTCCTTTGCTTCTTTTGCCTCCCGCGCTTCCCTTGCCTCTCTTGCCTCCCTTAATTCTTTTGCCTCACGCGCTTCTCTTGCTTCACGCGCTTCTCTTGCAGCTCTTGCTTCCCTGATTTCACGTTCTTCTCTAATTTCTCTTAATTCCCTTGCTTCACGCGCTTCTCTTGCAGCTCTTGCATCACGCGCTTCCCTTGCTTCAACAGTCATAACCATTAACCACGCAAGGAATTCAGGATCATTGCCGCTTGCGCCGGAAAAAAACGTTTCTTTAGCGGCTGGATCACTAATAAAAAAATCAGGATAGTAACCTTCACTTGTTTTATTATCCGGCGAAGTTAGCCTGCTTGCTGCGCCTGTAGTATCTTTTTCGCCTGCGGCGGTCTTTTCACTCATTTGCGGATCCCTGACAACAGGTTCCTGTGCGCTTAAAGGTTTTTGTACGGTTGCTGCCGGTACAGCAGTCTGACCGGTTGGCTGCGTAGCCGGCTGTGTTGTTTGTTGCGTAGCCGGTTGTGTAGTTGCTTGTGCGGCTGGTTGTGTAGCCGGCTGAGTAGTTGGTTGTGCAGCCGGCTGAGTAGTTGCTTGTGCAGATGGTTGCGTAGTTGGTGGTGTAGCCGGCTGTGTAGTTGCTTGTGCAGCTGGTTGCGTAGTTGGTTGAGTATTTGGTGGTGTAGCCGGCTGTGTAGTTGCTTGTGCAGCTGGTTGCGTAGTTGCTTGTGCAGCTGGTTGTGTAGCCGGCTGTGTAGTTGCTTGTGCAGCTGGTTGTGTAGCCGGCTGAGTAGTTGCTTGTGCAGCCGGCTGCGTAGTTGCTTGTGCAGCTGGTTGTGTAGCCGGCTGTGTAGTTGCTTGTGCAGCTGGTTGAGTAGTTGGTTGTGTAGTCGCTTGCGCTGTAACATCAGGTTGTTTTATTTCCCGCGGAATAAAAACAGGTTCCAGCAGATCAATTATTGGTTCTTGTTGGCGCGGCGGCTGTGTTACAGGACGCGGCGGAGCGCTTACGGTAAGAATTACCTGTTCGCCGGCTTTTAACTGTAAAGCGCTCGCGGCAGCCGCCGAAATGTCAATTATTCTGCTTTGTGAAGCATTGATGCGTTCGATAATAGTTATTTCTACTTCTTTGCCATTCTTGGGATTTGTAATTTTTACCTTTGAATTAATCGGGAGGCTTGGATGCGCCCCTACAAGTCCCTGCTGAGTCATCTGCTGGCTGGCAGCCCCCCGCACAGAATAATCCCCGGGACTCGTCTGAGCCGTAAGATGGGATACTATCGCCGCGCATAAAAAAGCAAAAAAAAGCCGTTTCATCGTGATAACTCTCCTGTAATTAAACCCTCCATATATATTTTAAGGAATATCAAACTCATTTGCAAGAAAATATACCTTAATATAATTAATTTTACTTCCTCCGTAATTAATAAAACTCTTCCATAGCCTCGCGGGCTTCTCTTGCCTCGCGTTCCTCACGGGCAATTTGCGCGGCTCTCGCTTCACGCGCTTCTCTGGCTTCGCGCGCTTCCCTTTCTTCTCTTGCCTCGCGAATTTCTCTTGCTTCACGTTCTTCGCGCGCAATCCGTAATTCCCGCATTTCACGCGCTTCTCTTGCCTCGCGAATCTCACGTTCTTCCCGCGCCGCTCTTGCCTCGTGCGCTTCTATGGTCATTGCCATCATCCATGCCAAATACGCGCTGTTGCTTTGCGATGAAGATGCTGCGGGTGCTGGCGCCGGAGCAGCCGGAGCCGGAGCTTGAGTGTACACAGGCGCAGGTGCAGGTGCATACACAGGTGCTGGCGCAGGTGTATACACAGGTGCTGGCGTGTACGCAGGTGCTGGCGCATACGCTGGCGCTGGCGCCGGAACTGGAGCAGACGCTGGCGCTGGAGCCGGAGCTGGTGCTGGAGCCGGAGCCGGTGCAGTAACGATCACCGGTGCAGATGCCGGCGGCGGATAAACAGGGTTAGGATTAGTGTTAATTACAATTATTCTGTCACCGTTATATGGTTCGCTTCTTGAATACGCAGGAGGATACGGATATGAAGGAGGATATGTTGGAGGATAAATAGGATAAGCTGGATAAGCTGGAGCAGCGGGAGCGGCAGGAGCAGGAGCGGCAGGAGCAGTAATTGGAGTTGAATTTGTTATCACAACATTTATCCCCGGCAACTGGCTTGATGTTACTGTAGTACCCGGCGCGGTGGTTGTTTGTACAGGAACAGAAGAGGGAACAGTGGACTGCGAAACGCCTGGTTGAACAACCACAACCGCGGGCGCTTGCCCCGCATCAGTTTGACCGTTTCCCGCATTCACCGTAGTGACTCTCGTCGGCGTTCCACTAGCGGTCGCAGCCGGCGCATTTACAGAAATTGAAACAACGCCGCCTTTTTTTAATTCCAGCGTCTTAAACGCCTCCGCCGAAAGATCGATAATTCGGCTGGGCGAATTGCTTATTCTGTTTGTAATTTTTACGTCTACTTCCTTATTGGCGGCCTCATTTTTTACTTTTACCATTGTATTCAACGGAAGTGATGAATGTGCGGCAACAAGCCCATCGTCTTTCATTTCCTGAGTAGCGACTCCCTTTTGTGTAAAATTTCCCAATCTAACCTGCGCCCAAAGCGGCAAAAACAGTGTAAAAATTAGAAAAAATGTAAAAATCAACCTTTTCATCATATTTTTTCGTCCATTAATTTAAGTTTAAGGAATTAAAATGCAGATTTCAAGAAAATATCAAAATTTTTGGCAAAATATTTGTTTTCGGTCAAGCAAAATGGCAAGTCCGCACCCATATAGGGGTATGAAAACATTAATTACAAGGTCGTCTTTGTACGACCCACTAAACGACTTCCTTTTCTACAAAGTTATGGGAGAAAAGGGCGATGAAGTCCAACTTCTGGGCTTTATCAACGCGGTTCTGGGAAAAACAGGAGACGATAAGTTCACTTCTATTGAAATCCTAGAAGATAAAACATTCACGCCGGAAAAAATAGGCGACAAGTCGGTTACATTGGACGTAAGAGCCGTCTTGCACGGTAAAACAAAGGTCAATGTCGAAGTCCAGCTTCGTAATGAACATAATATGGACAAAAGAAGCCTTTTTTACTGGAGCGAGGAATTTGTCAAAAGCCTGAAAAAGGGACAGGATTACATCGAACTTCCTGACGTGATAGCGATTAGTATAGTTGACTTCGACTATATCAATACCAGTTCTTTTCACAGTTGTTTTCATCTTCGCGATGATAATGAGAGGGATGTAATTCTGACAAATTCACTGGAAATACACTTTATAAACATGGTAAAATACAGAAAGATGAAGGGAAGACTAAATGATTCCCTTAGCCGTTGGCTGACATGGTTTGACAGAAACAGTACGCCCGAATTGTTGGAGGAGGTGTTAAAGATGGATAACGCGATACAGACAGCTAACGAAAGGCTGTTATATGTTACAGGAGACGAAGACGCGCAGCGCGAATACCTTGTGCGGTTCAGGGCGATGTGCGACATGACCAGCATGCAAAATGCCGCTCATAGAGAAGGTGTGAAAGAAGGTATAGCTCAAGGTCGCGAAGAAAGACGCGAAGAAATTTTGAAACTTTTTGAGCAGGGATTGTCTGTCGATGAGATAAAAGAAAGACTAAAGAGACAAATAACAGATAACAAATAATAAATAACAAAGTAAAAATCCACACATACCCCTCGGACAACCGCCTCTACCCTCTCCGTTGAAATTCGCTCATAAAAAAAGCCTGACCACTTTTAAGTGATCAGGCTTTACTTTTTGTTTAAAAGCGTCCGGCGTCTTTTTTGACGCCGGATGTAATTTTCAATTACTAACCGTTAGGGACCAACAGGAGCAGCAGGAATAACAGTATATTCAAATGTTTTATTTTTCTTAGAATCAATATCAAGTATCATAATTCTAAATGGTCCAGGTACAGACCAACCAAGATCTACCTCAGCATCAAGTGTAAGTTTAAGCTGGTAATCAGGATCATCAGCCTCATTGTCGTTTTGGTCTATAGCAGCACCAGGAATAAAACCAACATACCATTCAAAGCCTGAACCTGAACTTTCATCATTAGTATATCCAATATCTATATAAAGCAGTTTATCAGATGGGTCATAATGGCTACGATTATAATCAAGATCCGGTAAATCTGAATCCTCTGATGACCAAGTAAGCATAAATAATGTTGGAGCAACAACGTTTATAGTTCCGGCGTGTAGATTAATTGCGGCATTCCAGTTACCGTCACCTGTTGCTGCTATGTTAAAGAATACGTGGTAGGTTCCTACAGCAGATGGAGGCGTTGATGTTGGGCTTGCTTGAGAAAAGTCAGCATCAGTACCATATCGAATATTAGAAATAACCCCAGTTGACATGCCAGGATTGTGGTGTATATTAGCAATCATGGAAGTATTGTCAAAATGGCCTATCGTTTGGGATTCTTTTAAAATGTGGAAATCAGTGCTTATAGGAGTACCCACAGTAATGGTCAGATTTCCAGCGGATAATGACGTTGCCGCATCCCAGTTATAAGGCGTGTCAGAAGCTGCCGGTACATCAAAGGTTACGGGGTATACTCCTCTTGCGCTTGGGAGCGCTGAAAGAGAATTATATTCAATATTACCTGGAGCTCCAGGTGATGCTACACCTGCACCAGGTTTAGGCGTTATGGTTACCGCAACGACTCTTCCATATTCTTGTGTTTGGTTGCCAACATTGTAATCACTTGCTAATGGGATTTTATTCCATTTTGCCCACACTTCAAGCGGATTAATTATTTTATCAGTATCGTTTACTTTTTTTAAAGCTGTAAAAACGTCATCATAGAACCATCCTTGAAAACTATAACGAGAAGTATCTGAATTTGAAGGATTGCTATTACCAAGTGTACTAAACGCGGCACCATGATTAATTTCTCCATCTTCAGGTCCTGAATTAAGACCTTCATCATTATAATTAAAAGTTACCACATGGACATTACTTCTTAACGTTGGCAGTGCCGGAGCAGTTGTTCCTGGAATATATATAGTTTCTAGTCCGGACCAAATATGGATCATTTCTCTTACATATTCAGTTTGGTGTTTTGCTTGTGCCAGTGTAAGAACCATCATGTAATAACCGGAAGGAATTTTTTCAAGAGCACCCACATTATTGTTTGTGAATACATCACTGGCTTTTAAATTTAAAGTAAATTTACTTGTATGTCCAATTTCATCAAAATCATAAGGTCCGCCTGGCATTCCTGTAAGAGTTAAAGAAGCCGCAGTATAAGATGATACTGGAATATTCCATGTAAATTTACCAACACTAACAAAAGTATTCCAGACAGAATCCATTTTCTCGTAAATTATTTCTTTTAGTATAATATTTACATCATGAAATGTAGTAATGTCTATGGCAGGATCACCATCATCATCAGATTGTCCCCATGCCAAAAATTTTCCAGCGCTACTCTTGGCGTCTAAAGCGAAAGCTGTAAAAATATATGTTCCAGGATCTAGCTCAATCTCTAAAATTTCACTATAGGAAACATAATTAAAAGGAGGATCAGTAAGATCGGAAGTAATAGGATCAGGATTCGGGTTTCCATCAGAAGGATCAGGAGTATAGATCACATACCCAGTATTTATTGTATCTTCAATAAATAAAACGAAGCCAGGAAACTTACTTGCATCTTCATAAGAGGTTGTATCAGGGTAAATTGTCCTTGCGTTTGATTTTGGATTCCCTAGATTTAACCTAACTTTTATCTTTCCATTAGACACGGATTGTTCCTGCTTTTTATCAAGATTCAGATCGTCCGGCAGGAAATTACAACCAATAAATAACGCTGTAATCAGCGCTACCGTTATTACGGCAATTATTGTTTTTTTCATTTTTTTCTCCTCTTTCTAAAATATTAAAAACTTGTAACACAAGTAATTATAAAACATTTTGCATAAAATGCAACTCTGTTTCTTTCATCCACCCATAAAAACCTCCAAAATGGCATATTTTGCCAATATTACTCCGCTGGAATAATAGTAAATGAAAATTCTGCTTTATATATATGGTCTACTATTAGCGTAATAGTAAACTCTCCTGGCACAGACCAATCAAGACCAGAAGTCTTATCATCAAGTTGAAGTAAAAGATGAGATTTATTACTTCCACTTGCTAAAATACTATTTGTAAAATCTGCATACCATTCAAAATAACTAAACTTTTCATAATTAGTTATATCAATATCTATAGTAAGTTCCCCGGTACTTGAGTCATAACCGCTATTATTAGTAAATTCTGGTTCATTAGCCGCTAGACCCAACCATTTAAGCGTAACATTTAAGTGAACAGATATGGGTGAAGTATCAGGATTGATGGTAAGCGTTCCGGCTGATAATCCGGGCGCCGCGATCCAGTTGCCGTCAGCAGAAGGTGCAACATCAAAAGTTACTGTATAGATTCCAACATCGGTAGGCGGTGATGAACTATCATATATTATACCGTTTGTGTAATGATAGGTTATTGTTCCCAGTGACTTGCCTGGTTTCGGCGTAATATTAAAACCATGAGTACTGCCATCATAGGTAAATTGTTTGTTTCCAGTGCCGTTAAAGTCATCAGCTATAGGAGTGGCTTTGTTAATCGTCAGCGTTCCTGCCGATAGTCCGGATGCCGCATTATAGTTTGAACCTACAGCCACATCAAAGGTTACGGGATAGGATCTGGCATTAGAAGGCGCTGTAGTACTGCCGTTGTATTTAACGGTTACGGCTCCTGCTCCTGTCTTACCCTGTTGCAGTTCTACGGTTACGATCTTAGCGTTGCCGTCATAATCAAATTCTCCAATTCCTGTGATGTTAAAGTTTTCGGCTACAGGATTAGCTTTATTAATAGTTATCGTTCCGGCTGATAATCCGGTTACCGCTTCCCAGCCATCTGCCTCCCCAACATCAAAAGTTACGGTATAGACTCCGACATCTTTAGGCTCATCTTCAATACCATTGTAATAAACAGTTATAGCTCCATCTGATTTGCCGGCCTTTGGCGTAATGGTTACGGTTTTAGGACTACCATCATAGGTAACTGGTTGTTCATTTCCGACGATTCTAAAATCGGTGGCGCTTGGAGTCTGTTTTAATTCAACTTTTAAAACCCAGAAATTCGTCACTATTAGTTTTTTAGTATTATTAAACTCATCTTTGTCGTATTCGACAAAAACATAATTACTTAGCGTATTATCAACGGGAAGTACAATTATACTCATGTCTTCAAGGGGAATGTTTCCTGTTTTAACTTTACCTCGGTATTGATAAATACCAATAGATTTACTAAGATCCTTAGTATATCTGGTTTCGTCAAATGGACCTTGAGTTGGAAGGCTCACGTTGTCTCCATATGATTTATAATGGGCGGATGTGCGTGAACTTTTCCATGATTCGGATTCGAGTTGCATTACTTCATAAATATTATCAGACTTAATTACATATGAAAGATCAAGGCAGTAATCTTTGGTTTCTGTAATTTTTAAAGCCAATTTAGTTATTCCATCGCTTTCTTCCGTCGGCTTAGCTGTATCAGTCTTCGAACCGCCAAGATTGAAATATTTATAATTAGCTTCGGGATCATCAGGATTGCCAGGATCAAATGGCTGGGCTAATTTTACCTTGTAGTAATAATTATTTGTAAGAGCTTTACCGTCAGGAAGCTTTTCAATCGTAGTCCCTTCCAGAATATTAATTTTACTTAAATCACCAATTAATGTGCCGTTGCTTTGTAAAAAAAGATTTCTTATATAATTCTTATCTTTATCATACTCTTCCACTCTGTAGTATTTGCCCGATATAAGGCCGGTTATTTTACCGTTTTCGCCTGCTAGATCCGGCAGCATGTCTCCATCTGATTCATCATGGATTAAAACTTTTTCTTTATAAATTTTTTGTACACGTTCATCTCCCAGAAACTTATCATAGTCCACCGGAACTACACAAGCGCACATAGCCGCAATGACTGCGCATAAGAGAAAAATAGTAGATAATGTTTTTACAGAGATTTTTTCCGCCACTAAGATAAATATATAACAAATTTAGTATTAATTCAAATGGAACAAGTATTTTATGAAATAAATATTAAATGGCGATATCTGTTATATAAACAACAAAATATTCGCCATTAAAACGGTACTTTTTTTCCAAAAATATGACAAAATTTATTGTTTTGTCAATAAATTACCATTCGCGTGGAATAAAACCGTCAGGCATATCTATCTTCATGGTATCACCGGATTGTTCTATTACATACAGCCCCGCTTCGCGCACGGTTTTCTTTACGTCGTCTTCGTATATCGCTCCGGCTATTGCCCCCTGCACTTTCCGCTGATCATTAATTCCACGCCTGTGATCGCTTAATATTTCCAAACGCCGGATATGGTGTTCCACATCCTGAATTACGGGTCTTGTTTTTACTTCTACCGCCATTATTGTCTTTCCATTTTCCAAAACCAAATCAATTTCCGTTTTAATTTTCCCTGTTTTTGAGTCAAATATTTTTTGCCCTTTTGTAGCCATTGCGTTAAATTCATACCCCAATTCGTTGAAACGCCTGGCGATACCGGGAGCGACAAGATGTTCCGCTAATTGTCCAAAACGGCGGTGCAGTTCTCCCATTTGTTTGCCGTTTCGTTTTACTATCCGTTCGGTCTCTTTTAAACTCGCAGAGACTTCCTGTAATGTCGCCCATACTGTTTCAAAAGTCGGCTTTTTCCCGCCGGGGATTGCTTTTTGTGATAGCTTTTTCTTTTTACTGGTTGCTGTAGCCATAATTCACTCTCCTGAGAATTAAGATATTATATCATATAAAAAATGACATACCTATATATGGCGCACAGATGCATGGCGCTTGACCGAAAATGAAAATTTTTCGAAAATATTTTATCACGAACCACACGAACAAAGGAGCGAACCTAGGGAGCGGCGAGATTTACTACCCCCTGTCTAACGCCAAAATAAGTATTTCACGCACCTATATCTTGGTTCGTGCTGGTTCGTGTGGTTCGTGGTAAAGTTCTTCATTCTTAGTTCGTGGTTAAATATTCTTACTGTCTACCTTGACAACTGGCAATTAATACCTGAAAATTCCCTTATTATGGAGGAATTTTATGGCTAACAAAGATTTAATAGAAAAAACATTGCAAAAGGGAGAAGGCATTTTCCGCTTGAATCCCAATTTTATACCGCGGCCTTTCGGCGTTGAGGGCAGACGGTTAAGACTCCATCCGGATGATTATTTTGCCTACGGTCTTGAGCGCGGTTCAATAAAAGAGCGATGGATGTCTTCCACGAACATCGCCCAAAACGGGCCGCTTGCGGGACAGGAAGAGGGATTGAGTTTTGTCGCGGTTGATTACGGCAGCGATGAGAAATTCAGCTTGAAAGAAGCGGTTGAAATTCTGGGAGAGGCAATCATCGGGAAAGAACTTATGGCTAAATACAAAGGCTTCCCTGTTTTTTCAAAATTCTACGATCTTAAAACCCCGCTCTTCCACCACCTTCATCTTGATATGGAAGCCGCGGCGCGCGTCGGCAAATTGGGAAAACCTGAGTGCTACTATTTTCCAAGACAGTTTGCAAGCCACACGGGAGAAATAAACGCGACATATTTCGGCTACGATCCGGACACAAAACCGGAAGAAGTAAAACAGCGCCTGCGCGATTACAACAAGGGCGATAATCGCATAACGGAACTTTCCCGCGCATGGCGTATTGAACTTGGTTCGGGCTGGTACTCTCCCGCCGGAGTCATTCATGCGCCCGGCTCCGTAATGACCTACGAACTTAATTGGAACGGCGACGTTAATTCAGTTCATGAAAACGTCGTCTCCGGCGTTACCTACCCGCGCGAATTTATGAACGGCGAATGTCCCCCCGACAAAAAGGACGACATCGATTATATTTTCAGCCTGCTGGATTGGGAAAAAAATACCGACCTCCACTACAAAAAACGCTTTGGCCGCCCGCCGATCACCATTGTTAAAAACGCAGACTGCGAAGAAAAATGGATTTCCTACGCTAACGAAGGTTATTTCAGCGCAAAAGAACTTTCAGTTGCTCCGTACAAGAGCGTTACAGTAAAAGAACCTGCCGCTCACGGCATCATCTTCATACAGGGACACGGCAAATTCGGCCCCTACCCTTGCGAAGCGCCCGGCATGTTGCGTTTCGGACAACAAAGCGCCGACGAATTCTTTGTAAGCGAAGACGCGGCGAAGAAAGGAATAGTGATCACCAACACAAGCCCCGTTGAACCACTGGTATTGCTAAAGAGCTTCGGACCAAATCATCCGGATGCGCCAAAGAGTACTTAAATTATTTTTTACTATGAACCTTGATCGAAGAATTTTTACCACGAACCACACGAACCAGGAGCGAACCTAGAAAGCGGTGAGATTTAATACAGATATGCGCGTAGTAGAAAGAAAGGGATCAGGGGTTTTTGTCCGAAAACCAGAGGTAAACTTCACGATAAGATAACGAACAGAAACCCCTAAACCCCTGCTCTCTTTCACGCGCTTATCGGTGGAATACTCAAATCCCTCTTGGTTCGTGTTGGTTCGTGTGGTTCGTGGTAGAATTCTTGGTATTATTTAGTCTTTGTCTTCTCGCTGTAATATTCCCACGCTTCTTTGTCGGTGTATTTGTTGTGTACAATTTTTCCGATAGCGTCCGCCATTTCGGCGGGATGGTAACTTTGAAAAATATTTCTGCCCATGTCAAGACCGCGCGCGCCGCCCTGCATTGACTGATATGCCATTGTAAGCGCTTCCTTCTCAGGCAATTTTTTGCCGCCGGCTACCACAATGGGAACAGGGCACGCGGCGACAATTTCCTCGAACTTGTCGCAGTGGTAAGTTTTAACGATGTTCGCGCCAAGCTCCGCCACAATGCGGGTCGCCAGTTTAAAGTACTGGTCGGTGCGCTCCATGTTTTTCCCCACGGCGATAACGCCCAAAGTGGGTATGCTGTAACGCGCCCCAGCGTTTATCACTTTGGAAAGATTATCTATGCTTTCAAGCTGACCGTCCGCGCCGATAAAAGTTTGAACCGCCAGACAATCCGCGTTCACGCGGATAGCGTCTTCTATGTCTACCGAGACAATCTCATGGCTAAGGTCGTCATTTATCATTGACGAACCAGCGGACACGCGCAGGGCGATTCCTTTTCTGAAATTCGGCTTCACGCAGGTTCGCAGCGCCCCCCGTGTCGCCATCAGCACGTCAATATGATCGATTAATTGCGGAATAAGAATGTCCAGCCTTTCAAGACCGGATACGGAACCCATGAAATAACCGTGATCAAAAGCGAACATCACCGTATTGCCGCTTTTAGGATTGAAAATATTGGTTAAATGTTTTTTCATCCCCCAGTCAAGATTCGCCGCGCCCTTTACATGAAAATTCCCGTTTGTTTTAAAGGGTACGTCAATATGGTAATTTTTCTCTACTTTGGTTCCTTCTGTATCTGCCATAAAAATCCTCCTCCATTGAAATATGTACTATATAATATTAACATATAGAAATAAAAAGGGGGAGTTATGTCCGGCGAATATTTGATGGCGGTCGATGCTGGAACAGGAAGCGTCCGAGCCGTTATTTTTGATGTCAATGGCAATCAAAAAGGCTGTGTTCAAAAAGAGTGGAGGCATAAGGAAGACCCACGGTATCCGGGCAGCATGGACTTTGACTGGAAAACCAACTGGGACATTACCCGCTCATGTATCAGTGAAGTCATGGCACAGACCGGCATTAAGCCCGCCCAAATAGCGGCGCTGTCCAGTACCTGCATGAGGGAAGGGATTGTTCTTTATGACGCGGCGGGAGTTGAAATATGGGCGTGCGCCAATGTTGACGCCCGCGCCGGCGATGAAGTCGCCCAACTAAAACGCATAGACCCGAATCTAGAGCGTGAGTTGTACATGGAATCCGGTCAAACTTTTGCGTTAGGCGCTTTGCCGCGTCTGTTATGGGTAAAAAATAAACTCCCCGACGTGTACAATAAAATCTCGCGTATCGGAATGTTTAACGACTGGATCATTTTTAAACTTTCAGGAGTACTTGCGGTGGAACCAAGCAACGGTTCAACCACGGGACTCTTCGATCTTAAAACAAGAACTTGGGACAAAAGCATAGCTCTCCGCTGCGGCCTGCGCGATGATATTTTTCCCGACATAATGGAGTGCGGAACTGTCGCCGCAAAAGTCTCCAAAACAGGCGCGGAACAAACCGGTTTGCTTGAAGGCACTCCCCTTGTCGTAGGCGGCGGAGACTGTCAGCTTGGCACTATCGGCGTAGGCGTAGTCGATACCAACGAGGCGGTAGTTTTCGGCGGCAGTTTCTGGCAGTACGAGTACAACACCGACTCAGGCAAATGTTCCCCAAAATGCGATGTGCGCGTAAACTGCCACGCCATTGACAAGCTGTGGCAATACGAAGCGCTCGCCTTCAATCCCGGCCTCGTTATGCGCTGGTACAGGGACGCTTTTTGCGCCGAAGAAAAGCGCATCGCCGCCGAACAACACACCAACCCGTATGATCTCATGGACAAAGAAGCGGCGAACATCCCCGCGGGCAGTTACGGCATGATATGCACCTTCTCCGACGTGATGAACTACATCAACTGGAAACACGCCGCCCCCGGTTTTTTAAACTTTGAACTTAATCCCGAAAAATACAACAAGTTCACATTCTACCGCGCAATCATGGAAAACACCGCATTGGTAACGCTGGGTCATCTGCGACTGGTGGAAGCCGCGACAGGCAACTGCCCAAAAAAAATTATTTTCGCGGGCGGCGCATCAAAGAGCGCTTTATGGTCCCAAATACTGACAGACGCGCTCGGCATTCCCGTGGAAGTCCCTGTAGTAAAAGAAGCCACCGCCCTTGGAGCCGCAATAATGGCAGGTAAAGGCATAGGCCTGTACGCCGATGTCAAGGAAACCGCCCGCAAACTGGCAAAAATAGAAAAAGTATTTTCACCTAACAAGGAAAATAGCGAAATCTATGAAAAGGCATTCGATAAATGGAAATCGGCTTACGCTCCGCAGTTGCGCCTTAGCGATGAAAAAGTAACAAAATATATGTGGCTTGCGCCGGGAACTTAAGAATTTTACCACAAACCACACGAACACCACGAACTTTTTGTACATATCTTGTCGTTGTTCGTATTGGTTGGTGTGGTTCGTGGTAAATTTTCTTTTAAATATTATTAAGGAGGACTATATGTTTATAGTTGACGAAAAAGACAAAGAATACCGTTTCGGGGACTCAGGCCCCAAGTATCTCATGCAGGGACCGCGAAGTAATTTTGCTCTGGTACAATTCATGCCCGGGCAGGATTTCCAAGCCCATTATCATGAAGTGATGGAAGAAAATTTCTTTATTCTTGAGGGAACCGTTACCATTGTTGTGGACGGAACGGCGCACACCCTCAGTCCAGGACAACTCATACATATAGAACCTAAAGAGGTTCATTATGTGATCAATAAATCTTCCTCTGTAGTTCGCATGGTTTCCACCCTTGCCCCTTTCCAGAAGGTTGATAAAATTGAAGTTGATAATCCTGTTTTAAGTTAAGATTATTTACAATTAACTACGCAGCCATATGGAGAATACAAAATGGACAAAACTTTAATTGATATGGATATAAAAAAATGTAATTTTGAAGATATAAAAACATTAGTAGCAGACTATTATATAAATAATAAAATACTTGTCGATTCTTTTTGGGAAAATCATGTTAGAGACGGCAAGCATTACAAAATAATTCATGAAAATGAAATCATAGGTTATTTTTCAATAAATAGCGGAACTATATTGGTCTTGTTTAATGTAATAGAAAAATATAGATATATTTCACAGGAATTATTTGCAATTATAAAAAAATTTGAATCAATTAAAGAAGCATTAATTCCAACCGGCGATGAATTTTTTATTAGTCTTGCAATTGATAATTATATTAAAATTGAGAAACAGGCATATTTTTCAATATACACTGAAAAAACTCCAAAAAAAATTATTGCTATTGAGCTGAAACTCGCTGATATTAAAGAAGACATGGAAACGCTAAATCTCTGCCATGATTTTTTGAAAAGTGAGATTGAAAATTTAAATAATTTAATTGATGAAGAAATATATATTGCAAAGCATGATAATAATGTAATAGGTTTTGGTATAATAGAATATCAGAAAATTGTAGACATCTATGCCAGTATTGGAATGATTGTACGGGAAGAATACAGGCAAAAAGGATACGGCGCAAATATTTTAAACGGATTAAAGAATATTGTAAAATCAAAAGGAAAAATTCCTGTTTCAGGCTGTTGGTATTATAATCATAACTCAAAAAAAACAATGGAAAACGCCGGAGCATATTCAAAAACACGGTTATTAAGATTTCATTTTTGATATAGTAAAAGAAATTAAAGCAATTTGTTTTAATTTAATTTATTTCTTTTTGAAGCAATTATAGTTTTTGCAAATTGCGCGGCGGTTCTGCCTGAACGCCCATTATATAAAATTTCCCAACGAGACGCTTCATTTTTTATTTCTTCCGTAAATTGAATATTTTCAAGTGATAAAATTCCTTCAATTATTTTATAATAATCATCGCTTGTTCCTGATGTAATAAAGTTTACACGTATTCCGAATCGTTCAGATAACGACAATTTTTCGCTCATTGTATCTCTTAAATGAATTTCATCACCTTCACGGTCTTTCCATGTTTCATTGATAATATGAAATCTGTTTGAAGTTGCATAAATTAGGATATTTTGAGGCTGCCGTTCAATTCTTCCGTCTAAAATAACTTTTAATTTTTTATACCCCGTATCGCCTGTTTCAAACGATAAATCATCCATAAAAATTATATATTTAAGACGTTTGTTTTTAATAAAATTTACAAGTTGAGGTAATTCTTCTAATTTTTCTTTAGGTATTTCTACTAAACGTAATCCTTGATTATAGTATTTATTCAAAAGCGCTTTAATCATAGCGGATTTTCCGCTGCCGCTTGTACCATATAACAGGGCATTATTAGCCGGTAATCCGCGTAAAAATAAGGATGTGTTTTCTATTAATATTTCTTTTTGAGAATCCAGGCAAAAAAGACTTTCTAAAGTTATATCATCGGGCTGTGTGATGCCTGTCATTTCATTTTGCCATCTAAACGCAATATATTTTGCGTTTTTTCCCGAACCAAACGCGTAATAATGAGCGATTAAATTCTCTAACATCTCTGAAGGACTGTTTGACGACACTGCCGTTTTTAGCGAATTTTGATATTCATTAAAAAATAATTTATGTTTCAAAGAAGGAATGTAATTTCCAAGTATATTATTCGATAATAAATCCCATAAAGCGTCTAAATCTTCTAATGCGGCGGATTTTAAACTGTTTCCGATATCATCAGTTTCTTCGCATACTTTAGATAATATATTTTCATCTTCTAAAAGAGATACTACTAAGTATTCTTTAAAAATATCTTCAGTAACAGATTCAGTTTCTGCAAATTGTATTAATTGCTTAAGAGATAAAGTTTCAATGTTGAAATTAATGTTAAAAACTTTCGTAATACGCTCCTTATGGTTAATATTTAAAGCATACCAGAAAAATGTTATACTGAACAGTAGAAGGCCTGATATTTATTCATTTTTTCTAAATTTTTATTTATAATGAATAAAAATGTTATGTATTTTATTTTTGAATACAGTATATTTTATATACATTCAAAGAAAAAAGAATGTGTTTTAAATCTTATATTATTTTACTTGGAGGAAGTCAATGATAAATGTATTAAAAGGCTGGAATGAAAAACAAAAAAAATTAAATGTTCTTTTGCCGAATCAAAAAACATTTGAAGAAGGAATTAATTTATTATTGGAAATGCACAGTTTGCTGCACGATAAAAAAGTGTATAAATTAACCTTCAAAACATTTTATGACGATTTATGGGAAAACATGAAAGATGAAACTTGCAGAATAATTTCCAGTAAAGAAACGTCTATATTGTGGAATATTTGGCATATAACCCGGATTGAGGACATTATTTCAAACATAATAATCGGAAGGAAAGAAACAATATTTAATAAAGAAATTCAAATAAAATTAAATATAAAAATTAAAGATACCGGAAATGCAATGACATATTCTGAAATAGAATCGTTTAATAAATGCATAAATATAAAAGAATTAAATAATTATAGGGTTAAAGTAGGAAAATCGACTCAAAAAATTATTAAAGCTATTGGATTTAGCGATGTAAAAAGAAAGGTAGAGAAGGAACAACTTGAAAAAATAAAGCAAAATGGAGGAGTAATAGACAATCGAAAATCAATTTGGTTATTGGATTTTTGGGGAAAGAAAAATATGCTTGGGCTTATAAATATGCCTATAACGCGTCACCAAATTGTCCACTTAAACGATAGTTTTAGGATAAAACAAAGGTATAATAAATAATGTTATAGGGCATACCTAATAAAAAACAACAGCAGGTATTAACAATTGGAGGTTAATTTTGAGAAGCGAAAAAGAAATGATGAATTTAATCATAGGAACAGCAGAAAAAGATGAACGTATACGGGCAGTTTATATGAATGGCTCGCGAACTAATCCAAATGTAAAAAAAGATATTTTTCAGGATTATGATATAGTTTTTGTTGTAACAGAGACAATGTCATTTATAAATGATAAAAACTGGATTAATCTTTTTGGAGAAACAGCCATTGTCCAGGAACCTGACTGGAATGATGTAAAAATAAGCATCAGTAATGAAAAACATGATTTTTCCCGTCATTATGCCTGGTTAATGTTATTCAAAGACGGAAACAGGATTGATCTTGGAATAGAAATAAAAGAAGAAGCGGAAAAAAATTATTTAGAAGACAAATTAACAGTTTTACTGTTAGATAAAGACGGCTTCCTGCCGGAAATACCGCCGCCTAGTGATAATGAATATTATGTCAAAAAACCTGATAAAGATAAATATACTGCTTGTTGTAATGAATTCTGGTGGTGTTTAAACAATGCGGCAAAAGGAATAGCCCGGGACGAATTGCCTTATGCAATGGAAATGTTTAATAATTATGTGAGAAATATGTTAAACCAAATGACAGACTGGTATATTGGAACCTTAAACAATTTTTCTGTTAATACCGGAAAAATGGGAAAATTTTATAAAAAATATCTGCCTGTCAATCTTTATAATTTATATTATAAAACATATTCAGACGGAAATTATAATAATATCTGGGATTCAATATTTTCAGCATGTAAACTGTTTAAAACAATAGCGTTAGATGTCGGAAAATATTTTAACTTTGAATATAATCAGAATGAAGAAAATGGAACATTAGAATATTTGAAATGGGTTAAAAATTTGAATAGTGGAAAAATTGAATAAAATGCAAAAAGGAAACCGATTTTATCAGAACCTGATAAAACAGGCTGAAAAAATATATCAGCAATACCATAATACTAATTAGGAGCGAGTAATAAAATGGCTAAAACAAAAATTTTAAAAAAAACACATCCGATAAACGAATTAGACGCAAGAATGAATCCGGCGGTTCTGGCAAAAGTAAAAAAAATGGCAGAAGAAGAAAGTCTTAATATCAGGCTTGCAATATTACGGGAAAAATACGGAATAAAACAAAGCGAGATTACAAAATTTGCTCAAACCGCTGTTTCAAAACTTGAAAAACGTAAAGACATACGGATTTCCACTTTGATAGATTATTTGGACAGTCTTGGTATGGGTTTGGAAATAAGCGCCCGTCCAAGAAACTCTACAAAGAAGGAATTGTTATTGAGGGTGTGAGTATAAAAGGCTTGTGAATATTTTACAATGATTGTAAAATAATACCATACAGGCGGCTTGTATATAGGAATGATATATATTTGAAATTTTGATTGTTACGGGTTTTCATTCACCTAACATTGGAGGACACAAGAACTAGCTGATCTTGAAAATGAAGGTGGACAGCTAGACAGCTTGATAAGCGAGAGTGGATTTTTTAAATAAAGTACAAAATTTGTAAAACTGTCACTTGATTAATAAACAAAAGAGAAAAAGTAAGTTTAGATGACCCCTTACTTTCTCTCTTGTTTTTTATTTTGTATTGCGTTATGTTAAAGCTGTTAATAAATTAAATTTTCAATACCAAAATCAGAATTTGACAACAATTTCTCCATTAACAAATCTATGTCAAGGTTGTAAATACATTCATATTCCACTTTTTTACCCAAAACAGGAGAAACCATATTAAATATTAGCCCTCCGTCCACTACATCAACGCTTCCGTCATCATTTACCATAAAGAAAATAATGAGGTCTCCTCCTTTACAATCAAAAAAAATCGTCATAGGGTTGTCATTGTCAAAGTTATTAAATTCCTGCATTATTTCAGAATGATCAATTGAGGAGTATTTATCTATGGGGTAGTCACCTATTTTGAAATCATAAATTTCATGATTCCCACTATACATTGATGTTAAAAATTTCATAAAAAAATCATTCCAATAACTAGAAATTACAGAAGTATCTATTGCGCCCGAATCAAGCTTTTCCCTCATTCCAGCCAGAATAATTGCTTCACCTTCAAAGTGAGAAGTGGATACTACATATTCATTGTTATTTATGTCTTTTCCAGATTCCCACGTTATTGTATTAGGTTTTATAAACTTATACCTTTTTACAATTTCCTCTACGGTTATTTTTGGAGCCTCCGTAAAATGCCCTTTTTTAACTGCGGTAATTGCGTCCTTTTTTCCCCCACAAGCCATTATCGACAAAATTAATACCGATAGAATTAAAACCATTGTTAGCCTTTTCATATTAATACTCCTTAATAATCATCGCGTACAATGCCCGCCGGCATTTATTAACAACCCATACGGACTGTTTGTTTTTTAATGTCAGGTACTCCGCACCGCTTTTTTCCTTTTGTCTGTTACTGTTTCGTCCATGTTCGACTTGAGGCGTTTGACCTCGTATACCTTCCTATACCCCCGGCAAGGTACTTGGTACGCAAGTTGCCACTGTCGTACCCGAACGCACTAGAGTCAAAATTATCCGAAGTAATCGTGCCTTGAAAAGTTATGCTGGTAAGCGGATTATTGTAAAACGCATCTTTGTCGATGGACGTAACGCTGTTCGGAATGGTAACGCTTGTCAGTTTGTTGCGGTAAAACACCTCACTGTTGATGGACGTAACGCCGTTTCCGATGGTGATGCTGGTCAGTTGGTTGCCGCTAAACGCATTATTGCCGATGGATGTAACGCTGTTGGGAATGATAACGCTCGTCAGTTGGTTGCCGCTAAACGCATTATTGCCGATAGATGTAACGCTGTCGGGAATGATAACGCTCGTCAGTTGGTTGTCGCTAAACGCATTATTGTTGATGGATGTAACACTGTTGGGGATGGTAACGCTTGTCAGTTGGTTGCCGCTAAACGCCTTAACGCCGATGTACGTAACGCTGTTGGGGATGGTAACGCTTGTCAGTTGGTTTCTGTCGCCAAGTATCCAATAACCGAATACATTATCGCCGATGAATGTAACGCCGTTGGGGATGGTTATGCCCGTCAGTTTGTTGCCGTAAAATGTCCTTTGCCCGATATAGGTGATACCTTCGGGAATCTGGACTGCCACTAGGGATTTTCCCTCAAAAGTTCCATTAACAGAATCATAGATAACATTAGGCGTTCCATATAGTGCTTTTACCGGGATGCCGCCAATCTCGGCGGGGATACGGATGCGGGTCGAATTCCCCTTGTATTCTACGAGTATCGCCCCGTATTGAGTCTCGTAATACTCGTAGTCATCTGCCTTTTTTGGGGCGGAAGGCGCGTTATAGGCATAAGTTCCCGCCTTGCGATCATTGGCAATATAGCTGTAAAAACAGTAGGGAAATTTATTGATGTTGATGTTGGCGGCAAGCGTGAAAGACGGTTTGCCGCTGGTATCAAATGCGTAATCCCCTATAGATATGATTGTTGAAGGTAGGCTGACGCTCGTACATTTTGTATTGGCAAACGCTTCCTTTTCTATACTTTCCACACCTTCGGAAAGGACAATGGTTGCAAGGGCAGGGTTGTTGTAGAACGCTCTCTCCTCAATCGTCTCTACGGAACCGGGTACGGTAACGCTAGTCAGTTTATTGCTGCTAAATGTTTCATTACCAATGGAAATAACGCCGTTTCCGATGGTAACGCTGGTCAGTTGGTTGCCGCTAAACGCCGCTCCACCGATGAATGTAACGCTGTTTGGTATGATAACTCCAGTCAGTTTATTATTTTGAAACGCATATGCGCCGATGGACGTAACGCTGTTCGGGATGGTAACGCTGGTCAGTTGGTTGCCGCTAAACGCATTATTACCGATGGATGTAACGCCTTCCGGTATGGTAACGCTGGTAATATCGGACTTTTGGAATGCTTTATCGCCGATAGCCGTAATCCTTTTGCCGCTGATGGTTGCAGGGATAACAACATCAGTATCAAAACCTATGTACTTGGTGATAACTCCGTCAGCATCCACTGCAAAATCGCTTGCATTTTGCGCAAAGACTACCGTACATAGTGCCATACATACCATAAGCGAAGTTATGATTTTTTTCATTCGTAGAACTCCTTATGCGAAGAAGGTGCAAGACAGACTCCCATCTCGCAAGTAATTATATACTTAAAGTTGATTAAATATCAAGCATAAAACAATCAACTTAGAGAAAATTGCCAATTTCTGCCATTAGTGTTCAAAATAAATAAAATATTCTGTTTTAGGCGTTTTCCAAAGATTCTTTATATATTTTGTAGAAAATTGCTGTTTAATACTGGAAAAAAATGACAATTTGACACACCGAAAAGTATTAAAAAATAAACAGTAATTAGCCCGTTTTTTGAGAAAAATGACCTAAAAAGATATTTTAGACAGTTATGGGCTTCTGTATAATCTTTAGAATCAAATAGGACGTTCGCTAAGACATGACAAATATTAGGGAAGTTTTAGCAGGCAATTTAAAGAAATACCGGCATTCCAGAGGGTGGAGCCAGGCAAAATTAGCCGAAAAAACAGGAACTTCAACTCAATATATAGGAATGCTAGAAATTAAAGGTAAGTTTCCCTCCTCAGAAATGATACATAAACTTGCTTCTGCATTGAAAATTGACCCCACCGAACTCTTCTTAAAAGAGGTAAGCCCGGAAACTGTGGTACAAAACAACCAAAAAGCCGCCATTGAAGATATTGGAGATGAAGTAAACAAGCTTATCTCTCGTTTTTTTGCAAAGAAAATTCGGGATGTTAAGAAAACTGGTGAAGATTAATTAATAAGCATAACAACTAATTGATAAATACATTGATTTTATATGCAATTACTCATTTATTATTATTTTGATACTATTTATTGTAAAATGATTGGAGTGTATTATGTTTGGAGAAAAATTCTTAATTAAAATGTGGACGACATTAACAAAAAACGGACTTGGAGCTTTGTTATCACCTTGACAGATTAAAAGAGAAGGCAATGCACATATAGAAATTAGACGTAACGAATTGTTAACGCTAGCTCAAATTGAAAGAGATATATTAGATATTAAAAATGGTAAGAAGACCTTTACACCTGAAATGAAATTAATAGGTTCCCAGAACTGTCAAAATAATATGGAGATTACTTTAAAAAATCTCTTTGATGAATATAAAAAAAGAGAAATACTTGATAACATTCAACAAGAAATAAATATAACAAAATCAATAATATATGCAGAAAAGAATGCTAATGATGATAATGTTAGTGACGAAGATGTTAATTCTGATTGGGTAAGACGTTGGAGAGAATATGCTCAGAATATTAGTGAAGATGATTTGCAACATTTATGGGCAAATATTCTTGCTGGTGAAATCAGGACACCAGGAAATATCTCTCTAAGAACATTAGATTTTATAAAGAATTTATCAAAAGAGGAGGCTAATAAAATTTCCAAAATCGCTCCTTTTATTGTATTTGATGTAATTTTTAAAGATATTACTTTGGATCAAGCAGGAATTGATTTGAATTTACTTCTTGAAATGCAAGATATAGGAGTAATAAATAGCGTTACTGCATTTGGATATCAGATGTGTTATTCATCATCTAAATCAAATTGTTTTGAGAGAGCATTTGTTTTTAGAAATAAAGTGATAATTGCAAAAAATATTGATCCGAAAAAGGAAATAGCACTTGATTGTTATAAAGTCACCAACATTGGAAAAGAATTATTTTCTTTAGGTGACTTTTTACCAAATTTAGATTATATAAATAATATTGCCAAAAGAATAAAAGGAATGGGTTTTGAAGTAATGATAGCTGATTTTGAACCATTGGATAAAAATGAAGGAAAATTTTATAATGCAAAACCTGTATGAAGTGTATTAAATGGATACTTGCGTATAACGATAAAGATAAATAATTGTAAACAAAACAAGAACAGATCGCTTACAAGGAGTATTTTCAAGGAATAAAAATGGGAAAAATCACAAGGCAGAGTCTCAAAGATTTTTCTGTTGCTATAGTTAAAAAGCATCCAAACCTCTCACCTGTTACATTATGTCAAATCATGCTGGTTGGCGTTACCATTTTGCACTCGGCTTTCGTCGCTTGACAAATACACTGATATTGACTATAATATAAGTGTTAATTTGAGGTGATTATGACAGATACAATTATTGTTCAGCAGTTGCTTTCAAGGGGAAACGGTATGTTGTCGGCTTCACAAGCAGTAGCGGCCGGGCTTCACCGTCAGCAACTAGCCAATTTCGTAAAATCTGGCATACTGGAACACGCTGAAAGGGGAATCTATATAAGCCCCGGCGGACTGGATGACGCGCTTTTCTGGATGCAGCAACGGGCAAAAAAAATTGTCTACTCACATGAAACCGCACTTTTTCTGCACAGAATGACAGACCGTACCCCAATACGTTATTCCATCACCGTACCTAGTTCATATAAAGCATCTATGGCTCTCAAAAAATCCTGCAAGATTTACTATATCAAGCAAGAATTAATTGATTTGGGTAAAATAGAAAAATCATCCGGTATGGGAAATAATGTAATTATCTACGATCTAGAACGCACACTTTGCGACGTTATCCGCAGCCGAAATAAAATCGACGGACAGATTGTTATTGAAGCATTAAAAAATTATGCCCAGAGTAAAGAAAAGGATTTACACCGTTTATATAAATATGCTGAAAACTTCGGCGTAGAAAAGATATTGCACCAGTATTTGGAAGTATTACTGTAAACAGTTCAAAGGGGACATTATCACCCCAAAGCCTGTAAAGAGAACGTTTAAATCACTTTTTAATGATACGGCATGGTTTATATTATGGGCCTATAATATTGAAACCATTTTATAATATCAGCCGTCCCATTTGGAACGGTCAGTTTTTATATTAATACTGGAACGCACATTTTATCAAACATACGAACATACATTTTTGGCTATTTTGCAACATTAACAAAAAGCGGCGAATACATCCCTATGACCGCGGCGCGGACGGCGAGCTGAAGCTCGCCTCATTTTGTTTGTCGTGGGGATTGATTCGGCGCCGGAGCGTTTGAGGTTTGTTCATCTGCACGCCTGCGGCGTGCTTTTTTATGCTCCCCCGCGCGGATTCGGACCACGGACCCAGTGGTTAACAGCCACTTGCTATTTTTCTGTAATTCCTTATCTGGTAAGGAATTAGATGATTACTGCCCTGCTCTGCCTACAATATGTCTACAAAATAGATTTTTATTATTTCAACTCCTATTTAAACTAATAGGAGGTAATTATGAAAGATACATTACAAATGGCTAAATCATTAATAGATATTATTACGAAAGTAATGACAATCATTATGTTTCTTCACTGATTATTTTTTAGTATAACATGGAAAAAATAAACAGATAGAAACACAGTATCTCAGAATGGAGGCTATTTCTAGCCTATACCCCTTTTCCCTTTGCCGGGTGTCTCCGTTGGTTATCGGGTAACGTTACCCTGGAAGCCATCGAAAGTATTTCGGGGTTATCAGCCGTAAGCCTAAGCACATTGACCATAATACAAGAATATCCGCGCCCTAAGGTTTTATATTTATTAATACTTCCGGCTGAATGCGGATCGTTCCGGTTTGCTGCCGTTTTTGCTAGTTCATTTCAGCCCGTTGCATGGCAAATTCTTTCAATGCTTCTGGTGTGGATTTTGGGCAGTCATCAGTGTATATAATCGAATGTATTGCGGCTTCCTTCAGATCTGCCCGTATCCGATTCATTTCCTCCTTAGAGGGCTTTTGTCCAACCTATACCGTTAATTTGATAATAGCCAAAATAACTTCTCCTGTCATTTTTATCCGCAAGACGCGCTTTCTTATTGTCCCATTCAATCCCATCTATCAGCATAAAAAATTGTTATACATTTTTTGTTACTTATCAAGAGGTTATTTTCTTAATGTGTTATGCCTTTTCTAGGGCTTGTCTTTATCTGACTTCCGTTAGATATCGGCTAAGTAATAATATTCAATTTTTGTTTTAAGGACGGGACAAGAGGTTGTTTTTTTAAGAAGGAGAAAAGGTTGCTATTTCATAATTAGTAGGAAAACCGCTGTGTACTTTGCTATGACCTCAGCGCGGACGTCTGGTTAAAGCCAGCCTAATTTGTTCATCTTTATTTGAGTTTTTCGGCACCGGAGCGTTTGGGGTTGTTCATCCACACGCCTTCGGCGTGCGAGAGGTTGCTCTCCGTACGGATTCAAAACACGAACCTAGTGGTAAACAGTCTGGGGAATGGCATTTTAACCTAAAAGTCAACAATAACCTAATTCCTTACAACATAAGGAATAATAATGATTTCTTTTAATATTGATACCATAATTTTTCAGGAGAATCAAGCGTATTTTGTTAACTTTTTTGTTGCTTCTTATCAAAAAAAATAATTAGTTATGTATTATTCTATAGGAGGAGAGATAAATCTTTGTAGTCGAAATACTTTATTCTTAAAAGTCATTTATCATTATGAGAAGGTCGTACAAGTTCCAAGTAATTATCAATATCCATAGCATCATAGTTAATTTTAATACTTCCCTTTAAATCCATAAGTGGAGAGGGTGTATCTGATGAAACTTGATTGTCCGAACGCAATTGTAAGACCACAAGAACTTGAAGTAATGAATCAAGCCGGTCTTCTCTGAAATAGTGAGTATCAAGAACTATTTTATGACTTCTTTGAACAGAACTTAAAAATGCTTTTTCAAATAAAGGTTTTAAGTCCTTTCCTTTTAGGGAAAACCGATCAACGCATTTTACCAGAAAATCCATTTCTGGAATATTCTTCCCTGTTATATAATTGGATAAGATAGAAGGAGATATCCCCACTTCCCTTGCCAATTCCTCTTGTCGGAGGTTGTTTTTTACCATTAATTCTCTAATAATTTTTCCAAATTCCGTTGCATCTAGCATTATTTATCCTATATTATAATAAATATTATACATATATATTGAATAAAATTCAATATATATGTATAATATTCAATAATAATATATAATTGCGGTTTTTGATATTTACTAATCGGAGTACCAATAGTATAATATAATAGGGAGAACAAAAATGGCTACGGCTGACCAATTAAAGAGTCTTATTAGGGCACATTCTGACCAGGATAATGAACGGTTTAAGACTACTGCCCTGCAAATTTCCGCTTATGAAGCCCGTCTTGGTCATGTCCAGTTAGCCAGAGATATAAAGGCTATACTTGAAAAACCAGGAAGATCAAAACCACAAATAATACAGTTTAATAACCAGAATCAAGCTCTACTTATGTCGATGCCGGATATTCGTTTATCTGATTTGGTTGTCTCTGATGAAACTTTGAAACGGATTGAACGGATTCTCAATGAATACCTAAACCGAAAGAAACTGCATTCCTTCGGTATGACTAACCGGCGTAAAATTCTCATAGAGGGAGACCCAGGAACTGGCAAAACCTTAACTGCGTCAATTATTGCTTCAGAACTTCAATTGCCCTTATATACTGTACAAATGGATAAATTGATGACAAAGTTCATGGGGGAAACAAGTGTTAAACTGCGCCAGATATTTGATTCTATAGAAAGCATTATAGGGGTCTATTTTTTTGACGAATTTGACGCGATAGGCGCGGATAGGGGAATAGACAATGAAGTTGGGGAAATGCGCCGTATCCTCAATTCTTTTCTTCAGTTTTTAGAACAGGATAATTCTGAAAGTATAATAATTGCGGCGACCAATAACCAGCGAATATTAGATAAGGCGTTATTCCGAAGGTTCGACGATGTATTACACTATTCTATGCCTTCCCCAGAAGATGTCCGCAGACTTTTCCGTGTAAAGTTTGATACATTTTCTCCAGTCTTCTCACCTTCAGAAACTTTATTAGAAAAGGCCGTTTCATTGAGCCATGCCGAAATATCCCGTGTTTGCGATGATGCAATAAAAAATGCCATTCTAGATAATTCCGATCAAATAAATCAAAATAATTTGATTAAGCTGGTAAATGAACGGCTTGCCGTTTATGATGAGGCGGCTGTATAGTGGCTGTAGAAAAAAAGAACATTTTTCTTTCCGATACCGTAAAACCTTACGGCTATAAAGCTCAAGGGAAACCTAGCCCTGGCCCGCGTATACCTCAGCGTAATCCTGTACAACATGCAGAAACTTTGAAGCAGGACTTACTTGCAGCATACAAAAAACATGATAATTTAACACCCAAACAAATAGCTGCCATCAAATATAAAGACGGTATCGCTCTGGAATTTTCCGGGCAGCAAGCACATGAATTGATGCTTAAAAGTTTAGAGAATATGTCAACAGGTATTCGCTTGCAGAATGTTAGAGTAGACACCAAAAACGATATTGTATGTGCAACCGTTTTTATTCCCAATGGTAAGGAAACATTTTTTGTTAACCGGATTGATAAATATGCAGAAACAGCAAATATAGGAAAACCGCGTAACCGGGACTTTATCAATAGTATCGAAAAAGTAAAGTTAGCTGACGTTGAATCTTTTTGGATAGGGGAAACGGAGGATATGCCTAAAGACGTTCCCTTATGGTGCGAGGTATGGATACAAACCGATAAAGATGAAGAAAAAATAGGTATTGTTTTTTCTGATATATGCGCTAATTTACAGATACCCATTTCAAATAAAATAATACAATTTCCTGAACGAATAGTTAGACTAATACTAGTAACTAAAAAACAACTTGCTGAAATCATCAAACGCTTTGCCCACGTAGCTGAATTCAGACGAATGGAAGAACCAACAAGCTTCTTTGAAGATTTGAATGGGAATGAACAGAAGAAATGGATTGATGATTTGTTACAGCACACCGAATTTAAATTAACCGATACCTCTGTATGTATTCTTGATACCGGAGTAAATACCGCGCATCCGCTATTACGACCAGCAATAGACAATGAATGTATCCAAACGGTAAATCAATCATGGAAAACAGGTGATCATAATGGACATGGAACAGAAATGGCCGGAATATCATTGTTTTATGATTTAAAACGGCATATATTATCATCAAGCCAGAATGTCATTAACCATCATCTTGAATCTGTTAAAATATTACCACCTAACGGTGAGAATGAGCCTGAATTATATGGAGCTATTACCCAAGATGCCGTATATCTCGCTGAAACAGTACGTCCACATAATAAGAGAGCTGTATGTATGGCCGTTACATCTAGTGAGCATAATACCAATGATGGTAAACCTACTTCATGGTCAGGTGCTGTTGATAGTTTAATAGCCGGCATTGGAGATAATCAGAAACGTTTATTCTTTGTAAGTGCTGGAAATGTTACTCCCAATGAACTAAAAGAAGTTGGTTATACTGATGCAAATATCAATCATTCTGTGGAAAGTCCCGGACAAGCATGGAACGCAATTACCGTAGGGGCGTATTCAAAAGATATTCAAATTGAAGATACAAAAATGAAAGGTTATCATCCAGTTGCAGATGCATATGAACTATCGCCGTACAGTTCCACATCTACTTCTTGGGAAAATACTTGGCCGATTAAGCCTGAAATCTTATGTGATGGCGGAAATATTGCGACTGATGGAACAAATTACATGGAAGTAGCAGACCTTTCATTATTAACTACCTATTACCAGCCAACAAAACGATTATTCAATACTATTAACGGAACCAGTGCCGCAACAGCACAGGCTGCATGGATGGCCGCTCAAATATTTTCAGAATATCCGGATATTTGGCCAGAAACAGTCCGAGCTTTATTAATTCACTCAGCACGCTGGTCAAATAAAATGAAAAACCAATTTCTTAAAGGTGATAACAAGACTGCCCGTAGAGCTTTATTGCGTTCATGCGGTTATGGTATTCCTGATTTGAATACTGCAATTGAATGTATGAACAATAGCGTGAACCTTGTCATCCAGGAAGAAATACAACCATATCGGCAAGAAGGGGCTATGAATATTCACACAATTCCATGGCCATACGAAGTATTGCAGGCACTTGGTGAAACAACGGTAACAATGCGCGTAACACTTTCATATTTTATTGAACCTGGACCAGGTGATATAGGCTGGCAAAATAAATACAGGTATCAATCCTGTGGGTTACGTTTTGAAGTCATAAATAGTAATGAGAAAGAAGATGATTTTAAAAAACGGATAAATGTTACTATGCGTGGTGAAAACAAAAAAGATAAAGGTGAGGGAACTAGTGGCTCGGAGTATTGGTATTTAGGTTCAAATAACAGAGATGTTGGATCAATACATTCTGATTTTAGAACACAGTTTGCAGTAGATTTTTGCAATATGAATAAAATCGCAATCTATCCGGTAATAGGCTGGTGGAGGGAGCGAAAAAATTTGGGATGTCAAAACAAAAAAATTCGATATTCTTTGATTATATCTATTTCAACTCCAGAACAAAAAGTTGATTTCTATACATCTATTATTAATCAAATAAAGACAATTATACCTATTGAAATCTGACATCTAGAACCTATTTAAGAAATGTAACTTATTTTTCTCTGCCATTATTTCTTGTAATAATATGTTACTAAGTATAACACTATAACATACAATAAAACGAGATTATTTAAATATCTGACCGTTGGATATTTTTTAATTTTTTTTACTTACTTGACAAAAATGTATTTTACATATATATTATATTATTAATTAATATTATTGAAGGTATTGATATGATGATACAGAAATTTAGTACTATCTATAACCAAAAGGATAAAGCCTCCCATTCGATGTATAATATTAGTTTCTTTAAGTTCATATCAGGAGTATTGTTAAAATGGTAACTGTTGACAGTTTTATAAAAGATTATACTAAAGAAATTCTTGAAGATAATGCCGCGATATTTGCAGGAGCAGGGTTATCTGTAGCAAGTGGTTATGTTAATTGGAAAGATTTTTTACGTGATATTGCAAACGATTTAGGTTTGGATATTGATAAAGAAAACGATTTATTAGCGATTGCTCAATATCATGTAAATGAAAGAAAAAATAGAGGTAAAATTAATCAAGAAATTATTAATAAATTTACAAAAGATGTAATTGAGACAGAAACACATAATATATTAGCGAGATTATCAATAAGAACATATTGGACTACAAATTATGATACACTTATAGAAAAATCTTTAGAATCAAATAATAAAAAAATCGATTCTAAGATTGATTCAAAAAGTTTGGCATTTAATGTTCCAAATCGTGACGCTGTTGTATATAAGATGCATGGTGATATATCTATACCTAGTGATGCAATAATAACAAAAGATGATTATGAAACTTATAATATAAACAGAAAACTTTTTACAACGGCATTACAAGGCGATATTGTTACAAAAACATTTGTTTTTATAGGATTTAGCTTTGAGGATCCAAATCTTAGTTATATTTTAAGCAGGATTAGAATACTTCTAGGTGAAAATCAAAGACAACATTATGCATTGTTCAAAAAACTTAATAAGTCAGCTTTCAACTCTGATGCGAATTACGAATACGCTAATAATAAGCAACGTCTTATGCTTGAGGACTTAAAACGGTATGCCATTGAGTCTGTGATGATAGATGAGTATTCAGATATTCCTAATATATTTTCTAGAATTGAAATCAGAATAAATAAGAAAAATATATTTATCTCTGGTAGTGCAGATAGCTATGGTGATTGGAAAACGACTGAAGCTGTTGAATTAATTAATAAATTAACAGAAAAATTAATTCTTAATAATTGTAAAATAATTTCTGGCTTTGGATTGGGGATAGGCTCTTTTGTAATTAATAGAGCTATACAAACAATAAATAAATTTAAATACAGGCATTACGATGAATATCTAGAATTAAATCCTTTTCCTTTTCAACTATCTGATGATGATAAATTAAAGTTCAATAAAAATTATCGAAGTCGAATATTAAGTCATTGTGGCATAGCTATATTCATATTTGGTAATAAAAAGAAGAATAATGATATAATTATTGCAGATGGTGTTATAGAAGAATTTAAAATATCAAAGGAAAATGGATTATTTTTAATACCAATTGGTTCGACTGGATTTGCATCTTCTCAATTATCTGATGAAATAAAAAATAATCTTAATGATTATAAATATTTGCAAACAAATATTAATATACTTGATTCATCTAAAAATATTGATGATATAGTAAATTCTGTGTTATCAATAGTCAATGAAGTAATGGGAGGATGATATGGCAAGGCGAGCTTATTTTGCTTTTCATTATCAAAATGATATTTGGAGAGTTAACCAAGTTAGAAATAGTTGGGTAACAAAGGATCGCGAAAGTGCAGGTTTCTATGATGCTTCATTATGGGAAGAAGCAAAAAAACAAAGTGATTTAGGAATAAAACGTATGATAAACTCTGGCCTTCAAAATACAAGTGTGACATGTGTTTTAATCGGTTCTGAAACATCAAAACGCAGATGGGTTCAATATGAAATAATAAAGAGTTTTGATAAAGGAAATGCACTATTAGGAGTTTATATAAACGCATTGGAAGACCAATATGGTAAAATTTCTCTCAAAGGGACAAATCCGTTTGACGATTTAGCAATAATTACATCTATCGATGGAAAATCCGCTAATGTAAAAGTTTGGAAAAATGAGAAATGGATTGATTTTGAAGATTATCCAAAAGTAGAAATAAACTATAACGAACGACATGTAAATAAATTTTATAAATTTTCTCAATTAGGAATACATATGTATGATTGGTCATCAAATGACGGGTATTCAAATTTTGATGATTGGATAGAGACCTCAATTAAAGAAAAGAATAATGGTCAATATTAATAAATAATTAAATATTGTATTTCAACCATGATTACGTTTGTGGACTCTTTATTTAACTCTTGGACATATACATCCAAATTTTTTTATCCAATTCATTTTTACTAATTTTTAAGAGTTCAGATGTTTTGCTATATATTAAATTCGCTTCGTCATATGATCGAATTAAAATTCCTGCCATTTTCAAGAATGTAAATAAATGACGGTCAATAGCTATTGCCTGGTTTCCGGATAGCATTCTCAAGTAATCAACAGTTTTAGGGCCTATTCCTTTTATCTGTTTTAACTGTATTATATTTTTATCAGTGTCCAACCATATTGCAAATTGATCTTCATTCTCAATATTATTGTTGAAAAGAAACCAGCTAAGGTTAATAATACGTTGTAATTTTTCCTCGTTTTTCCAATTAACAAGTTCGGTTAGTGGAATATCTTTCATTAATGATATAAAAGCGCTAGTTGTTTTATAGGTCGGAAAATTTTTAAGAAGTTTTAGTATACGTGGATATACTACATGTTTATAGTTCATTCCCGCCTGTAAAATGGAATCTGTTATTGTTGCTCCCATATGATAATATGGCTCTGACTGAGTAATAGGCTTAAGTGCTTTATGATGTATAAAATTAGCTAGTTTATCGACATAATCGCATAGTTCAGTTTCAAACATAGATTATACTCCCGCAACAAGAGCATTCATTGCTTCGATTTTATCCATACAATTCGGACATGCCCCGCAAGGATTTTGAGAATTAACCTGGCAAGAATATGTTGAGGCTACAGGTGCTTTCAAGCGTACCCCCAGTTTGGATACTTCGATCTTTGATAATTCACGATAAGGCATTTTAATTTTTACAGAGCCATATGATTCTAATAAAACTTCAAGCTTAGTAAAAAATTCCATAGAACAGTCAATTTCTTTGGCATGATTACTATTTATAAACGCAGAGTAAACATTTTTTATACCTAAAGATTGCGCGTAGGCCGAGGCAATTGACAGAAACAACAGATTACGGTATGGGAGGTATAGATCGTCCGCTATAACATTATCTTTCCACAAATCTGCTTCCTTAATCATACGTGATTTAGATTCTTTATATATATCGGCAATTTTTATTATTCTTATATTGTTTTTATATGGTTCAGGCAAAACTTTCTTTAGTGTCTGTAACTCTTTTTCAGCACAATGCTGTCCATAATCTAAAAACAACAAAATAATGTTTTCTCCCTTATGGGCTAAATCATAAGCCAAAACAGTTGAATCCATCCCGCCAGAAGCAAGTAATACACCATCATAGTCTGTCATGTGAATAACTCCTTCCCATACATAAATATACTTTTTCAATTACTTCAACAATCGTTTTACACAGAAAATCAGGTGTATGGCAAACAAACATATTTTCACAATAATTAAATGGATCAAATATAATCGTTGGTTTACCTGTCTGTTTGAACATTCCAAGTTCTACCAATGTTCCGGGATCATTGAAAAGCAGAACAGCAATTAAAAGATCACATTCATTTAACAGAATAATATCTTTATGATATATGTTCAGTTCTTCTTCATTATTCAATAGTTCTGTTGCAATTCCATTTTCCCGAACAGGAAGCCTCGGAGTGAAGTTGTGATAGAGCAATGAATCCTTTAGTCTGTCCAGTAACCCAGTATCAATTTCAGGAAAATCAGGCGCAGCTAAATAGATATTAATATGTTTTCTTTCAGACCAAGGCAATCGAATACCAATTAAATCATTGAATTCATCAATATTCCCATAAATTGTTTGAACATTATCCTTGAATTTTTTATAATACATGGTTTCTGCATATTTAGCGGCGCATAAAGCAGCAAAACGCATTCTTTTTACCACGTCGGTTCCAAATAATGTACTTATAAAGATTGAGTTGTAAACATCACCGACCCCTACTGAATGCATGGTAGGAATATAGAATGAATCAGCTTCATATAGTTTCTTTTCTGTTGGTAAAAAGCAAAAAGAGCCTCCACGGTTTTCTTTGACCAAAAATTGTCGCACTTTATAATTTTTGAAGTATTCAAGCAATCCGTCCAATGATCCGTTACAAATATTTTTATAAAGATCAGATGAAGTTGAGAGTATTATACTTTCGATTTTTCTGTCAGCTTCGCCGAGGATATTATCTATATCATAATGAAAGTCAATGTGTATTTTCCCCACGAAATCATGAAGGTCTGCCATAATTTGCCCGGTGTCATATCGACCTGGAAAAAGCAGAATGTCAGTGGGGTTAATAAAATCGACAATTTTTCTTATGTTTTCAATATTTATATATTCAGCCTGATCTTTAAGTATATTGTGATACCCCTGATCTCCAGCTTCTTTGGATTCACTAACCAGCATAACATTGGGCGTTCTATTGATATTGCCAAGTTTATAACACCCTTTTGTATTTAAATGAAATGACCATTCATTAATATCGTCATCAAGATAGGCAGGAGCATAATAAGCCAGTGCATATTTTAAATCCAATGAAGCAAAGGCTCTGGCTGAATGGAATATTCCACCTAGCCTTACTAATGGGCTGTTTTTATCAGTTATATCAAGGTGAGTGTCTATAAAAACCTCACCTACAATAAGAACTGTTTGCTCAGGCATGGAGGGTTACATCTATATATGGTATCGGAGATGAACCGGATACAATAACATTACCTGTATAGTTAACGCCTTTTTTGAAGCAATTAATTAATAAATTATATTGGGTTGGTAAATTACCCAAAAATTTGCCTGTGGAATCATCCTTTACAACCAAGCGGCCTTTATATATTTTATCGTAAAGAGATACCGTACTACCAGCAGATGGTAAAGACTTCAGACTATTATAATAATCGGAAGCCGCAACATCTTCCAGATGAATAACCGCAATATTAGAGGGACATTCTACTTCCGTTGTTCCTCCGTTCATATCTCCATTTGCAGTTTTTTCCCCATCGGTTGTTTGGCCGTTTTCAACTTTATATGTACCGAAACTACCTGAACCTGTTGACCCCATGTTTTAATCCCCCTTTTAGAAGTTAAATATAATAGCAATTATACCTTCGTGTATACTAAACTCACTTTAAGTAATTTATAACGACTCTTATAAAATTAATATTCAACAAATCAAATTTATCTATAAGGGGTGGTTTTTCATGGCTTTCTTAGAATTCATATAGAAAACACTTGGCTTAAAGTATGCATGAAGGTATAATTGCAGAAGATTTTAAGAAAGAATTAAAAAATCCAAATCGTATTGTATATATAATAAATTAGGTACTTGATAGAGAAAATTCTCAAGGAATAGATATTGCCATATCTAATTCATCTAGTTTTATCCTCGGGTTTGTTTTATATAATTTCAAATATTTTCCACCTTCCGTCCAGTACCGTCGCGGTTAGATACGACAGCGATCAGGCAAAAAAAAGCAAGAATTTTGTGGCCTTTTTGTGTATCCTTTTTATAGTCGTATGAAAATGTTTTAATAGTCAGGTTTTGTAAGGTTCGCCGGTTATTGCGCCATAGCGAAGCTGTAGCGAGCTTTCCGAGGCTTTGCCGTGTTTTTTTACCGGGGCGTAAAGACACGCCCTGTCTTCTTCTTTTAACCTTGCAGATACCATCTGCAAGGTCTTTTCCGATGGTTTCAACCATCGGAGCGCCGGAGAAATCGAGCTTCAATTACACAATTTTTAGGATAGGCTCATTTATACAGCCTTTGTTTTTTTATTAATATCCAATATTTTTTCTTCGTAATCCATTGTTTTTCCTCCATCATTAATAATTGAAATAATTATTTTAATAGACTCTTCTTTAGTCATTTTCATTTTATATCTCACGTTCACCCCATGATTTACATATTATTAATTTGTTTTCATTAATTAATAAAGTACAATTATATATATATAAATATTTCTTTTTTAATATAATTTTATCTTTATATAATATATAATCAAGATAATCATAATGCCAATGCCCGCAGAACCAAGCTCTGTGTTCAATCTTTTTATCTATTTCTTCATTTAATTTACCAACTTCATCTTTCATTTTTGCATGTCTGTTAGGTACGCCTCTTGAAGCTAACTCCTTATTAATATTATGAGGACCAGTATGTGATAAAACAAAATCAAACTTATTTTCTTTATTTAATAATTCAAATATTTTTTCTTTTTCCGTATCTGACCAATACTCTTCTTTCCACCAACTTTCGCCTTCAATCCTATCATCTTTATCGGCTGATAATGCCCCACCCAATACCAATATTTTATAACCATCTATTGTATATATTTTTCCTCCTTTTAAATAAGCGACAAACGGATTTTTTTTATTAACAACAATGACTTTCTCTCCAATACCTATATCTTCTTCCGGTAAATCTTTTTTACCATATATAGGCTCATGGTTTCCCATTACGCAAAGAACAGGAAAATTTCTTTTTGCCAATTCTTTATAGTTTATTTCATCATCTTCTTCATAATCAGGCCACATAAAGCCGCAATCCCCCAGCATTATGTGGTATTTGATTTTATTATATAATTCCTCGCCGTAATTATATAATAATGAATATTTTGTAATTATTGCCAATTCACCTCTTGAATTGGCATGAAAATCTCCTGAAAAAAGAATGGCCATTTTGAGTCCTCCTTATTTATAAACCAGTATTTTATTGTCAACTTTATCCAATATTCGCGTTTCCCGGTACAGATATTGGAATCCGCGCTTGTTCCCAGCGTCAAAGTAATATTTATCCCTGTGCAGATGTCCACAAAACCATTCTTTAAATTTAATCTTTTTGCATATTTCATCATTTAATAGGGCAACTTCATCAATAATCCACGGTAGTTGAATTTTTGATTTAAGAATTATTTTATTCACACTTTCCGGTCCGGTATGTGAAAGCACACAGTCAAACTCGTTTTCCTTTTCAAGCAGTTTAAAAAGGGCTTTTTCTTCTTTTTTTGACCAGTATTCTTCTTTCCACCATGTTACCCCCGGAGTTCTGTCATCTTTATCAATAGATAAGGCTCCGCCTAAAACTAAAAACTTAAAGTCGTCGAAGTTATAGACTTTTCCTCTTTTAAGATAGGCAATAAATGGTTTATCGTATGCAAGTAAAACTTTCTCCCCTATACCTATGTCTACTTCTGATTCTGATAAATTAGTCATACCAAGAATGGGTTCATGGTTTCCTACAACACATAGAACGGGAAATTCACGCTGTCTTAATGCCTCATTATTTAACATATCATGTACAAAATTACCAGGCCACATGAATCCCCCGTCACCCAGAATAACATGGTAGTTAATAGAGGAATATTTTTCGTCTCCGTATTTTTCTAATAAAGTTTTTTTATTTATTGAGAAGATTTCTTTATCTGCGTTGGCATGGAAATCGCCTGAAAATAGAATTGACATAATTTCTTTATTAATCTCCTTTCTCAATTTTATAACTTACATTATATAAAAAGATTGATGTAATCAATCTTTTTCATAATAGTGCTTTCAATAAGCCTTAAATCAATTTGACAAAATCATCATTCAACATTTCCCGCTCTTTGGCAATTTTCTCATTGATAGTTTCCGCCCATTCTGGATCGCCAAATTCATCCTTCACCTCCTGTAACGCCTGCTTGATAATCATGCTTCCGGTTTCTTCCCCGAAGTTATTTTTAACGATTTGTAAGCGTTTCCAAATGTGAATGATCTCTTCAAAATCTACATTATGTAAAATAAAATGTTTAAGCCTGACTTTAACATCAGTCTTCAAGTACCACATGCGCGCTTCGACACTTAATTTGAGTATCGCGTTGACGCAGCCGTCATCATTGTTGGTATCCCACCAAAACTTGTCATCCATAAATAACCCCCTAATATTAGTGATACTATATATATTATATATTTACGTTAACATATTGTCAAGTGGAAACTTAATTAATATTGATAAAAAATTTACAAATGCTTATTTTTAATATATATTAATTAATATAAGTTAGAATAATGAGTATTAGTTTTAGGCCGTTATGGATATTACTTATTAACAAAGGGATGAAAAAGACTGATTTATTGAAGGTTGCCGGTTTAAGCCCTCCTACTCTTGCCAAGTTGTCAAAAAATAAACCTATAGACAGCCGAACTCTTGAAAAGATATGTGAGGCCCTGCAATGCCAGCCTGGAGATGTGATTGAATTTGTTCCTGATGAAGGAAAAAAACCCTGACTATTTTTTATCTCCTACATTTATATCCTTCTTATTAACAACACTGTTCCGCCTAAGAATCATTTTATTCTTCAATCTTATAACCTTCATTATTAAAATATTTTATGAGATTATTATTAATTATTTCTAAAATATTTTTATCAAAAACTTCTCCGAAATAATTTATTGTATATTTAATTCTTTTAACAGAAACATCACAGTAAAAAGAAGTATTAATATTAAATTTTTTAAAATTATCGAAAATCTGCTTATCATCACATAAATCGGAATCGGAAGATTTAATATCCGTTTTTATACCGTTTTGCGGCTCAAAACTTTCTGAAGATTCAATGTCGTCAAATCTCACTATGGGCGCTCTTTCTTTTTCTTTTTCTTTATGCGAATTATTATTTTCTCTAATTATCCTTTTTTCGTTTTTATTGTTTTTAGTTTTCCTATTTAACTCTTTTAAGATTTTACCTTTGTTGCCAGGATTTTCAAGAATTTCTTCAAGGGCTTCTTTGACTTCTTCTCTGGAAGCGTCCTTAAGAAATCTTGTGTCTTCCGTTGTCATTGTAATTCCAGCTTTATTAAAATTTGATTCATGCTTCTTGCGGATTTTTTCTGCTTTTAAAGCTGTATAAACCCAATTTTCAGATTTTCCTAGTTTTTCGGCGATTTCGGCTGGAGAAAGATTAAATTCTTTGTTAAGTATTTTAACATATCTTTCGCGGTCTGATGATGATATTTTTACCGAATGTTCGTTTTCAACTGCTTGAAAAAGGATGTTTTCAAGCTTATCGGGTTTTTTTGTTATTATACATTTCAAATCTTTTAATCCGGCTATCTGTGCGGCCAAATGACGGCGGTGTCCAAAAATTATCGTGTACTTGCCTGTTTTGTCGTTGTCGTAAACTAATACCGGTTCGAGTTGTCCATATTTTTTCATAGATTCAGAGAGTTCTTTAATATCTTCATCATCATATTGCTGCCTTATATTGGTATCGGTGTCGATAAGGTGAAGACCGATGGTGTCATAAGCGTCTTGCGGTTTCATAATCTTTTTTGATTGTTTTTCAGAATCCGTTTTTTTTACTTGGTTAAATACTATTTTTTTGTGTTCTAGTTTGTCAAGTCTACTTGTCATAAATTTCTCCTAATTTTTAAATAATTTTTTCTATTACGAATTAGACTAATCTATATTGATTATAACAATTAAGAATTTTTAATTTCTTAAATAATAAGGTAAAATAGAAAAAATGTCAATAATAATATAAAAAAAAGTAAAAATAAATGTTCCACGAGAGCAAATATATATGCCATAAAGAAATAGATGTAAAAAGAAAAATAATTGTGCCACACAAAAAATAAAAAAACACACGAACATCTATATCACATAAGGAAATAAATTAAAAAGACCACGCCCTTTATCTTGCCATTACACTTAAATTTTCTTACTCATTATTCACCATTATTCGTCTTATTATTTTCCTTTAAAAATATTTCCATGTTGTTAAAGTTATTATTCCATATTGTCGTTTTAATATATTTTTATCTTACAGTTAATCAATATTGAAAAATTTAAATTTTATAAAAATGTAAAGTACATTACAATAAAATAAGAGGGAATATGATTAGAAGAATTTCAGTTTGGTAAAAAATATATGTATAATTATATTAATATCAATATAAAAAATATTAATAAAATACCAAAATTCATGTTACGTGAATTTTGGCGTTATATTAATGTGTAATGAATATAACATAATAAAATACAAAAATAAAAAAAGCCGATTTAAATTATTAAACAGGCATAAAGCTTAAAATTAAGAAATGTTTAATCAGTGAAAGCGTCTGGCTCTATAAATTCGGGAAATTCAATTTCGTCGAGAAGTATGCTGTCAATATTATAGGCGACGCCGGCCCTTATAATGGTCGTGGAATTTTCTAAAAAAAACTGGCAGATTATATCCGCTTTTTTACCTTAAATATCAAACCGAATAACTAATCTCCTTGTATTCCAAAAAGATAGCGTAGTAAAACGTTCATGGGGCAGACAGTCCATAGCAGACGCGTATGGACTGCTGTAAACACCTCTTACTACTAAAAAAAATAAAATTGTATTAAGGAGGCATTGGGGGTATCCCCACAGAGGGGTGCGCTGAAACGCAGTTCGACGCAGGGGAGATTTCCTTTTGAAAAACAGCGTACATAAGACTTTTTAAGATTTGTTTTAATCCGCTTTCCCAATCTTTGATGTACCAATTATTTTATCAAGATTTATATTTATTTTATTATTTCTTTTATATAATATATTTTAGTCATTATTTTTACTTATTCTGTCAACTACATAATTTTCATTGTCCATATAAAAATACAATACATCCATATCTTCATATTCTAATACATATTCTTTTATCATTATTTTCACCTATTATTTAAATATTCATTCTTTGCATTGTAAATATTTAACCGGTACAAACTCAGTCAGCCATATATTATTTTCCGACAGATAAAACCTATATCCTTCTTCATACATATTATATGCCTTTATTTGCAATATAACCGGCTGCCCATGCCTTTTCCCCACTGACAATGCCACTTCTTCCGTCATGGAAAGATGCACATATTGTCTGTTTTGAGGTTTTAATCCTCCTTTCATTATAGAATCAAGAAAACGCCTCGCGGTTCCGTGATACAAGATTAAAGGAGGCGCTTTTTCCGTTAATTGCAAATCAACATTGATACTGTGCCCCTGACAAGCGCGTATTCTTTTACCATCGTCCGACAGTACATAACGCTTTTTATCATCCGTTTCCACTATTTCTTGTATCATTTCAAACGTCAAATCCCTGTTTTTATATTTTTTAGTATTTTGTATCAGTTCTTCAATATCGGCCCAGCCATGTTCATCAATATTCAGCCCTATTGTCTGAGGTGAATGGCGCAATATATAACTTAAATATTTGCTTGCTTCTTTTTTTTTATTTTTGCTGATATTCATAATTAATCTATGGGATAACTATCTATCCTCCATTATTTTTTATTTGTTTATTATACTATCATATCAGCAAATTGCAATACTAACCCTCCGGTAGATTTTATTAAATGCAAAACAAATGCAAAACAAATGCAAAACAAATGCAAAACATTCAGCGTAAAAGAACATATTGGGACTTGTTAGGAGAGTAAAAAAAATATATAAATGATTTTTTTGCTAAATACTAGAAGTTTGTTACCTGTTTACACTTCCCCTTCATACTTCCCGTCCGTATCCGGTTCCGGTATATCAATATCAAATTCGCCGAGGTAACAGCAGGGTTTGCTCAATTTTGCTTTTTGGAAGTTCTTTCTTTTATGGTGAAAGCCGAAAACCACTATGTAGGAGTTGGCTTTTTTTAGGATGGGATATTTTTCTTTGCAGGCTTCCAGCGCTTCTTCCGTGTCCACGGGTAAGGAGGCGAATATGTCCTGTAAAGGCTGTTCCTGTTCGTAAAATTCATAGAATAAACCGTCCGTGATGTCGGCGGCCTCTTCGTAGGTGATATTGTTTTCAGCGCAAAAGGCGCAGCCGAGACCGTATTCTTCGGGGGGTTCGTCAAAGTTGTCTTCACCTAACAGGTGTCCGTAATATTCCCACTCGTATTCTGTGTTGTCGGCGTATTCTTCCAGTTCTTCGGCGCTTTCAAAATTGCCCAGCCAGATGTGAAGGACTAGAGGGTCCGCTTTTTTCTTTTTTGGTGCTGTTTTTAGTTTTATGTCGGTGCGTATTTTGTAGGGCGGGTATTGAGTTTCGTCTAAGGCTACGATAGAACCGAAGTCTTTCCAACCTTCGGCTTCTTTATACGCTTCTATTGATTGTTCTGGCACGCGAAGAACTGCTTTTGACAAGTCGTTGTTGAAAAAATGATACTCGTCGATTAATTGCGGTTTTTCGCTTCTGTTTATTACTTCGGTTATGTATGCTGTTCCCCAGGGGCGGTTGTCTTTGCGGAAAGCGTATTTTTCTATGTTACGCACATTTTTGCCTATGTCAAGTTTTTTCAACGCGCTGCATTGGGCAAAGGCGCATTTGCCTATGCTTGTTATGTTGTCGTGTATGACAAAACTTGTGTAGGTATTGTCCCTTATAAAATGCCAATCGGGGATTTCTGTCCAGTCATCGAAGATGACGAATTCGTTTTCTTTTTCTTCTTTATTTTGCGTTACTGTTTCTTTTTCAGCGGCATCTTCTTCTTCGTGATCATGGGTTTTAATTTTCATTTTTTCCTCCGTTATTTCTTTTACGCTGGATTTTATTTCGAGCGATTTTATTTCAAGCGATTTTATATCGCAACGTTCAGATTCAAGGGGCGGGGCGGCTTTTACTTTTCCCGCATTCAATTCGCTTTCAGATAACAGTTCAAAAGTGAAGGTGTTTTTCGCTTTACATTCACATTCAAACTGTTTTTTTAGCCAATCCCAATCGCTGTTAAGTTTATTGATGAGATTCATACACTCGTCAAAGTTTCCTAGATTACGGTTGAGTTCGGCTATTTGGATTAAGCAGTTGTCCCTGTCTTTGTCTCTGTATTGAGCGCTATTCTTTTCCGACTGCATTTCTTTGAGGGTTTTTTCCATAAGCGGAAGAAGGGCGGCGCAGTTGTTTTTCCAGATTTCAAATTCATTTTCGCTTAATTTATAGCGTCCGCTTCGTGTTGTTTTGTTGAGTTCATGCCACAGATCGAGTCGGAATATTTTTTCTTCTTTGCTGTTTTTGATGAAGCCTTCGGCAATTTTGCCTTTGTCTGTTAATACGCCGAGTAAATCTTCGCGTTCCGGGTCTTTGATGTATTTTAAATTACCTGCGGTTCTTATATCCATTTCTATCGCGTTCTTATCGTTGTGCCTGAAAAACAATTTTTTGCAATGGGGGCATTTTGCCAAGTCCGATGTGAAGTGGGGACCGCCGAAGCTGTCGGAATAAAGGCTGTCGCCGCCACGAGATGTGTAACTTCTGAGAGTCAACATCTTCATCATTTTTCTGCATGAGGGGCAGTGATAGATGATTGGATCGCCGAATGTCATATTATAATCTCTCCCTGTTCTTTCAGGCGCAGAATAATGTCAATAATTTTTTGCCGCGCCTCCTGTACGTCTTCTTCGCGTAACGTACCCATATAATCCATGTCTTCTTTGATCATTACAGCGGCTTTCCTGCTCATGTTTTTGAATATCTTGCCCTGTATAGCCTGACTTGCGGTTTTTATGGAAACGGTAATATCATGGTAGTCCACATTACGCAATATATGCTGAACACAGCGGTCGTCAAGACGGATAATGTTGTCAAAAACAAATTCTTGCCCAGCTTCATTTTTCGACTCAATGTTCAACTGCTCGTCCAGCGCTTTCAACATGGCTGCCATCTCTTTATCAAAAGCCTCGTCTCTTTTTTTTGCTTCATCGTCTTTCATGCTGAGGTATGCTTTGTCATCTTTCAATGATATGCCGGTGTGGGAATTTAAGATGTAGTAGAGCATTTGCGGATTAGTCCCCTGTTGTATCTCCATGACGGCTTCCTTTTGAATGGTTTTAAAAATGCGCGTGTATTCGTCCTTTTCCTGCGCGATGATGTTGTCGAGGATTTTTTCGATATAGCCCGCGTCGGTTCCGTCTATGACAAAGTTTAAACCGTATTCAAAAATGTCGCGCTCGCTAATTTTTTCCTGGTCGGCAGTCAGAGCCAAAAGCCCTTCCCTTCTTGCCTTTTCAACAAGCGGCAGAACCTTCTTTATAAATGCGCCGTACTGTTCGTTAAATTCTTTTTCGTTCATTTTTCATTACTCCTTTATTCTCCGTTATTTGATATTGCAGAGGCAACTACTCTATTTCTTCCGGATTCCTTTGCTAAATATAATGATTTATCCGCTTCATTTAATAATTGCACATGGGAATTATTATCATTTGGCACTTCGCTTGCCATGCCTACGCTGATTGTTACATATTCTGAATGTAAATTCATAGGATGCGGTATTTTCATATCTTCAACGCTTTGTACCATTTTTTTTGCAAATTCAAATGCTTCATCTTTTTCTATAAACGGTAGAACGCAAACAAATTCTTCGCCGCCAAATCTGGCGACAAAATCAGTTTCTCTTTTCATATTATTTTTTAGATATTCTGCGACGGCGATAAGAGCTTTGTCGCCTTCTATATGTCCTAAAGAATCGTTGTATTTTTTAAAATAATCAATATCTATCATTAATAATGTTACAGGCAGATTTAACCGATGATTTTGTTTCCATATTAAATCTATATATTCTAAAAATGAACGTCTGTTATTCAACTTTGTCAATTCATCTGTTACTGATAATACTTGTAATTTTTTATTTGCAAGAGATAGTTTTTTAGACATATTTATTACTAACGCGGCAAGCGCGGTTCCCAGTATGATTGTTGCCAGTCTCATTATCCTCATTTCTTTGAAATAGGTTTTTTCGGGTATCATAACGCCGATGTACCAGCCGTTTTCAAGATGGCGGGAGAACGCGACGGAAGCCTCGCCTTTATAATTTTTTATTCTGTATTCTAAAATCGGTCTTCCCTGTTTTAGGTCTTCCGCTATGGGTATTAAACTGCTGTTAATGTCCTGTATGGCTTTGCCCCACATCGCTTTGTCGGGGTGGGCAAGTATCTCTAATTTGCTGTTCATCAGTATTCCGTATCCGCTATGGGCGAAATGCGTATTAACGGCTAATTCCCTTACCCTGTCCAGTATTATATCAAGGCAGATTACGCCCAGGGGGTTGCCGTCTTCGTTAAATATGCGGCGGGTGAATGTCAGGGTAGATATGTCCTTTGCCATTGACAGATACGGCTCGGTTACTGTGGTCTTTCCGTTTGCCTCTACCGCCGCCTTGTACCACGGGCGGTCTTTGGGTATAAAGTTATCGGGCGGCTGCCAGCCTGTGCCGTCGTGAAACTTGTTGTCAAATGCGTCAAATACGCCGTATACTCCGGTGGTGTATATTCTGAATTTTTCATCGGTGAACAAATAATCGGTAATATCCGTTATATATTTTGATACTGTTTCGTAACTTGCGCCCTGCGCTATCATCATGTGGACGGTTTCTGAAATATAAACGAGCAAATTTTCCAACTCCTGAAGGTCAAAGGTGATGTTTAGTTCCGTGGTATCGAGCGCGGATTTTGCGTCATTTATTATGTGTTTATTCTCAATGTTGCCTATGAACCATGAACTTATGAAAATCAATAACGCAAACGCCAGTATTATAAACAGCGGATACCCATATTCCTGATGTGAGAAAAAGCGTTTTATGTTTTCTTTATTCATGTTTGCTCCTTCCTATTAAAAATATATCCTGCCCTGCGGTTTTTCCTATGGCGAAATAATGTGTAAATATGGCGAAATGTTGCGTAATCACTTTCCTAAAAATTCTCCGTCTTTCCATTCCCCTTCTTCAATTCTGCCATCGGCGTAGATCATCTTCCCTTTGCCGTTATACCTGCCTTTTGCCCAATCGCCTTCGTACACTCTGCCGTCGGCGTATATTATTTTCCCTTTGCCGTGTTTTCTGCCTTTGAAAAAATCACCTTCGTAAATGTCATCGTAACGTAAGTTTATCCATTTTCCTTTACCTTGAAACGAGCCTTCAACAAAATCACCTTCGTATTCATGGTCGTCCGGCATTGTAAATTTTCCTTTGCCGTGGAATTTGCCGTTGACAAAATCGCCTTCATAACATTGATAAAAATCGCCGGAAAGAAATGTATATTTCCCTTTGCCTTGTAATACGCCGTCAACAAAATTGCCTTCGTATACTTCGTTTGGGCGAGTCATCTTTCCTTTGCCGTTTGGCTTCCCGCCCTCAATCTCGCCTTCGTAGAGACTGCCGTCCGTGAATGACAGTCTTCCTTTGTTTATTTCGCTCATAGTGCAATTCCCTCTTTGATAAAATATCGCAAGTAAAAATTCTTTTTGCCCAATTTAGTTCGTCGCAGTGCGCCCTCCATGGCGCACGGATT